>Ga0247719_1000051_pt1 | contig 78396 bp, 64 predicted proteins | sample 41E_DmetaG_FD_189046 | JGI IMG/M metagenome (GOLD analysis project Ga0247719, IMG submission 189046) | Soil microbial communities from hillslope of Landscape Evolution Observatory, University of Arizona, Oracle, AZ, United States - 4-1-E_D | ecosystem: Engineered > Artificial ecosystem >...
GCCCCTGCGCCCAGAGGCCGGCCACGGGAATCAGTGCGACACCGAGCGCGAGCGCTGCGGTAGGCGCAAAGACGCCGAGCGCCAGGGTTGCGAGCAGGCTGAGCTTCGGCAGCAGCGGGATCGGACTGGCAGCGGCGCCGGCCACCATCCAGCCTGGCAGGAGTGCGAGTAGCAGGACGAGGAGCTGAGGCACTCCGTGCCAGACGCGCAGAGCCGACGGCATGTGCGGTCAGTTTACTACCCCGGTTTTCCGCAGGTGGGCGATGCGCTACTCACAATGGGCATTGTCACGCCCCTGCCCGGAACCTGTCGTGCTCGCGTGTTTCCCAAATTCGGAAGTTTTCGTGAGTTTCGGCTCGGCTGGCGCCACATACAGCTGGGCACGACCGTTGCTCAACGGTTCCCCCGCGAAGGGGTGGCTATGACAAAGCGGTTCTACGGAGTACTTCAGGCAATGCTCGTGCTGGTCGGCGTGGCCGGCCCCGGCTACGCGCAGACGATCGATATGGGGGCCACGAGTGATCGAGAGCTCTGGCGTGGAGAGGCCGCCTCCCGTGCCGGCGTGTGGCTCGATCGCGGCGAACTCAACACCGGCGACACACGCCGCGACCTCATTGTCGGAGCGCCCGACTGGTCGGCGGGTCGTGGCCGGGTGTACGTGCACTTCAGCGGCCCCGTGCTGGGGGGCGAGCTTCAACTGGCCAACGCCGCGGCCATTTTTACCGGTGCAGCGGCGGGGGATCTCTTCGGTACGTCAACGGCAGCCGGATACATTACGCGGCGTGAGGTCCTCGAGCCGCCGCCTCTGCGTGACCTGGTGGTGGGTGCACCCGGTGCGAACGGCGGCCGCGGCGCCGTGTATCTCTTCCTCGGCGGGATCAGCCATGGGGCGCGCATGAACGCGAGCGCCGCCACCCTCACGGTGACGGGCGCTGCCGGCGACGCGCTGGGAGCCATGCTGGCGACTGCTGACCTCGACGGCGACGGCTTCCGCGAAATCCTCATCGGTGCGCCCGGCAACAATCGCGTGTATGCGATCAAAGGGGGGGCCGGCGTCAGCGGCACCATCGATCTGGCGACGACACCCGCGTACCTGACCCTCACCGGTCCCGCCGGCGTGGGCTTCGGCAGCGTGCTCGCTGCCGGCAACCTCACGGGGGATACGGCGGCGGATCTTGCGATCGGCGTCCCCGGGCTCGCACCGGCGGGCGGGGTGTACATCCTCAAGGGGCGGCCGGGCGGCGGTTTCCCCTCCACCCTGGCCTTTCCGGCGGCAGCCGACGCCATCCTCACGGGTGTGGATCCCGGAGACCGGGCGGGCGCGGCGCTCGACATCAACATGTTCGACGGCGACCTCATCGACGATCTGATGATCGGGGCTCCGGATGCCGACGGCCCGGCGAACGTGCGAGTGAACGCGGGCGAGGTGTACGTGGTCTGGGGCAGCGCGACGTTCGGATCGCGCAGCCTCGCGACGGCGGACGTCACGTATTTCGGCGCCAACCCCGGTGACCGTCTCGGGACCGACCTGGCGACGGGCAACGTGGACAGGCTGTCGACGATCCGCGACCTTGCCATCCTTGCTCCCGACGCCGGTTCCCACGGCCAGATCCACGTCGTGCTCGGCCGGCCGCGTGCGGAGTTCGCGCCAAGCGTGGATCTTGCCACCGGCACCGACATCCTGCTCACCGGCGACACGGCGACGGGGCGGCTCCAGGCCGTGTTGATCTACGACCACACGGGGGAAGGATCAGAGGACATCGTCGGAGGCGTCCCCGACGCCGACGCGGCAGCCGGCCGGGTGTACATCTCCATGTCTGCCGTGCCGTCGGTCCTCACGTCACCCGACCGAGGGTCCACCATCAGCAGTTCGACCGTGCGGTTCGAGTGGGATGCGGGAACGCGCGTCAGTGGCTACTGGATTGACGTGGGCACGGCCCGGGGCGGCTATGAGCTCTACTCCAACTTCGTCGGCAACAGCCGGTCGCTCACGCTCAACAACATCCCGCTGCGGGCGAACGGCAGCGTCTGGGTGCGCCTGCGGTCGCTCATCCACGGCCGCTACGAGATCATCGACGAGTCGTTCCGAACCGCGACGCCGGAACCGGCCGTGGTGACATCGCCGGCGCCGGGCTCGACACTGAGCTCGCGGACGCAGACGTTCCAGTGGAGCAGCGGGACGGGTGTTTCCGGCTACTGGATCGACATCGGCACCGTCCAGGGCGGGTACGAGCTCTTCTCTGGCTACGTCGGGACGACGCGTGCAGTGAACATCTCGAACGTGCCGCTGAACGGCGGGCCGCTGTGGGTGCGCGTCCGCTCGCTGATCAACGGCTCCTACCAGATCCGCGACGCCTCGTTCGTGACCGCCACGCCGCGTCCGGCCCAGATCACGTCTCCCGCGGTCGGCAGCTCGCTCGCCGGCTCGACGCAGACGTTCACGTGGGGCGGAGGCGTCGGGGTGCAGTTCTACTGGGTGAACGTCGGCAGCACGCAGGGCGGGTACGAGTACTTCTCGAACTTCGTCGGCGACACGCAGGCGGTCACCGTCAGCGGGCTGCCGATTGACGGGCGCTCGATCTGGGTGCGGCTGATGTCGTACATCAACGGCGCGTACCAGTTCGTGGATCACCGCTTCGTGGCCGCCGTCCCAGGCCCGGCGCGGATCACGAATCCAGCGGCCGGGGCGACGCTCAGCGGCGCCACGCAGACCTTCACGTGGAGCCCGGGGGTCGGCGCACAGTTCTACTGGGTGAACGTCGGCAGCACGCAGGGCGGCTACGAGTACTACTCGAACTACGTGGGGAACACGCAGGCGGTGACGGTCACCGGCCTGCCGATCGACGGCCGTCCGATCTGGGTCCGGCTGATGTCGTACATCAACGGTGCCTACCAGTTCGTCGATCATCAGTTCCGCGCCGCGACGCCGACACCCTCGCGCATCATCTCGCCAGTGCCCGGAACCGCACTGACGTCGTCCACGACGACGTTCAGCTGGGATCAGGGGGTTGGCGTGCAGTACTACTGGGTGAACATCGGCAGGGTCCAGGGCGGCTACGATCTGTATTCGAACTACGTCGGGCAGTCGCGAAGCCTGACGATGAACGGGTTGCCGATCGACGGTGGTGAGATCTGGGTCCGCCTGTACTCGTTCGTCAACGGGGCCTACCAGTTCGTGGATCACCGCTTCACGACCCAGCAGCCCTGAGTCCATTCGTCGGCGGGGCCGGGCGCTGCCCGGCCCCGCCGACGCGCACGATCCGCGGGTCCGGATGAAGGACGATTGCTGCGGCTGTGATTGCGTCCCGTCCGGCTCCTGATTTACTCTGATCTGCCCCTTCTCAGAATTCTTCTGACACAGTTGCGGCGTGGGCATCCCCTGCCGGGCCCGGTACATATGCGTTTCACGATCAGCCCCATCCGCGCCCTTCGGGCGGCCGGCGTCTTCGCGCTCTCCGCGTCGGTCGTGCTTCCGGCGGAGGCGTCGACGGTCCGGTACCGCACCGATGCCGAGCTGATCGCGCTGGCGGATCGGGCGGTGCACGCGCGCGTACTGCGGCAGCGCACGGAGCGGCCGCGCCCCGATGGACCCATCTACACGGTGAGCACGCTCGCCGTTCTAGAGGACCTCACCGCCGTCGAGGGGGACGTCGTCGAGGTCTGGGAGCTCGGCGGGGTCTTCGAAGGGGAGGCGATGTACGTGGGTGGCGGCGTCACCTACACGCCCGGCGCCGAGGTGCTGGTGTTCCTGGAGCGCGGCCGGTACGGCCTCCGCAGCCTCGCCATGGGATTTTCGAAGTTCGACGTCGAGCCCGGCGTCAGAAACCGTCCGTCGCGGCTCCGGCGGAACCTGGAGGATACCTCCGTCGTTGGGGGCGTGCCTCAGCCGGTGGAGAGGACGCTCGAGGAGTTCCGGCAGCTGGCGCGGCAGGTGCGCGGCGTCATTCCGCGCCGGAACGTCGCCGCTGACCTGCTCGCCGCCGACGAGGTAGAGGGGCGTGACTCCTTCACCCTCCTGGGTTCGGGGTTTCGGTGGGTCGAGGCGGATTCGGCCACCCCGGTGCGATGGTACAAGAACACGTCCGCCCCGCCGCCGCTGCTCACCGGCGATGCGGTGAGCGAGATCCAGACGGCCTTGTCGGCCTGGACGGCGCCGCCAGGTGCTTCCATCATCCTCGAGTACGGAGGAACGACGCTGCAGTGGGATGCCGATGGCCCGTGGAGCGGCATCCCGTCGAATTCCGGCGTCATCAGTTTCGAGGATCCCTTCAACGAGATCTCCGGGTCGACCCTCGCGATCGGCGGCGGGTGGGGGGCTTCGGGCGGCGGTGTCGTGAACGGCACGACGTTCTATCGTTTCATCCGCGGGTACGTCATTTTCCAGAACGCCGCCGACCTCAGCGCCTCCTTCCGTCAGTCGCTGAATTTCGCACGTGTGCTGCAGCACGAGATCGGTCACGGGATCGGTCTGGGGCACACGCAGACCAACGGCAGCGTCGCGAACGCGCAGGCGAACATCATGTACCCGACCTGCTGTTCCTCGAGCACGCCGGTCCCGCCGGCGCTGGGCGCCGACGATCTCGCGGGCCTGACGTTCATCTATCCGGCCGCGCAGGCGTGCACGTTTGCGCTCTCGCCGACGAGTGCGACGTTCGGTGCGTCCGGAGGCTCGGGCAGCTTCAGCGTGCAGACGCAGCCCGGATGCGGGTGGAGTGCGGCGAGCAACTCCGGCTTCGTCGCGCTGACGTCCGGCACGAGCGGGTCGGGGAGTGGCACCGTCACGTACACAGTCACCGCCAACGCGGCGGCCACGACCCGGGTCGCCACTGTCACGGCGGCGGCGCAGACGTTCACGATCACGCAGGCGGCCAATGCGCAACCGGCACAGCTCGTCTCTCCGGCGCCCGGGTCTACCCTGGGCGGCCGCACCGAGACGTTCACCTGGGGCGGGGGCGTGAACGTCACCGCCTACTGGCTGGATGTGGGCACTGTGCGCGGCGGCTACGACATCTTTGAAGGCTACGTCGGGGCGGCGACGTCGAGGACGGTGACGGGGCTGCCGCGCGACGGCCGCACCGTCTGGGTGCGGCTCCGGTCGCTGATCAACGGTGCCTACCAGGCGCTCGACTTTCAGTACCAGACCGTTGCGTCGACGCCGGCGCGCATCGTCTCGCCGGCGCCGGGAAGCACCCTCGGGCACGTGCAGACGTTCACCTGGGATGCGGGCGTCGACACGGAGTTCTTCTGGGTGAACGTCGGGAGCACACAGGGCGGGTACGAGTACTACTCGAACTTCGTCGGTGCCACGCAGGCGGTGACCGTGGCAGGCCTTCCCACCGACGGCCGTGCGATCTGGGTGCGGCTGCTCTCGTACATCGATGGGACCTATCGATCGGTCGATCATCAGTTCACCGCGTCCACCGGGATGGCGGCGCAGATCACCCTTCCAGCGCCCGGTACGCGGCTGGCGGGCACGACGCAGACGTTCAGCTGGAGCGGCGGCGTCGGTGCGCAGTTCTACTGGGTGAACGTCGGCCGGACCCAGGGCGGCTATGAGATCTATTCGAACTACGTCGGCACCTCTCAGGCGCTCACCCTTTCCGGGCTGCCGGCCGACGGAGGAGCGGTGTGGGTCCGGCTGATGTCGTACATCAACGGCGCCTATCGCTACGTGGATCACCAGTTCCTCGCCGCGGTCCCCGGCCCGGCGCGCATCACGTCTCCCGGCCCCGGCGGCACGCTCACCGGGAGCACGCAGATGTTCACGTGGAGCGAAGGGATCGGCGCGCAGTTTTACTGGATCAACGTGGGCGCCGTGCAGGGCGGGTATGAGTACTACTCGAATTTCGTGGGGACCGCGCAGGCGGTGATCGTGTCCGGCCTGCCCACCGACGGCCGCCCGGTGTGGGTGAGACTCTTCTCCTACATCGACGGCCGCTATCAATTCGTCGATCACCGCTTCGCCGCCGCGAGTCCGGCTCCGGCCCAGATCCTCACGCCCGCCCCCGGCAGCACACTGTCCTCGCCGACGGCCACGTTCACGTGGAATGAGGGGGTCGCGGTCCAGTTCTTCTGGGTGAACGTCGGCACCGTTCAGGGCGGCTACGACCTGTACTCCAACTACGTCGGCACGTCGCGCACCCTGACCGTCAGCGGGCTGCCCGCAGGGGAGATCTGGGTGCGCCTCTATTCGTTCGTGAACGGCGCCTACGAGTTCGTCGACCATCGATTCACCAGGTCGCCCTAGTTCGGGTGCCGCAGCGGATCGCCCGCGCCGTTCCGTTTCGTAATTCGCTGCCGGTTTTGTAATTGTCGTGCTCGCCGTTCACGGACCGGCAGCCGGAAATCCCCCGAAATCTGCCATTTTGTCCACCCCGACAGCGGGGCATCGCGTTTGCCTTGCGTGACGCACGAGCCATCCGGCTCCTCACTCACGACAGAGAGCGATGCGGATTCCACGATTCTGGCTTTTCGTGTGCCTGGCGGTTTGCCTGTGCATGGCGCGTACGGCGGATGCGGCGACGGTGCGACTGGCGTGGGACGCGGCGGAGGACCCCGCTGTCACCGGGTACGTCGTTCTCTACGGAACGGCGTCCCGCGTCTACGTCGGATCAGTTGACACGGGTGCCGCCACGACGTACGACATCACGGGATTGACGGACGGACAGCAGTACTACTTCGCCGTCCAGTCGTACACCGCCGACGGTACGCGCAGCGACTTCTCCCCTGAAGTTTCGCACCTGATTCCAGCGGCCGTTCCCGCCCAGATCACCTCCCCGGCGGCCGGCGCCGCCGTGGGGGCCATGCAGACCTTCCGCTGGGACGCGGGAGTCGGCGCGAGCGCCTACTGGCTGGATGTGGGCACCACGCCGGGCGGGTACGACATCTTTCACGGATACGTGGGCAGCGCACGGGAGTGGACCGTCGCCGGTATTCCGCTGACGGGCGGTCCGATCTGGGTGCGGCTTCGGTCGCTCGTCGACGGCGCCTATCGCTCTCGCGATCACCAGTTCGCCACCCCATCGGCCGCCGCGCGCATCGTGTCGCCGGCGGAGACCAGCACGCTGCCCGGCCCCACCGCGACGTTCACCTGGGACGCGGGGATCGGCGCCCAGTTTTACTGGGTGAACGTGGGGAGCGTTGCGGGCGGCTACGAGTACTACTCGAATTTCGTGGGCGCAACCCGGGCGGTGACCGTGCACGGCCTGCCGCTGGACGGCCGCCCCGTGTGGGTCCGGCTCCTGTCGTACATCAACGGCGAGTACCAGGCGGTCGACCACCGCTTCGTCGCCGCCACGGCCGCACCGGCGCGCCTCGTGAGCCCCTCGTCGGGGGCGACGCTGGACGGCGCGACCCAGACGTTCGTCTGGAACTCCGGCGTCGGCGCAACCGGCTACTGGGTGAATGTCGGCAGCACCCAGGGGGGGTACGAGTTCTACTCGAACTTCGTCGGTACCTCGCAGTCGCTGACCCTCAGGAACCTCCCGATCAACGGCAGGGACGTCTGGGTTCGTCTCATGTCGTTCATCGGCGGCCGGTACGTGACCGTCGATCACCGCTTCGTGGCCGCGCGCCCTGGTCCGGCGCAGCTCACGTCGCCAGCCCTCGGCAGCGTGCTGCAGGGTGCCTCCCAGCGGTTCGAGTGGGGCGGCGGCGCCGGTGTCGCCTTCTACTGGGTGAACGTCGGCGGCACGCAGGGCGGCTACGAGTACTACTCCAATTTCGTGGGGGCCACTCAGGCGGTCACGGTGACGGGGCTGCCGATCGACGGACGCGACGTGTGGGTGCGGCTGATGTCGTACATCGACGGCGCGTACCAGTACATCGACCACCGGTTCGTCGCCGCGAGAGCCGGTCCCGCGCGCATCACGGCGCCAGCCGCCGGTGCGGTCCTGTCGGGCCGCCGGCAGACGTTCACGTGGGCCGAGGGTGTCGGCGCCGCGTTCTACTGGGTCAACATCGGCCGGAGTCGCGGCGGCTACGAGCTCTATTCGAATTTCGTCGGCGCGACACGCGCGTTGACGCTCGAGAATCTGCCGGTCGACGGCGGCCCCGTCTGGGTCCGCCTGCTCTCGTTCGTGAACGGCGCGTACGAGGCCGTCGATCACCAGTTCTCTGCCGCGGCACCCGTGCCCGCCCGGGTGGTGGCGCCCGCGGCTACGATTGCGCCGGTCGCGGACGCTCACACGTTCACGTGGGAGGAAGGCGTTGGCGTGACGGCGTACTGGCTCGAGGTCGGCACGGTGCAGGGAGGCTACGAGCTGTTCTCGAATTTCGTCGGCACCGAGCGCTCTTGGACCGTCGCCGGCATCCCGCCGGGGGCGGCGGAGATCTGGGTCCGGCTCTATTCACGGATCGGCAGCCGCTGGGAGTTCGTCGACCAGCGCTTCGCCGTGACACGCTGAGCGGTGGTTGACGGGGTGTAGGGGGCGCCTTACAATCGTTCGTTCCACATGCCAAAGCGTGCACTGATCACCGGTATTACCGGCCAGGATGGCTCGTACCTCGCCGAACTGCTTCTCGACAAGGGCTATGAGGTGGTCGGCGTGCTCCGGCGCTCGAGCGCGTCGAATCTCTGGCGGATCGACCACCTCCTGGACCGCATTACGCTCAAGCCCGCGGACCTCCTCGACCAGCTCTCCCTGATCCGGCTCATCGAGGCGGCCGAGCCTGACGAGGTGTACAACCTCGCCGCCATGTCGTTCGTGCCCGCCTCCTGGGACCAGCCGATGCTCACGGGGGAGTTCAACGCGCAGGGCGTGACCCGGATGCTCGAAGCCGTCCGCCAGGTGAACGCCAGGGTGCGTTTCTATCAGGCGTCATCGAGCGAAATGTTCGGCAAGGTCCGGGAGGTGCCGCAGACGGAACTGACTCCCTTCTACCCGCGCAGCCCGTACGGCGTCTCGAAGGTGTTCGCGCACTACATCACCGTCAATTACCGCGAGAGCTACGGCCTGTTTGCCTGCTCGGGCATTCTCTTCAACCACGAATCCCCGCGGCGGGGCCTCGAATTCGTCACGCGCAAGGTGACGGATGGCGTCGCCCGGATCAGGCTGGGGCTGGCGGATTCGCTTGCCCTGGGCAACCTCGACGCGCAGCGCGACTGGGGGTTTGCCGGCGACTATGTGCGCGCGATGTGGTTGATGCTTCAGCAGCCGGAAGCCGACGACTACGTCGTGGCGACCGGCGTCAGCCATTCGGTGCGCGAGCTGGTGGAGATCGCCTTCGAGCACGCCGGTCTCGACTGGCAGCAGTACGTGCGGCAGGATCCGGCGCTCTTGCGACCCGCAGAAGTCGATCACCTGGTCGGCAATCCCGGCAAGGCGCGGCAGGTGCTCGGCTGGGATTTCGAGGTCGACTTCCCGGGCCTGGTTCGGATGATGGTCGATGCCGATCTCGAGCGGCTGAGCCGGAATCCGAGGCAGGCAGCGAGTATTCCCCTCCGCACTCCGTAACTGGCGGGTCCCGCTTGACCCGCTCGTGAATTCCTGTAAAGATCTGGCAGTTCACCTTCTGAACACCCCTTCAGTAACTCCAGACGTGCCAACCGGTTGCCTGTAACTGGAGGGCACGGAGTGTGTCCGCCCCATGCGGAGCCACGACGAACACATCCACCGCATCCTCACCGCCATCGACTCCGGCCGACCCGTCAGCCAGCGGTCGATGGCGCGGGAGCTCGGCGTCGCGCTGGGGCTCATGAACCTGCTGTTCCGGAGGCTCATCGCCAAGGGCTACGTCAAGGCATCGGGGATGAACCGCAACAGCGTCAGGTACCTCCTGACGCCTGCAGGTCTTTCCGAGAAGAGTCGCGTCTCGCGGGCCTATGTCGAGAACACGATCCGGCTCTACACCGAGACGCGCGAGCGCATCCGCGGCAGCCTCGAGGCCCTGTCGAGCAACTGGCCGATGGACGATGGACCGGGCGAGAAGCGGATCGTGTTCTACGGCGCCGGCGAGGTGGCGGAGATCGGATTCGTCAGCCTGCAGGGCTCCGATCTCCGGCTGGTCGGCGTTCTCGACGACCGGGTGACCCGTCCCTTCTTCGGCATGCCCGTCCACCGTCTGGATCGACTCGGGGCCGGCGAGCTCGCAGGGCAGCCGTTCGACCGCCTGATCATCATGTCGATCCGCCGCAGCGCCGAGATGGCTGCCCGGCTCGAGGCGGCGGGCTTCCCCGCGGCCCGCGTTCACTTCCTGCTCTGAGGAGCCTCGATGTCGCACCTGTCTGAACGTCCAACCGATCGCGACGATCTCGCCTACCTGCTGTCGTACGCCCGCGGCCTGAGCGACCGGTGGCATCTCGTACTGGCGGGCCTGCTCTGCGGCGCGGCGGCCGCGCTGCTCTACTCGTTCGTGATGCCGCCGCTCTATCGCACGAGCATGAAGCTGCTCGTCGTACCCGCAGGGCTCCAGGAGAGGGAGGTTCGGGTCGGCAACGAAGCGGCCCTGGCGGCGAAGTACCTGCCCTACGTGCGGAACGCGGACGTCATCAGCAGTGCGATTGCTGCCGCCGGCCTGAATGGGCCGGAGCATGCCCGCAAGCTGAACAGGTTCTCACGCCAGTACTCCGCCACCACGATGCGCGACGCACCCGTCCTGGAATTGACGCTCGATTTCGCCGATGCCGAGGAAGGGGTCCGTCTCATCAGGGCCATTGCCGCCGAGGCGATTGCGCTGAACAAGGTCCTGCTGACGAAGAGCGACGCCGAGAGCCGGGCATTCCTCGGCGACCAGTTGAAGCAGACCCGCGACCGTCTGCGCGAGCTCGAGGACCGGCATCAGGAGGCGGCACGTAAAGCCCGCGTGGAGGAACGGCGCCGCGAGATCGATGGGCTGCTGACCCGGATTGCCGCAGCGGAAGCGAACGCCAGCGACAAAGCGGTGGAAGCGGCCGAGCTCGTCTCGTCGGCGGCGGAGATGCAGAAGGCGCTGGCGGCGCAGGAGAAACTGATTACCTTGCGCAGGACCCTCGCGGATGATCCCGCTGCCTCGGCCGTCAGTGGCGGCCAGCCGCCGTCCCGGCCAATCGTCGCCGAAGCGATCAATCCGTTGTATCAGCAGATCGAACCAAAGCTCACCGAAGACCGCTCGAAGCTGGCGGGGGCGGTGGCGGGCCGCGACCACCTCGCGCGCGACCTGCCCCGGCTGCGTGCGAGCGTGCAGGCGCTTCTGGACCGTCTGCGTGCGGATCAACTCGAACTCGAGCGCGTCACGGTGGATCTGGAGCTCGCCCGCGCGCAGTACAAGGCCTTGTCCGAGCAGCACGACCGCGCGCGCATCTCCGTCATGGCGCAGTCGGCCGATCTCCGCGTGTTCGAGGAGGCGCGGCCGGGCCAGTCGCCGGTGAGCCCGCGCACCGTTCCGAACGTGATCTTCGGCAGCATCGCAGGGTTGCTGATCGGGGCGTTCGCCGCCATCGTGGCCGGCGTTCTGGTGCCGCGCCGCGAGTCCGCGCCGGTCCGCACCGGTGCACCCGCGGCCGTGTGACGTCCCCGGACGGGTTTTCAGCAGGAGGCAGATAATTTGGATCCGCTAGTCTGGCGTGACAGTGTGGTGCTGGTCACCGGTGGCACCGGTTCGTTCGGGCGCAAGTTCGTCGAGGCGCTGCTGCCGCTGAAGCCGCGGAAGCTGATCATCTTCAGCCGCGACGAGCTCAAGCAGCACGAGATGCGGCAGCAGTTCTCCGACGGGCCGGTCGATTCTCCCATCCGGTACTTCATTGGCGACGTCCGCGATCGGCAGCGCCTCTATCGAGCCTTTCATGGCGTGGACGTCGTCGTCCACGCGGCGGCCCTGAAACAGGTCCCCGCCTGTGAGTACAACCCGATCGAGGCGGTGGCGACGAACATCGACGGCGCCAAGAACATCATCGACGCGGCGATCGACTGCGGCGTCAAGCGGGTTCTGGCGCTCTCGACCGACAAGGCGGTCAGCCCCGTGAACCTGTACGGCGCGACGAAGCTCGTCGCCGAGAAGCTGTTCGTCCAGGGGAATGCGTATGCCGGCGCGTCCGGGACGCGGTTCGCGTGCGTAAGGTACGGCAACGTTGTCGGCTCCCGCGGCAGCGTCATCCCGCTGTTCAAAACGCAGCGGCAGAACGGACACCTGACGGTGACGGACGAACGGATGACGCGCTTCTGGATCACGCTCGACCAGGGCGTGAGATTCGTAATGCGCTGCACGGAGCAGATGGATGGCGGCGAGGTGTTCGTGCCAAAAATTCCCAGCATGCGGATCGTGGATCTGGCGCGCGAGATGGCGCCTGAATGCGAGCTCCGATACACCGGGATTCGCCCCGGCGAGAAGCTGCACGAACTGCTCGTCTCTGAGGATGAGGGGCGAACGACGCGCGAGTTCGACGATATGTATGTCGTCCAGCCGGTGTTTCCGTGGTACCGAGGCGAACACTGGAGCAAGGGGCGTCCGGTGCCGGAGTCGTTCGAATACAGCAGCGAAACGAACACCATGTGGGTGACCGGCGAACAGCTGCACGCGATGATCGCTTCATGAGCCAGGTGCTCGCGATCGACGGCGGCGCACCTGTTCGCTCCCGCCTGCTGCCGTACGGGCGGCAGACGATCGACGATGGCGACATCGCCGCGGTGGTTGCCGCGCTCCGGTCGGATCACCTGACCACCGGTCCGAGGGTGGACGAATTCGAAGCGGCGGTTGCCGCAGCAACAGGGGCGCGGTATGCGGTCGCCGTCTCGAACGGGACCGCGGCGCTCCACGCCGCAGTCTTCGCCGCGGGACTCGGACCGGGCGACGAAGCGATCACAACGCCGCTGACCTTTGCGGCGACGAGCAATGCCGTCCTGTACCAGGGCGCCACGCCTGTGTTCGTGGACGTGGATCCGCAGACGCTGCTGATCGACCCCGAAAGGATCAAGGCGGCGATCACACCGCGGACGCGCGCGATCCTGCCGGTGGATTACACGGGCGTGCCCGCTGATCTCGACGCGATCAACGAAATCGCGCGGGCGCACGGGCTCGTGGTCATCGAGGACGCGGCCCACGCGCTCGGCGCGACGTATCACGGCCGGCCGGTGGGCAGCCTCGCGTCGATGACCACGTTCAGCCTGCACCCGGTGAAGCACGTCACGACGGGTGAAGGCGGCGTCATCACGACCGATGACGACAGGTTCGCGTCGCGGCTGAAGGCGTTCCGCAATCACGGGATCACCATCGACAGCCGCCAGCGCGAGAAGACCGGCTCGTGGACGTACGAGATCGCGGAGCTCGGGTTCAACTACCGGCTCACGGATGTGCAATCGGCGCTCGGGACGTCGCAGCTGCAGAAGCTCGCCGGCTGGGTTGCGCGGCGCCGCGCGATCGCGGCAGCGTACACGGAGCGGCTCAGCGGCCACCCCGCGATTCAGCTGCCGGTCGTCCCGCCCGGCGTCGAGCCGGCGTGGCATCTGTTCGTCATCCTCCTCCGCCTGGAACGCCTCAGCGTCGATCGCGCGCAGGTGTTCCGGGCGTTGCGTGCCGAGAACATCGGCGTGAACGTCCACTACATCCCGGTGCCCTGGCATCCGCTCTACGCGAACGCAGGATACGAGCGTGGCCGGTGGCCTGCCGCCGAGGCGGCGTACGAGCGGCTGTTGACCTTGCCGCTGTGGCCGCAGATGTCTGATGACGATGTTGACGACGTCGTCGAGGCGGTGGAGAAGGTCCTGGCACACTACGCAGTCCCGGCGGTGTGCGAGGGCTAGAAGAACAAAGTCTCATGTGCGGGATTGCCGGCGTCCTTTCGTTCAGCGGATCACCAGTCGATCCATCGGTGCTCGCGCGCATGCGGGACCGCATGGCACATCGCGGCCCCGACGGTGTCGGGATCTGGGTCTCTCCGGACCGCCGGGTGGGGCTGGCGCACCGGCGGCTGAGCATCATCGACCTGTCGAGCGCCGCCTCGCAGCCGATGGCGAACGAGGACGGCTCGATCCAGGTGGTGTTCAACGGCGAGATCTACAACCACGCCGAGATCCGCCGCGAGCTCGAAGCGCTCGGCGGGCACACGTGGATCACGGATCACTCGGACACCGAGATGATCCTGCACGCCTACGAAACGTGGGGAATCGATTGCATCCATCGGTTTCGCGGGATGTTCGCGATCGGCCTCTGGGACAACCGGACCGGCAACCTGTGGCTGGTGCGCGACCGGATCGGGATCAAGCCGATCTACTTCACCGAGTCGGCTGGCCGGCTGCTGTTCGCGTCCGAGATCAAGGCGCTGCTGGCAGACCCGGCGGTTCCGCGGCGCGTCAACAGTGAGGCGCTCTATCACTACCTGTCGTTTCTGACCGCGCCCGCTCCACAGACGCTTTTTGAAGGCATCTGGAAGTTGTCCCCCGGCACGCGCCTTCGGATCGACCGCCAGGGACGTCGCTTCGAGGAGCGATACTGGGACGCATGGGACGGCGTGCAGCCGCTGACGAACGTCAGCGAGCAGGAGATTGCCGAGCGGATTCTGGACGAGCTGCGCATCTCCGTGAAGTACCGGAAGGTCAGCGACGTCCCTGTCGGTATCTTCCTTTCCGGCGGGATCGACTCGAGCACCAACACGGCGCTGTTTTCCGACGGTACGGGACCGGTCAAGACGTTTTCGATCGGCTACGAGAAGGAATACGCGAGCTACGCGAGTGAGCTTCCGCACGCGGAACGGATGGCAGCGCTCGTCGGCGCCGAGCATCACGTCCGGAGGCTGTCGCTCGACGACCTGCTGTCGTTCGTGCCCGACATGGTGTACCACCAAGACGAGCCGATCGGCGACGTCGTGTGCGTGCCTCTCTATTACGTGTCGAAGCTGGCGCGTGACAACGGAGTGACCGTGTGCCAGGTCGGCGAAGGCAGCGACGAGCTGTTCTGCGGGTATCCGAGCTGGCAGATGCACCTCAAAGCGGCGCGGCTCAACGCGCTGCCCGTTCCGGCGCTCGCGAAACGGGGCGTGATGGCGGCGCTCGCGGCGGCCGGACGCGACGAGGGCTACGAGTACGAATGCCTCCGGCGTGCCGTCACGGGCGGCCCGCTGTTCTTCGGCGGCGCCGAGGGGCTCACACACGTCGAAAAGCACCGCCTGCTGTCGCCGTCGCTGCGGAAGCAGTTTGACGGGTACTCGTCCGCTGAAGCGCTGCGGCCGTACCAACAGCGGTTCGCCGAGCGCGCGTGGGAACAGACGCCGCTGCACTGGATGACGTATCTCGATCTGAACCTCCGGCTCCCCGAACTGCTGCTGATGCGCGTGGACAAGATGACGATGGCGACATCACTCGAAGGACGGGTGCCGTTCCTCGATCACAAGTTCGTCCAGCTCGCGCTGTCGATTCCCACGTCCGTCAAGCTGAAGAACGGCGAACTCAAGCACATCCTGAAGCGTGCGGTTCGTGGCGTGATCCCGGACGACGTGATCGACCGCAAGAAGCAGGGGTTCGGCGTCCCGATGCAGGAATGGCTGCTGGACCGGCTGGGGACGCAGATCGCGGAAACGCTGGAACGGTTCTGCGCCGAGACCGACCTGCTCGACCCGGGCCAGGTGCGCCAGTATGTGTCCGCCGCCAAGGGCTCGAAGGTGTGGCAGCTCTACAACCTGGCGCTCTGGCACGAGCAGTTCATCGCCGGCTCCGCGTCGTCAGCTCGCGCGGCGGCGGCTTCGTGAGACGGCGCTGAGGTCGCGGATCGCATCCGCAACCTCCTGGACCTGCGCGGCCGTGAGCCGCGTCGCGGACGGGAGGCTGAGTCCTTCGCGTCCCAGTCGCGTAGCCACCGGGAACCGCCGGGGCGTCTTGTAAGGCGGCATCTTGTGGAGCGGCATGAAGAACGGGCGGGTCTCGATGCCGCGGGCGCGGAGTTCGATGGCCAGCTCGTCCCGGCTGCGTCCGAACGCGCGGCCGATCAGCACCGAGAACATCCAGTAACTGCTGCGCGCCTCCGGGCGCTGCGGCGGCAACGTCAATCCCGGAATGCCGGCAAGCTGCTCGCGATACATGGCGGCGATCCGCTGTTTCTTCTCGATCAGGTCCGGGAGCCGTTCGGCCTGCGCGGTACCGAACGCCGCCTGGAGCGCGGTCAGGCGGTAGTTGTAGCCGATCTCCGGATGGTAGTACCGCCGCTTCGGAGACATCGCGTGGTCGCGGAGAAAACGCATCCGCGCCGCGAGCCTGTCGTCGTTCGTCGTGCAGAGGCCTCCCTCGCCGGTGGTGAGTGTCTTGTTCGCGTAGAAGCTGAAGGACGCGATGTCGCCGAACGACCCGGCAGGGCGCCCATTCAGCTCCGCGCCCAGCGCTTCGGCCGCATCCTCGATCACGAGCAGCTTGTGACGCTTTGCAATCGCGCCGATCGCCTCCATGTCGCACGGGTAGCCGTAGAGGTGGACGGGGATGATCGCTTTCGTGCGGCGGGTGATCGCCGCCTCGATCGCGCGCGGCGAGATGTTCCACGTGGCAGCGTCCACGTCCACGAGCACCGGCGTGGCGCCCGCATGGTGGACGACATTGCCGGTCGCTACAAAGGTCATGTCGGGGACGATCACTTCGTCCCCCTTGCCGATGCGTGCCGCGACGAGCCCGAGGTGGAGCGCGACCGTGCCGTTGGCGACGGCGATCGCGTGCTTCACACCGCAGAAATGGGCCAGCAGTGTTTCGAACCGGTTGACGTACGGGCCGAGCGAGGAGATCCATCCGCTCGTGACACAGTCGGTGACGTAGCGCAACTCCGTCTCGCCGAACTCCGGTTCGGCGACGGGTATCCGGATTTTCAAGAAATGCTCCTTGGAGGCGATGCACAGCGCGGCTGGCACCGCGCCGTATTGTATCGCGGAGAAGATCGCCCTTGACCGCGCGTCGCATCGCCGTGTGCGGCAGCGGGTCGATCGGACGGCGCCACCTGCGCAACCTGCGCGGTGCCGGATGCCTGGCAGTATTCGCCTACGATCCGTCGCCTGACGCAGCGGCCGCCGCCGCGGCAGAACTGAACGTCACCGCGTGCACGGACCTGGATTCGCTGTGGCGGCTCCAGCCGCAGGTCCTGTTCGTGACGTCCCCGTCCAGTGAGCATCTTGCGCTCGCGCTCGAAGGCGCGCGCCGCGGGTGCGATCTGTTCGTCGAGAAGCCGGTCAGCGATCGTCTCGACGGTCTTGCCGAACTGCGTCGCATCGTCGAGGACCGGGGACTCGTGACGATGGTCGGGTGCAACATGCGGTTCCATCCCGGGCCGGCGGCGGTGAAGCGGCTGGTGGATGCGGGGGCGGTCGGACGGGTGATCGCCGGCCGAATACACACCGGCTCCTACCTTCCGGGTTGGCGCCCCTGGATGCGGTACGAGGACAGCTACAGTGCCGACCCCGCACGCGGCGGCGGCGCACTCCTGGATTGCATTCACGAGATCGACCTGGCGCTGTGGTACTTCGGTCGCGCGGAGCTGCTCGCCTCCGCCGTCAGGCGCGCCGACACGCTCGGCATCGCCGTGGACGGCCTCGCGGAGCTGCTGCTCGAGCACGAGTCCGGCGTGCTCTCGAGCGTCCACCTGAACTTCGTTCAACGAGACTATCGACGCAGCTGCCAGGTGATCGGCGACACCGGGACCATTTACTGGGATTTCGATCGGCCGCAGGTCTCCGTGCTGCGCGGTGGTGACCAGGACGAAGTGCACCCCCTCGATCCGCAGTGGCAGCCGAGCCAGATGTACGTGGACGAGCTGTCGGCGTTTCTCGCGGCCGTGGAGCGGCGCGAGCAGACCTTCAGCACGATCGCCGACGGTGAGGCGGCGCTGCGGATCGCGCTCGCCGCGCGGGCTCATGCGGTCAGGACGGAGAAGATCCAGGCATGAGCACGGTCGCGATCATTCAGGCGCGGATGTCGTCGACGCGTCTTCCCGGAAAGGTGCTCGCGGAAATCGCCGGCGAGCCGATGCTCGCGCTCGTCTCGCGACGAGTGCGCAGCGCGAAGACCCTCGACCAGGTGGTGATCGCCACGTCGACGAGCAGCGCCGACGATGCGGTGGAAGCGGTCTGCCGAGAGCGCGGTATCGCGGTCTTCCGCGGGAGCGAAGAGGACGTTCTCGACCGCTACCGCGGGGCGGCCGAGTTCGCCGATGCTGCGACTGTCGTTCGTGTCACGGCCGACTGTCCGCTGATCGACCCGCAGGTGATCGATCTCGTCGTCGACGAGTTCCGAAAGGGTGGGGCCGACTACGTCTCGAACACGATTCAGCGCACCTACCCCGATGGTCTCGACACGGAGGTCATGAGCCGCGCCGCGCTCGAGCGCGCGTGGTCGGAGGCCGTGCTGCAGTCGGAACGCGAACACGTGACGCCGTACATCTGGAAGCATCCTGAGCTGTTCCCGCAGCGGCAGGTCGTTCAGGCCGCTGATCTGTCGGCGCTGCGGTGGACCGTGGACGAACCGCGCGACCTCGAGCTGGTTCGAGAGGTCTGTCGTCGCCTCCCGGCGGACCGCGCCTCGATGCAGGACATCCTCGTGCTGCTCGCGGAGGAGCCGTCGCTGCGGGAGTTGAACGCGGGCATCGTGATGAACGAGGGATATCTCCGGTCGCTCATGGAGGATCGCGTGATCGGCCGCCGCGAGGAGGCATGATGGGAACGGGTCAGACCCTCTACCGGCGTGCGCGCCAGCGCATCCCCGGAGGCACGCAGCTGCTGTCGAAACGTCCGGAGATGTTCCTGCCGGAGCAGTGGCCGAGCTACTACAGCCGCGCGCGCGGCATCGAGGTGTGGGACCTGGACGGGCAGCGGTATCTCGACATGAGCTACAACGGCATCGGCGCGAATGTGCTGGGCGCCGCCGATCCCGACGTGGATGAGGCGGTCCGCGCCGCGGTCGCCGCTGGCGCGATGTCCACGCTGAACTGCCCCGAGGAGGTCGAACTCGCCGAGCTGCTGTTCGAGCTGCATCCCTGGGCCGAGATGGTCCGCTATGCGCGGAGCGGCGGCGAGGCGATGGCGCTGGCCGTCCGGATCGCGCGGGCACGGTCGCGCAGGGATCGGATCGCGTTCTGCGGCTACCACGGGTGGCATGACTGGTACCTCGCGGCGAATCTGGCCGAGGAGCAGGCGCTCGACGGTCATCTGTTGCCGGGGCTTCAGCCCGTGGGGGTCCCGCGCGGGCTGATCGGCACGGCGCTGCCGTTCCACTACAACCGCCTGGACGAGTTGCAGGCAATCGTCTCCCGGCACGGCCGGGAGATCGGCGCCATCGTGATGGAGCCGATCCGCGATCACGATCCGGTGCCGGGCTTCCTCGAGGGAGTGCGGGCGCTCGCCGACGAGATCGGTGCGGTGCTGGTCTTCGACGAAATCACGTCGGGATTCCGGCTGAACACGGGCGGTGCCCATCTGCTGCACGACGTCGCACCGGACATCGCGGTGTTCGCGAAAGCCGTCAGCAACGGCTACCCCATGGCCGCAGTGATTGGCCGCGCCGCGACGATGGAGGCGGCGCAGGACACGTTCATCAGCAGTACCTTCTGGACGGATCGAATCGGGCCATCCGCTGCACTGGCGACGATCAGGAAGCACCGCCGGTGCCAGGTGGCGGAGCACCTCGTCGCGATGGGGCGCCGCGTCCAGCAGGGGTGGCGTGATGCGGCGGCGCGCACCGGCATCGAGATCCATGCGGGCGGGATTCCGCCGTTGAGCCACTTCTCGTTCGAGGGTCCGGACGCGCGCACTGCGCATACGCTCTTCACGCAGATGATGCTCGAGCGTGGATATCTCGCCGGCAAGTCGTGCTACCTGACGTACGCGCACACGGCGGAGGCGATCGACGAGTATCTCGCCGTCGTCGAGCAGGTGTTTGCCGCGATCGTGCAGGCGCGCGAGACCACCGGTACCGAGGCGCTGTTGCGCGGACCGGTGGCGCATTCCGGCTTCACTCGCCTCACCTGATGCACCTGATCGTCCGCGCCGACGGCTCCGCCGCCATCGGCATGGGGCACGTCATGCGGTGTCTCGCGCTTGCCGAAGCGTGGATCGACCGCGGCGGCCGGGCGACCTTCATCGGCAGGTTCGGTGCGGCAGGCGCCTCACGGCTGCAGTCCGCCGGGGCACGAGTGGTGAACGTGCCCGCGTCGCACCCGGATCCTGCGGACCTGGCCGCAATCACCGATGCCGTCAGGGCGGACCAGGCGGGACGGCCCTGGGTGGTGATCGACGGATACCATTTCGACAGCACGTACCAGCAGAACGTCCGCGCCGTCGGTGCACGCGTCGTGACCGTTGACGACACCGGCGCGAACCAGCACGTGGCGGCAGACATCCTGGTGAACCAGAACGTCAATGCGGAGCGCCTGCCGTACGCGGCCGGCCCCGGCGCCGAGGTGCTCGCGGGCGCTGCCTACGTGATGCTGCGGCGGGAGTTCCGGCAGCGGGCCCGATCGCCGCGGACGTTCCCTTCGGCAGCACGGAACGTCCTGGTCACCATGGGCGGTGGTGATCCGGACAACGTCACCGGAATGGTCCTCGACGCGATCAACGGAGCGTCGCTGCCCGGAGCGGCGGTGAAGGTCGTGATCGGGATGGCAAATCCGCACCGTGACTCCTTACAGGCCATCGCGCGCGCCGCCCGGAACGTGGAGCCGGTCATCGACCCTGCGGACATGGCGTCGCTGATGGAGTGGGCGGATCTCGCAGTGACGGCGGCGGGTTCCACGTCCTACGAGACGGCGTTCGTTGGGGTCCCCTCGATCATGATCATCACCGCCGCCAACCAGGTCGGTGTCGCGGCCGGCATGCACGAGCATGGGGCGGCCGAACTCGCCGGACGCGCGCACGAGGTTTCGAGCGACCGCCTTGCGGCGGCCATCGCGCGGCTGTCCGCGGATCGACAGCGCCGCGTGAATATGTCCCGTGCCGGGCGTGAACTCGTGGACGGTCACGGCGCGGACCGGATCGTGGACCGCATGCTGGTCCACGCGCTGGCGGACGCGGGCTTGACGCTGCGTCCGGCGGCGGCGGCCGATGCGCACGCGATCTGGACACTCGCAAACGATCGCGCGGTGCGGCAGAACGCGTTCAGCACCGAGGCGATCCCGCTCGAGGCGCATCTCCGGTGGTTCGACCGGAAGCTGCGGTCCGGGGATTCGCGCCTCTGGGTGCTCACTCTCCCCGACGGAACGCTGGCCGGCATCGTGCGGTACGACCGCACGTCTTCGAATCGCGCCGACATCGACATCGCGGTGTCTGCCGATGCCCGCAGCGGCGGGCTCGGTACCGCGCTGCTCGTCGCGACATGGCAGCGGGCCTGCGGGGAGCTGCGCGTGTGCGCCGCGCGAGGTGTGGTCATGTCCGACAACCACGGCTCACGGCGCGCCTTTCAGCGCGCCGGCTTCACGCAGGCAGGGCCGGAAGCGATTCAGGACGGCAGGCGCTATGTCGTGTTCGAGCGGCACGTACCGGTCCCGGCTGCCACTGGAGAACCCGTATGACAGCACCGATCCGCATCGCGGAGCGGCTCGTCGGTCCCGGCGAGAGCCCGTACGTCATCGCGGAGGTCTCCGCGAACCATCAGCAGAGCATCGACAGGGCGATCGCGATCGTGCGCGCCGCCGCCGAGGCAGGCGCCGACGCGGTCAAGCTGCAGACCTACACGCCCGACACGATGACCATCGACAGCGGGAACGGTCATTTCCGCATCGAGGGCACAATCTGGGAGGGCCGCCGCCTGTACGAGCTGTACCAGGAGGCCTACACGCCATGGGAATGGCACGCGCCTCTGGCCGAGGAAGCGTCTCGCCTGGGGCTGCACTTCTTCTCGACACCGTTCGACGCGACTGCCGTCGAATTCCTCCAGCGGATGAACGTGCCGGCCTTCAAGATCGCCTCGTTTGAGCTGGTGGACACGCCGCTGCTTCAGGCGGTGGCGCGGACGGGAAAGCCGGTCATCCTGTCCACCGGCATGAGTACGCTGGGAGAGATCGACGAGGCGGTGCAGACGCTTCGCAGAGCCGGCGCCACGCAGCTCGCGCTCCTGAAATGCACCAGCGCGTATCCGGCGACGCCCGACGAGATGAACCTCGCCACGATCCCGCACATGCAGGACGCCTTCGCTGTGCCCGTGGGATTGTCGGATCACACGCTCGAACTCGTCGTCCCCGTGACCGCCGTGACGCTCGGCGCCTGCATCGTCGAGAAGCACATCACGCTCTCGCGGGCGGATGGGGGACCGGACGGGAGCTTTTCGCTCGAGCCGCGCGAGTTCGCGGAGATGGTGCATGCAGTGCGTGCGGCGAGACAGGCGGTCGGCACGGTCCACTACGGTGTGAGCCCGCGCGAAATGGAGAGCCGAGCGTTCCGGCGGTCGTTGTTCGTCGTCCAGGACGTGAAGGCAGGCGAGGTCTTCTCGGCGCAGAACGTGCGCTCGATCCGGCCGGCATCCGGTCTGCACCCGCGGCACCTCTCCGACATTCTGGGACGTCCCGCCAACTCGGACATCCCGCGCGGGACGCCGCTCGAGTGGAGCATGGTCGGCACCGGAGTGGCCCGGTGAACGACGAGCCGCGCAGCTATGTCGTCGCGGGGCAGCACGCCTGGAGCCGCGCCGCATTCGACGATCACATCGCCGGGCTCCCGGGACGGTGGACGTTCATCGGCGAGGCGGGCGAGCTGACGGCGGACAAGCTCGCGGAACTGCAGCCGCGGTACGTGTTCTTCCTGCACTGGTCGACACGGGTGCCGGAGGCGATCGTCGCCGAGTACGAGTGTGTCTGCTTCCATATGACCGATGTGCCGTTCGGCCGTGGCGGGAGTCCATTGCAGAACCTGATCCTCGCGGGCCACACCTCCACGCAACTGACGGCGCTGCGGATGGTCGAAGCGTTCGACGCCGGGCCCGTGTACTACAAGGTGCCGCTGCCGCTGGACGGGTCCGCCCAGGAGATCTACGGGCGTGCGATGCGCGTGGCGGCGACGCTGATCGAACGGTTCGTCGCGGAGCAGCCGACGCCAGTTCCCCAGCAGGGGGAGGCGACGGTGTTCAGGCGCCGGAAGCCGGCGGACAGCGAGCTGCCGGAACGCGCCTCCGCGGCGCAGCTCTACGACTTCATCCGCATGCTCGATGCCGAGGGCTACCCGCATGCGTTCGTCCGCCACGGCGCGCTGCGCCTGGAATTCCGCGACGCCGTGCTGCGCGACGGCTTCGTCGAGGCGCGCGCGATCATCCGCACGGAAGGGGACCAGCCGTGAACGTTCTCGTGATTGCCGCGCATCCGGACGATGAGGTGCTGGGGTGCGGAGGGACGATCGCGCGGCTTGCGACCCAAGGGGCCGCAGTAACGATCGCGATCCTCGGCGAGGGGATCACCTCGCGCTACGACGCCCGCGGCGATGCTGACCAGGCGCTGGTCGCCGCGCTGCATTCGAAGAGCCGGGAGGCGGGCCGCATCCTCGGCGCACGCGAAGTGCTCGTCTACGACCTGCCCGACAACCGATTCGATACGGTCGCGCTCCTCGACGTCGTGAAGATCGTGGAGTCGCTGATCGCGCGAGTCCGACCCGAGCGCGTGTACACGCAGCACGGCGGAGACCTGAACGTGGACCACGGCGTGGTGTTCCGCGCCTGCATGACGGCAACGCGCCCCGTGGCCGGCGGCCCGGTCAGGGAACTGCTCGCCTACGAGGTCGCCTCTTCGACCGAATGGGCCTTCGGGCAATTCGAGCCGCTGTTCCGGCCGAACGTGTTCGTCGACATTGGGGCCACGCTGGATCGCAAGATCGACGCGATGCAGACCTACGAGAGCGAGGCTCGTGCCTTCCCGCACCCCCGCTCGCCCGAGGCGCTTCGGGCCGCCGCCCGGCGGTGGGGCAGTGTGGCGGGTCTCGACGCAGCAGAGGCATTTCAGATCATCAGACGGATCGACTGAGCAGAGGTAACCGCGTGGCGACGACAGAACTGCGCAGGTGCACGCGCTGCACCATTCCCGAAACGCACGAAACCATCATGTTCGACGCCGAAGGCGTCTGCAACGTGTGCCGGCAGCATGAATTCAAGCGCGAGGCGATCGACTGGGAGGCGCGCAGGCAGGAGTTCAGGGCGCTGGTCGAGTCGTACCGCGGCAAGTACTCGCACGACTGCATCGTGCCGTTCAGCGGCGGCAAGGACAGCACGTTCACCCTGTACCACCTGGTGAAGGAGTACGGCCTGAAGCCGCTCGTCGTGCAGTTCGACCATGGCTTCATGCGGCCGAACATGCTCGAGAACAACGTGCGGACGTTCAAGAAGCTCGGGGTTGACGTCCTCAGCTTCCGGCCGAATTGGCATGTCGTTCGTCACCTGATGCTGGAGAGCCTCAAGCGCAAGGGGGACTTCTGCTGGCATTGCCACACCGGCATCTTCGCCTACCCGATGCAGCTCGCCGTGAAGCTGCAGATCCCGCTCCTTGTCTGGGGGGAACCGAGTGCCGAGTACACGAGCTATTACGGGTACGACGAAAAAGAGGAAGTGGACGAGCGCCGGTTCAACCGGTTCGTCAACCTCGGGATCACCGCCGAGGACATGCAGGGGATGATCGAGGCCGGTCTCGAGCCGCGGGACCTCGACCCATTCCGCTATCCGCCGCTGAAGGACCTGCGGCGCCTGGGTGTGCGATCCGTTTGCCTTGGCAGCTACATCCCCTGGGACGTGAAGGCGCAGTCCGCGCTCATCGAGCGCGAACTCGGGTGGCGAGGCGATGTCGTCGAAGGGGTTCCCGGTGAATACCCGTACGAGAAGATCGAGTGCTACATGCAGGGAGTGCGGGACTACCTCAAGTTCCTCAAGCGCGGGTACGGCCGGACCGCGCACCTGACGAGCATCGACATCCGGAATGGCCGGCTGGACCGCGAGAAGGCGATGCGGCTCCTTGCGGAGCACGACGGCCGCCGTCCCGCGAGTCTCGACCTGTTCCTGAAATACGTCGGCATCAGCGACCGGGAGTTCCACGAGATCGCGCTCTCGCACGTGGTGGCACCCTGGCAACCGGACCTTGCGGAGATTCCCGCGGGCGCACCGCTCCCCGACATGGACCGGTGGGACCGGACCACTGAACTGATCCCGGTGGATCGCCTCAGGAAGAGATCGGCCTCGCCCGCACGATGATCGCTGTCGTCGATTACGGGATGGGGAACCTGCACTCCGTCCGCAGCTCGCTCGAAGCCGCGGGGGTGGACGTGACGGTGACCTCGCGGCCCGAAGATCTTCGTGAAGCCGAGCGGATCGTGCTGCCCGGCGTCGGCGCCTTCCGCGAATGCGTGGGAAACCTGCGCGCGAGCGGTCTCGTGGACGCCCTGCATGAAGAAGTGATGGAGAAGCGCAAGCCGCTGCTCGGCATCTGTGTCGGTCTGCAGGTCCTCGCGACTGCCGGCGAAGAAAACGGGCTGACGCCGGGTCTCGGCTGGCTGCCGGGCGTGGTGCGGCGTCTCGATGTGACGGATCAGAACCTCAAGGTTCCTCACACGGGATGGAACGACGTGGTTCCGGTCATCGACACGCCGCTGCTCGCCGGGTTCCGCTATCCGGCCTTCTACTTCACGCACAGCTATCATTTCGTTCCCGACGATCCATCGATCGTCGCGGCAACCGCCGAGCACGGCGGGCGAGTCACCGCCGCCGTGCTCGCCGGAAACATCTTCGCGACCCAGTTTCATCCCGAGAAGAGCCAGCGCAACGGGCTCCAGCTGCTCGAGAACTTCCTTGCGTGGCATCCCTAGCGTGCTGAAGAAGCGGATCATTCCGAAGCTCCTGCTGAAAGACGGGCGCAACGTGAAGGGCGTCAGGTTCGAGCAGTTGCGCGACACCGGCTTCCCGGTGACGAACGCGAGGATCTACGACGCGCAGGGTGCCGACGAGCTGATCTTCCTGGACATCACGGCCAGTGCGGAGAACCGCCAGGTGCTCTGTGACGTGATCGCGCGCACCGCCGACGAAGTGTTCATGCCCTTCTGCGTCGGCGGCGGTGTGCGGACCGTGGCCGACGTCCGGGCGCTGCTGCTCGCGGGCGCTGACAAGGTGTCCATCAACACGGCCGCCGTCGACCTGCCGGAACTGCTCACCGATGCCGCCCTGCTCTTCGGCAGCCAGTGCGTCGTCGCAGCAATAGACTTTCGCGTGATCGATGGGCGGCCGTTCGTGTTCACCCGCGGGGGCACCGAGAACACGCGGCGCGACGCGGTGGAACATGCCGTCGCGTGCGTGCAGCGGGGCGCCGGCGAGATCCTGCTGACCTCCATCGACCGGGACGGGACGATGGAGGGCTACGACCTCGAGGTCACGCGCGCCGTCGCCGACGCCGTGGCGGTGCCGGTCATTGCGTCCGGAGGCGCCGGGTCGCTGCAGCATCTGGTCGATGCCGTGCAGGTGGCGCACGCGTCGGCCGTGGCGGTCGGCAGCCTCTTTCATTTCACCGACCAGAGCCCCATCAAGGCGCGCTCGTTCATGCGCGTCGCGGGGATCGACGTGCGGGCGGACGCGGCATGACCGGCCGGCTGCCGCTTCGCCCGGAGGATGTCGTGGAGGGGGACCGGATCCGTCTGCGTCCGGTCCGCCTGGCCGACGCGACCGAGCGATATGTCGGCTGGCTGAACGATCCCGAGGTGAACCGGTATCTCGAGAGCCGCTTCGAGACCGCGACCGTGGAGTCGGTCCGCGAGTTCGTGGCGAAGATGGCGGCCGATCCGAATCACGCGCTGTTCGCGATCGAGCGTCGCGACGATTCGATGCACGTCGGCAACATCAAGCTGGGACCGGTGAACTGGCGCCATCGCTTCGGAGAGATCGGGCTGATCATCGGTGACCGCGAATGCTGGGGTCGTGGGGTCGCCACCGAGGCGATCACCCTGATTACCGCATTCGCGTTCGAACGGCTGCACCTGCACCGGGTATCTGCCGGCTGCTACGAGCCGAACGCGGCATCTGCCCGTGCGTTCGAGAGGGCGGGGTTCTCGCGGGAGGGCGTCCGGCGAAGCTGCTTCCTGTGTGACGGGGCCTACGTGGACGCGATCATGCTCGGTCGGGTGAATACGCACGACGGGCCTGCAGGAGACACATGACCGTAACTGATTCATTGCGATGGGTGGCCCGCCGCAGCGGCGTGTACGAGCCGCTGCGCAGCGCCCGCGACGTTGCGCGCAGGAGCCTGAAGCAGATCGACGCCGTCCGTCGCCGCCACGCGAAACGCGAGGCGGAGGCCTTTTTGCGCGTCATCATCGATCCCGCGGAGTGCATCGACCGGTTCGACGCCACCTATCTGGACGATTTCCCGCACATTCTCCGCGAGAACTTCGGGCTCACCGAGGCGAACTTCGCGGGCTCGTTCATAGAGCGCCGGTTTTCCGACATGTGGCGCACGTTCACGCAACGCGATGGTACGTTGTCGATCGCGGGCGTGTGCGCCTTCATCAGGGAGGTGGGAGTCGATCCAGCTCAGTTCGCCCCGCCTGTCGCGCCGCGTAAAGCCAACAAGCAGAACAACCTGCATCTGGTCTCAACCTTCGACGAAGCGGAGAAGCGGCGGTTCACGAGCGAGGCGGACCTCGACTTTCTGAAGCAGTTCCAGGTGCAGATCTCGCTCGTTTCGGGCGGCGAGGCGCAGCAGGACTGGGAGCACTTCCCGACGCGCTGGACGACCGAAGGACGGGAGCCCTGGAGTGACTTCATCAAGGGACTCCTGAGCAGCGGGGCCCTGCACGCAGATTCTGCCGCGCTCGATATCGGCCCGCGGTACCTCAGCGAGATCCGCTACTTCCGCGAAGAGCTCGGGCTGCGGCAGACGATCGGGCTCGACCTGTTCACGAAGGACGAGGCGCTGATCAAGGTGGCGGACATGCACGCGATGCCGTTCCCCGACAACAGCTTCGACCTGATCTTCACGCGCGCGACGCACGACAAGGCGTACGACATCCGGAAGGCCATTGCCGAGCAGGTGCGGGTGACGCGGCCAGGCGGGATCATCATTTCGGACGACGGCGTGAACTATGTCGACGGCGTCTCGCCGCTGGCGCGAACGGATCTCAAGTCGACGGGGGGGCTCCTGAAATTGTTCGGTTCGGCAGTGGGCCGCATCCTGTACCGCAAGGACCTGCTGTCGCGGAACTACTTCACGCGCCGGCAGGCGCTGCTGGCGATCGAGATCCGCAAGTGAGCGAATCCGCCGCGCCCGTACGGTTCGCTGACGGATCCTTCAGGATCTTCAGGCGCGACGCGCTGGTGTACCTGGCGCAGATCTTCACGGGCGCCGTCGTCGCGCGCACGCTCGGGCCGGAGGCAATGGGTCTCTGGATCATCCTTCAGATGATTCCGAGCTACGCCGAACCGATCGGGCGCATCCACTTCGACTCGGCCTCCTGTTACTTCATCAGCCGCGGCACCTATCGGATCGGCGAGGTGTCTTTCGCCGTTGTCGTGGCCACCGTCGTCACCAGCGCGCTGCTGATCGCGGCCTTCCTGTGGCAGTCGGATCGCATCTACGCCACGTTCCTCACGGCGGCGGTCACTGTTCCGCAACTTATCGTGCTGATGCTGGCGTCGATCCCGGTCCGCTTCCTGACGCTGAATTACAGCTACCTGCTCCTGTCGCGCGAGGACGTGGACGGGTACAACAGGGTTGCCGTGTTGAACGGGCTGGCGCCGTCACTCGCCGGTGCCGCGCTCGTGCTGACCGGCTTCGGACTGCCGGGCCTCGTTCTCGCGACGCTCGGCGGCGGCATCGCGGCGGTTGTGTATGGGGCCTTCAGGATCCATCGCGACACCCCGATGGTGGTACACGTCAACACGGCCCTCTTCCGTGACCTGTTTTCCTTTGGATCGAAGCTGTACCTCCAGCAGCTGGTCGGCTACTTCCACGTGTACGCGTCCGGGCTGCTCGTCCTGCTCTACCTGCCGGCCTCGTCGGTCGCGTTCTTCCGAATGGGGCAGGACCGTGCGCTGTTGCTGTCGCGCGTACCGAACGCGGCCGGAACGCTGCTGTATCCACGCATCTCCCGGCTGTCGGAGCGTCCGCAGGAAGCGCGCGAGCTGACCGCCGGCGCCTTTCGCATGGTGCTGTGGATCCTGCTCGCCCTGGGTGCGATCGCCGCTGTGCTCGCCACCCCGGCGGTCCTCATCCTGTATGGCGAGGCCTACCGTCCCGTCATCCTGATGCTGGTCATCTTCATCCCCGGCGTCGTCTTCGAGGCATCGTCAGGCCTGATCCTCCAGCACTTCACCGGCCGCGGCAATCTCTGGCTCGTTGTCGGGCTCGCCATCATCGGCCTGATCGTGCAGCTGGCGTTGCTCTGGGTGGCGATCCCGGCGTGGGGCCTCGTGGGTGCGGCTGCCGCTGCATCGGCGAGCTACGTCAGCATGGCGCTGCTTCGCCTGAAGGCGTTTGTGGACCGTGAGCGGATCCAGTGGCGCACGCTGCTCGTGCCGACGCGGGCCGACTTCGACTTCGTCCGTGAGTTCATCGGCAGCCGCCTGTTGCCATTGATGCGCCATCGAGAGGCCCCTGCCAATACCCCATGAGAGTCGTTGCCACCATCGAAAGCCGGATGGGATCGACCCGCCTGCCCGGCAAGAACGCGAAACCGCTTGCCGGCCACCCGATGCTCGCACGCCTGATCGAGCGCGTTCGTGCGGCCGACATGGTGGACACGGTGTGCGTCGCCACGACCAGCGATCCGTCCGACGATCCGCTCGAGGCGATCGCGCGAGGAGCGGGGGCGGAGGTGTTTCGTGGATCGACGGACGACGTGCTCGGGCGTGTCCTGGGAGCGGCCCGTTCCGTGTCAGCCGATGTGATTGTCGAAATCACGGGCGACTGTCCGCTCGTTGACCCGTCGATCGTCGATGCGGCGGTGCGCCGGTACGCAGCAGGCGGTGCCGATTACGTCGCCAACATCCTCGACGTCCTGTCGTTTCCGATCGGCTTCGACGTCCAGGTGTTCGCGGTGGACCTGCTGGACGAGGTGTCGCGGCTCACCGATGATCCCGGTGATCGTGTGGACGTGACGCCGTACATTCACCGTCACCCGGACCGGTACCGCCTGCTGAACCTGAGGGCGCCGGCGGAACTGGACCGGCCGGAGTACTTCCTGTGCGTCGATTATCCGGAGGACTTCGAGGTGGTGTCGCACCTGTTCGAGGCGCTATACCCGACGAACCCGCGGTTCGGCGCCCGCGAGGTCATCCCGTTCCTCGACGCTCGCCCGGAGCTTGCCCGCTTGAACACGGGGAGGCCGGGGTTGTTCACCTTTCCCTCGTCGGGCGGCGCCGCCCGGCAGGAGGTCATGGTCCTGTGACGATCAATGTGGGGAGCGAAGCATGAGTGCTCGGCTGAAACTGGCTCTGACGGCGGCAGGCGGACTCGTGCCACGGATGGTGTTCGGCAACTACGCCGGCGTCGGCAACAATGTCAAAGCGACGCGTGAGCTCGCACGACTGCGGCGCGCGTTTGCCGCGAGCCCGGCGGGCATGCCTGCGACAGACGTCGCCTCGGGTGCGCGATTTCTCAGCGAGAAGGGCTATCTGCTCCTTCAGTCGCCGTACGATCCGGAACTCATGCGGCGCATCCAGCGGCAGTATCGTGCAGTGGTGGAGGACCCCGCGCATTCGGTGGCGCCAGCGACGGCGATGCCGACGTATCGGCACGTCAAGGACCCCATCCACTGCATCCCCGAGCTGCACGAGCTGATCAACGAACAGATCTCCGCGATCCTCGTGAGTCACTACGGGTGCTACTTCAAGGTAGGCCACGTTCGTGCGTGGCGAACATATCACGTCCCCGGAGTAGGCGCCGGTGAGGACGTCTACTCGAATACCTGGCACACAGACCAGTGTCCGGTGACCAGCCTGCGGCTGTTCGTCTATCTGTCCGACGAAGTGACGCGCAACAGCGGCGCCTTCCAGTTCCAGTCGAAGCCGGAGACCGCCGAGATCGTGCGCAGCCCCGGCTATTTGAGTCGGTCGATCATCGTCGGCAAGGCGAAGGCACTCGTGCAGGATCCCACACGGATCAAGTACTTCGAGGGAGGGCTCGGGTCGGCGTGCTTCTGCAACGTGCAGGTGTGCCTGCATCGCGCGGGCGTCCCGGGGCCGGGGACGATGCGCGACGTCGCGCAGTTCTACCTGGCGCCATCGGATCGTCCGCTCGAGCCTGACTGGCACAGGAAGCTGCCGGTGGACCGCGGCGTGATGATGTGAGCAAGCAGGGCGCGTCCACGGCGCTGATCGTCGGCTGCGGCCGGATCGCCGGCGGGTACAATGCCGGCGACGAGAGGCTGCCGCTGACCCACGTGGTGGCGTACAGGCGTGCGGCCATCGAGGTACGCGCCTGTTGCGATCGGGACGCCGCTGTGGCTGCCGCGTTTGCGCAACGCTGGTCGATCCCGCTGTTCGGGACGGATCCCGAAGCGCTGCTCGCGGAAGTGGCGCCGGATGCGGTGAGCATCTGCACTCCCGCCGAAGGCCGGCTGCCGCTCGTGCATGCCGTCGTGCGATCGTCGGCGCGCGCGGTTCTGCTCGAGAAGCCGCTCGCCGACACAGCCGCCGGCGCGCGCGCCGTCCGGGATGCCGTCCGCACCTGGGGAGGCGCGGCGCTTGTGAATTACACCCGCGCGTTCGATCCGTTCTACATCGAGTTGAACGGCGAGATGCAGGCAGGCGTGCTCGGTCCCGTCCGGGAAGTCGTGGCGCGCTACTACGGCAGCGCCAGGACGAACGCCTCACACCTGCTCGAGCGCGTGCTCGCGGCGCTCGGCTCGCCAACGGCCGTGCGCCGCCTGAGCGGTGATGACCAGGCGCCGTTGTTCGAAGTGAGCTTCGGCGCCGTCCGTGCCACGTTTCTGCCGACGATCGGCTGCGCGTGGTCGCCGATGGAACTCGACTTCCTTTGTGAGCGCGGCCGGGTGCGCGTGATCGACGGGGAACAGCGCGTGGAGCGCTTCGAAGCAGGTCCCGACCCGCGCTTCCCCGGCTACGACATGCTGGTGCCCGTCGAGTCGAGCGGGAGCCGGCCGGCCACGGGTGACCTGACGTTCGTCTTCGATGCGCTGGTTCGCGCTCTGGCGGGCGAAACGGCAGACGCCGCGCTGCTCGAGCGAGCGGCCGCGGTGAACGAGATTCTTGAACGAGTGGAGACGTGATGCAGAACGACACGCTCGCGCTGTTCGGCGGTTCGCCTGCCGTGACCGGCGAGATTCCCGAATACAGGTCCATCGGCACCGAAGAACGCGACGCGGCGTTGCGTGTCCTGTCGAGCGGTCACCTCAGCGCATTCTTCGGATCCTGGGGTGACAACTTCCTCGGCGGCCCCTACGTGAAGGCGCTGGAGCGTGCGTGGGAGGCCCGCTTCGAGGTGCCGCATGCGGTGACGGTGAACAGCGCGACGAGCGGCCTGATTGCCGCCGTGGGTGCATGCGGCATCGGGCCCGGTGATGAAGTCATCGTCTCGCCCTTCACCATGTCGGCGTCTGCGAGCTGCGTGCGTGTGTTCGGCGGGACGCCGGTCTTCGCGGACATCCAGGAGGACACCTTCAACCTGGACCCGCGGTCGATCGCGGAGCGGATCACGCCGCGTACGAAGGCCATCATCGTGGTGCACCTGGCCGGTCAGCCGGCAGACATGGACGAGATCCTCGCCATCGCGAAGCCTCGCGGCATCCGCGTGATAGAGGACGCGGCGCAGGCGCCCGGGGCGAAGTACAAGGGACGCTACGCCGGCACCATCGGCGACATCGGTATCTTCAGCCTCAACTGCCACAAGACGATTCAAACGGGCGAGGGGGGCGTGTGCTGCACGCATGACGCCGACCTCGCCGCACGGCTTCAGTTGATCCGCAATCACGGCGAGGCGGTCGTCGAGGAAATGGGGCTCCGCAAAGACGCCGAGAAGATCCTCGGGTTCAACTTCCGCCTCGGTGAACTGGAAGCGGCCATCGGCATCGAGCAGCTCAAGAAGCTGGAGGCTTTGACGCAGCCGCGGCTCGAGATCGCGGCCGAACTCGACCGCCGGCTCGGTGTGCTGCCGGGCCTTCACGTTCCTGTGGTGCGCGAGCAGCGCACCCACGTCTACTACGTTTACATGCTGCGAATCGACGAAGCCGCGGCGGGCTTCACGCGCAGGCAGGCCGTCCGTGCACTCGCGGCGGAAGGGGTCGACTGTTTCGAGGGCTACTGCCGGCCGCTGTACCTGCAGCCGCTCTACACGGCGGAGTGGCCGGGCAAGAACGGCCGGGTGTATGGCCCGGGACTGTGCCCGGTGACCGAGCGCCTGTACGCCCGCGAACTCTTCTTTCACGGGTACCTCTACGCCGCGCTCGGGTCGGCGCGGGTCGACGCGATCTGCCGCGCATTCGAGAAGGTCTGGGCGAACGCGGCCCTCGTGGCCGCGGTGCACGACGATGGAGCGACTGCGGTTCGCCGCGCGTGACCCCGGCGGCGCGAACGTCCTCGCGGCGTGGGCGAGGACGCACCCGCTGCCGCATGCGCTCACGGCCGATGCCTGGACGATGGAGCGGGCCACGCCGCGATTCGAGGGGCTGGGGCTGCCGGTTCGTCAGTTCGACTCGAGCGGACTGGATGCTCTGCGCGCTGCGTGGGCGGCCGATCCGGCAACGATCCTGGTGACGGGCACGAGCCACTACGAACCGTTCGAATCCGTCCTGTGGGAGATCGCGCGGGAAGCAGGGGTGCCGTCGCTCGCGCTGCTCGACACGTGGGGCAACGTCGCGGCACGGTTCACGAGGAGCCGTCCCGATGCCGTGGGCGCGCTCGACGCCTCGCAGGTGGCCGAGCTGCTCGACGGCGGCTTCGAACTGAAGCAGATTCTGCTGGCCGGTCATCCGTGGCTCCGCGAGATGAAGGCGAAGCGCCCCGCGGCTGCGCCGGCGGGGCGCACCAACGAGGTTCGCGTCCTGTTCGTCAGCGAGGCAATCGCAAGCGATGTGGCGAGCGGGTTCAACCGCCCGTTCGGGTTCGACGAGTTCGACGCGTTCGCACTCGTTCACGCGGCTGCCGGTGACGCGGCACGCGGAGGCTGCGCGGTGGATCTTCAGATCCGGCTTCATCCCTACGAGGACCCGGCCGCCTTCGCAGTCCGGCTCCGGGAGGTGAGCCATGAACCTGGAGTTCGTGTTGCGATCGCCGATTCGTCGCAGCCGCCGCACGTTCAGGTGGAGCAGGCGGACCTCGTCTGCGGGATGACGTCGATTCTGCTGATCGAAGCCATGGTGCTCGGCCGTCCGGTAATCAGCGTGCAGCCGGGATTGCTGCGCGAGAACACGTTCGAGCCGGCGGTGCGCGGCTGGACGGACACCCTCGTGGACCCTGGCGCCGCACGCGCGCGTTGCGCCGAGCTGATGACGGACCCGAACGCGCGCCGCGAGCTCCTCCTGCGGCATCAGGGGATGGCCGACGGGCTGTGCGGTGATTCGACGGCGGTCGAAGACTGGCTGCGCGCGAACAGCCGCGCGTGGAGCGCCGCGTGATCTCCACGCTGATCGAGATGCCGCGGCTGCGTGCCGTGCCATTCTCGGACGCACACCTCACGGAGCGCTACGTGGGATGGCTGAATGATCCGGGCGTGACGCGCTACAGCGACAACAGGTTCCGCCAGCACACGATGGAATCGTGCCGAAGGTACCTGGAGTCGTTCGCCGGCACGCCACACCACTTCTGGGCGATTGTCACCCGCGATCCGCAGCTCGGCCACGTCGGCAACGTGAACGCCTACGTGGACACCAACCACTCGATCGCCGATGTGGGCATCCTCATCGGGGAGGGGCGTGCGCAGGGGCTCGGCCTCGGCAGCGAAGCCTGGCTCGGCGTCTGCGATTTCCTGCTGCGCATCGCCGGTCTGCGGAAGGTCACCGCCGGCACCCTCGAGGTCAACACGCCGATGCTGCGGGTGATGGAGCGCTGCGGCATGCGTCCCGACGGTCGGCGCGTTCGCCACCAGGTGTGGGAAGGACGCGAGACGGACATGGTGCACGGCGCGCTCTTCCGTGACGACTGGCTGGCACGGTACCCGTACGGGCCGTTCACGGATCCATCTTGACCGCGCCTCGCATCCTGCTGTCGATCCCCCTGGATCGCTGCAAGATTCTTCTGGACACCCGGTTGTATCGCGAATTGTCGGCCCGCTTCCCGGTGGCCGTCGTCAGCTATCTCAGCGATCGGCCCGAGTTCCGCGAAGCGTACGGCGCGGGTGGTGTGCACTTCTACGGCCGTCCCGAGCTGCGGGGCCGGTGGCGCTGGCGGGCGTACAACTTCACCGAGATCCTGCGGCATTTCGCGTTTCTCTTCCGCTTTCGTCGAGGCGCGACGCGGATGTACTGGCGCGGGGAAACACGGTATCGGTGGGCGACGCCGGAGGATCGGCGGCCCCACTACCTTCGCGAAGCCGTCCTGACCGTGCTGGCGTGGGCGGAGGTCCGCTTTTCGCTGCGCCGCCGGATCCTGAAGATGGCGGGCTCCTGGATTTTTGCCAATCCCGATGTGGACTCGATCTTCGCCCAGTTTCGGCCGACAGTCTTCGTCAGCACCGCGCACAAGAGTGACCAGGAGAAGATCCTGGCGTATCACGCCTCGCGGCGCCGCCTGCGGTCGGTGTTCATTCCCGACAGCACCGACAGCTTCAACATGAACGGGGACCTGTTCCACGAGTTCGACGTGTACTGCCTCTGGGGGCCGCGTATGCGCCGGCATGCGATGCTGTTGCACGGCATTCCCGAGAACCGATTCCTGCCGCTCGGGATTCCCGCGCACAGGGCGTACGAAGAACTGCTTCAGTCGGATCCATTCGACGTCCGCGGCACGTTCGGAATCGCCGACGGTGTGCGGATCATCACGTACCTGGCGATCTGGCGCGGCGGATTCCTCGACTTCCACGCCTCCATCGACGCGCTGCTCGGCGCGATCGCGTCGGACCGCATCCCCAACGCCGTGCTGCTCCTGCGGACGTGCCCCTGGGAGGATCCCGCCGAGGTGATCGCCCGGTATCAGGGGCGTCCGCACATCCGGATCCAGGTCGCGGCGAACGACTCGACGCCGGACTTCGCCGGCGATACACAAGCGCGCGAGTATGCGTGGACCCTGTTTCAGAGCAGCGTCATCGTGATGTCGGCAACGACCGGTGCGCTGCTCCAGAGTTGCCGCATGGGGATTCCGACGATCGCTAACATGGTGGAGCTCTCGCCTTATCCCGAAGGTGCGTTTTCGCCGCGGCGTCTCGAAGAGGCTGACCCCGTCGACATCTTCAAGAGCGGTCTTCCGGCGGCACATTCCTTCGACGAGTTGATCGATCTGGTCAACAGGTATCTCGACGATCCTCGGCGCGACGAGCACGTGTGGCGAACGATTGCCGAGGACTGGGACTATGCAGACCCGCAGTACGTGGCGCGATTCATCCGTGCCGTCGAGGGAGACGCGAGCGCTGATGCTCCGGCATAGCCGGCGACTCGTCGGGGCGGTGAAGCGGCGCCTGTTCCCCGGTCCCGCGGCCGTTCCCCAGCTCGAGATGATCTGGCCGGCCGATCGCCGCGTGCCGCATGCGCCGCAGGCGCCCGAGGGGTTCATGCTGCGCTCATTCCGACCGGGAGACGAAGCGCCTTACCAGACGCTGCTCGAGCGTGCGGGGATGGGAACGTGTCCGCTCGACTACTGGCGCAATCACCTGCTGCCCGGCGGCTTCTTCGTCATTGACAGCCCGGAACCTGGACGCCTCGCGGCCGCCTGCTTCGCATCGCATCACCCGGCGCCGCGCCACCCGTTTGGGGGCAATCTCGGGTGGCTTGCCGCGGACCCAGCCTTCACCGGGCGGGGACTCGGCCGGATCGCCACCATCGCGGTCGTCCAGCGGCTCGTGAGTGCCGGCTACACACGGATCTACTTGACGACGGACGATCACCGCCTCGCAGCAATTCGCATCTATCTGCAACTCGGCTGGGTGCCCCTGCTGTTCGCGCCCGACATGCACGGGCGCTGGCAGTCGGCATGTGCCGCCCTGCAGTTCCCATTCACGCCCGAAAGCTGGCCGACCACCTGATCGCTCCTCGCTTCAGTCGCGATGCATCTCCGTCACGTTGACCTGCTCGTGTGCCCCGGCTGCCGGCGTTCGCTGGGCATCCGCGTTGAAACGCGGACGAACGACGGGCGCGTGGAGACAGGCCACCTACGATGCGACCACTGCAGCCGCGAGTACCCGGTCGTCGGCGGCGTACCACGCTTCGTGCCGATGGAGAACTACGCCTCCGGCTTCGGCCTCGAGTGGACGCGCCACGCGCGGACGCAGTACGACAGCTACTCGGGCATCGACGTGTCGGAGAGCCGCTTCTTCGACCAGACGCACTGGCCGCGACGGATGCCCGGTGAGCTGATCCTCGAAGCGGGCAGCGGTTCCGGGCGCTTCACCGAACAGGCAGCGCGAACCGGAGCGACGGTCGTGTCGTTCGATTACAGCTATGCAGTGGACGCGAACTACGCGTCCAACGGCGCCAAGGAAAACGTCCTGATCGTGCAGGCGGATGTTTTCGCGATGCCGTTCAGGAGGGGGAGCTTCGACCGCGTGTTCTGCTTCGGGATGCTGCAGCACACACCGGATCCGCGCCGCGCCTTCCTCGCGCTGCCGCCGATGCTCAAGCCCGGCGGAGAGGTCGTGGCCGACATCTACAAGGCGACGTTCTTCCGCGCGCTGCTGCACACGAAGTACTACGTGCGTCCGCTGACGCGGCGGCTTCCCCCGGAGCGTCTGTATGCGTGGGTGCGCCGGTACGTGGACCTGATGTGGCCGGTCTGCGCGGTCGTTCGCAAGGTTCCGCGGATCGGCTATGCCATCAACTGGCGGCTGCTCGTCGCCGATTATTCGTTCCTCGGCCTGGAGGGCCAAATGCTGAAGGAGTGGGCGTACCTGGACACGTTCGACATGCTGGCACCGCGGTACGACCGGCCGGCGACGATTGCGCAGTTCCGGGGGTGGTTCGCGGAGGCTGGCCTCGATCCGATCGATGCGGAGTACACGCCGCATGGCATCACCGGCCGCGGACGACGTTCGGCCACGGCGGGGAGGGCAGCGTGATGGCGCGCGGAGCGTTCGAGGGAGCCCGCGTCCTGCTGGTCGGGCCGTACCCGCCGCCCTTCGGCGGCATCGCCAGCCACTTCGTGAACCTGATTCCCGGCCTGCTCTCGCGCGGCGCCGCCGAGGTCGCAGTCGTCAGCTTCGGTGAAGCAGACGCCGTCCACCAGGAGCAGGGGGCCACGATTTACCGCGTCAACACCCGGAGGCGCGCCAGCCAGCTGTTGACCGGCGTGAAGGCGGGCGAGATCTTCGCTACCGTTCGGGAACTGGGGACGTGGGGTCTGGGATTCAACGTGCTCGCGCGGGAAGCGGCGCGCGTCATGGCCGTCCACGAGGTGGCCCAGCGCCATCGCAGCGACGTCGTCAGCTTCTACCAGACCAACGAGTCGCTGGCGCTGCTTCCGCTGCGCCGGATGTGGGGACGGTCGCGGGGGATCGTGCTCACCGTCTTTGGGGAGATCTACGACGATCCGGATTTCTTCGCCCCGCGCGCTGAGAAGATCGGACGGCAGCTCGGTGCCGCCGACGCGCGGCTCGCCTCGAGCCTGCACTGCGCCCGCAGCTTCCAGAAGATCGGCGTGAATCACCCGATCGAGGCGGTCTACTACGGAGTGGAACTGGAACGGTTCGACACGCCGGAGCTTCGGGAGCCGTTCCGCGCCGCCCAGGCCATCGGACCGGACGAAGTGCTCGTGCTGTACATGGGCCGCTTCAACGAGGAGATGGGCGTCGATCGTGTGCTCGACGTGATCCCCGAACTGCTTGCGCAGCACCCGAACGTGCGGTTCGCGCTCGCCGGCGCCAAGGGGCCGCTTTCGGATCGGGCGGCATCCGTCGCCGCGACCCACGCGGGCCGGGTCACGGTGTTGCCGAACGTTCCGTTCAAGGACCAGCCCGCGCTCTACGCGGCATCGGACCTCGTCCTGGCCCCCACGGCGGATCAGCACGCGTGCATGGGGATGTCGATCAAGGAAGCCATGGCGGCGGGTAAGCCGGCCGTCGCGAGCAACGCCGGCGGCATTCCCGAAGCTGTCGTGGAAGGGGAAACGGGATTCCTCGTCCCGTTGGACGCAACCGCGCACGTGGATCACCGCCTGTTCGCTGACGCCATTTCGAAGCTGGCAACCGATGCGTCGCTGCGTGCACGGATGGGCGCCGCCTCGCGAACCCGTGCGCACGAGATCTTCTCGAACGAGCGGACGGTCGACAGGATCACCGAGGTGTTCCGCTCGGTGCGTCCTGCGTGAGACGACGCGAGATCAATCTGTACTTCGCGTCGGTGTCGCCCGGGGACGCCGCGTTTCTCGTGTCCCGATGGTTCGGGGCAGCCATCGCGGGAGGCCGGCAGTGGCGTCCCCGCTTTGAACGGGCGGTGGCCGAGTCGCTGGGTGCGCCGGTCGTCCGTCTCTTCGGCAGCGCCCGGGGCGCTCTCGCGGCATGTCTCCGTGCCGTTCGTCTCGCTCCCGGTGACGAGGTCATCGTCGCCGGGTTTACCTGCCTTGCTGTTCCCACCGCCGTCGTCGCTGCGGGCGCGACGCCCGTATACGCCGACATCGATCCGCAGTCGCTGCTGACGCCGCTCGAGCGGGTCCTCGAGAAGGTCAGCCGGCGTACGAAGGCCGTCATCCTGCAGCACACATTCGGCAACGTGGTGGAGCCGTCCATGGTGACCGAACTGCGCGGCCGCGGCCTCATCGTCATCGAGGATTGCGCGCTGGCGGCCGGCAGCGCCGGGCACACGGCGCAAGCGGGTGCGTCGGCCGACGCCGCCGTTTTCTCGCTCGAGTTGTCGAAGACGATCAGCACCGGGTGGGGCGGGATCCTGGTCGCGCGACATGGCCGGCTCGCGGAGAACCTCACGGCCGACTACGAGGGCGTTGCCGAACCATCCCCGGCGCGCGTCGCCCGAATGGTGTGGCAGACGGCGCTCTCCGGGATCCTCTATCGCCCGGCTGTGTATCCGGCCGGCAAGTACCTGATCGCACTCCTGTTCAAGCTCGGGATCTTCCGGCCTTCGACTGGTGCGGACGAGATCGATGGACGGGTGCCGCCGGACTTCGTCGTCCGCCTGTCGCCGGCCCAGGCGGCACTCGGCGAACGAATGTGGCGGCGGCTTGACGGCTGGCGTCGCGACAACGCAAAGCTCGTCGAGCGGTTGCGGAACGTGATTCGTGCGCGCGGCCTTCAACCCGTCGCCGAAGGCGCGCCCGGGCTGAGTGTCTGCAATCGCGTTCCTTTCTTGATTCGGGACCGCCGCAGCGCGATCGAGTGGTTTGCGGCTTCAGGGATCGAACTCGGCGCGTGGTTCGACGCGCCCGTATCCCCCATGCCGCCGAGCGGATCACCAGTCCCTCGGCCCGAGTGTCCCGCCGCCGCTTTCGTCTCGCAGCACATCGTCAACCTCCCCGCACACCAGCGGATCACCGAAGCTGACGTGCGCGCGATCGAGCGCGTGCTCACCGCCTACGTGGCAGCGCATCCGGATGCGGCAGCGATCCCCGCGCATGGAGGGCAGGCGACGTGAGCGGGGGAGTGGGCCTGCTGCTGCGCCGGGTGCGGAGGCGCGTCCACCGGAGCATCTGGACGCGCAGCGTTCGCCGCACCGACCGGTCGTACGAAGCGGTCGCGCCGGAGACGTTCGCCGCGTGGATCGAGGACGCACGGCAGATGCCGCCGACACTGCCGGGCCCGCGTTCACTGCCGCCCGCTCCTGCGGACGTTGCCCGAGCCGCCTCGGCCGAGGCGGACGATGTGATGGCGCACCGGTTCGCGATATTCGGGACGACACACGCGGTCTTCGATCGGCGGGATCATTCCCCCTGGTTCCTGCACGCGGCCCGTGAATTGCCGCCCGCGCGCGTGCGCAGCTATGTTCCCGTCGAGTGGCACACCGATTACGCGTCGGGATACCGGTGGGATCCTTCGCTGCACTACCTGGACATCCGCGTCGCGCCGGCCGCCGGTGTGGACATCAAGTGGCCGCGCGAGCTGTCGCGGTTTCAGCACGTGGGCGCCCTTGCGTGCGCGAGGCCTGAGGGCGCGGCCGAAGAGTTTCTGCTTCAGGTGCTCGACTGGATCGACGCGAACCCCGTGCGCAGGGGCGTCAACTGGGCGAGCGCGATGGACGTGGCGATCCGCGCCGTCAACTGGATCTGGGGACTGGCTCTGTTCGCGCGCGAACTCGATCGGTATCCGGCAGCCGTTCGCGAAGTGCGGCGCAGCCTGCACGAGCACGGCGTTCACCTCTCGCGGAATCTCGAGTACTACGAAGAGTGCACGACGAATCACTACCTCGCCGACATCGCCGGCCTGCTGTACATCGGCGCCGCGTGCCCCGAGTCACCGGAGGCCGACACGTGGCTGCGGCTCGCCCTGCAGGAGCTCGTCAGTGAAAGTGAGCGGCAGTTGTGGGCGGACGGGGCCGATTTCGAAGCTTCGACCCACTACCACCGGCTCGTCGTCGAGACCTTCCTCTCGTGCGCCGCGCTGGCGGAGCGCCTGCCGATGGCGCGCCGTCTCCGCCTGGCGGCGAGCAGCGCACCGTGGCGAGGCCGGCCGGTGTTGCGTCCGTTCCGGACGAGCGGTGTCCATCTCGGAGAGGGGCGGGTCCTGCCGTCGGCATTCTACGATCGGCTCGAGCGCGCCGCCGAGTACACGGCTGCGTTGACGAAACCGAATCACCTCGTGCCGCAGATCGGCGACAACGACTCCGCGCGGCTGCACAAGCTGACGCCGGTTCCTGGACACGATTCGCGCGACCACCGGCACCTGCTGGCCGTCGCAGGAGTGCTGCTCGGACGTCGCGACCTGCTGGAGCGCGGGGCTGCTTTCGCGTACGAAGGCGCGCTCGTCGCCGGCGGGCTCGACGTGCCGCCCCGCCGGACGCGTGCGCTGCCCGCCTTTTTCCCGTCCTCGGGCGTCGCGGTGCTGCGTGCCGGGCCGTTCTTCGCGGTGGTGGTGTGCGGGGCCAACGGCCAGGGAGGCCGCGGCGGCCACGGTCACAACGACAAGGGCTCGCTCGAACTGAACGTCGCCACACGCGACTTCATCGTCGACGGCGGCTGCCCGGTGTATACGCCTTCCCCGGAGGTGCGCAACGCCTTCAGGTCGACGGCGGCCCACAGCACCGTCTGGCTCGAAGGAGTGGAGCAGGACCGCTGGCAGCCGGGGCCGAGCGGGCTCTTCCGGCTGCCGGAGCGAGCTCGCCCGAGGCTGGCGCGCATGGATGCACACACCGTGCGCGCGGAACACCGGGGATTCGGCGTTCCCCACGAGCGGACCGTCAAGTGCGATCCAGCCGGCGTGGAGATCCACGACCGCCTGCCCGCAGCCGGGAGGCGGTGGATCATCTGGAATCTCGCACCGGAGGTGGATGTGGTGTCGATCGAGTCGCGCAGCGGCGCGTACCTGATCACGCTCGCGGCGGCGAACGTGAGGCTGACGCTCGATCTGCGGGGCACCGCCCGCCCGGTCCTCGCCGAGGGCTTCTTTTCGGTCGGGTACGGGCAGCGCGTGCGAAACCAGCGGCTGATGGCCGAGATGACGGGAGCGGAAGCGGCCAGCGTGTTCCGTACGTCAGCCGCATGATTCTCGCGCTGTTCGCGTTCGACATGATGTTCCTGCCGATGTTCCACATCGGCGGGGCGCCGTTCAAGGTCGGCTACCTGCTGCTGCCGATGGGACTGCTCTCGCTGAGGCACGACAGGAGCGTGCGGCAGCTCGCCGGAGCCGCTGCGGCGCTGGCGGCGATCGGATGGCTGGGCGCGATGCACCTGTGGGCGCTGGAGGAGACCGCGGAGTTTACGGCAACGCTCCGCATGACGGCCATCCTCGCGCTGCTGCCGCTCGCCTATCTGTTCGGGCGCCGCTACCAGCCGCGGTCCGTCGGTTTCCTGCTGTGGCTCATGTGGGGGTACTGCGCGCTGACACTCGTCCTGAGCACGTGGTACCGGGAGCTGCCGTGGCTCATCTCGTTTTACGGTCTGGACGATCGGGTGACCACGGGGCTGTTCGCCGTCCGCTCGCCCGGCATTCACTACAACCCGAATCTCTCGGCCCTGACGGCAAACCTGATGTTGATCGCCGCCGTCGCCGGGGATCGCGCCGGTCTGCTCCGGACGAGCAGCAGACTGGCGCGCATCGGCGCGTTCGGTGCAGTCATTGCGACCCACTTCATGCTGGGCAGTCGTGGCGAGGCCATCGCCTCGGTCGTCATCGGCGGATTCTGGTTGTTCTACCGGTCTGGCGGCTGGAGTCCGGCGCGCTTGCTTCGGTTTGCTGCGCTCGGGACCACGGCGGGCGTTGCGGTGGTGCTGATTGGCGCGTTCTCGCTCGACTATTTCGCAGCCCGCAGCACGGCCGTCGCCTTCGTGCAGAAGCAGTTGACGAGCACGCTCACGATCATCCCATCTGACTTCAACGATCCACACGCGCGGACCAATTCGATCCTCCTGCGGCCGTTCTTCGAAGCGGAACGCGTCTTCGAGCGCGTCGTTCTGTCGCCGCTGTGGGGCACGGGCTTCGATCGGGCAGCGGTGAACCCGTTCGACAACGTCCATTTCCACAACGACTGGGCGCTGATGCTCGTCGGCGGCGGCGTGCTGGGGTTCGCTCTCTTTGGATTCATCGTGTGGTTCGCCGGATCCGTCGCACTCGTTTTCGTGGTGCCGTTTCTGCTGTCCGCACCGGTGAATACGTTCATCCTTGCGCCGAGCCATGTCCTGTTCCACTTCGCGTTCGTCGGTGTCGTCGCCGCGGCGCTGGAACGGCAGGAGGACGGCGCGTGATTGACGTCGCGGCGGTGGTGCTCGACGTGGACTTCATGCTCGAGAACTCCCCCGTATTCCAGGCGCAGGTGGGGGACCAGCTCCTCGCGTTGAACGCGAGCGGCTACAGGGTTGGGCTGGTGTCGACGTTTCGCGACCGTGCCCGCTTCGACCGGGCCATCGGCCACAGGCTCGAAGCCGCAGGGGTCGGCGTGTCGCTCGTCCCTCATACGTCCCTCGGCGTCAACCTGCTGCGGGTCGGCAACGCGGTCCGCCGGCTGCACCGTTCGCGAGGAGTGCGATGCGCATACGTCCGCGGCATCTGGGGACGCCTGGCGATCGCGATCGGCGCCCCCGGCTCCATTCCCTACATCTATGACGTCCGCGGAGCGCTGAGCGACGAGACCCGCGCGGGCGGGTCCGCGCGGGTGAAGGCGTCCATCTTCCGGATGCTCGAGCGCGAGTCGGTTCGCAGCGCGAGGGCCGTGACCGCCGTATCGCGTCCGCTCGCAGACATGCTGCGGCGCGAGTACAACCGCTCCGATGTCCGCGTCATTCCCTCGTCGGTGAGCGTGGACGCACTCGCGGTCAGTGACGAGGAGCGTGTCAGGGCACGCGACGAGCTGAAGATCGGTCCGGACGAGACCGTCTTCCTCTACTCGGGGGGCCTGGACTACTACCAGCGCATCCCCGACATGCTCAGCCTCTGGGAGTCATTTCTCGGGGATCCAAAGGTGCGGTTCCTGCTCGTCACGAACGACGCGCCGAACACCCGGGGGGCGACGGGCGCCACCGAACGGTTCGGCCGCAGGCTGACGCAACTCTCCGTCCCGCGTGCACGCGTTCCGCAGGTGCTTGCGGCCGGCGACATTGGGTTCATGCTGCGTGAGTCACGCGTGATGAATGCCGCCGCCTCGCCTGTGAAGTTCGCTGAATACCTTGCGGCAGGCCTCGCGGTCGTGACGTCACCCGGCATCGGGGATCTCAGCGAGCTGGTGACGAGCGAACGGCTGGGAGCGCTGGTGGACGTGCAGCGCGTCGCAGAAGGCATTCCCGTTGTGGGCGCGCTTCTGCGCGAGGTGCGCACCGGGCGTGCCGGGTTCCGCCAGCGCGCGCTCGCCGTCGCGCGCGAGCGATACGACTGGCGATCGCACCTGGCGATCTATCGCACTCTGTACGGCGCGCCACCCGAGGTCTCCGCATGTGCGGCATCGTAGGGGCGGCCGGAGAGGCGCTTCCCGCCGGCGTGCACGCGGCGGTCCGCGGGGCATCGGACCTGCTCACGCATCGCGGCCCCGATGCCGGGGGAGCGACAGTCGTGGACACCGTGAGCATCGGCCACCGCCGTCTGAGCGTCCTCGATACGGGCGACCGCGCCAACCAGCCGATGTGGTCGCCGTCGAAGGACGCGGTGATCGTCTTCAACGGCGAGATCTACAACTTCCCGGAGCTCCGTGACGATCTCGCCTCCCGTGGGGAGCGTTTCACGACGACCGGTGACACCGAGGTGCTGCTGCGGCTGCTCGAGCGTGACGGCCCCGCAGCGCTCGAGCGCGTCGCCGGCATGTTCGCCCTCGCCATGTGGAGGCGTTCGACCGGGGAGCTGCTGCTCGCACGGGACCGCTTCGGGGAGAAGCCGCTGTTCATCGCACGGCGCGGAGGCGACCTCTATTTCGCCAGCGAACTGCAGGCGCTCCTCGAACTCCCCGGGCTGCCGCGGCGCGTCGATCGCCGCGCACTGGCGTGCTACTTCGAGACGGGGTACGTTCCGGCGCCCGGCACGCTGTTCGAAGGGATCGAGTCGCTCGAGCCGGGGGAATGGCTGGTGTGGAAACGCGGGACGATCCGCCGCGGCGCCGTCCGCGTGCCCCAGTATGCACCCGACCCTGAACTGGCGCGGCCGGAGGCGGCGCGCGAGGCGGTCCTCGCCGCGCTTCGTACGGCGGTGCGGCGGCAGATGATCTCGGACGTGCCGCTGGGGGCGTTCCTCTCCGGCGGGATCGACTCCTCCTCGGTCGCCGCCCTCATGCAGGAGGCATCGTCTGCGCCGATCAAGACCTTCAACGTGCGGTTCGAAGAGGCACGGTACGACGAGAGCGCGGTCGCGCGGCGGGTTGCGGCGCACCTCGGAACCGACCATCACGAGCTGACGGTCACGGATGCCAGCTTCCAGCCGGAAGACCTGCTGCGGGTCGTCCGGCATGTCGGCATGCCGTTCGCCGACAGTTCTGCGATTCCGACGTTCGTCGTCAGTCGCCACGCGCGCCGCCACGTGACGGTCGCACTCTCGGGCGACGGCGGGGACGAGATGTTCGCCGGCTACCCGGCATTTCAGTGGGCGGACCGGCTCGAGCGGCTGGCACGCCTTCCGCGTGCCCTGTTGCGGACCGGCGCGCGCGCCGCAGGTCTCGGAGCGGGCAGTCGCGCGCTGCCGGGCGCCGGCAGGCTGCGGCAGGCGCGCAAGGCGCTCGAGTACGCGGCACTGCCGGGCGAAACGGCGCGATTCCGCGCGCTGCACTGGCTGTTTGCACCGGAGGAGCGGCAGGCGCTGACGACGGATTCCGCCCCGCCTGGCTGCGACGCGTATCTCAGGATGCCGGCCGATGCGCAACGGTGGACCCCCCTCCGCCGTCGGATGTACAGCCGCCTCAGGTACGAACTCGCCGGTGACATGCTCGTGAAGGTGGATCGCATGAGCATGGCGGTGTCGCTCGAAGTTCGCGCCCCTTTTCTCGACGCGGAGGTGGCGGCCGTCAGCGCGCGGCTGCCGGACCATCACCTGATTCAGCACGGCTGTGGCAAGCACGTGCTGCGCGAAGCGGTACGTTCGCTCCTGCCGGACGAGGTCTTCAGCCATCCCAAGTGGGGCTTCAGCATTCCCCTGCACCGCTTCGTGAACGATCGTTTCCGCGAGGCGGCTGCGGAGCTGCTGCGTGCCGGTGGTCCGCTCGAGGGCCTCGTGCGGCAGCCTGCGGCCAGCGCGATCCTGGCACGCGGGCTGCGGCGCCATGCAGACGCGGGTGATTACAGCGTCTACCAGGCCACGCACCAGCTGTGGGCCCTGATGCAGCTGGCCGCGTGGCGCCGGATGTTCGCGGTGACCGTGTGAAGCTGTCCAGATGACTGCGGCACCGACACGCTCGCCGGCCATCCGCGTCATGCTCGCGTCGCCGCTGCCGCCGCCGCCGGGAGGCATCGCGGCGTGGACCGGCCGCATGCTCGCACTGCCGCCGCCCGCTGGGTTCGAGCGAAAGCACACCGATACCGCGGCACACCTGCTCCACCACTACGCCGCTCCGCTGAGCCTGCACCGCCTTGGCCGACAGGCCGGCGTCGCGGCGCGTTTCGCCCGCGACGTCGTCACCTTCCGCCCTGACGTCCTCCATCTCACGACGAGCTACGACCGCGCCTTTCTCCGCGACACCGCCTTCATCACCGTCGCCCGAATCTTCGGCGCGCGGGTCATCCTGAACATCCGCGGGGGGGATTTTCAGCGGTTCTACCTCGAGCAGCCGCCAGCCCGCCGGAGGCGCATCGACCAGGTTCTTGGCCGCTGCGCGGCGCTGGTGCCTGTGACGCAGGAGACGGCGGTCTTCCTGCAGGAGCGCGGACACCGTCGAGTGGTCGTGATTCCGAACTGTATCGACATCCGGCCGCTCGCGCCCCGTTCGCCCGCGAATGCCGCCCGGTGGATCTTCGTCGGTTGGGTGATGCCGTCGAAGGGGATCCGCGAGGCCCTCGCAGCCGTCGCGGCGGTCCCGGGCTCCACGTTGACCGTCGTCGGACCGGGAGTCGTGGAGGACGGGATCGACGGCGCCGCCCTGCTGGCCACCGAGTGCGCGCGCCTGAACATCACGCACCGGGTGACGCACGTCAACGAGCTGCCCGCCGAGCGGGTTCGTGCCCTGCTCCGGGAGCACGACGTCTTCGTGTTTCCGACGCGCCGGGAAGGATTCCCGAACGTCGTTCTCGAAGCCATGGAAGCCGGGCTCCCGGTGGTCGCGTCGCGCGTCGGCGCGATCCCGGAGATGCTCACCGAAGGGCGCGAGGGGTATCTCGTCGATGTCGGTGACACCACTGCGTTGATAGCGGCGCTCCAGGCGCTGCGGCGGTCGCCTGACGCGGCCGCGCGTATGGGACAGCTGGCGCGGACGCGGGTCGAGGAGCGATACAGCGTCGGGCAGGTCAGCGCTGCCTGGTATACCCTGTACGATCGCATCGCGCACAACCAGCGGGACGACGACGTGCAGGCCATGGAGGCACGAGCAGGTGGGCGAACGTACAACGCTTGATCTGAAGCGCCAGATCAAGCAGTTCTGGGATGACACGCCCTGCGGGGTGAAGACGACGGGCGTGGAGCCGGGCAGCCGTGCGTTCTTCGAGCAGGTCGAGGCCTTCAGGTACCGGGAAGAATTCCACATCCCGGAAGTGGTCGATTTCGCCTCCGCGGCCGGGAAACGCGTCCTCGAGATCGGAGGAGGCGTCGGCACCGACGGGCGGCAGTTCGCGCGCCATGGTGCACACTACGTAGACGCCGACCTCTCCACGGGATCACTGGCGCTCGCCAAGCGCGGCTTTGAACTCTTTGGCCTGCGGGGCAGCTTCCTGAACGCCGACGCGGAGAACCTGCCGTTTCGCGACGCCGCGTTCGACATCGTCTACAGCCACGGCGTGCTCCACCACACGCCAGACACCGCGCGCACCATCGTGGAGGCGTATCGGGTGCTGAAGCCGGGCGGGCGGGCGATCGTCATGCTCTACGCGCGCGAGTCTGCGGCGTTCAGGATCGGCGTGCCCCTCATCGGACGGCTGCGGCTGCATCGGGAGCGGCGAAGAATGGGGCAGGTCCCATTCAATCGGATGGTCGGGCTCCCTGAGTCCCACCGCGGCTGGATCCCCCGGGACGTCGTCGTGAACAACAGCACCGATGGGGTCGGGAATCCGCATTCGAAGTTCCTGTCGGCCGCGGAGATCCGGCAGATGTTCAGCCGTTTCCGGAGCGTGACGCTCCACAAGCGATACTTTCACAGAAACAAACTGCCGCTGATCGGACCGTACGTTCCCCGGTTCCTGCTGTCGTTTCTCGGGCGTACGGTCGGCGGGTATTGGTACGTAAAGGCGGACAAATGACTGAGGCACAGCCAAAGATACTGATTGCATCCGACGCGTTGCGGCAGCGGGTTGCCGAGCTCGCCCAACAGATCAGCGCCGACTACGAGGGCCGCGACCTGACCATCGTCTGCACGCTAGGCGGGGCCGTCGTGTTCTTCGCGGATCTCGTGCGGCAGCTGACGATCCCTGCCCGACACGTCTACATGGGCTTCTCCGCTTACGGCGGGGGTGGTGGAAAGAGCGGAGAGGCGAGGGTCTATCTGGACGTCGCGGAACCGCTCGAGGGCAGGCACGTGCTCGTCCTCGACGGCACCGTCATCAGCGGACGCACGCCCCACTACATCCTCGAGCTGCTGCAGAGGCGCCAGCCTGCTTCGCTGAAGTTCTGTACGCTCCTGCTCAAGCGCGGCAGCCTCCGGGCTCCGCTGCCGCTCGACTACGTCGGCTTCGAGGTTCCCGACGAAGGGTTCGCCGTCGGATACGGGATGGGGCAGGATCCGGCGCACCGCTGGCTTCCCTACATCGGTACCGTCAGCGCCTGATGTCCCGTCGATGAAACAGCTCCTCCAGTCTTCCCGTACCGGCGCCACGAGCGTGGTGGACGTTCCCGTTCCTGCCGTCCCGTCCGGGTTCGTCCTCGTCCGCACGATCGCGTCGCTCGTCTCCGCCGGCACCGAACGGATGATGATCCAGTTCGCCGAAAAGAACCTTGCGCAGAAGGCGATGGCGCGGCCGGATCTCGTCAAGCAGGTGCTCGAGAAGGTCTCACGCGACGGTCTGCTGACGACGCTCGCTCTCGTCCGTGAGCGGCTCGACCAGCCGATGGCGCTCGGATATTCCGCCGCCGGCGTGGTGATTGCCGCCGGCCCCGACGCCGCGGAGTTCTCGCCCGGCGATCGCGTGTCGTGCGCCGGGGCGGGATTCGCGAACCACGCCGAGGTCATCTGCGTCCCGAAGAACCTGTGCGTCCGCGTCCCTGACGGCGTTGACTGGGACGCCGCGGTCTTCGCCACGGTGGGCGCGATTGCACTCCACGGGGTGCGGCTCGCGGAGCTGCGGCTCGGCGAGCGCGTCACGGTGATCGGTCTGGGCCTGCTCGGACAGCTCGCCGTCCAGCTGTGCCGCGCGTCCGGCGTTCGCGTCTTCGGCATCGATCCGGTGAAGGAGCGGCGTGAGCTGGCCTTGTCGCTCGGCGCCGATGCTGCCGAGCACCCCGATTCGGCGACGGACGCCGTGCGCACGTGGTCGGGAGGGATCGGTGTGGACGCCTCGCTGATCACTGCCGACGCCTCGAACAATGGGCCGATCGAGCTGGCGGGCACCATCTGTCGTGACCGGGGAACGGTCGTGGCCGTCGGCGCTGTCGGCATGGAAGTGCCGCGGCGCACGTTCTTCGCGAAGGAACTGAAGTTCCTGATCTCGCGCTCCTATGGACCCGGACGCTACGATCCCGAGTACGAGCTCGGGGGACACGATTACCCGATCGGCTACGTCCGCTGGACCGAACGGCGCAACCTCGCGGCTTTTCTCGACCAGGTGGCCGTGGGCGGCGTCGACATCGCGCCGATGATCTCGCACCGCTTCCCGATCGATCGTGCCGGCGCGGCGTACGAGCTGATCACCGGGAAGACCGGTGAGCCGTTCCTGGGAGTCGTGCTGACCTACCCGGACGAGCCGGTACTTGCCAGGACGATCGCCCTTCGCCCGGCCGCGCCTGCCACGGCGGCGTCGCCGGAGGCACGCCTGGCATTTCTCGGCGCGGGCGGCTTCGCCACCTCCACGTTGCTGCCGGCGTTCAAGGAAGCGGGCGGCCGTATGGTCGGCATCGTCAGTCGCCAGGGGGTGAGCGCGCGCGCGTCCGCGGATCGCTACCAGTTCGAGTGGTGCGGCACCGACGAGCAGCGGGCGCTCACGGATCCTCAGGTGAACGCGGTGGTGATCGCGACCCGTCACGACCTGCACGCGCGCCAGGCGCTGGCTGCCGCACGCGCCGGCAAACACGTGTTCGTCGAGAAGCCGTTGTGCCTCACCGACGCGGAGCTCGACGAGCTGGTGGCGGAGTTCTCACGGGCCGGCGCGCCGCTGTTGATGGTGGGGTTTAACCGCCGTTTTGCGCCGCTCGCGCAGAAGCTCGCCGAGCATTTCACCGGGGCCGCCGAGCCCCTGGCGATCCACTACCGTGTCAACGCCGGATTCGTGCCGCCTGACCACTGGGTGCAGGATCCGGGGGTCGGGGGCGGACGGCTCATCGGCGAGGTCTGCCACTTCGTGGACTTCAGCACGTGGCTCGCGCGCTCCGTCCCGCAGTCGGTGTACGTCTACACCCTGCCCGACTCGGGCCGCTATCGCGGCGACAACATGTCGGTTGTGATCGGGTACGCGAACGGCTCCAACGCGACCATCACCTACGTCGCGTCCGGCGACAAGGGGCTCGGCAAGGAGCGCGTCGAGGTACATGCCGGCGGCCGCAGCGCCGTGCTGCAGGACTTCCGGAAACTTGAGACGTACCACGGCGGACGCAGACGCGTCGAACAGCTCCGGCTCAAACAGGACAAGGGGCACCGCGCCGAGTGCGCCGCCTTCGTGAAGGCGGTGACCTCCGGCGGCACGTCGCCGATCCCGCTGGAGGAGATCGCGTCGACGACGCGGCTCACCTTCCGTGCCGTCGACAGCGCGCGCGAGCAGCGCGTCATCGAGCTTCGGTGATGAAGCGGATTCTCCATGTCGTCGGCGCGCGGCCCAACTTCATGAAGGTCGCACCGGTCTATCGCGCGCTCGTCGGCCGAGCCGAGCAGGTCCTCGTCCACACCGGCCAGCACTACGACTCGCAGATGTCCGGGGTGTTCTTCGAACAGCTGGGAATCCCCGCGCCTGACGTGAACCTCGAAGTCGGCTCCGGGAGCCATGCCGCGCAGACCGCGCAGATCATGCTGCGCTTCGAGCCGGTGGTCCAGGAGCGGCGGCCCGACTGGGTAATCGTGTACGGGGACGTGAACTCCACGATGGCGGCCACCCTTGTCTGCAGCAAGCTGCTCGTGCCGGTGGCGCATGTCGAGGCGGGCCTCCGATCCCGGGACCGCACGATGCCGGAAGAGGTCAACCGCCTCGTGACCGACGCGCTGGCGGACGTGCTCTTCACGCCCTCCGCCGACGGCAACGAGAATCTCGAACGGGAAGGCGTGCCTGCGCAGAAGGTGCACCTCGTCGGTAACGTGATGATCGACACGCTGCAGCGGCTGCTGCCGCTTGCCGACACGGCGGCGGCGCGCGCGCGCTTTGGCGTGCCGGACCGCTTCGCGCTGGTCACGCTCCATCGTCCGTCGAACGTCGACCGGGCGGAGACGCTCGAGAGCATCATGGAGGCGCTGGCGGACGTCGCGCAGAAGATCGAGGTGATCTTCCCGATCCATCCGCGAACGCGTGCACGTATCCTCGAGCAGCGGATCGCGGTTCCCGGCAGCGTACGCCTGCTCGACCCGCTCGGGTATCTCGAGTTCCTCGCCCTGCAGCGCGCCGCGGCGGTGGTCATCACCGACTCCGGCGGCGTGCAGGAAGAGACCACCTACCTCGGCATCCCGTGCATCACCGTGCGCGAGAACACCGAACGGCCGGTCACCGCATCGGTCGGCACGAACGTGCTCGTGGGGCGCGACATGGCTCGGCTGCGTGCGGAGGTGGACCGGGCACTCCGGGGCACGGAACGGCGGGGCAGCGTCCCCCCGCTCTGGGACGGCCGGGCCGGTGACCGCATTGCGGACGTGCTCGTGCGTTCATGAGAGGCGTGTTCCCGACGGTGACGGCGGCGCGGCTGGATGCGCGCGCCGCGGGTCCCGCCGAACTGTTCTGGCGCGCCGCGAGGTACCTTTCTGCCGTCTCCGGCGCGCTCGAACGGCGGTTTCCCGCGGGCACGCTGGGGGATGCCGAAGTTCGGCAGGCGTTGACCGGCGCGTACGGCGGGTCGCCCGAGGCATGGCGACGGCACCTGGTGAGCCGCGATCCCTGCCCCTTTTTTTTCTCCCCCCGCGATCGCGACGAGTACGGCCGCCTGCTCGAGCGGCACGTCCGCCCCGACGAACGCTTCGCAACGCTTCGCCAGGGGACGGTCTGCGCATTTGGCGAGCAGCGCGAGCTGCCTGAGCCCATCGACTGGCATCGGGATCCCGCCTCAGGACACCGCTGGCCCGTGGCCCACTGGACGCGGCTCCGGATCGCCGGCCCACCGGGTGCCGACGTGCGACGCGTCTGGGAGGTGAACCGGCAGCGCGACCTGTTCATTTTCGGCCGCGCCTACTGGCGGACGGGCGACACTGCGTTCGCACGAATCGCGGCTGCTCGCGTTCGGTCGTGGCTCGACGCGAACCCGCCGGAGCAGGGCGTCAACTGGTGGAGCAATCTGGAGGTCGCGCTGCGACTGCAGACATGGCTCTGGACGCTGCACTTCTTCGCGTCGGCTCCCGCCTTCGACGCGCGGCTCTGCTGGGATCTCACCGCCGCGGTGCTCGCCGCCGCCCGCCACACTGCACGCGATATCGGCTTCTCGAGACGCTGCATGCCCGGCAACCACGTGATCGGCGACGCCGCAGGGCTCGCCATGGCGGCGCTCACGTTTCCCGAGTTCCGCGAGGCGGAGGCGTGGCGGACCTCATCGCTCGACCTGCTCGAGCGCGAAGCCGCCCGTCAAGTGCTCGCCGATGGCGCGCACGAAGAGCTGTCGCCCGCGTACCATCTCTTCGTCTGGCAGTTGCTGGCCGGGGTGATGCTCCTTGCGCGTCGCAACGGGACCCGGCTGCCGGCGATCGAAAACGCCCTGAGGCGCATGGCGCGCGCCGCGTTCACGGTGAGCACACCGGTCGGCGCGCTGCCCCCGCTCGGCGACGACGATGGCGCGGTGGCGTGGGACCTCGGCGGTGGTGATCGCATGGGGGCACTCGCCGCCGTCGCCGCGGCGACGCTCGACATGCCCGAGGCGCACCGGTTCGCCGACAGGCACGCCGAAGAACTGCTGTGGCTCATCGGCCCATCGGCCCTGCCCCTTCGGGAGGGGGGATTGGGGGGGGATCTGCCCACGGTAACCGCAACGTCCTTCGGTGTGGCCGCGCGATCTTCCTGGAGGCGAACCGCGGACTTCTGGATCCTTCGTACCGGAGGGCTGTCGAAGCACACGCACGCCGACGCGCTGAACCTGCTCGTCCACGTCGACGGCGTGCCGTGCGTCATCGACGCGGGCGGCGGCGGGTACGCGGATCCACGGTGGCGCCGCTATTTTCGCGGTTCGGCGGCGCACAACTGCCTCGTCGTCGATCGGCTCGACCATGCGGAGCCCCACCGGGCGTTTCGCTGGATCACGCCGCTGCGCGCATCCTGCCGGCTTCAGCAGGGCGACGGAGCCGTGCTGGCGATCGGCGAGCACGATGGCTACGCGCGGATTGGCGTGCGGCACCGGCGGCAGGTCCTCTGGATCCCGGGCTTCGGCTGGATCGTGGCCGATCGTCTGGACGGGGAGGGCGAGCGTCTGGTCGACCTCAGATGGCTCCTGCCCGGCCACGCGTCCCCCACCGACAGGGGCGGGCGGGTGACGTGTGGGCACAAGACAGTGGACCTTGTCCTGGAACCGTTCGGCACCCTGACAGTCTGGAGCGGCTCGCTCGAACCGCTGGCCGGGTGGACGGCGCTTGCGTACGACCGCACGGCTCCCGCGCTCGCGCTCAGCATGAGCGCCCGCGTCCGGCTGCCCTTCACGACGGCTACGGTCATCGCGCCGATCGGTGACGTCACCCGGACGGTGGCCGTGCAGCGGCATCCAGCCGCACATCCCGACATCGCGCTCACCGCTTCGACGGACGTCACCGTCTCCGTGGTCCTGTCGCCGGAGGGGTGGACGTTCGCCACGGACCGGCAGGGTCGATGACGCAGCGACTGACGGCAGCCGTGGACTCCCGGGGGTCGCGATGAGGGTCCTGATCTTCACGCAGTACTACCCTCCTGAGGTCGGGGCCACCCAGAACCGGATGCAGTACTTCGCAGCGGCGCTTGCGGCGCTCGGCCACCACGTCACCGTGATCACGGAGGTCCCGAACCATCCAGCGGGCATCATCGCCCCGGAGTTCCGCGGGGTCCTGTGGCGCCGCACGACGGAGGACGGCGTGACCGTCATCCGCGTCTGGGTGAAGACCGCAGCCGTGAAGACGTTCCTGGTGCGCATCGGCTTCTACGTCACCTATGCCATCAACGCGCTGCTCGCGGCGCTGTTTCTCGCCGGTCGTCGTTACGACGTCGTGTTCGCGACCTCGCCGCCGCTCACCGTGGGATGGCCCGGCTACGTATATTCCAAGCTGCGGCGCGTGCCGTTCGTGCTCGACGTGCGGGATCTCTGGCCCGTGCTGGCGGTGGAACTCGGCGAGATGAAGAATCGGCGCGCCGTCGCGCTCGCGCGGCGGCTCGAGCTCCTGCTGTACCGCAACGCCGCACGCGTCACGGCAGTGACGAAGGGCTTCGTGCGGTACGTCGCTGAGCAGGGGTACCCCGTCGAGCGGATTGTCCTGCTTCCCAACGGCACCATCCCGGAGGTGTTCCATCCCGCGCCGCGGGACGAGGCGCAGAGACGCGCGATGGGCCTGGAGGGCAGGTTCGTCGTCGGCTTTTATGGCAATCACGGCATTGCCCAGGACCTCGAGAACGTGCTCGAGGCGGCGAACCTGCTGCGCGACGATCCGCGATTCGTGTTCCTCTTCGTTGGGGAGGGGCCGGTGAAGGCGGCGCTGCTGGCGCGGCAGCAGGAACTGCGGCTCCAGAATGTCGTCTTCCATCCGCAGGTGCCGCAGGGCTCCATCCTGCCACTCATCCTGCAGGCCGACGCAGTCCTCGTCCCCCTGCGCCGCCTCGAGCTCTTCAAGACGTTCATCCCGTCGAAGCTGTTCGACTTCATGGCCTGCGCGAAGCCGATCGTGCTCCAGGTGGACGGCGAGGCGCGCGAGATCCTCGAGGAAGCTGGGGCTGGTGTCTTCGTCGAGCCGGGCCGTCCCGACGCGCTTGCCGCCGCTCTCGCGAAGCTCGCCGACGGACCAGCGGCTGAGCTCGAGCGGATGGGAATGGCCGGGCTCCGTTACGTGCGCGCCAATTACCTGCGCGAGGAGCAGGCGAAGCGGCTGGTCGAGGTGCTCGAAGGGCTCGTCTCGCGGTAATCTAATGGCTCCCTGCGACCGAAAACCCTGTTAGGCACCTAAGCACCCGTGCGTACTCTCCTGACCTGCGTCCTTGCGGCGTTTGGTGGCGCCGTTCTCCTGGTGCCGCTGTGTCGCCTGGCGGCGTTCCGCCTCGGCCTCGTGGCGCGGCCGAAAGAGGACCGCTGGCACAGCAAACCGACGCCGATGCTGGGCGGCATCGCCATCGCCGTGCCGACCCTCGTGATCGGCCCGTTCGTGATTCCGCACGCCGAGATCTGGGTGCCCGCCGTGTGTTGCGGCCTCATGTTCCTCGTCGGGCTGTTCGACGACGTGGTGCCGTTGAAGCCGTCTACGAAGCTGGTTGGCGAGATCGCGCTCGCCTCGGTGCTCCTGTTCTTCGGGTACCGCCTGCAGTGGGTCGACTCCCTGACGCTGGATGCCTTGCTGACGCTCGTCTGGCTCGTCGGCATCACCAACGCCCTCAACCTGCTCGACAACATGGACGGCCTCTGCGGCGGCGTCGCGGCCATCGCGGGGGCGGCGCTGCTGATCTCGCTGTACCCGACGGTCGGCGTGAACGCGACGACGATCTTTCTCGCGCTCGTACTGGGGTCGACGCTCGGCTTCCTGGTCTTCAACCTCCATCCGGCGTCGATCTTCATGGGCGACAGCGGCTCGCTGTTTCTCGGTCTCGCCCTCGGGGTAACGGCGCTCCAGAACCCGGCGACCGGCGCAGGGAGCTCGAACATTCTTTCGGTGGTGGCGGCCCCGCTGCTCGTCCTGCTGATTCCGATCTTCGACACGACACTGGTGACGCTCTCGCGATTGTTCTCTGGCCGGCGGCCGTCACAGGGCGGGCGCGATCACTCGTCGCACCGACTGGTGGCGATCGGCCTCAGCGAGCGCAAGGCGGTGCTCGTCCTGTGGGTGCTGGCGGCGATGGGAGGGGTGGTCGGATCCCTGCTGCAGCGCCCGCGGGAGGATTACCTCATCCCGGCTGCGCTGTTCGTGCTGGCGATGATCGTCTTCGCCGCCTACCTGGCGCGCGTGCGCGTCTACGACGATCCCGCTGCCGTATTGAAGAACGGTGGCATCACACCGTTCGTCGTTCAGTTCATGTACAAGCGGCGCGTGCTCGAGGTGGCGCTCGACGTCTGCCTCGTCTCGCTGGCGTACTACGCCGCCTACCGGGTCCGATTCGAGGGGCCGGAATTCGCCACGTTCTTCCCGTCCTTTCTGGCGTCATTTCCGCTCGTGCTCGGCGTCCAGATGGTCGTCTTTTTCATCGTCGGGGTCTATCGTGGCGTGTGGCGGTATTTCGGGCTGATGGACGGAGTCGTGCTCGCCAAGGGCGTCCTGTTCGGCACCGTGGCGCACGTGTTCCTGATCCTGTATCTCTACAGGTTCGAGAACTACTCCCGCGGCGTGTTCGTGATCTATGCGAGTCTGCTGATGCTTTTCCTCGCGGGCTCGCGAGCGTCGTTCCGCCTCATCTCAGAGTACGTCCGGCGCAGACGCGAGGGGCAGCGTCTCGTCATCTACGGCGCCGGTGATGCCGGCTCCATGGCGGTGCGTGAGTTGCTGAACGACGAGCGGGTCGTCTACAGGATGCTGGGCTTCATCGACGACGATCCGAACAAACACCGGACGCGCGTGCAGGGGTATCCGGTGCTCGGCAGCTATGACAGCCTCGTATCGCTCGTCCGCGGCGGAGCCGTGGACTCCGTCGTGGTGAGCACCCGCCTGGTCGACGCCGGTCGCCTGCGCCAGCTGCAGGAGCTCTGCACGGAGTGCCGCGTAAACCTGTCACGCCTGCACTTCAACTTCGAGCGGGTCGTTCAGGCGTCGTGAGGCACGCCGCCTCGGGATCCCGGGATTCCTTCCGAATGCGCCGCCGCTGGCTCCGGGTGCTTCTGCTCGCCGTTGTCGCGGCAGTCGCCCTCGGCCTCGGCGCCTACGCCGCTAGGCGAACCCTCCTGACCTGGGTCGGGCACCAGCTCGTGGCCGTGGATCCGTTGGAGCCCTCCGACGCCATCCTGGTGCTCGCCGGCGGCACGCCGGGGCGGGAGATCGAAGGGGCGGACCTGTACCTGGCCGGGTATGCGCCGCTCGTCGTGATCACGCGCGAGCCAGACTATTCGGGCGTGGAGCTCCTGAAGGCGCGCAGCATCCGTGTGGCCTCGCACATGGAGGAGCGCCTGCGCTACCTGCGCGAGCTGGGTGTGCCGGAGGCGTCGACGGTGGTGCTTCGGGGGGCTCGCCGAATCGACGCACCACGAGGCGCGGCTGGCTCGCGAGTGGGCGCAGCATCGTGGGGCGAGATCACTGATCGTCGTCACCTCGGTTTACCACACCGGCCGCGCCGGATGATCTTTCGACGGGAGTTCGGCGGGTCCGGCATCCGCCTGGCGCTGCGCGCGGCGGCAGCTGATCGATTCCGGCCGGATACCTGGTGGCAGAATCGTGTCACGCTCCGCAACGGGCTGATCGAATGGCAGAAGCAGGTGCTCTACCGGTTCAATCTGCCGTAACGGTTCGCCTGCGGCGGTGTCATGGCTGCCGGTACGCCGTCAGTGGGTAATCCACGAACGTCCAGGCGCCATTGATGTAGGACCACAGGCGCAGCCACAACTGTCCTCCGTTTGACGGCAATCCGCTCACCCGCCGGCTCTGGAACGTCCCCTGGTAGTTCGAGTAGTACTCGGCCCCGCCCCTGACGGATCCGATGTCCAGCCAGTAGGCCGTCGCACCTACGCCTGCGGACCACGTGAACAGCGGCGAGGTGCTGGTGAGCGTGGAGCCGGCGTGATGGGACGTGAGCTGAGCGGCGGCTGGCTTCGCGGCGGTGTATTGCTGATCGGTGAACGTCCACACGCCATTGATCCGCGACCACAGTCGGACCCACACAGGACGCTCGTTGGCGGGTATCGCCCGTACGATCGCCATGAGGTCCTGCCCGTGATAATTCGACCAGTACTCGGCGCCCCCCTGGACGGAGCCGACGTCCAGCCAGTAGGCCGTTGCGCCGAGACCCGCTTCCCAATGAAAGGCCTGCGCCGTCCCCGTGAACTGCGCGCCGGGAGTGGGTGCGGTAATGCGGGCGGAGCGTGGGCTGGCGGCGCGGAACTCCGCGTCTCGCCAGACGTACTGTCCGTTTATCAGCGAGCCGAGACGCACCCATACTGACCGTCCATCGAGCGGCAGCCCGCTCAGGGTGAGGCGGCGGGATTTGCCGGTGAAGTTGGAGTAGATCGTGTATCCACCCCGGACCGTGCCGACGTTCACCCAGAACCCGTCCACCCGTTCGCCCGCGTCCCACTCGAACGTGGCTGTCGTCCCCGGCAGGGTACTGCCGGGCGCGGGTGACGTCACCTCGGCTGCGCGAGCCACTGCCGCGGTAAATCGGTAATCGCGCTGCACGCGGTACGCGCCGTCGATGTACGACATGAGGCGCAGCCAGACAGGGCTGCCGTCGAGTGGCAGGTTGTTGAGCGTCAGCGAGGTCTGCGCCCCCACGTAGTTGCTGTAGTACTCGTACCGGCCCTGCACCGGGCCCACGTTGATCCAATACGCCGACGCGCGGCTGCCCGGCGACCAGCGGAACGTATGCACGGGGCCGTCGAGCGTGGCACCCGGCGTGTAGTTCAACAGGGAGGCGCCGCCATCAGGCGCTTCGGCCGTGGCCGTGGATGCCGCGAACTGGGCGACCGCGCGAGCGGGCTCAGGCTGGCCACTGCAGCGGTGCTGCGCACCGGCGAGCCACCGCTTCTCCAGCCTGCTCGCCGCCACCCGCCCTCCGGAAAACGCCGTCGTTCGCGGATCACATCCGGAGGCGAATCCTTCCTGCATCAGCTGGAACCAGGCGCCGCCGCCGTAGGCGGTGCCATCGGACCGTATTCCGACGGCGAGCATTGACGGCGCCAGATCGTACACGGCGAGGTATTCGCCCGACTGCGCGTTGAAGTCGATGTCGTAGGTCAATACGTGTGTGGTGGACAGCGTCCGGGCGGTGCTGCTCGCGGCGCCATCTTCATTCACTAACTGGCCCACCAGCCTCTCCTGGACCCACGTCACCAGATACTGTCCCGCGCTGGAATCGTAGGTGGTTTTTGCCGTGGTGAGCGCTGACGGTCCGATGCCGAACGCTGGTGAGATCGTCTGCGTCTCACCCGTTGCCGCGTCGATGAACACGGAGCCGATCGAGACCGCGCAGTTACAGCCGGAGGAGATGGCCTCGTACACCAGATAAAACCTGTCGCGACGGGTGCTGTAGGCGAGATCGGGCCGTGTCCCCGCATGGGGCGCCGTCCAGGAATCGCTCGAGCCGCCCACCGTCAGCAGTGTCCCCGAGAGGCTGACGCGCCGCGCATGGACCGTTGTCCCGCTGGCTCCAGCCCACGTGACGAGAAACACGCCGCTGCCGGCCGAGTACTCGACGGCGGGAAGCACGCTCCACAGCGAGGCGCTGCCAATTACGAAATCAGCGCCGAGGGGCACACCATCTGCACGCACCATACGGCCGTGCAATTGCGCGCCCGCCCCCTCCGTCGCGTGCCACGCGACGAGGTATCCGCCGGCGCCGCCATCGACGTGCGGACTGTACGCCAGTCGCGGATTTCGGGCCGCCCCGCTCCCGCTGTTGATACGGAACTCACCTATGAGGGTGCCGCTGGAATCGAGTAGATGCCCTTCCACGTGGCCGCGGGCTGAGACCTGCAGCCATCGGTCATTGCGGAAGTCATGCGCGACGTCGACGCCAGTGATGGCGGTAGTCGCGTTACCTACGATGAAGGTGGGGCCGGAGCGGAACGGCTGCGCCGACGCGGTGACGGATGCGCAAACGAGTACGGGAACGCACAACGAGAGAAGTACGGGTCGCCGCATGGATAACCCCCTCACCCGGACCCCAAACCGGACGCGTGCCAGGCGCATTCTACGTCCACCGCAGCCTTTCCGCCACAGCCTTCGGCAGGGCGCGGCTACCAACAGGAAGGGCCGCCATTGCACGGCGGCCCTTGTCTATCCTGCCCGCTGCATGCGGGAACCTATCGAGAGGCCGTCAGTGGCAGATCCACCGCGTTGGAGGGGGTCCAGACGCCGCCGATCAGCGACCACAGTCTCACCCAGAGTTGCCCGCCATTGGTCGGCAGCCCGGTCACTGTTCTCGACGTGAATGCCCCCTGGAAGTTCGAGTAGTACTCGTAGCCGCCGCGGACGCTGCCCACCTCGAGCCAGTAAGCCGTCGCCCCCGCCCCCGAGTTCCAGGTCAGCGTCACCGACGAACCCGTCAGGGTCTGTCCCGCGTGGTGGCTGGTGATCTGCGCCGGCCTCGGCGTCGGCGCCGTGTAGCGCACGTCTCCCGAGAAGCGCCACGTTCCATTGATCAGCGACCACACCCGCACCCATAGATTGCCGCCAGTCGCCGGCAGGTTCCGAATCGTCGCGGATGTAGTGTTGCCGTAGTACGCCGACACGTACTCGGCGCCACCCTGCACCGAGCCGATGTCCAGCCAGTAGGCCGTGGCCGCCGAACTCGCGGTCCAGGTGAAGGTCTGCGTCGACAGCGTCAGCTGCGTGCCTGCCGCGGGACTCAGCATCTGCGCCGGCACGGCGAGGTTCGCGGCGGTGAACTGGTAGTCACGCGTGACCCAGTTCCCATTGATGTGCGACATCAGCCGGACCCAGAGCGCGCCACCGCCCGTCGGCAGGCCGCTCACGGTGTACGACGTGGCTGTGCCGACGTTCATGTTGAAAATAGTGGTGCCGGCCTGAGTCGTGCCGATCTGCAGAGCGTAGTAGGCGACGCCGGTGCCGCCCGACCACGTGAACGTCTGCGTGCCGCCCGACAGCGTGGATCCGGCCGACGGGGAGGTCAACTGCGCCGCCGACGCCAGAGTCGCGGCGGTGAACTGATAGTCGCGGGCCACCCAGCTCCCGTTGATGTGTGACATCAGCCGCACCCACAGCGGTCCGCCATTCGTCGGCAGCCCGCTGACCGTGTACGAGGTCGCCGTCCCCACGTTCATGTTGAACAGGCTCGTGCCCGCCTGCGTCGTGCCGATCTGAAGCGCGTAATAGGAGACACCGCTCCCGCCGGACCAGGTGAACGTCTGCGTCGCGCTGGAGAGCGTGCTTCCGGCGGCCGGCGATGCGAGGCTCGCCGCCTGCGCCAGCGTTGCCGCGGTGAACTGGTAGTCGCGTGTCGCCCACTGGCCGTTGACGAATGCCATCAGGCGGACCCACAGCGTTCCACCGTTCGTCGGCAGACCACCCACGGTGTAGGAGGTCGCGGTGCCGACGTTCATGTTGAAGATCTCGCTGCCCGCCTGCGTGCGTCCGATCTGGAGTGCGTAATACGACGCGCCGGTGGCCGCCGACCAGGTGAACGTCTGCGTCGAGCCGGAGAGCGTCGAGCCCGTGGCGGGACTGGTCAGCGCCGCCTGCGTCGTGTCGGGCGGCGGAGGCGGCGGTGGCGGCCCACCGCCGCTGCCCGACGCGCTGAAGACCGCCGACCGCATGTGCTGGAAGGCCTGCACGTCGGCACTCAGGAAGCGGCTGTTCACCGGGTCAGCGGCAGCGGCGACGACCTTGGTGCCGCTGTTGAAATTGGCGTCCGACACCCCCGGTACGAACTGGAAAGATCCTTGGGTCGTCCAGCCGTCCTTGTCGAGTTCGAGCACCGCCGTCCGGCCGATCCAGGGCATCATCGCGACGACCGATGTCTGGGTCGTGGGGTTGTAGCTGATGATCGGCATCCCGTAGCCCACGCCCTCGGGGCTCTGCGCCGCGTTCCGCACCATGGTCTCGTCGACGATGGCCCGCGTCGCCGCGTTGATCGTCGTGCGATAGACCGTGTGCTGATGCCGCGAGAAGGCGACGATGAAGCGGTCACCCGCGGCGCTGTACGTGACGCTCGTCTCCTTCTGAATCGGCCCGTAGCCCACGGTGAAGCCGCTGCCGATGCGGGTGGCCGTGTCATCGGTGATGAACTGTCCCCATGTGCCCGGCGCCCAGCCGGGATTGAAGACACCCCACTGCTGGCCGACGATGAGGCAGCGGCCGCGCGCGGAATCGCACGCGATCTCAGGACTCGTCTGTCCGTCCCCCTCGGTCGAAACGCGTACCTTGGTCACGAGCGGCGCCCCGGAGGCGTTGAGGATGGTGACGTAGGTCTGCGGCGGGCTCATCTCCTCCGTCCACCAGCCGACGATGTAGCGGCCGTTCGAGTAGGCCATGCCCGATGCCGTGCCGGCACCGCCGCTCCACGTGTCGATCACCATCTCCGACGACATGGTCGGGCTGGTGGGTGAGCCCGCCTGGTACGTCACGAATCTCGCGGCGCGCCGATGCGACCGGCTGCCGAGAATGTAGGTATAGGAAACGAGGAACTTCCCACCCCCGTAGACGACGCGTGCCCAGCCCGCCTGTTGCGAGCCAGGTGAGATCGTGAAGGGGGTCCCGAGCGCCGCGCCGGTGGGCGAGAGGAACTGCCCCTTGGTCGGCCCAAACGCGAACGTGCCCCACACGGCGAGGTAGACCTGCCGGTCGCTGTCGAATGCCACGTCGAACATGTCGACGAGACCGGCATCCGTCAGGAGGTGCGTCGGGCCAGCGATACGGGTCAATGCGGCGTCAGCCGGGCGGGGATACAGAGTGGCCGCGAGCACGGCGGCAGCCGCGAGCAGCACATTCACGGAGTTGCGCATGCGTTGTTCTCCGAGGCTGGACGCACGACCGTCACGTGCGCAGCCGTCGGTGTCCTTATCGGTTCGAGCAGAGTGAGTTGTTAGGTGCCGGGTGCCGGGAGAGCACCACCAGCTTACCTCAGAGGTCCAAAGCCGTCAACGACTTGCGCGTTTTCTCCGGAGCTCGAGGACGACTTCCGCCGCGCGGACCCGCACAGATGGGTCGGCGTCGGCGAGCATCGAACGGACCTCTGGAGTGGGGTCCAGCATCAGACGGCGGTAGACCATCAGCCCTCCCGCCCTGGCGCGGGCATCGGGGCTCCGGAGCGCCTTTTCGGCGATGTCGCGCGCGAGGTCGGGGCGCGCGGCGGCGAGCCGATCCGCCGCTTCGAGGGGCAACAGGTCCGTGCCCTGACGCGTGGCCTGCATCAGCAGGCTGAGCCCGAGCTCCTGGTCGACCCGCAGCAGGACCTGACCGGCCGCGATGAGATCGACGCCCCGCATGTAGGGCGTGCGGAAGCGCACCTCCTGCAGCGCAGACACGTCGCCCAGCTCAGCCGCGGCGAGGAGGCACGCATACCATTCGCCGGTTCCGCGAGGCGTAGCCGCCAGGAAGCCCTGCACGGCGTGGCGGCTCTCGAATGCGTCGATCTCCCCGAGCGCGCGACACGCCTGCGTCGTCGCCGCCGGCTCATCGGCGGAGAGCATGCGGCTGAAAATCGGCAGCGAGAGCTCGGACGGCAGTGCGAGCAGTGACGGCGCCATTGCGGCGAGCTGCCGCGCCGAAGCACCACGTGCGAGTTCCACCAGCGCCGCCGAGGCTTCCTTGTCTCCGCGCCGCACGAGGGCGGCGGCGGCCTCGGCCCGAACGTGTACCGCCGTCGAGCGCTCCCGCGCGATCCGCCACAGGCGATCGTGGCAGGCCGTATTTGCCGCCGCGAAGTCTGACGAGCACGCCAGGACTACGACGTCGCTGGTGGCGCCATGGGAGGCGGCTTCCCGCAGCACCTGGTCGGCGATGGCCGCCAGTTCCGCCTCGTCGCCAGCGGCCGGCGAGGTCCGCTGTTCGAACGCCGCGAGGCGCGCCCGGAGCTCGGTCGACGCAGGTTGTGCGAGCACGACTGAGCTGCTGAAGAGCATGAGGGCGACCGTCAGGATCCCGCGGAAGGTCGTCGGCATAGGGAGCTTCGACTGTACGGGCACCGCAGCGGAGCGTCAAGGCGCGCATGCTATACTCCGCGCTCCCTTCCAGACGAGCTGATGACGCCGGTCGATCGTCGAGCCATCCTCCTTTATCTGTGCGTGGCCGTCGCCCTGGCGTTCGTCGACCACCGCGTTCGCAGCGACCGCCACCGGCACCACGTGGTCAGCGAGTACATCCCGTCGGTGATCGATGGCACGTCCGGCGCGCCCGCGAAGTACCGCGTGCTGATGCCGTACGCCCTTCAGGCCGTGGCCGAACGGAGCGGCGCAGATCCGTACCTGGTGGTGCTCGGCAGCGAGTTGCTCTTCATTCTGGCCTCCCTGATCCTGATGCACGCGTACCTGCGGTTCTGGTATTCCGCTGAAGCAAGTCTTGCCGGTACGCTCGCCGTGGCCGCCCTGCTCCCGCTCACGTTCACGAACACCTGGCTGCACCCGGACACGTTTCCCGACCTGGCACTCTTTACCGCGGGGTGCCTCGCCGTCGCCGCGCGGCGTGACGGCTGGCTCATGGCCATTCTCGCGATCGGCATGCTGAATCGCGAGACCATGGGCTTCCTGGCGGTGCTCTGGGCCGTTCATCGTCTGCCGGGTGACTGGCGGCCGGTGACGCTGGCTCGCGGCGCGGCCATCTTCGCCGTGGCGGGAGGCGTGTACGTTGCGCTTCGCGCGGTGCGCGGGTTCGAGCACTACCGGATGTTCATGCTCGACGAGAACCTGCAGATGCTGAAGATCCTGCCGCCGGGATTCGACCCGTATACGCGTGTGGCGGGTTACTTCTGGGTGGTGCTGCTTGCAGTGCCGGCGTGGCTGGCGTGGTCAGGATTGCGCCGGCCGGACGCGCCGCGGTTCTTTCGCAGCGGCTTCGCGGTCGCCGCGCTCTTCCTCATCGTCGCGTGGATTTTTGCCGCCATCATCGAGGTCCGTGTGCTGGTGCCCGCGTTGCCGCTGCTGCTGCCCGGGGCTCTGCACGCGTTCGCTACGCTTCAGCGACGAGCGCCTTCTGCGCCACCACCGCGTAATCCATGAACGTGAACATCCGCGCGTTCAGCTTCTCGACGTTCCCGTTGAACGCCTCCGCGAGCTCGCGCAGCGCCTCGTCGGCCCCGGCAGGTACGGCGATCGGCTGAAGACGGTCCTGCGGCGGGACGGGGGAGCGGAACTCCACGTCGGCGCGCGAGAAGCCGCTCGCCAGCACGAGGTACTTCAGCGTCTCGGGATGCAGCGGCCACCGGTGCGTGATGTCGCGGATGTAGCTCTCGAAGAAGGCGGTCCAGCAGGCGGGATTGAGGGTTTCGAGCACCAGCACGCCGCCCGGCTGCAGCTTCTGAAAGGCGAGGTCCAGCATCCGCAGCAGGTACGACGGCTCGAGGTGCTCGACGACCTGCGCCGCGAAGATGCCCCCGAGCGAGGCGTCCGGCAGGTCCGCCAGATAGCTCACGGCATCCCCCTCCGACACGTCGAGGCCGCGCTCCCGGCAGACCTGCGCCATCTCGTGGTTCAGATCGATGCCGCGCGCGCGGATGCCGTGCGCCTGCAGCAGGTCGATGAACTCACCACGCCCGCAGCCGATGTCGAGGACGCTCCCTTCCACGCGTTCGAAGTACGGGACGTACGACTGCTGGCGCTCGCGGATCGCCGCCTCCGGCCCGCGGAACCGGTCTTCGAACCCGACATACTTATAGGCGTCCAGCGAACCGCCAAAGGCGGCGGCCGGACGGTTGTCACCCTCAAGCGCCGGATCGCCCGGATGCACACGCGGGGGCCGCAGATCGTGTGCTGCCGTACCCCGCATTCCGTGTGGTTCCGTGTCGTTCCGCGGCCCGTGTTGTTCCGTGTTGTTCCGCGGCCCGTGTTGTCCCGTGTTGTTCCGTGTTGTTCCGTGGCCCGTGTCGTTCCGTGGCCCATGTTGATGCGTGTCGTTCCGCGGCCCGTGTTGTTCCGTGTTGTTCCGTGTTGTTCCGTGGCCCGTGTTGGTCCGTGGCCCGTGTTGTTCCGTGGCGCGCTTCAGCGCGGCGATCGCCTGCTGCGCAATCCCCACCATGCCGCGCAGCTCCTCGTGCGCGGCTGACAGCGCGGCGGTGCGCGCCTCGTAGCGACTCTCGCGCGCGGCGAGCGACTCGCGATACTTACCCTGCGCCTCGGCGAGATCGCTGAGGGCCGCGTTCAGCACGAGGGCACCGCCGGCGCTGTCGCGGTCCTTCGTGTCCACGTACGCGGTGATCTGCTGGAGGTACTGCATCAGCCGCGCGTGCAGGGCCGCGAGCGAGGCGGCGTGGCCGCGCAGCGCTTCGGTGCGCGCGAGGTCGCGGCGATGGGCGGCCTTCTGCGCCTCGACGGTGCGGTTGATGTGGTCGACCAGGAACGAGTTGAAGGTGAGCTGGCGCTGGAGGTACGGGCCGACCGTGCGCCAGACGAACGCGGTCAGCCGTCCCTTCACGCCGCCCCCGGCGTGCGGCGGCGCCGGCAGCGTGTTCCAGGCCTCGTTGAGCGCGGCGAGCTGGTGTTCGTCGAGCGGGAGGAGCGGGTCGTCGAGGGCCGGCGGGCCCGGCAGCGCCTGGTCGAGCGCCGTCAGCGCCTCGTTGTAGCGGCGGTCCGCCTCGTCGCGCTCCGCCTTCAGGCGCCGCAGCGTCGCTTCGAGCGGCTCGTTCATTGGGCCGCTGCGGCGCCGATGAGCCCGTGCGTCGGGCTGCTCGGCGAGGCGAACTCCCGCCGCGGGATCCGCCCCGCGAGATACGCCAGGCGTCCGGCTTCGACCCCGAGCTTCATCGCCGTCGCCATCGCGACCGGATCCTGCGCCAGGGCGATCGCGGTGTTCATCAGCACGCCGTCGGCGCCGAGCTCCATCGCGATGGTCGCGTCCGACGCCGTGCCGACGCCGGCGTCGACGATGACCGGCACGCGCGCCTGGGCCTTGATGATCCGGATGTTGTTCGGATTCTGAATGCCGAGGCCGGAGCCGATCGGCGCGCCGAGCGGCATCACCGCGGCAGCCCCCGCTTCTTCGAGCTTCCGGCAGACGATCGGGTCGTCGTTCGTGTACGGCAGCACGACGAACCCTTCCTTCACCAGCACCCGCGTCGCCTCGAGGAGCGCGACGTTGTCGGGGAAGAGCGTCTTCTCGTCGCCGATGACTTCGAGCTTGACCCAGTTCGACAGCCCCACCTCGCGGCCGAGCCGAGCGGTGCGGATCGCCTCGTCGGCGGTGTAGCAGCCGGCGGTGTTGGGCAGGATGAAGATCGACGGCTCGATGTAGTCGAGCAGCGACTCCTGTCGCCCTGCCCCGGAGCCCTTCGATCGGTCACTGAAGTCCACGCGGCGTACCGCGACGGTCACCATCTCGGTCCCCGACGCGCGATGGGCGTCGGCCATGACGGCGTGCGAGGGGTACTTGCCCGTGCCGACGATCAGGCGCGAGTGGAAGGTTCTGTCCGCAATGACGAGGGGATCGGAGTGCATCGGTTGACCACCGCCTACGAAGTTGACGATCTCGACCTCATCGCCTTCGCGCACCAGCGTGCTCGCGTACGCGTCACGCCTGACGACGACGAGGTTGTGTTCGACGGCGACGCGGCGCGGATCGATCCCGAGCGTGTCGAGGAGCGCGCGCACCGACAGGGGCGCGTCGATCTCGTGCGGTTCACCGTTCAGGCGGATCGTCAAATTCTACTCCACAGGTCGGCGCCGGGCTCGACGCCGAAGGGCGCGAGCAGCGCGTGCAGGCGCTCCTCGCCGGTGGCCCGGAGATGCGCGGGCAGCCGGGCCGGCGGGTCGGGTGTGGCGAGCGCCCGCGCGATCACGCGGTCGTAGTCGGCGAGCATCGCCTCGTGCGAATGCTCGCGCCGCCAATACGCCGCCGCCGCGCGCCCGAGCCGGTCGCGGAGCGCCGGGTCTGCCGCAAGCCGCCGCATCGCGAGCCGCAGCGAATGCTCCTCGTCGAGCACGTCGATCGCCACCGTGACCGGTTCAGGCGCGGCGGCCGGGGTGGTCGCCGCATGCGCGACCGTCCACGTGCGCGGATCGAGCGACGGAACGCCGGCAGTCTGTACCAGGTCCATCGTGATGGTCGGGCGCCCCGCCGCGATGGCCCGGAGCCAGGGGCCCGACATCTCGCGCGCCGTCGGCCACCGCAGGTTCAGCGAGACGTCGCATGCCGCGACGTACTCCGTGAACGTCTCGTCGTCCACATGGCCGGTGATCGTGACGTGCGACGACACCTCGCGCGCCCGCACGTCGGCCAGCACGTCGTAGTGGGCGGCGGCGGCGCCGACGAGCAGCAGGCGCGCCGAGGGGGCGTAGGGCAGCAGTGCGGCGAACGCAGCGAGCACCTGCGGCACCCGCTTCTCGGGCGTCAGGCCGCCGAAGACGGCGAAGAGCGTCGCCGCGGGCGGCAGGTCATGACGCCGGATGACGGCGGCACGCGCGGCGGCGGCGCGCGCCTCGTCGATCGGTTCGCCGTGCCCCAGCCGGATCGTGTCGATGATCGCCTCCGGCGTTTCCTCGGCCAGCGCCGGCGCCATCGCCGAGGCATGCACCGCCGTGACCCGCGACGCCTCCGCGACCAGCCGCGTCATGGGCCACGCGTAATACAGGTAGCTGTCGAACCCGGCGACGGCCAGTTCCGCGGCGTCGGGAGAGACGTCGGGATGCGCGGCCACGAACTCGGCGCGGTAATCGGCGGCGCGGCGGAGCCGCAGCAGGGCAGCGGCACGCGCGTGGTGCAGGTGTGCGTCGTGCAGCACGGCGAGGCCCGGGTATCTGAAGAGGTACGGCCAGAGGAAATCGTGCGCCGACGAGTTGCCGAGCTGGTAGATCGCCAGGTCGTACGGCTGGCGCCGGTGCATCCACACGAAGTCGTGCGCCGAGCGGACCGACGGCGGCCGCTCGTGCCGGTGTGCGGCGGCGATCGGTTCGTCGGCGAAGACGTCGATCTCGAAGCGGCCGCGCAGCGCCGCGACGACCTCGGCGCCGTTGACGGCGACGCCGGACCGCGCCGGCGGCATCGGACCGAACCAGGCGAGGCGGGGCATCGACGATATTGTAGTGGCGGCGCGTCGCCGGCTTCCCGGCGAATCGCCTCCTCGCCGCGCTTGCCGTGGTTGTGCTGGGGTGGGCCGTGATAGCATTCGAGGGATGATCCCGGCCGCTGCGAGGCGACTGGGACATCACGCGTCAGGCTGGTGCCGGACGCGCTTTTTTTGGCGGCTCCTTGCGCAAACATTCACAAGCAGCCGCCCGCAGGACACATGCACGGCTGGGTTCCCATCCTGATCATGATCGGGCTCGGTGCCGGCTTCGGGGCCTTCAACATCCTCCTGTCGCACCTGGTCAGCCCCCGCAAACCGACTCCAGAGAAGCTCGCGCCGTACGAATCGGGCATGCCGCCGGTCGGCGACGCGCGCGAACGGCACCCGGTCAAGTTCTATCTCGTGGCGATGATCTTCCTGCTGTTCGACATCGAAATCGCGTTCCTCTATCCGTTCGCGATGGCGCTGCGGCAGCTGGGATGGGTCGGACTCATTCAGATCGTCGTCTTCTTCGGGATCCTGCTCGGCGGCTACGTCTACGTCTGGCGCAAGGGCGTGCTCGACTGGGGGCATGAGCGCGTCTGACCCGGATGCTTCATCGATTGACGATCTATGCCTGAATCACACCTCGAGATTCCGATCCTGACGACCACGGTCGAGAAGATGGTCCAGTGGGCGCGCCGCTCGTCCATCTGGCCGGTGACCTTCGGTCTGGCCTGCTGCGCGATCGAGATGATGGCGATGAGTGCGAGCCGATACGACATCGCGCGGTTCGGCGCCGAAGTCTTCCGCGGATCGCCGCGGCAGTCGGACCTGATGATCGTCGCCGGACGCCTGTCGCGGAAGATGGCGCCGGTGCTGCGCCGCGTCTACGACCAGATGCCCGAGCCGAAGTACGTCATCTCGATGGGCGCCTGCGCATCGGTCGGCGGTGTGTTCGACAACTACTCGATCGTGCAGGGAGTCGACCAGGTCGTGCCGGTGGACGTCTTCGTGCCCGGCTGCCCGCCGCGCCCCGAGTCGCTCATCTACGGCATCGTCCAGCTGCAGCGCAAGATCGACAAGATGAAGATGACGGCTTGATAACTCCAAACGCCAAACGCCAAACTGCCAATGCCAAACGTCAGGAGTCCGCGTCCTTTTTGAAGTTTGGAGTTTGGAGTTTGGAGTTTGCAGTCGAGCGAGCGAGAGCGAGCGAATGAGATGATCGAGCTTCTCCGACAGCATCTGCCGGAAGGATCCTTCGAGCCGGCGCAGGCGGCCGACGGCATGCCGACGATCTACGTGCCGCGGGAGCGGCTCGTCGAGACGATGCGTGCGCTCCGCGACACCCCGGACCTGCGCTTCGATCTGCTCGCCGACATCTGCGGCGTGGATTACCTGCCGCGGGAGCCGCGCTTCGAAGTCCTGTACCTGCTCGCATGCGTCGGCAGCGACGGCCCGCACGTCCCGCTCAAGCGCCTGCGCGTCAAGGTGCGCGTGCCGGGGGACGACGCGCGGGTCCCGACCGTGCACGAGATCTGGGCGTCGGCCGGATGGGCCGAACGGGAGTTGTACGACTTCTTCGGCATCGTTGTAGACGGGCACCCGGACCTGCGGCGGATCCTCATGCCCGAAGACTGGGAAGGGTTCCCGATGCGGCGCGACTACCCGGTGCAAATCAAGCAGCCGGTGAAGACGTCGTCGCCGCTCCAGGTGTCGGAAGAGGAGTTCGTCGCCAACATCGAGGAATCGCGCGCGCGTTCGCGCCAGTCCTGATGAAAGAGGCGGCCGGTGCGGCGCGCGTGCGCGCGGTGTTCGACGCCGTGATCGCGCTGCACGAGACGGTGAGGGACAGCGGGCCGGCGGCGCTGCTCGAGGCGGCGCGCGCGGTGCGCGAGGCGCACGGGCAGGGACGCAAGACGCTCGTGTTCGGCAACGGCGGCAGCGCGGCCGACGCGCAGCACCTGGCGGCCGAGCTGGTGGGACGGTTTCAGCGCGATCGGATCGCGGTCGCCGCGCTCGCGCTGACGACCGACACGAGCATCCTCACCGCGGTGGGGAACGATTACGGATTCGACCGGATCTTCGCGCGGCAGGTCGAAGCGCTCGGCCAGCCGGGAGACGTGGCGATCGGGATCTCGACGAGCGGCGCGTCGCCGAACGTCGTGCAGGGGCTGCAGGCGGCGCGCGCGCGCGGCCTCACGACCGTGGCGCTGACGGGGCGCGACGGCGGCGACGCGGGCCGGGTGGCCGGCATCCACGTGAACGTGCCGGACGCCTCCGCCGCGCGGGTTCAGGAAGTCCACCGCACGCTGATCCACGCGATCTGCGAGCTGGTGGAGATGGAATTGTGACGGGCCTTCGAGCCTTCGGCAGGCAGACTTCGGATTTCAGCATTTCCTGATATGGCGGCACCTGAACTTCGCACCGAGACGATGACCCTCAACATGGGTCCGCAGCACCCGAGCACGCACGGCGTGCTGCGCCTCGTGCTGGAGCTGTCGGGAGAGACCGTCGTGGACGCCAACACCACGATCGGCTACCTGCACACCGGTATCGAGAAGACGGCCGAGCAGAAGAAGTGGCAGCAGGTGATCAACCTCGTCGAGCGGATGGACTACCTCGGCGCGCAGTCGAACAGCTTCGCCTTCTGCCTCTCGGTCGAGCGCCTGCTCGGCGTCGAAGAGCAGATGCCGCAGCGGGTGAAGGACATCCGCGTGCTGATCGCGGAGCTCCAGCGGATCGCGAGCCACCTCGTCTGGCTGGCGACGCACGCGCTCGAGATCGGCGCCGTGTCGGTGATGATGTACTGCTTCCGGGAGCGCGAGCTGCTGCTGAACATCAACGAGATGCTCGCCGGCTTCCGGATGTTCCCCGCCTACCTGCGGATCGGCGGCCTCCGCGAGGACCTGCCGGTCGGCTTCCACAAGGCGGTCACCGAGTTCCTCGACCGCTTCCCCGGAAAGCTCGAGGAGTACGCGGGGCTGCTGACGAAGAACCAGATCTGGATCAAGCGGACGAAGGGGGTCGGCGTCCTCTCGAAGGAGGACACGATCAGCTACGGCCTGGTGGGTCCGCTCGCGCGCGCCGTGGGCATCCCGTACGACGTTCGCAAGGCGTACCCGTACTCCGGCTACGACACCTACGATTTCAACGTGCCGGTGCGTCCCGCCGGGGACGTGTACGACCGGTACCTGGTGCGGCTCGACGAAATGCGCGAGAGCGTGAAGATCTGCCGGCAGGCGCTCGCGCGGATCACGCCGCGGGGCGTGTTCGACATCCAGGATTACCGCATCGTGCCGCCGCCGAAGGACAAGGTCTACACGGAGATGGAGGCGCTGATCCAGCACTTCCTGATCTACTCGCAGGGCTTCACGGTGCCGCCGGGCGAGTCGTACGTGCCGGTCGAGGGGCCGCGCGGGGAGCACGGCTTCAGCATCGTGTCGGACGGGACGAACCGGCCGTTCCGCATCAAGCTGCGGGCGCCGTCGTTCTATGCGTGCCAGGCGGTGCCGAAGATGATCACCGGCGGCATGATCGCCGACGTCATCGCCGTCATCGGCTCGACCGACGTCGTCATGGGAGACGTGGATCGATGAGTTTCCATCCGCTGATGGTGTACGACCCCGACAAGTTCCAGAAGTCGGAGCGCGTCGTGGTCGACGAGGGGCCGCCGTTCGAGCTGACGCCCGAGCGCCGCGCGAAGCTCGACGAGATCCTCTCGAAGTATCCGCCCGACCGGAAGCGGTCGGCGGTGCTGGCGGCGCTCTATCTCGTGCAGGAGCAGCAGGGATACCTGACGGGCAACGGGATGAAGCACATCGCGCCGCTGCTCGATCTGTCGCCCGCCGAAGTCGAGGACGTCGCCACCTATTACGTGATGTTCTTCCGCGAGAAGGTCGGGCGGTACGTGCTCCAGGTGTGCCGCACGCTGTCGTGCGCGCTGATGGGGGCCGAGCGCGTCACCGAAGCGCTGTCGGAGAAGCTCGGGATCGGCGTCGGCGAGACCGACGCCTCGGGGATGTTCACGCTGCTGGAGTTCGAGTGCCTGGGCGCCTGCGACCGGGCGCCGGTCGTGATGGTGAACAACGAACACTGGCACGAGTGTGTGAGCCCGGACAGCGCAGGGCGGCTCATCGACGATCTGAAATCGAAAGGGGAGGCGGCTTTGACCGGCTGCCACCTCGAGGTGGAACGGTAGACACGGAATCGCTGCCGTCAGCGCGTCCAGCAGACACTGTGACGATGGAACCAATTCTCACCAGATACATCAAGGAACCGAACAGCTACACGCTGGATTTCTCGGTGAAGCACGGCGCGTACGAGGGCCTGAAGAAGGCGCTCGCGATGCAGCCGAACGACATCATCGAGGTCGTGAAGGCGTCGGGGCTGCGCGGCCGCGGCGGCGCCGGTTTCCCGACGGGCCTGAAGTGGCAGTTCGTCGACAAGAAGACCGAGCCGCGCTACATCTGCTGCAACGCCGACGAGAGCGAGCCGGGCACGTTCAAGGACCACGTGCTGATGGAGCGCAACCCGCACTCGCTCTTCGAGGGGTGCCTGATCGGCTGCTATGCGATCGGGGCGAAGGTCGCCTACATCTACATCCGCGGCGAGTTCTATCACGTCCAGAAGGTGATGGAAGCCGAGCTCGAGAAGGCGTATGCCGCCGGATACGTCGGCCGCAACATCATGGGGAGCGGCTTCGACTGCGACATCGTGATCCACCGCGGCGCCGGCGCCTACGAGGCAGGGGAAGAGACGGCGCTCATCGAGTCGCTCGAGGGGAAGCGCGCCCAGCCGCGCATCAAGCCGCCTTTCCCGGCGATCGCCGGCCTCTACAACAAGCCGACCGCCGTCAACAACGTCGAGACGCTCTGCAACCTGCCGCCCATCGTCCTCAACGGCGCCGAATGGTTCGCGAGCCTCGGCCCCGAGAAGAACGGCGGTCCCAAGCTGTACTGCATCAGCGGCCACGTGAAGAAGCCCGGCGTCTACGAGGCGCCGATGAAGATCACGCTCCGCGAGCTCATTTACGAGCGCGCCGGCGGCATCCGCGACAATCGCCGGCTGAAGGCGGTGATCCCCGGCGGGTCGTCGGTGCCGATCCTGCTCGATCACCAGCTCGACATCCCGGCCTCCTTCGACGACGTGCAGAAGGCGGGCTCCATGCTCGGCTCCGCCGGCATCATCGTCATGGACGAGACGACGTGCATGGTGTGGGCGGCGCGGAACCTCCTGTACTTCTACAAGCACGAGTCGTGCGGCAAGTGCACGCCGTGCCGCGAGGGCGGGGACTGGCTGTACAAGATCCTGACCCGTATCGACGCGGGCGAGGGGTCCATGCGCGACATCGACCTGCTCGTCAGCATCGGCGGGAACATCGCCGGCAAGACGCTCTGCGCGTTCGGCGACGCGGCGGCGACGCCGGCGCTGACGACCGTGCAGCACTTCCGGGAGGAGTTCGAGGCGCACGTGCGTGAAGGACGGTGCACGGTGCCGGCCGACTGGCGCGCCGCCAACCGGGTGGTCTCGCATGCGCACTGAGGACGCAGCACTGAAGCACTCAGCACTCAGTCACTGATATGAGCATCGATCCCCAGCTCGTCGCCCATCTCGGGCTGATCTTCGTCGTCTTCAACATGCTGGTGATTTCCTCCGCCTTCATGGTCTGGCTGGAGCGCAAGGTGTGCGCCTACATCCAAGACCGGGTGGGGCCGAACCGCGTCGGGTTCGAGGGGGCCCTGCAGCCGTTTGCGGACGTCATCAAGCTGATGTTCAAGGAGCAGCTCCGGCCGAAGGCGGCCGACACGCTGCTCTTCATGATCGCGCCGGTCATCTCGGCGGCCGCCGCGTTCGCCGCCTTTTCGGTCGTGCCGTTCGGCACCGAGACGACGGTCTTCGGACTGCTCGACGAGCCGATCCCCCTGCAGGTCACCGACATCAACGTGGCGGTGCTGGTGGTGTTCGCGATCGCGTCGATGGGGGTCTACGGCATCGTGCTGGCGGGCTGGTCCTCGAACAGCAAGTACTCGCTGCTGGGGGCGCTGCGCTCGTCGGCGCAGATGATCAGCTACGAGCTGTCGTACGCTCTCGCGCTGGCCGCGGTGATCATGCTCGCCGGCTCCCTGTCGCTGCGCGAGATCGTGATGAACCAGACCGGCTACTGGTTCGGGTTCATCCCGAAGTGGTACCTGTTCCTCCAGCCGCTCGGCTTCCTGATCTACATGATTGCCGGCGTCGCCGAGACGAACCGCGCGCCGTTCGACTTCCCCGAGGCGGAACAGGAGCTCGTGGCGGGCTACCACACGGAGTACAGCTCGATGAGCTTCGCGCTGTTCTTCATGGCCGAGTACATCAACATGGTGACCGTCTCGGCGGTGGCGACGAGCATGTATCTCGGCGGGTGGCTCGGCCCGTTCCTGCCCGACTGGCTGGCGTGGGTCTGGTTCCTCGTGAAGGTCTTCCTGATCCTCTTCTTCTACGTGTGGATGCGCTGGACGCTGCCGCGTTACCGGTACGACCAGCTGATGGAGTTCGGATGGAAGTGGCTGCTGCCGGCCGCCGTGCTCAACCTGCTGGCGACGGCGGCGCTCGTGCTCTGGATTGGGTGATATGGACGGCTCTGCCATCGCCTTTTACGTGTTCGCGGCGCTGACGGTGATCGCGTCGCTGGGTGTCGTCGGGCAGCGGAACCCGATGTACAGCGTGATGCTGCTCATCACCTCGTTCGCCGGGCTCGCCGGCCTGTACGTGCTGCTCGACTCCCCGTTCAGTGCCGTGACGCAGATCATCATCTACGCCGGCGCCATCATGGTGCTCTTCCTGTTCGTCGTCATGCTGCTCAACGTGCCGCGCGAGGAGCCTGGACCGCTGGGGCTGATCGCGTCGCTCCGCGGGCCGCGGGCGCTGCGGATCGGCGCGCTGCTCTCGGTGCTCCTCGGCGTCGAGATCGTCTGGGCGCTGTCGCGCGTCGGCGTCGGCTGGTTCGGGCAGGACGAGGCGGCGACGTCGGTGAGCGACGTGTCCCGCATCGGCTACGAGCTCTTCACCCGCCACGCCTTCGCGTTCGAGGCGACGTCGATCCTCATTCTCGTGGCGATGGTCGGCGCCGTCGTCATTGCCCGCAGGGAGCGCTGACGTGATTCCCCTGAACCATTACCTGATCCTGTCCGCCATCCTCTTCTCGATCGGCACGGCCGGCGTCTTCCTGCGCCGGAACCTGATCACGATGCTGCTGTCGATCGAAGTGATGCTGAACGCCGTGAACCTGACGTTCGTCGCCGTCGGCCGGTACCTCGGCACGGTCGACGGGCAGATCATCACCTTCTTCGTGATGACGGTGGCGGCGGCCGAGGCGGCGGTGGGGCTGGCGCTGATCATCGCGCTGTTCCGCCACCGCGAGACGTTGAGTCCCGACGCCTTCACGGCGCTGAAATGGTAGGCGACGCTGGACGGGCCGCCTGCACGCGGCCCCTGCACCGAGACCGATGCTGCTACTGATTCCTCTTCTTCCGTTCCTCGGCTTCCTGGTCAACGCCTCCTTCGGGCGGCGGCTGCCGAAGTCGATGTCGGGCGCCGTCGCCTGCGGCTCCCTCGTGGCGTCGTTCGCCGTGTCGGTGGCGGCGGTGTGGACGGTCGTCAGCGGCCACCAGCCGATCGAGCAGACGGCGTTCACGTGGATCGCGTCCGGCGACCTCTCGCTGCCGTTCTCCTTCCGGCTCGACAACCTGTCGTCGCTGATGATCCTCGTCGTCACGGGGATCGGCTCGCTGATCCACATCTACTCGACCGGCTACATGCACGAGGAGACCGACAGCGAGTACGCGCGCTACTTCTCGTACCTGAACCTGTTTGCTGCCTTCATGCTCGTGCTGGTGCTGGGCGCGAACTTCCCGGTGATGTTCGTCGGGTGGGAAGGCGTGGGCCTCTGCTCGTACCTGCTCATCGGCTTCTGGTTCAAGAAGAAGTCCGCCGCGGATGCCGGCAAGAAAGCGTTCGTCGTGAACCGGATCGGCGACTTCGGCTTCATCCTCGGGATGCTGCTGCTGTTCGTCAGCTTCGGCACGCTCGACTTCCAGGAGCTGGCCGCCGCCGTGTCGACGCGCGCCGCCGAAACCGCCGGCATCGGCGTCATCACGGCCGCCACGCTGCTGCTGTTCCTCGGCGCGACGGGCAAGTCGGCGCAGATCCCGCTCTACACCTGGCTGCCCGACGCGATGGAGGGGCCCACCCCCGTCTCGGCGCTGATCCACGCCGCGACGATGGTCACCGCCGGCGTGTACATGATCGGCCGCAACGCCGTGCTGTTCTCGCTGGCGCCGACGACGCTCGCGGTGGTCGCCGGGATCGGCGTGGCGACCGCGCTGATGGCCGGCACGATCGCGCTCGTGCAGAACGACATCAAGCGCGTGCTCGCGTACTCGAC
>Ga0247719_1000052_pt1 | contig 78061 bp, 79 predicted proteins | sample 41E_DmetaG_FD_189046 | JGI IMG/M metagenome (GOLD analysis project Ga0247719, IMG submission 189046) | Soil microbial communities from hillslope of Landscape Evolution Observatory, University of Arizona, Oracle, AZ, United States - 4-1-E_D | ecosystem: Engineered > Artificial ecosystem >...
TCCCCGAGAAGCCTTTCGCCAGCACGTTCGCGCGCAGCGCCATCGACGCCCGGACGGCCCGCACCGGCAGCGGCTCCCCGACACCGGCGGCGTGGCTTCGCAGCAGGTTCAACTGGAGCGCGCCGAGCTGGTCGCGCGGAATCGCCGTTTCGGCGAGCGCGCCGAACCCGGTGTTCACGCCGTACACCGGCGTGTCTCCGGACGCGCGCGCGTCGACGACCCGCCGCGCCGCGTCGACGCGGCCGACCGCCGCCGGCGCGAGCGCGACGGCAGCGCCGTGATCGGCGACGAGGACGAGCTCGTCGAGTGTCAGGGATGCTCCGTCGAGCGTGACCATAGAAGAAGAGCCGCAGGCTGAAGGATGAGTGCCGGGCGCCGCACGGTGGACGCCGAACGCTGAAGGTAGAATACTGCCGTTATGAACATCGCGGTGCTCGGCGCGCAGTGGGGTGACGAAGGCAAGGGCAAGATCGTCGATCTTCTGACACCGAACTTCTCGATCGTCTGCCGCTACCAGGGCGGCCACAACGCCGGACACACCGTGTACGCCAACGGGCGCAAGTTCGTGCTGCGGCTGCTCCCCTCGGGGATCCTCCACGAGGGGATTACCTGCGTCATCGGCAACGGCGTGGTCGTCGACCCGCAGGCGCTCTTCGCCGAGATCGACGAGGTGTCGGCCGCCGGCGTGACGATCGGCGACCGGCTGATCATCAGCGACAAGGCGCACCTCATTCTGCCGTACCATCGCGAGCTCGACCTGCTGAGCGAGGCGCGGCGCGGCGAGCGGAAGATCGGCACCACCTCGCGCGGAATCGGCCCGGCCTACGAAGACAAGATCGCGCGCCGCGGCGTCCGCGTGGGAGACCTGGCGAACCGGGAGGCGCTCGCCAGCGCCGTACAGCACAACGTGGCCGCCCGCAACCGCATCATCCCCGACTCGACCATGGATGCCGCGCAGGTGCTCGACGAACTGCAGCGCGCGTGGGAGCGGATGGCGCCGTGGGTCGCGGACGTGTCCCTGTTCCTCAGCCGCGCTCGCGCGGCGGGCCGGCCGATCATGTTCGAGGGAGCGCAGGGCACGTTGCTCGACATCGATCACGGCACGTACCCCTACGTCACCTCGTCGAACGCCACCGTCGGCGGCGTCTGCACCGGGCTCGGCGTGCCGCCGAAGGCCATCGACGGCGTGCTCGGCGTGGCGAAGGCGTACACGACCCGTGTCGGGGAGGGGCCGCTGCCGACCGAGCTGACGGGGGAGCTCGGCAACCGCCTGCGCGAGAGCGGCCAGGAGTTCGGCGCCGTCACCGGGCGGCCCCGACGCTGCGGCTGGTACGACGCGGTGGCCGTGCGGTATGCCGTGCGGGTCAACGGCCTCGACGCGCTCGCCCTGACGAAACTCGACGTCCTCGACGGCCTGCCGGAACTACAGGTCTGCACGTCCTATCGCTGCCGTGGCGCCAGCCTGGCGGAGATGCCCGGCGACCACGCGCAGCTCGCGGCCTGCGAGCCGGTCTACGAGACGCTCCCCGGCTGGAGCACCCCGACGGCCGGCGTTCGGCGCTTCGAGGATCTGCCGCGCGAGGCGCGTGCCTACATTGCGCGGCTCGAGGAGATCACGGGAGTTCCGGCCGCGATCGTCTCGACCGGGTCGGCGAGGGAAGACACGATCATCCGGAGCGATACGGCCGCCGGCGCCTGGTTTTCAGCGCGGTGAACGCGCCGCTCAGGCGCGGTGGCGGACGCTGAACAGGTCGATCGTCGCGGGATCCGCGTCGAGGAACTCCACGCCGGCGCGGTACACCGGCGGCGCCGTCGGTTTCGGCAGCTCGAACTTCGCCCACGCGATCGCGCCGCGGCAGCGGACGAGCGCGTCTTCCGTCGGGATGCCCACCCGCACCTTCTGGTTGGGACGCAGGATGGTCGCCGAGAGTACCTGCGCGCCGACCGTGGACACATCCACGACAGCGGCGGGATTTCCGTCCAGCTGGATCTCCACGCCCGGGCGGACGCGGAACCGTTCCGCCCGCCGCGTGCCGTGCCAGTCCAGCGGACGCGGCCCCTCCGCCGCCGCCACCGCCGCCGGCTGTGTCGCGGCCGTTCCGGACCGCGCCTCGACCGCCGCCGGCGAGGTGGCAGGGCGCGCCACCTGCCGCATGTAGTCGCCGGTGTGCGACATCACCCGCACTTCACAGGTCGCGAGCATCGGATCCGTCTTGATGCGGTTGATCAGGGCCGCGCCGCGGGGGGTCGCGGCGAACAGGCGCTCCAGCACGATCAGCGGAGGCCGGTGGGTGAGGATCGCCTGCAGGGCCTGGATCGGTTCGGTGTCGGGGAACGCAAGGAGCTCGCCTTCGGCGGCGAGGCGTTCCTGAAGCGCTGACATCACAGTGGAAGCAGCAATCACGACCGCTGGCACGGCCGTCAGTCTATCACTTCGGCCGCGAAGCTCTGCCTGCTGGCGTGCGGAATGCATAATGAAGAGCCGTGGGTCTCTCACTCCAGCCGGCGCGGCTGAAACGCTACAAGGACATCGCCCGCCTCCTCTATAAGTACGGGCGCCGCGACCTCGTCGAGCGAGTCGGGCTGGAAGACGCGCTCACCGAGGACCTCACGGCCGAGGACGCCGGCGACGCGCGCGAACTGGCGGCCGATCTCGAACGGCTCGGTCCTGCGTACATCAAACTCGGGCAGGTCCTCTCGACGAGGGCCGACCTGCTGCCCCCCGCGTACCTCGCCGCCCTCTCCCGGCTGCAGGATTCCGTCGAGCCCTTCTCGTACGCCGAGGTGGAGCGGATCCTCGAGGAGGATCTCGGCGCCCGCATCTCGAAAGCGTTCGCATCCTTCGAGGCCGAGCCGATGGCCGCCGCGTCGCTCGGGCAGGTCCACCGCGCGCAGCTCCGGGACGGCCGTGAAGTCGCGGTGAAGGTACAGCGACCCGACATCAAGGAAGGGATCGCGGAGGACCTTGCCGTGATGGCGGACATCGCGTCCTTCCTCGATCACCACACGGCGGCGGGGCCGCAGTTCGACTTCCGCCTGATGGTCGAGGAGTTCCGGCGGACGCTGCTGGAGGAGCTGGACTACCGGCGCGAAGCCAGGAATCTCACGCGCATCGCCAACAATCTCTCGGAATTCCGCCGCATCGTCGTGCCGCGCCCGATCGCGGACTACAGCACCGAGCGCGTGCTGACGATGGAGCTGATCCGGGGTCGGAAGATCACCTCCATTACCCCTCTCGTCCGGCAGGAGCTCGACGGCGACGCGCTCGCGCTCGAGCTGTTCCGCGCATACCTCCACCAGATCATCATCAACGGGTTCTTTCACGCCGATCCGCACCCGGGCAATGTCTTCATCACCGACGACGGACGTCTGGCGCTGCTCGATCTCGGCATGGTGAGCCGGCTGTCGCCCAATCGTCAAGATCAGCTCCTCAAGCTGCTGCTCTCGGTGGCGGACGGCAACGGAGACCGCGCCGCCGAGTTCGCGACGCAGATCGGTGAGCCGAGGGGAGAGGTGGACCACAAGGGTCTCGCGCGCGAGATCCAGGACCTGGTCTCCAGCTACCAGGACGTGTCACTCGAGCAGGTCCAGGTCGGGCGCGTCGTGCTGGAGCTCACGCGGATCGCCGGGCAGCACGGCCTGCGGATGCCGTCGGAATTCGCCCTGCTCGGCAAGGCGCTGCTGAACCTGGACGAAGTCGGCCGCACGCTGTCACCGGCGTTCGACGTCAACCGGGCGCTGCGCAACGAGGGGCCGCAGCTCATGCAGCGGCGCGTGCAGCAGACGATGACGTCGTCCACGATGCTGTCGGCGATGCTGGAGGCGAAGGAGTTCCTCGAGCAGCTGCCCGGGCGTGTCAACAAAGTGCTGGACGCCGTCACGACCAACTCGCTGCGGCTGAACGTCGAGCTGATCGACGAAGGCGCCATCATCGCGGGGCTGCAGAAGGTCGCGAACCGCATCACGCTCGGGCTGCTGCTCGCGTCGCTGGTGATCGGCGCGGCGATGCTCATGCAGGTCGAGACGCGCTTCCGGATCCTTGGGTATCCGGGCCTGCCGATGATCTTCTTTCTCGTGGCGGCTGGCGGCGCCTTCTGGCTCGCCATCAACATCGTTCGCAGCGACCGCCCGCGTCCGAAGCCCTGACGCCCGCGATGGTACGGGCCGTCCTGTTCGATCTCGACGACACGCTGTTCGACCACCGGCACTGCGCGCGCTGCGCGCTCGCCGGCGTGCGCGAGGCGCAGGCGTGTCTCCAGGCCGTCGATCTCGAGGCGCTGGAGCGGCAGCACGCCGACATCCTCGAAACGCTGCACCTCGAGGTGGTGGCCGGCCGCCTCGGGCTCGACGACGCGCGCGTGGAGCGCTTCCGGAGGTTGTATGCCGCCGCGGGCGCGGAGGCGGACGCGGAAGCGGCCGCCCGGACGGCATCAATGTATCGGCAGCTCTATCTCGCCGCACGGCGTGAAATCAGCGGCGCCACCGCCCTGCTGCGCGAGGTGCAGAAGCGTGCGACGGCGGTGGTCGTCTCCAACAACCTGCTCCAGGAACAGCAGGCCAAGCTGCGCCACTGCGGCCTGGCGCCGTTCGTGGACCTGCTGGTCGTTTCAGAAGAAGTGGGAGTCTCGAAGCCCGACCCGCGGATCTTCGAGGTGGCGCTGGAGCGCGCCGGGTGCACCGCCGGCGAGGCGGTAATGATCGGCGATTCGTGGACCAACGACGTCGAAGGCGCACGCGCCGCGGGCATTCGCGCCATCTGGTTCGACCGCGACGGGGGTACGCCTGCGGACACCTCGATCGAGGTCGTGCGATCGCTCGAACCGACGGCAGACGTGCTGGCAGTGATCTTCGGCGGGCAGGGGAGGCGAACGGGCGGCCCGGCGCCTACGACATCACGCGCTTCAGCTCGTCGGTCGTGATCCTGAAGTGTGATCCGTGCCAGACGACGTCGCCGTCGCGCAGCAGGATCGCCTGCGGACTCTCGTGCCGGACGCGAAGACGCGTCGCGACTTCGTCCGCTACGCGGCGATGCGTCTGTACCGTGATCAGCCGGTACGCCGCGTCGAGGCCGCTGGCGGCGATGTGCGCCTGAAGCTGCTCGAACGCTTCGCAGCTGATGCCGCACGTCCGGCTGTGCTTGAACAACAGCACGGGACGCTGGCGAGACTCGGCAATGGCTGCGTCGAGCGCAGCGGTATCGGCAAGGGTCTTCAGTTCGGTCATTTGGGGGATGCCCAATTGTACCAAGCGAAGCGCGGGATTCAGCAGAGCAGTATGTGGCGGCGGGTGGGGGTCGCCGCCCGGGCGCTCAGACCGGAGCCTGGTGCGACCGGGTGTGGAAGCCGGCTGCCTCCAGGTGACGGCGCATGTCGGCGAAGGCCTCTGGCGCTTCGGGAGGCAGGGGCAGTCCCCCCTTCTGCAGCAGGCGACCGACGTTGAACGCGCGGAAGCGGATCCCCTCGAGATGGAACGCAGCGACGGCACGACCGAGTGCCTCGCATTCCTCGAGCAGTGCCATCTTGGCGTCGCCGTCGGGCTGCGCCCGGACGATGGCGATCAGGTCGTTGATGCGGGCCTCAGCCGCCTTCTTCGAATCTGATGTGTTCGTCATGGTCGTCCCGAAAAAATCTACCTGACTTTAGAATGAGCATCAATGCCTGAGACGGGTGGCGAGCGGAGCGGGCGCGGCAGGATCGAGCCGCCGGACCTCAGCGAACGTGGCGGGCTGAAGAACGGCGAACCGCAACGCTCCGACCGGCGGCTCTATATGCAGTTGCTGGTCTACGGGGATGCGCCCCCCGCAACGGATGTCGCGGAGGCCCTCACGCGGCCGCCGCTCGAGACGGTGGTCTACGAAGACCTCAACGATCCTCGCGGCGTCGGGGTGCTGGCGCTATCGGAAGACCCCGGCGCCTTTCTCGACATTCACCTGCCGGCATTGCGGGAGACGATGGGCAGCGCGCGTCTCAGGGACGAGCTGACGATGTTCGGGCGGACGTATGCGCTCGGCTATGAGCCCGACCTGCAGGACGCGCTCACCGGCCGCCCGCGGCGAACCGTCCTGAACCCCGACTGGCGCTGGGCCGTGTGGTATCCGCTGCGGCGGAACGGTGCGTTCGCGAGGCTCGCGCCCGAGGAGCAGCGGACGATCCTCGCCGAGCACGGATCCATCGGGATGGCGTTCGGCGCCGGCGACTACGCGCACGACATCCGCCTGGCCTGTCACGGCCTGGACCGACACGACAACGACTTCGTCATCGGGCTCATCGGCCGCGAGCTCTTTCCGTTGTCGGCCGTGGTCCAGGCCATGCGCAAGACGCAGCAGACCTCGCTGTACCTCGATCGCCTCGGCCCGTTCTTCATCGGCCGGAAGGTGGGCTGAGATCAGCCTTTCAGCACGGGAGGCGAGATCCAGTAGTCGCGCCACGGATCCTCTTTGAGCTTCGCGAGACGTCGTTCCACGACTTCCACTGTCCAGCGGGCGGGCTCCACGTCCGCCTTCAGTTCAGCCCAGCGCAGCGGCGTCGAGACGGGCGCTCCCGCACGCGCGCGGGTGGAGTAGGCGGCAATCGACGTGTTCGTGCGGTTGTTTCGCAGGTAGTCGATGAGGATCTTCCGTTCGCGCCCTGCCTTCGCGAAGGCTGTCGTGTACAGCTCGGGATCGTGCTCCTCCAGAAGGACCGCGATGCGCCGCGAAAACTCGAGACACTCCTTCCAGTCGGCCTTCGGCCGCAGGGGTACGACGACGTGCAGCCCCCGGCCGCCAGTGGTCTTGGGAAAGCTCGGGAGCCCCGCCCCGTCGAGCAGGCGGCGAACGAGCCGGCCGGCGGCGATGACCTGCTTCCAGGCGATGCGCGCGCCAGGATCGATGTCGAATACGATGCGGTCGGGCAGCTCCACGCGTTCGTAGCGGGTGTTCCAGGTGTGGATCTCGAGGATGCCCATCTGGACGAGTGACACGACCGCCTGTGGCGTATCGGCAATGAGGTACTCGCCGACCTTCGTCTTCTCCTGGATGCTGACGCGGCGCAGCGGCTCCGGCGCCGAGACCTTTGAGTGCTTCATGTAGAAGCAGGGCCCGGCGATGCCCTCGGGGCAGCGCACGAGCGTCAGCGGCCGTCCCTTGACGTGAGGGACGATCCAGTCGGCGATCCGCTCGTAGTACTCGGCGAGGCGCCGCTTCGTGAGGCCGGTGCCGGGGTAGAGCACCCGCTCGCCATGGCTGATCGGGACGCCCGCGACGAGGGGGCGCGGGTCTGCAGGCACGCGGCGCGTCGACGGCGATCGCGCGCCGCCGGGCTTCGCCTGCGGCACGTCTGCCGGCGTTTCGCGCCTGACGGTCCGCGGCGCGGTGTCGGTCCGTAGCCCCTGGAACGACGGGTGGCGGATCCTGTCGTCACCGGTCCACTCGGTGAACACCACCTCGCCGACCAGTTCCGGTCTCGTCCAGTGCGCGTGCTTGCCGAGCCAGCCCGAGGGCCTCGGGGTGAACGGACAGGCGCGCTGTTCCAGCGCCTCGAGCTGGCGGCGGAGGTCCCGGGAGGCAGCGATGGTGAAGCCCGTGCCCACTTTGCCGGCAAACCGCAGCGTGTCCCCCTCGTAGTACCCGACGAGGAGGGCCCCGACTCCATCGCGGGAGCCTTCCGGATCGGTGAAGCCGCCGATGACGAACTCCTGCCGCAGGACGCACTTGGTCTTGAGCCAGACGTCGCTGCGCCCCGCCTTGTACGGCGCGTCGGCGCGTTTCGACACGATGCCTTCGAGGCCGAGCCGGCAGGCCTGCTCGAAGAACTCGGCTCCGCGTCCCACCACGTGCTCGGAATAGCGGATGCGGGCGCGCGGCTCCGGAGCCCCGACGAGGGCGAGGAGTTCCGTCTTTCGCTCGAGCAGCGGGCGCGCACTCAGCGTTTCGCCGGCGACGTGCAGCAGGTCGAACGCGAAGTACACGAGCCGCGCACGCAGGCTTCCACTCGAGCCGGCGCGGCCGGTGGCGGCGTTCTGCAGGGCCTGGAAGCTGGTTCGGCCATCGGGCAGCAGCACCGCGACCTCGCCGTCGAGCAGCGCGTCCCGCACTGCCAGCGCGCGGGCGGCGGTGACGATCTCGGGGAAGGTCTCCGTCCAGTCGTTGCCGTTGCGGCTGATGAGCCTGACCGTCCCGTTCACGATGCGGCAGCCGATGCGGTAGCCGTCATACTTCATCTCGTGAAGCCAGTCGTCTCCCTCCGGCGGCGTCCTGACGAGCCGCGCCAGTTGAGGTTTGTACGGGGGAACGGGGGCTCGGCCCCCTGGTGTGCGACGTCGTGACATCGTCAGCCGCAGGATGGCGTGCATCCTGCAATCAACCTGGCCGGATTGCAGGATTGCAAGAGAGGACCCATGCCGCTCAACATTCGCGCTTCCATCGCTACTCTCGCGCTTGTCTCAATCGCTACGGCCGCCTGCGGCCGTGACACGCGCGGTGACAACGACCAGCAGGTTCCCGTTCCCCAGGCCACGACCGAGACCGCCACGCCGCTGGACCGGCCGACACGCGTGGTGGGCTGCGTCCGCGCCGGAGAAGCCGCGAACACCTATGTGCTGACGACGTCGCTGACCGAGGGCGTCATGGCGCCGGCGACCTACCACCTGGCGGGTGCCGCGAACGTGAACCTGCAGGAGTATGTCGGCAAGCAGGTGGAGGTGAACGGCCGCCTGACGTCGCAGCAACAGATGACGACGCGCGATGTCCGGCCGTCGACCGCCGAGCGTGCCGAAGGTACGAGCGGCCGTCCCACCGTGGAGACGGGAACGAGCCTCGCCGTGCGTCACCTGGAAGTGAGCGAGATCCGCCCCCTCGCCGACGAGTGCGAGCAGCGGAAACAGTAGCGGCTGGCGCGGGTGTTGCTCTGACCGCTGCGTGTTGCGGACGAGGTTGACGTGCCGAATCTGACAGGGCGCCGCCCGCGGCGTCTCACGCCCGAAGAGCGGAAGTCGCTCACGCATGGCGACTTCTGGATCCCCGAAGACGAGCGCGAGGTGTACCGCCGCGCGCTCGAAGCCTTGAACGGCGCCGGCATCCAGTACGCCGTCGCCGGTGCGTACGCCATCTACGAACACACCGGCATCTACCGCAAGACGAAGGATCTCGACCTGTTCTTCGAGCCGTCGGCCGTGATCCCGGCCGCCCACGCGCTGCGCGACGCCGGGTTTGTGATGCGCCTCGAAGACGAACACTGGCTCGCCAAGGCGACCAGCGGCGACTACTTCGTCGACATCATCTACGGGATGGGCAACGGCATCGCCGTCATCGACGAAGGGTGGATCAAGCACAGCCGGCCGGGCATCCTGGCGGCGACGCCCGTCCGCATCGCGCCGCCGGAGGAGCTCATCTGGCACCGCCTCTTCATCAGCGAACGGCACCGGCACGACATGTCGGACATCGTGCACCTGATTCTCTGCATCGGCGACACGCTCGACTGGGCCCGACTGGTGGATCGCGTGGGAGAGAACTGGCCGCTCCTGCTGTCGCAGATCCTCATGTTCGGCTACGTGTATCCGGGGCACAAGAGCAACGTGCCGCAGTGGGTGCGGGACCGGCTGCTCGATCGTGCGCGTGAAGAACTGTCGGCCGACGAGGGGGACGTCGACCTGACCCGCGGCCCGCTGATCTCCCGCTTCAGCTTCACCATCGACGTACGCGAATGGGGCTTTTCGGACCCCCGTGCCAAGCTGGTGCGCCGCATGCGCCAGCGCCCCGAAATCCAGGCGATCGTCGCGTCGGACGTCTGGCACGAGCGCGGCGAGGAACGGTCGCCCCGTGAAGAGGCCTCGGGCGACGTGGCGGCCGGGACCGCCACGCGCACCGCCGTTTGACACCGTTCCGGCGACTCCCGATACTTCGTCTGTGCTGCGCAGGCTTTTCGGCGGGCGCTGGCTGGGGGCGGGTGGGGATCCGATCCAGTCGGCGTTCGGCGTCCTCGAACGGGACGTCCTGCGGGTGCTCTGGTCACAGGGGGATCTCGCCGTCCGCGACGTCCAGGCGCGCCTGCCGCGACAGGTCGCCTACACGACCGTCATGACGACGCTCGACCGGCTCTTCAAGAAGGGGGTGCTGTCGCGCCGCCGCGCCGGTCGGGCGTTCCGCTACTCGTCGGCGGTGACGCCGGAACAGCTCCGGGCAGTGCTCGCCGGGCGCGTGCTTTCGGGGCTGCTCCAGTCACGAGACGGCGCGGCGTTGCCCGTGTTGTCGAGGCTGGTCGACTCTGTGGGGTCACAAGCGGGTGGCGCCGAGCTGCTGCGGCGTCTCGAAGAGCTCGTCCGTGACAAGCGCCGCCAGCTGAAGCAGAACCCCGCCTCCCGCAAGTCCGTCTAAGCCCGTATTCAGCCAGAGCCGATGCCCGCCCTGCCCCGGAAGTCCGAGGTCCCATGACACGTTTGTCCGCTCTTGCCGTTCTGCTCCTCCTATTGCCGGGCGACGTCGCGGTGCACGCCGAGGAATCCCCCGCGACGATGATGGCCCACGGTCACTGGAAGCGCGTACGGGCCATCGCCCAGGAACGGATCAGGGCGGCCCCCGCAGACGCCGAGGCGAACTACCTGATGGCCCGCGTCTACCTGCAGTGGGACGCGGTCGATGCTGCGCTGCCGCACGCAGAGCGCGCCGTGAAGGCGGCTCCCCAGAACGCCGAGTATCTCTGGACGCTCGCTCGCGTGTACGGCGAACAGGCGGGGCGCGCCGGTGTTCTGAAACAGGTCGGCCTCGCCCGCAGGTTCCGGAATGCGGCGGAGACTGTCCTGAAGATGGACCCGATGCACGTCGAAGCGCACTTCGGCATGATGATCTTCTACCTGAAGGCCCCCGGCATCGTCGGGGGCGACAAAGCGAAGGCGGCAGCCACGGCCGAGGCGATCGGCAGGATCGATCGGGCGAAAGGCTTCCAGGCGCAGGCGCGCCTGGCCCAGGAGCAGCAGCAGCGCGAGAAACTGCCCGACCTGTTTCGGCGCTGCATCGAGGCGAACCCCCGCGAATACGAGTGCCACACGGCGCTCGTGAATGCGGCGGCCAGCGAGTCGCCGCGGAACACGGCCGCTGCCGAGCGCCACGCCCGCGAGGCCATCGGGCTCGAGCCGGATCGCGTCTCCGGCTACAGTGGCCTCGTCTGGTCGCTGATCGCACAGAAGCGGATCCCGGAAGCCGAGGCGGTGCTCGCCGAGGCGGAGAAGATGGTGCCGGACGACTTCGCCCCCTACTACACCGCGGCGTCGCTGCTGTACAACGACAACCACGATCTTCCGCGCGCCGAGCGCTACCTCCGCAAGTACCTGTCGCAGGAACGGGAGGCGGGGCGCGCCACCCACGCCGTGGCCCAGTGGCGCCTGGGGCTCGTGCTCGAGCGGCAGGGCCGCAGGCCCGAGGCGATCGCGGCGCTCGAGACGGCGGTGCGTCTCGATGGCGCGCTGGAGCAGGCGAAGAAGGACCTGAAACGGCTGAAGAGCTGATCGACGTCGCCGGGGTCCTGCCGCGCCGTCAGGCGCGCAGGATCCTCGCAGTCCCTTCGGCGGCCACGCGTCCGCTCGACCAGGCCCACTGAAAGTTGAAGCCGCCGAGCCGGCCGTCGACGTCGAGCACCTCTCCCACCAGAAAGAGACCGGGGCAGCGGCGCGACTGCATCGTTGCCGCGTCCACCTCCTCGAGCGATACGCCGCCCGCCGTCACCTCGGCGTAGTTGTAGCCGCGGCTGTCGGTGATGGGCAGCGGCAGCGCGATGAGCGCGTGCACGACCGCGCGGCGCTCCTCGCGCGGGAGTTCGGCCAGCCGCCGCGCGCCGTCGAGCCGGAGCCGGTCGAGCAGGGCCGCGGCGACCGACGCGGGCAGAAGGCCCTGCACGGCGGCGTGCAGCGTGGATCGCGGCTGCGCGCGCGCGAGCGCGACCAGGCGCGCGTCGAGCTGCTCGAAGGCGGCGCCGGGTGCCGCGCTCAGCGTCACGGTCGGCCCCTGTTCCTCGGCGACGGCGCGCAGCCAGTGCCGTGACACGTCCAGCGCCGCCGGACCGCTGATCCCGAAGTGCGTCCAGAGCATCGAGCCGCGGATCCGCTGCGCGACCCGGCCGCCGCGATGGAGCGAAAGCTCGACCTCCTGCGAGACGCCAGAGACACCGGCGTGGAAACTGCCGTCGCCGAGCAGCAGCGGCACCAGCGCCGGCGTCGTCGCGACGATCGAGTGCCCCAGGCGCCGGGCGAAGGCATACCCCGCGCCGTCGCTGCCAGTCTTTGGCAGCGACAGGCCGCCGGTGGCGAGGACGACGACGCGCGCGCGGCGCGGGCCGCGGGCCGTCTCGACACGAAAGCCGCCGCCGTCACGCGCGACGTCGTGAACGCGTGTGGATGGACTCATCGTGACGCCGACCGCTCGCGCCGCCGACAGCAGGGAGTCGAGGACGTCCCGCGACCGGTCTGTCGTGGGGAAGAGCTTGCCGAGCGGTTCTTCCTTCAGGCGGACGCCGATCCGCTCGAAAAAGGCGATCGTACGGGGCACGGGAAGGCCGGCGAGCACGCGCCGGATGAGAGCGGGCCTGCCGCCGTTGTAGTCGCGCTCGGTGACGACGGTGTTGGTGACGTTGCAGCGCGAGCCGCCGCTGACCAGGATCTTCGCGCCCGGACGCGCGGCGCCGTCGAGCAGCTCCACCGTCAGCCCCGGATCCACCTCACGCGTGAAGATGGCGGCCGCGAGCCCGGCGGCGCCGGCTCCCACGATGATGACGTCGGCGCGCGACATGCCGACTCAGATTATTGGATAATCGAAGCGCCCCACATGACGAACTGCTGCCGGTCTGCCGCCGTCCTGCTCGTACTGCTCGTGCTGTCGGCGGCGAGTGTCTCTGCCGATGTCGAGGTCACCTGGAGCAAGGAGGGGAACGACGTCCGCGGCGCCGAGCCGATGCGCTTCGTGGAGTGGATCTCGGGGCACCGCCATCGCGAGGATCAGGGGCCGCTCGGCAAGCCGCCCGCCTTCTCGGTGATCCGCGATCTGAAGAGCCTTCGCGAGTTCCGCATCTGGCACGGGTTCAGGTTCATCATCCCGCGCACCTTGCGCGTGGAGAAGGACACGCGAGACGGCGACAACGAACGCAGGCGGGCGCAGGCGGTTCCAGCGCGCACGGGCGTCGTCGCGACGATCCTCGACCGCGAGTGCCACGAGTACAGCGTCACCGCGACCTCCGCCGACGGCGTCTACACGCTGAAAGGCACGTTCTGGATGCCGGAGAAGGGTCCGGGAGCGCAGGAGTACGCGTCGATGTATCGCCGCCTCGGCGAAGTGCGCAGCGGACGAGAGGAGGAGGAACGCGAACGCGAGCGCTCGGCGAGCGAGGGGCGCGTGCAGTTGTATACGAGCTTCCTCTCGACGGTCCGCCAGATGGGCATCCCGTATCGGTTTCACCTCGAGGTCACGGGCAGGGGAGTGCCGCTGCGCGTGTCGAAGACAATCGAACGGATCTCGACGGATCGCATTCCCGCCAGGACGTTCGAGGTGCCGGCGAACTACCAGCGCCGCCAGGCCGCGGCGTCAGGCGAGACGCGCCACGACTGACTCCATCACGTCGTGTATCGACGTGGCGGCGGCATCGGTGAAGACCACGGCGGCGATCCCGCAGCCGGCCAGCGCGAGAAGGATCACGCCGCTGCCTCTGCGGCGGTCGGCGATCGGAGGTTGAAGCAGCCGATGCACCCGCCGCTCGAGGTGTTCTCCTTCGTAGAAGGCCGGACCCGAGATGGCGAAGGAGGGCCTGTCGTCGGCGAGACCGGCGACACGCACCAGCGCGGCCGCCAGGTCGGCACGTGCCGCCATGTCCGCTCCCGCGGCCTCGTCGTCGGCGGCCTGCTCGGTGGCGGCGGCCCAGGCGTCCACGAGCCGGCGTCCTTCGGACGTGAACGTGAGGGGATCTGGCAGGCTCTCGAGCAGGGCGCGAACGAGGTTGTCGCGGCGCCGCAGATGCGCCTTCTCGTGGCGAACGATCAGATCGACCTCGGCGGTCGAGCACGTGTCGACGATGCGCCGCGAGAGCAGGATCCGGGGCGAGAGGATGCCGACCAGCGCGGCGACCGGCGCCGGCGTGTCGAGGATCCACCCTGCGAAGCCGCTGCCGGCGGGAGGCCGCTGCCCGCACGCACGGGCGAGCCGCACGCACGCGCGGGTGCGGCGCACGGCCTCCGCGAGCCGCGCGCAGCCTGCGAGCGCCATCACGGCCGATGCGGCCGCCAGCAGGAGCAACAGCGGCCCCGCGGTTTCCGACGTGTCGCGCGGTTCGAGTCTCCAGTACACGCCTCCCACGACGGCGACCGACGCCAGGCCGCCGAGTACCGGCGCGAGTCGGTACGCGGCGAGGCATCGCGCCCGCGCATCCGAGCTCGTCCGCTCCAGGCGGCGCGCGCCCGCCCTCCAGACAGCCGTCACCGCAAGGGCGCCGGCCGTGGAGGCCAGCGCGTATGATGCGCCGGCGAGGAGCACGAACAGGAAATAGAAGCGCATCGGACGCGTGTATCGTAATTCACCCGCCGTCCGGTAAACGCCACTACGAGTGCTGGTAGTAATTACCTCGACAGCGTGTACTGTCGGCCTCTACGTGCATTTCAACGTCGCCAACCGCAAGGTCCATCACTGGGCGAGCTTCATCGTCGCCGTTCCGCTGCTCGTGATCATCGTGAGCGGGATCCTGCTTCAATTGAAGAAGCACTGGTCGTGGGTGCAGCCGCCGGAGCACCGGGGGCTCAGCACGACGCCGTCCGCGGAGTTCGAGCAGATCCTCGCGAGCGTGAAGGGGGTCGAGCACCTCGGCGTGCAGGGGTGGGGCGACATCGACCGCCTCGACGTGCGTCCCGGCCGCGGCGTTGCCAAGGTGATGCTGAAGAACGGGTGGGAAGTGCAGGTGGACCTCGGGACGGCGGCGGTGCTGCAGGCGGCGTACCGGCGGTCGGATCTCATCGAGTCGATTCACGACGGATCGTTCTTCGCCGGCGACTGGACGAAGATCGGCCTGTTCTTTCCAGCAGCGCTCACGCTGCTGCTGCTGTGGCTGAGCGGGATGTGGATGGTGTGGGTGCAGTTCATCGGGAAGCGGCGGCGCCGCAGGGCGCTGCTCCAGAAGCGCGCGGCGGTGTTCGTCCTGTTCGCGGCGGGGCTGTCGGCCGCCCTCGCGGCCTGGCCGTCGTCGCTCGCGGTGGATCCCCTGGTCGGGCACTGGGAGGTCGTCACCGAGGGTGAGGAGCCGGTGGTGATCGCCGACGCGCGCAAGTGGAAGACCGCGCCGGCCACCACGCCGTTCCCGGTCGCCGCGGTCCGCGGCATCGAGCGTTTCGGCAACGGCGTGCTGTCGGTGCGGTTCAAGATGATCGGAGGCGAGTCGGACCAGATCGCGGGGCTCGCGTTCGGCATCGCTCCCGACGGCACCTACTACTACGCGCGCTACAACACGAAGGACGGCAACGTGGCGCTGTGGCGGTTCGTCGACGGCGACCGCAGCCGGATCGTCGAAGGCAGCGACCACCTGCAACTGCCCTTGAACGAGTGGCACGAGTTGCGGGTCGAGATCACCGGCGCGCGGATCGTGGCATCGGTCAACGACAAGCTACGGCTCGAGCACGTGCTGCCGGCGCCCGTCTCGGGCCGCGTCGGCTTCTGGACCAAGCGCGACAGCATCACGGCGTTCAAAGGGTTCTCGGCTCTCCCACGGTAGCGCGCCGCCGGCCGCACGCCTTCATCCGTTGCGGTATGTCCAGAAAGTCCGGGTCGCGATGAACCAGTCACGCATGCCGATCTTCTTTCCTTCGGCTTTCGTGCGCGGGTAGTAGCGGATCGGCACTTCGACGATCCGACGTCCCCGCGCCGCCATCCGCGCGGTGATCTCGTGATCGAGCTCGAACCCGGTCGTTTCGAGCGGCAGCGACGCGAGATCGGCGCGGTGAAACAGCTTCAGCGCCGTGACCGTGTCGGTGAGATACCGGCCGGTGAACAACCGGCAGACGACGCTCAGGCTGCGGCCGCCCAGATACGCGGGGAGCGACTGGTTCGGGTAACGTCCGCGTCCCAGGTAGCGGCTGCCGTAGACGATGTCCGCCCTGCCGGCGAGCAGCACCTCCAGCATCGGCAGGTAGTCGTTGGGGTCGTATTCGAGATCCGCGTCCTGGATGATCAGGTAGTCACCGGTCGCGGCGGCGATGCCCGCGCGCACCGCCCGCCCCTTGCCGCCGTTCCGCTCCATGCGGTGCAGCGTCACACCCGGAAAGGCCGCCGCGATTGCCGGCGTGCGGTCCCTCGAGCAATCGTCGACGACGATGATCTCGCGGCGCAGGCCGAGGGAGCCGAGGTCCACCGCGCTGATCTGCTCGAGCAGCGCGCCGATGTAGCGTTCCTCGTTGTACGCGGGAATGACGATCGAGAGTGTCTTCACGGCCGGTCGGACCTCGCAAGGAGCCAGTCTTCGACGAGCCGGAGCTCGTCGGGCGTGTTCACCCCCTGGGACTCGCGCGGATCGGTGCACGGGACGGTGGCGACGGGCACACGGGCTGCCAGCCAGGGGATGAACGGGAGAAAATTGCGTTCGCCGGTGCCGGCGCCCGGCGCCACCTCGCGCGCGAATCGCGGCAGCTCGTCGAGGTAGGCGACACGCGAGAGCGCAAACAGCCCCACGTCGCTCTCGCCCGACGCGGGCATCGCGTCGTGCTCGCGCCTCTGGAGCACGGCGACGATCCGGTTGTCGGCTGCGCGCGCGAAATGGATGTACGGGTCCGCCCTGTGCACCGTCGGAAGCACGAGCGCCGGCGCCGGCGCGGTGCGCTCCGCGGCCGCGAGCCGCTCGAGCGTCGCCGGCAGCAGCCCCACCTGGTCGCACCAGACCGTCCACACGCGCTCGGCCGTGAGCCGCTCCACGGCCGCCGACGCCGCCAGAATTGCGTCGAGCATCCCCGTCGGTGCCGCCTGCTCCACGACCTCCACGCGCATCCGGTCACGCCACGCGTGTCGCACGTGCGCGCTGATCCGGTCGCTGAAGGAGGGGTGGGCGACCACGACGGCCGCGTGCGCCCACGGGTGAAACAGCGCCAGGAGATGATCGATCATCGGCCGGCCGGCCACCGGCACCAGGGCCTTCGGAAGAGTGGCCTTGAGGCGTGAGCCGAGCCCGGCGGCCGGCACCACGAGCACGCGCTGCATCGTGTCCGCGATTGTACCAACGGGAGGTCCGGCTCCACGCCACCCGGTGTGTCAAACTATGACCTCGCAGGACCAGGATGAAGTCGCCGATGCTGATGGCGCTGCTGAGCGCCGTGGTGCTCGTGAGCCTCGCCATGGTGGCGCCGGGCGGGTGGAGTGCGCGCTGGCGGGACGCCGCGCCGGACAGCCGCGACGATGTCCGCCGGCGGCTGTTCGAGCTCCTGCAGCCCGTCACGGTCGCCGGATGCGAGCTCGAACGCTTCGGCGAGCCGCATGACGGCGGCTATCTGATGTGCGGCAACCTGCTCGGCGACGTCGAGGCGGCGTACTCGTACGGGATCTCCGGATACGACGGGTGGGGCTGCGACATCTCGCGGCGGCTCGGCGCGCCCGTGCACCAGTACGATTGCTACGACACGCGGCAGCCAGCCTGTCCGGGCGGGGAGACGATCTTTCATCCGGTCTGCGTCGCCGGCAGCAGCCGGACACGTGACGGGCGACTGTTCGAACCGATGCAGAAGCAGATCGCCGACAACGGCCATACGGGACGCCGCCTCGCGATCAAGATGGACGTCGAAGGGTCAGAGTGGGAGACGCTGCTGGCGTATCCCGAGGACCTCCTGCGGGACATCGACCAGTTCGCCATCGAATTCCACGGCACCGACGACGAGCGGTTCGTGCGCGCCGTGGAGAAGCTGAAGCGGCACTTTCACGTGGCGCACCTCCATTTCAACAACTACGCCTGCGTGCAGACGGCGGCGCCGTTTCCGTCATGGGCCTACGAGGTGCTCTTCGTGAACAAGCGCCTCGCGCCGGTCGTCGAGGGCGCGCGCCCCCGCATGCCGCATCCGCTCGACGCGCCGAACGATCCCGGCGCCGTCGAGTGCCCACCGCCGGGCCACTCGTCGTGACGGTCTCCGCCGCCGAAACGCCTTCGCTGTCGGTCGTCGTCTTCTCCGGCGGCCGCGGATCCTCGGTGCTGTCGCGCGAGCTCATCTCGCGGCGCGACGTCCAGCTGACGCTGGCGATCAACGGCTACGACGACGGGCTCTCCACCGGCGAGGTACGGAGGTTCCTCGGCGACAGCCTCGGGCCGTCGGACTTTCGCAAGAACGCCTCCCACCTCTCGCGTGCGCTCGGAAGCTGCGATCCGGCGCTCATCGACCTCCTGGACGTCAGGCTGCCGGTCGGCTGCACGGAGGCCGAAGCGCTCCGGCGGCTGCACGAGGTGCAGGAACCCGCCGTGCGCGAGCGGCTCGCGGCATTCGAGCGCGAACTGCGCGGGAGCGGCAGGCCGTTCGACTTTTCAGATTGCGCGATCGGCAACCTCGTGTTCGCCGGCTCGTTTTTGCGCGCCGGCCGGGCGTTCAACGCGGCGGTCGACGATTACTGCGGCCTGCTCGGCCTGCCGCCGGGGCTGGTCGACAACGTCTCGGACGGCACGAACGCCTATCTGGTCGCGCTCGATCTCAGCGACCGGCTGCTCGCCAGCGAGGCCGACATCGTCGATGCGCGGCGCCGGAACCGGATCAAGGAGATCTTCATCGTCGACCGCCCCTTGACGGAGGCAGAGAAGGAGGAACTGTCGGGGGCGGACGCGGCGGAGACGGTGCGGCGCCTGCAGGCGCTCGAGCGGCCGATTCCCGTGAACCAGCGCCTGCTGCAGAAAATCGCCGCGGCCGACCTGATCGTCTACTCGCCCGGTACACAGCACTCGTCGCTCTTCCCCTCGTACCTCACGCAGGGGGTGAGCAGCGCGATTGCCCGCAACCTGCGGGCGATCAAGCTCCTGATCACGAACATCCAGGCGGATGCCGAAATCGCCGACGCCACGGCGGTGGAGATCATCGAGCGGGCGGTCTACTACCTGCAGGAGAAGGGACGGCTCTCGGTTCCCGCGCCCGCGCTCATCACGCACTACGTGATGAACGATCCGCGCGCCTCCGACGCGGTGCCGTACGTGCCGCTGGGGCGGCTCGACAGCATCGAGGATCCGCGCCTGATCCGCATTGGCAATTACGAGGACGGCGTCAGCGGCAGGCACGACGCCGCGAAGGTGCTGGCCCCGTTCTTCCAGGCGCTCCTGCCGAGGGCCCGGCAGCGCGTGGCCGTGTGGCTCCACGACAGCGGATCGGCGAACAAGGTCGCGCAGACGCTGCTCGAGATGGTCCGCGGCGGAATCCAGGACCTGCCGCTCGACGTGACGGCGTTCTACGGCGACGTGCCGCCCCTCGAGGAAGCGTTCGTGGCCACGCTGCCGTTCGCCGTCCGGCGGGTGTCGACTGCGCAGGGCAGCATCACGGTGGATCTGGAGCAGTTCGACTACGTGGTGCTGTTCGAATCGTCGGGGATGTACCACGGCGAAGACATCGTCAGCCTCGCGAGCTACCTGACGTCAGGACGCCTCGACGCCGTGTGGGGGAGCCGCCGGCTGTCGGTCGCCGACATCGAGGCCTCCGTGCGGCTGCAGTATCGCCACAGCTCCTGGCTGCGGGCCGCGAGCCTGGTCGGCAGCCACGTGCTCAGCGCCGCGTACCTGGTGCTCTACGGCCGCTACATCTCGGACACGTTGTCGGGCGTCCGCGCGCTGCGCGCCGCCTGTTGCGCCGGTCCCGGCATCGACCTGTCGGATCGCCTGGTGAACCAGCGCCTGCTCTCGCGACTGCTCGCGCGCCGCGCCGAGATTCTCGAGACGCCCGTGCAGTTCATCCCGATGTCGCCCGGGAAGGTGCGCCGCACCACCGTGGCCGAAGGGCTGCGCTCGCTCGGTATGATCGGCTGGTGGCGGATCCGGTCATCGGATCGGCGTGGCGGGCGATAAGTCCGCGCGACACGCCCGGCGGTGGGGCATCCCTGAGTGGCGTCAGCGGGTCGGCTGCCTGTGCGCTTCCTGCTCGAGGATCCACCCCGCCGCGGCCGCGAGATTGTCCACGATCGCGTCGGCCGACACCCCGGGTGGGGGGGCCGACTCTTCGCGGCTCCCGTAGCCCGTTCGCACCATCACGGCCGCGGTGCCGGCGGTGCGCGCGGCCTGCACATCGCGCCAGCGGTCGCCAATCGAGTACGAGCGCGCGAGATCGAGGCTCAGGTCGCGGGCGGCTTCGCGCCAGAGACCAGGCGCCGGCTTGCGGCACTCGCACCGGATGCTCAACTCCGGCACGACGCCGCGCGGATGGTGCGGGCAATGGTAATACCGGTCGACGTGCGCGCCGCCGGCCGCAAGGGTCTCTGAGATTCGTGCGTGAGCCCGGGCCACGAAGTCGTCGGACACGATCCCGCGCGCAATTCCCGCCTGGTTCGTGATCACCACCACGACCAGGCCGGCGCGGTTCAACTGCCGGACGGCATCCACCGTGTAAGGGAAGAGTTCGAGTCGCTCGAACTCGTTGAGGTACCCCGCTTCGCGGATGAGCGTGCCGTCGCGGTCGATGAATACGGCCCTGGCATTCACGTCCGCATCCTACTTCAAACTAAGCTCTGCGTATGACGCTGCGCCGACAGCTCCGGGATGTTCTCGCCGAGCCGCGAACCGTCTCCTCGCTCGCACGCGAGCTGGGCCTGCGGCGCGGTGACGTCGAAGAGGACCTCCGCCACGCGATCCGGTCGGCGCGCGCCGCCGGCGAGCTCGTCGACATCGAGCCAGCGAAGTGCAAGCAATGCGGGTTCGTCTTCGAGGCCGAGCGGCTCTCGAAACCCGGAAAGTGCCCCGAGTGCCGCGGCACACGCATCTTCGAGCCGCTGGTGTCGATCCGCCGCCCGTGACGCGTCAGAACGTGACCACGATCCCGCCGCTCACGACGACGCCATTGCCGTTCCAGCGGATCCGCCGTTCGCCCGTGGGGGTCGCGAGCGTGACCTCCGGCTGATTGAAGAGATAGCCGCCGAATCCCGTGAGCGCCAGCCGCGGCGCGAGCGCGTACGTCACGCTGAGGCCCGGACGCACGGCGAAACTGACGGACCCCACGCGCGTCTCGAACCCGCTGCCGGCGACGGCGAAGGTGTCGGCGAGGCGCTGGTCGACCGCGAGCGTGTTCAACGCCGGTCCAGCCACCACCGACGGTGATACGCCGACGCGTCCCGACACGGCGGTGTAGCCGATCCCCGCCATCAGCGGCCGGGTGGCGAGCCTGCCGAGCCGTCCGCTGCCGCCGGCGGACGCCGCGTCGACCTCCGCGTCGAACCAGTTCAGCGCCATCGCGACGCCCCACCCCCGCGCGGGCATCCGTCTCAGCGTGGGCCGCACCCGCGGTTCCGTGGTGAGCTCGGCCGATGCGGGGACGACTGCGCTGACCGTCACGCCTGCGCCGACGGTGCCGCGCGTCTGCGCCGACACCCCCGGAGGAAGAAGCACGACGACGAGGCAGGCGGCGAAAGGGAGCAGCGGTTGCATCGGCGAACCTCGTGGTTGGATGGTGCAAGCGGACCGCCAGCGGCTGGACGCTCGTGGGCGCCCGCCGGATTCATGTTCGGCTCCCGCGGGGGCGTCCCCGTGCCGGCGCGCCGGTAATCGTTCTCGTTCACGGCCTCGGGGTGTCGAGCCGCTACATGGTGCCCCTGATCCGCGACCTCGCGGGGGATTTCGCAGTGTACGCGCCCGACCTGCCGGGCTACGGGCGCACGCCCGGACCCCCGCGTGGGTTGAGCATCCGGGAACTCGCCGAGAGCCTCCTCGAGTGGATGACGGCCATGCGCATCGAGCGTCCCGTACTGCTGGGCAACTCCATGGGATGTCAGATCCTGGCGGAGCTCGCCGCGCGCTTTCCCGCCCGCGTCGAACGGATGATCCTCGTCGGCCCCACGATGGACCGCCACGCGCGATCCGCCCCGCGGCAGTTCTGGCGCCTCGTGCGCGATACGTTCCGCGAAGCGCCGACGCAGCCGTTCGTCGTCGCGTACGACTACCTGTCGTTCGGTCTGCGCCGCTTCCGGCAGACGTTCTACGATGCGATCGCCGACCGCGTCGAGCGCAAGCTGCCCCGCATCCAGGTCCCGACGCTCGTTGTACGCGGCGCGCGCGATCCGATCGTGCCGCGCCGCTGGGCGCGCGAGGTCGCGTCGCTCCTGCCGTACGGCCGCTACGTCGAGGTCCGTGGCTCGGCGCACACCGTGAACTACATGGCACCGCGACAGCTCGGGGCGCTCGTGCGTGCGTTCGTCGCGGACCCGGCCTACCGCGGCGACCGGGCGTGAGCACAGGAGGTCAGGAGGGCAGGAGGGACAGGAGGCAGGCACTTGACGGCCGGGTGTCACGCTGCCTGCGATCGACGGGAGCACAGGAGGTCAGGAGGGCAGGAGGGACAGGAGGCAGAGCACTTGGTGGCCGCGGGTCACGCTGCCTGCGATCGACGGGAGCACAGGAGGTCAGGAGGGCAGGAGCGCCAGGAGGCAGAGCACTTGGCGGCCGGGTGTCACGCTGTCTGCGATCGACGGGAGCACAGGAAGGTCAGGAGGGCAGGAGGAACAGGAGACAGGCACCTGGCGGCCGGGTGTCACGCTGCCTGCGATCGACGGGAGCACAGGAGGTCAGGAGAGACAAGAGGAACAGGAGGCAGGCACTTGGCGGCCGGATGTCACGCTGTCTGCGATCGACGGGAGCACAGGAGGCCAGGAGGCAGGCACGCGCTGAAGGGGTCGCGGGGACCGGGACCTGTCGAGGACAGCCAATCGGCTGCGGTCAGGTCCCGGTGTGCGCGGCGCCTGCAGCGTGAGGCGGCGTGTGTCCTCGGCGTCGATCGCCTGTCGCGTCCGCCTGCCGCTGTTCTGTCGCGCCGCCGGCCCTCTACGGGGCGGGCGATTCGAGGAACTCGGTACGAATCGCCTCCCACTGGGCCGGCGTCAGCAGCTTCTGCGGCGGCAGGATCAGGTCGCCGCCATCGGCAGCGGCGACGCCGAGCTGCTGTTCGAAGAAGCGGGCGAGGCGCTGGTCCTCGGCGGCGAGCCAGGTGCGTGCGCGGTCGCCGGTCCGGAAGTCACGATACCGCTCGTCGGCCGGTGTCATCTGGACCATCCACGCGCGGCGGTACGGGTCGGCGTGCAGCAGGCGCGGCGTGCGCTGCAGGCGGCCGTTCACGGCGGTGATCGTGCCCGCCACCGGGGCGCGCACGGTGACGGCGCCGCCGGCGCACTCGATGCGGCCGATTGCCTCTCCCTGCCGCACGTGCGTCCCCGCCAGCGGCAGTTCCACCACCGTGACATCCGGCAGCACGCGCTGCGCCACGTCGTCGAGACCCACGCGTACGGCGCGGGCCCTCGCCGGCTTCAGCCACAGGTGTCCCGGCGTGTAATAGCACCCACGACGCCAGAGGACATGTCCCAGGCGCTGGAGTCCGGCGACGCGGTCGGCCACCGCACGGCCGCCGCGCCACGCGTAGAGCAGCCCCGCGATCGGCGCGACGACGGCCGCGATCACCAGGAGGGCGAGCAGCACGCGCGCCACGAGGCCGGCGAGAAAGAGCACCACCATCGAGAGCCATCCGATTGCCGCTTCGAACATGACGTCCTCCTACGCTGCCGTGATTGCCGGACCGCACGCGCCTCACGCGACGGGCGGGTGCAGAAAGTGCCGGGCGACCTCGTCCCAGCGCTCGTCGTCGATACCGCGGGCGATCCCGTGCACCGGCAGACCCCCGTCCTGGCAGAGGTGACCCAGTTCCGGGGTCATGGATGCCATCAGGTCGTCGGACACGCGGGCGATCCACTGGCGCGCCGCCTGTCCGGTCACCAGATCCTTCACCGCGTCGGTGACGCGCGGCACGCGGACCTTCAGCAGCCAGCCGCGGCCGTACGGATCCTGGTTCACGAGTTCGGCGCGATGCTTCACGTCCGCGTTCACCGCGACCACCGTGCCGCCGGCCGGCGCCATCATGTCGACGGCCTTGCCGTCGGCGTGCAGCGTCCAGCCGGTGTTCCCCCGTGTCAGCACCGCTCCGAGCCGGGGCAGGTCCACCGCCTCGACGCGTCCGACGAGCTGCTGCGCGAAGTCGTCGAGACCGAGGGTGAGCACGTCGTGCGCGTCCGTGCGCGCCCACCCGTGGCCGGGGTGGAAGTGCAGGTGTTCGGGAACACGGAACCACTCGGCGAGCTGCCCGCTCCACGCGCGCGCCTGCTCCGCGACGCGCTCGCCGTTGACGTACCGCCAGAACAGGACGAAGAGCAGCAGGAACGCGAGCCCTGTGAGGTATTCGACGGCTTTGACGGTGTAGGGATCGTGCATCGACATCGCGTCCTCCACTCAGTGGCTGTGCGGATAGCCGGGCTGCTCGCGCAGCACGGGCATCCGGTTCACGATCCAGCGGAAGGTCAGCACGCCGACGGTCACGATCGTCAGCGAAACGATGATCTCCATCCAGCTGGGGAAGTAGGCGACGGGCCGCGACCAGTTCACCGCGATCACCGCCACGTTCATCCGGTTGACGACGATGCCGAGGACGGTCCAGCCGGCGATCCAGCGGACGAGCGTGACGCGCCGGCCGCGCGCGGCCCACGCGAAGAGGAGCGCCGGCGCGAGCACGAAGCCGAGCACCTCGACGAGGTACCACGCGCCATAGGCGGTCGCGAGGAGGTCCCACCGCCCGCCGTCGATCAGCCCCTGCAGCTTCAGGAAGAAGTAGCTGAAGAGCACGACCGCGGCGCCGCGCGCGAGGCCGAGCGTCAGCCCGTCGAGATCCACGTGTCGCGCGGGGTCGAGCTGGTCGCGGAAGGCGCGGTGCGACAGCGCCGACTCCACGATGACCATGCTCAGACCGGCGACGATGCTCGACACGAAGAAGAAGACCGGGATGTACGACGAGTACCAGAGCGGGTGGATCTTCCCCTCCGCCAGGAGGAACAGCGCGCCGAGCGACGACTGGTGCAGCGTCGACAGCATCACGCCCGCGATGGTGGCCGGCAGCGCGAGGCTGACGACGAACGCGCGCGCGCGACCGAGGCCGAGCCATTCGAACACCGGCGGCAGGAACTCGAACGCCAGCAGGCTCAGGTACAGCGCCACGCACCAGGCGACCTCGAACATCACCGAGGTCGTGCCGAACGAGAAGAAAATGGGCACCGGCAGGCGCCACGGACTGCCGAGATCCACGAGCAGACCGACGACGACGAAGAGGTAGCCGAGAAAGCCGGTCAGCAGCGCGGGGCGTACGACCGGCCGGTACTTCTCCAGTCCGAAGACGTAGACCGCCGTCGAGATCGTGTAGCCCCCTGCCGCCAGCGCCACGCCGGCCAGCACGTCGAAGCCGATCCAGATCCCCCAGGGGCTCGTCTGACTCAGGTTCGTCACCGCCCCGAGGCCATAGGCGAAGCGGTACACCGTCACCGGGATGCCGACCGCGAGGATCAGGCCTGCCACGAGGTCGAACGGCGTCAGCAGACTGCGCACGTATTGACGCGGCGTGTATCCCAGCAGGATGCGCTCGCTGAACCAGCCACGCGCCATTGCGGTGCCCGGCGCCATGTCATGCATGACGATCCTCCTTCGTGGCGCCGCCCGGCACGGGCGCGTCGCCGTGGCCGCCGGCGTGCCCGCCGCGTCCGAAGAACGTGTAGAGCCCCATCAGGAGCGGAGGCCACAGCGTCATCACGACCGGCACCGCGGAGAGCGCCGTGTCGGTGAGCTGGGGGTAGGAGGCCTGCCGGAGGCCGTGTGGCAGCGGCAGCGTCTCGACCGGCACGTCGGTGATGTAGAGCCAGCTCGTGCCGCCCGCCTCGTGCTCGCCGTAGACGTGCGGCACGTACTTGCCGGGCTCCTGATAGATCCGCCTGCGCGCCTCCTCGATCAACTCCGCTCGTGTGCCGAACGTGAGGGCGCCGCTCGGGCAGATCTCGACGCAGGCGGGTGGCAGCCCCTGCGCCTGGCGATCCGCGCAGAACGTGCACTTCTTCACGTACGGGACCGGCTTGTCGTACTCGAACTTCGGGACGTCGAACGGGCACGCCATCATGCAGTAGCGGCACCCGAGGCAGCGGCTGCCCTCGTAGGTGACCGCGCCGTTCGGCTGCTTCTCGAGCGCGCGTGCGGGGCAGGCGGACGCGCACGCCGGATCGACGCAGTGCATGCACTGCGTCTTGACGAACCGCTCGCCACCGTCCGGCGCGGCGATCCGGTTCACGACCGTGAAGGCGCGCGGGTCGGTGGCGCGCCGCTGCTCGAAGATCCGCTCGTCGTCGGCGGGATCCGGGTTGCGGTTGGCCTCGGCGCACGCCGCCTCGCAGCCGCGACACCCGATGCAGCGCGTCGTGTCGACGAGTACCCCGCCCGCGTCGGGCGCGGCCGCCGCCGTCGCGGCGTGCGCGGCGGCGGGCGTCGCCACGAGGGCGGCCGCACCGGCGGCGTTCACCTTGAAGAACGTGCGGCGACTGAGCTTCATCTCGGCTACTCCTGGACCGACGTGTGCGCGCGTGAGAGGTAGCGGCTGAGGGCGATCGCCATCAGACCGAAGAGCGACAGCGGAACTGCGAGGATCATGGCGACCCTACCTTTCTGGTGACGGCTGGCACGGGTTCCTCGCGCGCGGCGGCCAGGCGGACCGCCACTTCCTGGAAGACGGGACACCGGTGAAACTCGCCGAGGCACGGGTTCGCCGTCGCGAGCCGGTCGAGCGGCAACATCTTCTTCACCGGGCACGCGTCGCAGGAGAGCATTACGGCTTCTCTGAGGTACGGGCATGCCATCGTCTGGTCCATTTCCCTGGCGCTGGCGTGCGCGCCAGACGCGAGACGCTAGGGCAAGCGGCGCGCCAGGGGCCGCAGGGGTTCCAGGATCGTCCAACCCGCTGCGCGGACGGCACTTGCGCGCCGACACGACGGAGGGCGGCGGAGACGCGCCGCGCGCGCACGATGAAATCCTCAACGGCCGCGGTGATGCGGGCGTGGATTCCGCACGGGTTCTGGAGGGAAAGTGCGAGATGTGCAGCGCGGTGAAGAATTCACCGCGCTGCTGAGGAACTCAACGGGCGGGTACGCCGTCGCGGAGGCCGTACTTGCGGATCTTGTTGTAGAGCGTCACACGGTCGATGTCGAGGATGCGCGCGGCCTGCGAGACGTTGCCGCCGGTCTGCTCGAGGATGGCGGCGACATGGCGCCGCTCGACCTCTTCGAGCGACACCGCGAGCGCCGGGACGGGCGCTGCCGCGCCGGCGCCGAGGCCGAAGTCGGCCGGCTGCAGAACGGGGCCGGCCGCGCAGACGATGGCGCGCTCCACCATGTTCCGCAGCTCGCGGACGTTGCCGGGGAAGGAGTGCGACATCAGCGCCGTCATCGCGTCGCGTGAGACACCGTCGACGTGCCGTCCCTGCTCGGCGGCGATCACCTCCAGCAGGTGTTCGACGAGGAGCGGGATGTCCTCGCGGCGGTCGCGAAGCGGCGGCAGCGTGATCGGGATGACGTTGAGGCGGTAGAAGAGATCCTCGCGGAAGCGTTCCTCGGCGACCGCCCTCGGCAGGTCGCGGTTCGTGGCCGCGACGATCCGGACGTCGACCGAGACGGTCTCCGTCCCCCCGACGCGCGTGAAGCGGCGCGTCTCGAGCACGCGCAGCAGGTCCGCCTGCAGCTTCGGGCCGACGTCGCCGATCTCGTCGAGGAACAGCGTGCCCCCGTGCGCCGTCTCGAAGGTGCCGCGCCGGCGTGCGACCGCGCCCGTGAAGGCCCCCCGCTCATGGCCGAACAGCTCCGACTCGAGGAGCGTCTCGGTGAGGGCGGCGCACGACACCGCGACGAAGGGTCCCTGGTGGCGCGGACTCTCCGCGTGGATGGCGCGTGCGAGCAGTTCCTTGCCGGTGCCGCTCTCGCCGAGGATCAGCACGGTGGAGGGGCTCCTGGCGGCCGTGCGGGCCAGGTCGAACACCGCCTGCATCGCGGCGTTCTTGCTGATCAGGTCTCGAAACCGGTAGTCGCGCTTGAGCGCGCGGCGCAGCGTTTCGTTCTCGCGTACGAGCTCGTCCCGCCGGACGATCTTCTGCACCATCAGGCTCAGCTCCTCGGGATCGAACGGCTTCACCAGGTAGTCGTACGCCCCCAGCTTGATGGCGCGAACCGCGGTTTCGACGGTCGCGTACGCCGTCATGATCACCACCGTCGGCGGCGGCTGCAGCTTGCGCGTCTCTTCGAGCACCTGCAGGCCATCCATGCCCGGCATCTTCATGTCGAGCAGCACGATCGTCCACGGCTCATCCGCAAGCCGCCGAAGCGCCGACGGCCCGTCGGGGGCGGAGCCCACCGTGCAGCCGTCCTTCTCGAGCCATCCGGTCAGCGACTCCCTGACGATCTCTTCGTCGTCAACGATGAGGATTCTGGTGCTCGCGGTAGACATGGGATCCATCCTGTTGAAAGAGCGCGTAGCGCGCGCGACACCCGGCGCAGAGGCGCGCGCTCTTCGCGTCGACGGCGCGGACGCTCGCCGAGCGCGACATCACGCAGGACCGCGGGCGGCCGGGCGTCGCGTCGGCCGCTCCGCAGTGGAGCAGCCCGAACGTGTGCCCGAGCTCGTGGACCGCTTCCCGACCGACCCGCGCCGCCGTCAGACCGGCGTCGCCCGCCTGCGCGAGCCGCGCCGTCGAGACGACGGCGGCCGGCCCGTCGAGCTGCGCCTCGCCGAACACGAACGTGAGGACCGGGATGAACAGGTCCACGTCGGTCAGCCCCAGGAGCCGCCCGGGCGGCGGCGGCGCGTGCTGCAGCAGCCACCGCAGGACGTCACGCGAGGCGTGCTGGCCGCGCCGCGGATCGAACGTCCCCTGCGGACGATCGCGCGGCTCGTGCACCCGGACCCTGGCAGCGAACTCGCGGGCGACGTCCGCTGCCACCCGCTCGAGCAGCGCGTCGTCTGCCGCGCGGTCGCCGATCCACCACACGTCCACGTGAACGCGGGTGCGGGCATCAGGCTCCATGGGCGGGCAGCGCCGGCGTCCGGGGGACGGCCGCCGTCGCCGGGAGCCGGATCGTCACGTTCGTGCCCGCACCGGCGGTGCTGTCGATCGTCAGCCGGCCGCCGTGCCGCTCGACGACGCCGTACACCACCGACAGGCCCAGCCCGGTGCCTTTCTCCTTCGTCGTGAAGAACGGGTCGAGCACCTTCGACAGGACGTCCGGCGGAATGCCGCAACCCGTGTCGGCGATCGTCACCTCGACGGAGCCGCCATCCTCGGACGCCCCCGAACGGACCGACAGGGTGCCCCCCTTCGGCATCGCGTCGCACGCGTTCAGCACCACGTTCGCAAACGCCTGGCGGATCTGCCCGAAGTCGGCACGCACGTGCGGCAGCGGCGCCCGCGCGCGGTCGAGCGTGATGTTCTGCAGGCTGATCTGGTTCGCTGCGAGGAACAGCGCCTCGTCGAGCGCCGCGTTCAGATCGACGTCGTCGAGCGTGAGGGGCCGCTCCCGGGCGAAGCCGAGCAGGTTGCGAACGATCGCGGAACAGCGCTCGGTTTCGCGCTGCACGAGGCGCAGGTGCCGCACCAGGAAGGACGTCTGCGGGTCGTCGGCCTCGGAGTCGATCGTCCGGATCAGCAGCTTCGCCGTCGTGAGGATGCCGGCGAGCGGGTTGTTGATCTCGTGCGCGATCGACGCGGAGAGCCTGCCGAGCGACGAGAGCTTCTCGGTCTGGATCAACTGCGCCTGCGCGCGCTCGAGCGCCACGGTGCGCTCGTGCACCTGGCGCTCGAGCCCCTCGAGAAGCAGGTTGCGCTCCTCGTTCGCCTGCGCGAGCGACCGCTCCATGCTGTTGAAGGAGGTCTGGAGCACCGCGAGTTCGTCGCTCCCGGTAACGGCGATCGTGTGGGCCAGGTCGCCGAGGCTGACCCGCTTCGTGCCCGCCACGAGGTTCCTGACGGGCCGGATCACCATCCGCCGGGTGAACGTCACCGTGACGGCGCCGAGCATCAGCGCCGCCGCGAGCGCCAGACCGGCGGTCGTGGCGTGCAGCGCCGAGGCTTCCTGGTCGATCGCGTCGAGCCTGAGGCCGAGCTCCACCACACCGAGCACCCGCTGCGACGACGGGTGAACGTGGCAGCCGGCGCTCGAGCACGACGCCTGGTTGTAGATCGGCGTCACGGCCCCGAGCACCGGCCGACCCTCATGGGTTGCGAGGCGTGTGCGCGCCTCGGTCGACAGCGGTTCATCGCGATGTGCCGAGGTGTGGCAGGGCGCGCAGGTCGGAGCCGTGACGTCGAGCGTGCGGCCGATCTCCCGGTGGTCGGTCGAGAAGCGGACGCGGCCGCCGGCGTCGAGCAGCCGCAGATGTTCGACGTGCGGCTGCCCGCCAATCACCGCCATGATCTGGTACGCCGCCTCGCGGCGGTCGTGGAGCATGTCGAGCTCGATGCTGCTCGTGATCGTGTCGCTCACGACCGCGGCGCCGCGCTGCGCCTGGTCCAGCAGGTGGCGCCGCTGACTGCGGAGCACGAGGGCGAGGAACAGCGTCAGTGTGAGGACGCTGCACAGCGTGATCGCTGCTGCGAGCCGCACGCCGAGGCGCCTCCACCACGGGATGTGAACCATGGGTGTGGAGACCTGACGTGTCAGCAAGCACACTGCCAGCCGGAGCCGCGCGATCAGCGCGGTTTTCGGAGGCGGTCAGCGGGTTTTCCGTCAGAACAGGGGCGTAGAGTGCCGGAATTCCGCCGCGGGCGAGAGAAGCAGGAGCGTCGCGTTCAGACCGAGGCTGCCTGGCCCCCGCCCGCCGCGAGGCACTGCTCCACGGCGGCGACCAGGTCGTCGGGCGCCACCGGCTTGCGGAGCACCAGTGCGACGTGCTCCGACCGCACGTCGTCGGACGTGCCCGTCACCACGATCACCGGAATCCGGCACGTGTGCGCCTGCGCTTTGAGATCGTACAGGACGCCGAACCCGCTGACCTTCGGCAGCATCAGGTCGAGCACGATGAGATCCGGCGGCGCCGCGTCGATCCGCTGGAGCGCGTCGAGACCGGTCGCCGCTTCGCGGACCTCGTAGCCCGCGACGATGAGGGCCGTTCGATAGAGTCTCCGGAGGTCGTCGTCGTCTTCGGCGACGAGGATCACGGGGCGGGCCATTGAGGGGTAGAGCATAACCGGAAATCAGGACGGCAGGAAAGCCGCTCCGCGTATGGGAACCGTGCGCCTCCGCCGCCCGCCCGGTACTGTCGGGCGTGAGGTGCGGTGCGCGAGCTGTGGTTCTCCGAACGGTCGTTCACCGACGATTAGTGCCGTTCACCGAAACGTGCTGACCCGGCAGCGGGCGGGGCGCGTAGAACAGGGGCATGCACATCGCGTGGCTGCTCGTTGTGATGATCGCCCAGGCCTCGGGCACCGTCTCGCTGTCGGGCGTCGTCCGCGACGCCACCGGACTTCCGCTGCCTGGCGTGTCGGTCGAGGCGGACGGCAGGCTCGCGGCCGTCACTGAAGACGACGGCACGTTCAGCATCTCTCCGGGCGGGCACGGGCCGTTCGTGCTGCGCCTCTCGCTGCCCGGGTTCGAAGCGCGGCAACTCACGGTCGACGCCGCTTCCGCGCAGCCGCTCGTCATCGTCCTCGCCGTCGCGGCGATGTCGGACGAAATCACCGTCCGCGCCGCGCCTGCGGCGACGTCGGCGGAACGCCTCCTCGACTTCGGCCCGATCCAGACGTACCGCACGGCGGGCGCGCAGGGGGATCTCTTTCGCGCGCTGCAGACAATGCCCGGCGCTGCCGCGGTCGACGAGGCCGCTGGCCTGTTCGTGCGCGGAGGGGACGTCAGCGAAGTGCTCGTCACGCTCGACGGCGGCACGATGGCGCATCCCTACCGGTACGAGACGCCGACCGGCGGGTTTCGGGGCGCGGTGGACCCGCTCCTCATCTCGGGACTGGCGTTCAGTGCCGGCGGGTTTGGCGCGCGCTACGGCAACGCGCTCAGCGCCGTCATCGACATGCGCGGTCTCGAGCGGCCGGCTGCGGTTCAGATCGGCACGACTGCCGGTCTCGCGGGGCTCTCCGCGTCTGGCGCCGCGCCGGCCGGGCGCTTCGGCGCCAGGGCCTCGGCGAACAGGACGCTCACGCGGCTGCTGTTCGCCGTCAACGATCAGACGCGCCGCTTCGAACAGCCACCGGAAGGGACGGATGCGTCGCTCGGGCTGACGTGGAACGGCGGGCGAGCGGGCAGCGGCCGTCTCTTCGTCCTCAGTCAGCGCGACCGCGTGGCCGTCGAGGTGGAGCAGGATGCGTTCACCGGACCGTTGCGGTCGGCGAGCCGCCACGACTTCGCGGTGGGGCGCTGGGACGTTCCGGTCGCGCGCTGGACGGTGTCGGCTGCCTGGGGCACGGATTTCTACAAGCGCGCGACCAGTTCGGGTGCGCTCGACCTCTCGATCGGCGAAACGGCGCACTCGTGGCGTGTCGAGGCGCAGCGTGCGACCGCCCGGGTGACGTGGCTGGCCGGCACGAACGGCGCGCTGAGTCGAACGGACGTTCACGGCATGGTGCCGTCGAGGGGCGGCGACCTCGGAGGCGTGAGCGGGGTGTCCCGCTTCGCCGTCACCGCGGACGACTGGTTTGCCGGCGCGTTCGCTGAAGGCACGATCGCGCTGGGGCCGTTGACGGTGTCGCCGGGCGTGCGCACCGATCGCTTCTCGCGCAGCGCCGAGTGGGAGGTCGACCCCCGCCTCAACCTCCGCCTGGCGCTTCCGGCGGCGCAGAGCCTTCGGCTTGCCGCCGGCCTCTACAGCCAGGCGCCTGCCGCGGCGTACTTCGACGCCGAGCGCGGCGCCGCGCGCCTGCGCCCCATGCGCGCGCACCATTACGTCGCCGGCTACGAGCGCGGAACGGAAGACGAGGCGCTGCATGTGCGTCTGGAGGCCTATCGCAAGCGGTATCGCCGCCTGCCGCTCGAAGCGGCCGGCGGCGGGTATACAGGCGATGGATACGGCTGGGCACATGGGGTGGACGCGTTCGCGCGCTGGAGAACCGCGGGCCTCGAGATCACCGGCATCGCGAGCTGGCTCGAGGCGCGCCGCCGATGGACGGCGGTGGACCAGCAGGCGCGCTACCCGCTGCCGGAGGGCGCCTGGCGTCCCGATTTCGAGGTGCCCTGGTCCGTTCGGCTGATCACCCAGGTGCCGGTGCGCCGGACGATCCAGGCGGGCGCGTCGTGGCGCATCGCGGCGGGCCGTCCCTTCACGCCGGTCACTGGCGCCCTCGCGACGACCCGCGGGTTCGAGCCGGTCTACGCCACGATCAATTCCGGCCGCCTGCCGCGCTACGAGCGACTGGACCTGTCGGTCAGCTGGCTGCGGCCCCTGGCAGGCGGCACCGCGATCCTGTTCGGCTCGGTCGACAACGTGCTCGACCGATCGAATTTCTTCAGCTACGCCTATTCCCCCGACTACGCGGTCCGACGGCCGGTCGTCACCGCAGCACCCCGCAGCTTCTACGCCGGCATCACCTTCAGGAGGTAATCTTGCAGATCCGAACCACGCTCCTTGCCCTGTCGCTCGCCCTGCCGATCGGCGCCACGAATCACGCGACGTCCAGCGCCGCATCATCATGGGATGCGCTCGCCGCCTCGATCGAGTCGGCGGCGCGCGCCGGACGGAGCGACGAATTGCGCGGCTTGCGCGCGAGCTGCCTCAAGCTGCTGACGACGGCTCCGGCGGACCGCGAGCCGCTGCTGCGCTACGCTGCTGCATACGTGGGCTGGAGGCTGGCCGTGCTGCCCGACGTGCCGAAGCACGAGGTGCCTGGCCTTCTGGACGACGCGGTGGAACATCTGAGAGTGGCGCTCAAGAAGAATGACCGCTTCGCCGAGGCGCATGCGCTTCTCGGCGGTGTGTACGGCCTGCAGATCGGCGCCTCGCCCTGGAAGGGGATCACGCTCGGTCCCCGTGCCTCGTCGGCGATCGGGCGGGCGGCGGAGCTGGAACCGGACAATCCGCGCGTGCTGCTGCAGCAGGGGATCAGCGCGTTCCACTCGCCGGCCATGTTCGGCGGCGGTCCAGCAAAAGCGGAAGCGCACCTCCGCCGCAGCCTCGAGCGCTTCGAGCAGGAGCCGGCGGGCAGGGCGTGGCCCAACTGGGGCCGGGTCGATGCGCATGCCTGGCTGGGGCAGGTACTGCAGAAGCGAGGGGATCTCGCCGGAGCGCGACGGCACTTCGACGCGGCGCTGGCGCTGGCGCCCGAGAATGGATGGGTCCGCTACGTCCTGCTGCCACGTCTCGACAAGGCGCAGAAGCGGTGAAGATCGCCGCCGCTGAGACGCCCGTCGACCTCGCCGGCACCGGCCGCGCCGGCGCCTGGCGGGCGTTCGCTGTCTGGACGGGCGTGGTCGCCATCTACGCCGTGGCGCTCCATCGGGCCGCCGGCCTGCCGCTCGCGTACGCCGTATTGGCCGGGGCCGTGAACATCTACTCGCTGGCGGCGATCACGGCGGCGGCCGCCCGTCTCGCGACACGATGGGAGCTCTGGCGGCTGCCGGCGGCGCGCGCGGTGGCGATTCACCTGGCGCTCGCGGCGGTCGCCATTGGCGCGTGGTTCGCCCTCCAGGTGGCGTACGTGCGGCTGACGGTCGGCCCCGGTTTCTGGGCGGTCGTCTACGAGAACTCGTGGGTGTTCCAGATCCTCACAGCGGCCGCCATCTATGGCGCCGCCATCGGGCTGACGCTGACGCTGCAGTCGATGCGGCGTGAGAGCGCGCGCGCGCAGCGCGAAGCGCAGCTCGAGCTGACGGCCCGCCAGGGTGAGCTCAGCGCACTGAAGGGACAGATCCAGCCGCACTTCCTGCTGAACTCGCTCAACTCGGTGCTCGCGCTGCTGGACGAATCGCCAGACGAGGCGCGGCGGATGCTCCTCCGACTCGGATCGCTGCTGCAATCCACGTTCGAGCGAATGGAGCTGCCGGCGGTGCCGCTCGCGGGCGAACTGGACATGATCCGCGACTACCTGGAGGTCGAGCAGGTGCGGTATGGCGACCGGCTGGAGTTCGCGATCGAGGCGGGGCCGGACGTGACCGACATCCCGGTGCCGCCGTTCATCCTGCAGCCGATCGTGGAGAATGCGATCAAACATGGCGTCGAGCGCAGGGCGGCACGGGGGCACGTTTTCGTCGGCGCCCGGCGCGTGGGCGGCACGCTCGAGCTCAGCGTGCGCGACTCGGGCGGGGGATTCGCCGGCGAGGCGCCCCGGACCGGCCGCGGCATCGAGTTGACGGAACGGCGCCTCGCCGCCCTCTACGGCGACCGCGCGGCGCTGCGGTTCTCACACGAAGCGGCTGGATTCACGGCGCGGCTGACGCTCCCGGTGGACGCATGAGCGACCGTCACCTGCGGCTGCTCGTGGCCGACGATGAGCGGCTCGCACGAGCGCTCGTGCGCCGATACGCCGCCGGGGTGCCGGACGTGTCGGTCGCGGCTGAGTGCGGCGACACCCAGGCGCTCGAAGATCTCCTCGCCGCGCGCACGTTCGACGCCGCGCTCCTCGACATCCGGATGCCCGGGCCCGACATCTTCGAGGTGCTCGCGCGCGTCGCGGAGCGCCGCCCGCTGCCGCCGCTGATCTTCGCGACGGCGCACGACCGCTACGCCGTTCGGGCCTTCGAGGTGAATGCGATCGACTACCTCGTGAAGCCGTATTCCGAGCGGCGGTTCGCCCAGGCGATTGCGCGTCTGCGCGAGCGGCAGGCGCCGGCGCCACGCGTGGATCGGCTGCTCCAGGATCTCGGTCCACGTCCCGACCGGCTGCTGGTGCCTGAGGGCACGCGCATGGTGCCGGTCGCGATCACCGACATCGCGTGGATCCGCGCCGAAGGGGATTACGCGCGGCTCCACTGCCCCGGACGGTCGTATCTCGTCTCGCGGACGCTCAACGAGCTCGAGGCGCGGCTCGACCCCGCCATGTTCCTTCGGGTCCACCGGTCGGCGATCGTCCGTCTCGACCAGATCGGCGAGGTCCGGCCCGAGGGCAGCAGCCGGTACCGGCTCACGCTGAAGGACGGCACGACCCTCATCGTGAGCCGCACGCGCGCGGACGCGCTGCGCCGGCTGATCCTGTAGCTCCGGCGGCGGTGCTACCGCCGGATCACCACGTCATCGAACACCGCCGTCGTCGTGACGCCCTCGGCGTGGCTCGTCACCGGCAGCCCGACGTAGAGCGAGAGGTTCATGTCGATCGTCGTCTCGCCGAGGAAGTGCCAGATCTCGCCGTCGACCGACCAGGACGCGCTGAAGCGGTTGCCGAACCGGCGCAGCGCGAGCCACACGGGCGCCGAGCCCGGCGCCGCCGTCGTGCTGGCGCTCGTGCCGCTGGTGGCCGCCCTGTACTGCATCGCGAGGCCGCGCGAGCCCGAGACGATCGCCATCACGTGCTTCGAGCCTGGTTCGAGCGACTCGCGGAACATCACGCCCGCCTTCGCCCAGGCATGCGTGTGCTCGAGGCTTCGCACGCGGGCGACGATCGTGCCGTCGCCGTGCCAGAGCGCGTGGTAGTGGAATCGGAACGCGTCGGCCGTGCCCCAGATGTCGGCGCCGTTGCCCGAGACGACCGTGTGGATGCCGTCCGTGGACGTGCTCCCCGGTGTCGTCGCGCCGATGTCAGCCGACTGCATCGGCCGGAGCTCCGTGACCTCCACGTGGTCGAACCTCGCGGTCGCCAGCGTGCCGTCGACATGGCTCGAGACGACGAGCATGGCGCTCAGCTCCCACGGCAGACCCGTGAAGGTTTGGGTGCCGACCAGCGTCCACGCGTCGGTGGCTTCCTTGCGGGTGTAGGCGCGGACCTGATCGCCCGTCCGCACGAGGCGCAGCCAGAGCGGCGCCGTCGTCACCGGACCTGCCGTATGGACGCTGGTCCCGTCCTGCACGGGCCGCCGCTGGAAGGCGGTGCCCCTCTCCGTCGTCGGCGTGACGAACAGCGACGCGTGGCGTGCGCCCGCGGGGGCGGCGCCCGTGCCGTTCCAGTCGCGGATCATCAGGCCGACCTTCGTCCAGCGGTGAACGTTCTCGACGAACAGTACGCGCGCGGTGAGCGAGAAGTCGCCGAAGGCCGCGTGCCGGGCGAAGCTGAACTCGTCGGCGGTGCCCCAGATATCGGCCCCCGACCCGCGGATCACGAAGTCGGGCGAGGGCTCGTCGTCCACCTCGTACTCGCACGAGCCGGGGGCCGCGACGGCGCCGGCATCGCCGCACGTCCAGCCGCGTGGCAGGCCGGCCGCGGGAGGCGAGAGCGGCGTGATGGTGAAGTTGTCGAACGTGGCGGTCGCCAGCGTGCCGTCCACATGGCTCGACACCGCGAGGCCGACGAGCAGCGTGGGCGCCACCGACTCGAACCGGTGCTGCCCGAAGCCGACCCACGGCTCGTCGGGCGACCAGCGGTAGTACGCGAAGAAGGTGTGCCCCTGGCTGACGAGGCGGATCCAGATCGGCGGGTGGAAGTTGCCGCCGGAGGCGCCGCGCCCGCCCGTGGGTCCGTTCTCGACCGATCGCCGCTGGAACGCGATGCCCTTCACGTTGGTCGGTGTCACGAAGATCGACGCGTGCCGCGCACCCGCCCCCTCGTGCTCGCGAATCATGATGCCGGCCTTCGTCCAGGCGTGCACGTGCTCGACGCTCGTCACGCGCGTTACGACCTCGAACTCGCCGGTGACCGTCGTGTAGGCGTAGTGGAACTCGTCGGCCGTGCTCCAGATGTCGGCGCCCGACCCTGTGACGGTGAACGTGCCGGATGCACTGTCGAAGCTCGAACTGCCTGCCGCTCCGACCGCGCCGATGTCGCGGCCCTGCCAGCCTTCGGGCAGGGGACCCGGAGTCGGTGGAGGCGCGCCGCCCGCTCCGTGCTGCCTCGGCAGGATGGTGTCGTCGTCCTTCTGAAAGCCCGGGGCCTGCGCGGCGTAGGGGCTTCCGTTGAACGGCGCCAGCACGATCTGATCGATCGACACGCCGTCCTCGCGGGTCTGGATGCGAATCGTCACGTTCGTGTCACTGAAGGTGACGCTCGGCCCGGCGACTTTGAATCCGTAGCCCGAATCCGCCCACGTCCAGCCGCGGAGGCCGCAGTGCCGGCAGTCTTCGAGCACCACGGTCAACGCGTTCGACGTGCCGATCTGGTACACGTAGTTCGGGTACGGCTCCTCGTCCGGGTTGTCACCCTGGATGGCGTTCGAGAACTGCACGAACACCGAGTCGTTCGCCCAGTGTTCGTTGTCGGCCCTGCCGCGGATCCACACGGTGTACGGCAGGTCGGGTTCCACCCGTGCAGCCACCTCGAAGTAGTGGGCCGGCGTCGCGAGCGCGGCATCCAGCTTCGGAGCCCCTGCATCGGGATGCTGCAGGCGGACGCCGCCCGCGGCGGTGGTGTCGTCGGCCCGGCGCCAGCCCCCGCTGACGATCGTGGCGTCGGCGGCGTACAGCACGACGTCGCCGGCGCTGACCGACCGCGGCGCCGCCGGCGCCATCTGCGTCACGAACCCTTCGTAGCAGAGGCTGTTGCCGCACGTCTGGTAGGTCTCCAGCGGGTCGTGCAGCGGGAAGTTGTCGGACGCGGTCTTGCCGACGACCGTCGTTCGCGCGGCGGTGGCGACCACGACGTCCTCGGCCATGTCGCCGTATCGCCCACCGAGATAGCTGGAGTACTCGAGCGCATACCCGCCCCGCACGACCGTCGTCACGAAGCCGTCGAAGAGCCCCGCGAGTACGGGCTGCAGCGCCTCGTGCACCGGGTAGTTGGTGGACTGCGTCCAGCCGACGATCGTCGGGCGCATCCAGGAGTCGAGATCGATCGCCGTCGCGCGGTCGTCGGCACTTCCGCCGATCAGCGTCGAGTACCAGATGCGGTCACCGTGCTCGAGCAGCACGGTGACAAAGGCGTCCTGCGTGCCGGCGGGGCCGGCGTTCACGCGCTGAAAGGCATCGCGGCTGATGGGGAAGGTGTCTCTGGCGCTCGTCCACCCGGTGACGTAGGCCCGGCCGTACGGATCGACCGCGATCCCGGTGCCGACTTCCGACTCGGTCGTGCCGAGATACGTGGCGTACACGAAGGCGCTGCCGGCCGGATTCAGCTTCGCGACATATACGTCCCAGTTGCCGGCGGGGGCGCTCTGCAGCGCGCCTGGCGTCACCGCGAGCCCGGTGACGACGAGGCCGGTGACGTAGGCATGGCCGGCCTCGTCGATGGCGACGCCCATCGCGCTCTGCCCGGAGCCGGTGAGGTAGGTGGCATACGTCGCCGCTCCCACGCCGTTCAGCTTCACGGCGAATCCCGTGCGGCCGTGTGCGTTCGTCGTGCGCAGGGCGCCCGGTGTCACCGGGAAGTCGGTCGAGTTCGTGTCGCCCACCGCGTACGCGTTGCCGAGCGGGTCGACGGCGACACCCACCCCGAACGACGCTTCGTCGCCGCTGCCGCCGAGTAGCGTCGAGTACACGAGACGGTCGCCCGTCGGCGCGAGCTTCACCACGAAGACGTCGTACATGCTCTCGACGCCGCCGCGGTGCGTCCGCTGGTGTGCGCCCGCCGTAGTGGGGAAGGCGCTCGAGCTGGTGGCGCCGATGACGTAGGCGTGGCCGAGCGCATCGACGGCGATGTCGCGGCCGAACGCGCCCGTGCCGCTCGGCGACACCTCGCCTCCGAGATAGGTGGAGTAGATCACCGCGGTGCCGGCCCTGTTGATTTTCGTGACGAATGCGGCGGTGGAGAACTCCCACGGAAGGGCCGTCTGGTAGGCGGATGGCGTGGTCGTGAAGTCGTGCGACCGGGTATGCCCCGTCACGTAGACGTTCCCGGCGGCATCTGTTGCGACACCGTAGGCTTCGTCTCCCTCGCTGCCGCCGAGGTATGTCGAATAGACCAGGACCGGATCGATCGTGAGCGGTCTCGCGGGGTCGTACGCGCCCACACGGAACGAGACGGTTCGTCCCTCGAGCGAGTACTCGGCTTCCACGGCATGCCGGGCGCCGTCGATCTCCTGAAACGCGAGCGGCCGCGTGTACCGCACCGTTTCGCCGCCCAGCGTCAATTCCAGGTCACCCTTGTCGTTCACGCGCAACGCGTCGACGCCGTCGAACGTGGCGCGCGCGGCCGACGGGTCGGCTCCGGGCGCTATGACGAGGTCGTACTCGAGCTGCCGCCCGTTACCGTAAAAGACCGCGTCGATGCCGGGATACACGTCGTCGTACTGCACGCGTGCGTAGGTCGGGACGTTCGTCCGCCACCTCGTGCGATCGCTGCCGACGAGGTAGTTCACCTTTCCCGGAAGAGCAGCGACAGCTGTCGGGCGGAGATCGGCGGCCCCCTCGAACCGCAGCGCCAACCGGCCCGCGCGCCCCGCCCCTCTGAGGCTCACGATCACGCGGTCGTCCAGGAGCGCGACGTCGTACCCGGAGCCACGTGAGACGTAGCGCACGTGTGACGGGTGCTGCCCGAGGTTCTCTTCGAAGGCGAGCGGCAGAGAGGTACGGTCCTCACGCGGAACGGGTGCCGTCGCGGTGATCGCCAGTGTCGAAGGTTGCGGAGATGACGGCTGTGCAAGGCCCTGCGACGCGCAGAGCACGACCATTGTCAACGCCGCGTATCGGCGCCTGTCACTGTGGGGGAGACCCGACGGATGCATACTTCCTCCGGCGGCTTGCCTGTTTCCGGAATGGCGTTGCACATGGCGGCACGGAGCCGTGGTGCGAAGCGGGCGTACCGCAAAACGCGGACCCGCGTGCGCGAGAGTCCCGCCGCGACGGTCAGCGGCGAGAGCGTGGGACAGTTCGAGCGGCAGGCAGGGGGACGATGGGGAAGCGACGGGCGATCCTCGCGTCCGTGCTGCTCAGTCGAGCCCGGTGGCGATCGTCACGGGCCCGCGGACGGGCAGCCGAACGGTGAATCGGGCGCCGGAGCCGAGCCCTGACTGGCGGCCTGCACACTACCGTTGTAAGCCTCGGCGAAGGCGCGCACCAGCGACAGCCCGAGGCCGAGCCCGCCATGCTTTCGACGCGGAGGGATCCCGGAGCGGCACCGCCGCGGACGGTTCAGCGCGTCGGCCCTTTCGACGCGGCCTCGGCACCCGGCGGCTCTCTGAATGGTTCGACCGGAATGCGGCCGTAGCGCACCTCCAGCACCTCGAGATCCTCGGTGCCGCCCGGCGCTTGAAGCACCACCGTGTCACCCGGCCCCGACTTCATCAGCGCCCGCGCCAGCGGCGACAGCCAGCTGATGTGGCCGCGATCCAGATCGACTTCGTCGGCCCCGACGATGGTGACGACGCGTTCGGCGCCGGCGGCGTTGGCGTACCGCACCGTCGCACCGAAGAAGACGTGCGTCGCCGCCTTGCCGGCTCGTGGCGCTTCCGGGTCCACGACTTCGGCGGCGTCGATGCGCTTCCTGAGAAAGTGAATGCGGCGGTCGATCTGCCGCAGCCGGCGCTTGCCGTACTGGTAGTCGGCGTTCTCGCTGCGGTCGCCGTTGCCTGCCGCCCACGCGACGACCTGGGTGACCGCGGGCCGCTCGCGGGTGAGCAGGAACTTCAGTTCGTCACGCAGCCGCTGCAGTCCGCCCGGCGTGATGTAGTTCCTGCCGCCCGGCGGCATCGCCGCCCGCGCGTCGTCACCGCCGTCGTCTGCCTCCTCGCGCGCATCGATGTCGTCGTCTGGATCCGAGGTGAGGCCGTTCGTCATGCCTCCATGATCCCACTAGGGCCGCTCGTGCCGCGCAGGTCGGAGGCACGGCCCCACCGCGAGGGGAAGGCTTCAGGCACTCACGTCGCCTTGTTCCGCTCGTCCCACGGCATCGGTTCCCACAGTTCGACCTTGTTGCCGTCGGGATCGAGCACCCACGCGAACAGTCCGTTCTCGTGGGACTCCGGCCCCTTCAGGATCTCGACGCCGTTCTGCTTCAACTGCTCGAGCATCGCCGACATGCTGTCGATCCGGTAGTTCACCATGAAGCTGGACGGACTCGGGCTGAACCACTGGGTCTCCTTGTCAGCGACGTGCCAGACCGTGAGCCCGCCGTCCGCCGACGCGTCGTCGGTCCACTTCAGGACCGCGCCGCCCCAGGGCTCGAGCTGAATGCCGAGGTTCCGGCTGTACCACTCCGCCAGCTTCTTGTGATCCGACGTCGACTTGAAGAAGACCCCGCCGATGCCTGTGACTCTCGCCAATCAGCCCTCCAGCGATCCTGCCGCGTCAGTCCTTCTTCCGCAGCAGGGCCTGACGGCGGGCTGCGGCGTGCTGCCGTCGAACGGCTCGATGCGTTCGGCAGACCTGATCCCGAAGGAGGTGGGATCGTTGCGTCATGCTCTCGTCAGCGGAACCCCGGCAGCATCGGGACGGGGTGGACGATCGCAAAGGGCCGCGCGCTCCTACCGCTCGACGCACCGTGCCGCCCGTCGATAGAACCAGACGCCCAGGAGCACCAGGGCCACATTGACGGCCCACCCTGCGGCGTTCGTGGGCATCGCGACGTCTTGCGTTCCCCAGAGCAGGAGCCCGTTTACAGCGACCCCCAGCGGCAGGAAGATGACCGCCGTCACGAGCCACTCGTTTCGCCTCGGCGTCGCCATGGGTCGGAAATATACCGCACCTGGCGGGCTGGAGACGCCCGCTGCCGCCTGCAGCGACCGTAAGGCTGCGACAGAGAGTTGGTCAGCGTCGGGAATGAACCACATTTCAGTCCGGAGACACAGGTGACACTTTGCCCCTGAGGAGGCGGCATCCGTTGGAAGGAGTGTCACGTGGAAGACGACCTTCTCCCATTCGTCGTCCGGTCGCTGGACGCGAGAAGGTGGCCCCGCTCTGCAACGACTGTGACACGAAGTGGCGCTTCGCGACCGCGCGGCCCGAGCCGGACTCGAGGTATCTCTCAAGGGCGATCGCGCTCGCTTCACTCGCGAACTCCACAGCCGCCACCAGGCCGGCCGCGGCCTCGAGGAGAGAAGGGAGACGAATTGCCACGGCGTTTCTACCCGCCGGGAAACGGCAGAAAAGGTCGGCCAGGTCGGGAAGGCCGGGCGGGAGCGTACGCTGAAGGAAGGCTGCCCGCTAGCGAATGGCGGCGGAGCGCGAGAGCGTGATCACCGTGGCCAAGTGGAGGCTGACTGCGGCCCCGATTGCCGTCACCGGGTTTCCAAGTGCCGCGAACACCACGGCCGCGGCGACGACATCCATTCCGAGAAGCATCAGCCACACGCCTCGCCGTGAACCTGCGTCGGAGCCGTCCAGCCCGCCCGGCGAGGATCCTGCAGGGTCCCCAGGGTCGCTCGGGGATTGACGTTTGAGCCGGCTGCGGAAGAACAGGCATGCGCCACCGACGAGAAGGAGGAAAAGGACTATGGCGCTATCGGGAACTGTGCCCTTCAGCAAGTAAGCCGCCGGCGCCAGCATTCCGAGAAGAGCGGAGATTGCGTCCCTCGCCCCGCCGCCCCGGCGCCACTGGTGAAGCGCCCTCAGCAGCTCGACCCCGAATACCAGCAACACGGTCCACATCACGATGTTGATCATCGTCATCATCGCTCCCTCAAGCTTTGCTGCTAACTCGCCAGCCGCGTGAGGGGCCTCGATACGGTTCGCGCGCGGCTGCCTGGGCGCGAATACTACCGTGAGCACATCCCGCGAGCGACGCCGTCACCCGAAGTGCCGCTTCGCGAACGCGCGGCCCGAGCCGGACTCGAGGTATTTCTCGGAGGCGATCGCGCTCGCTTCGCTCCGCGAACTCCACAGCCGCCACCAGGCGCCATGGCGGGAAGGCCGAGGTGTGCTGCGCGACGATGTCTGTGACTCTCGCCAATCCGGCCTCCAGCGATAGCTGTCGAGTGAGGTCCTAAAATGGGCCCGCCGTATACTGTCACACCACGGGTGACGCCCGCATGACGATTGGCGGTTTCGAGATCGTGGAACGGCTTGGCGCAGGCGGGATGGGCGAAGTCTACCGCGCGCGTGATACTCGGCTCGGGCGCGAGGTCGCCATCAAAATCCTGCCGGCGGCGCTGGCCGCTGAGCCCGGGCGCCTGGAGCGGCTGGCGCGTGAGGCGCGGACGCTCGCGTCGCTCAATCATCCCAACATCGCCGCGATCTACGGCGTCGAACCGGCGCCGTCCTCGGGGCCCGGCGCGGGAGCCCCTTCCGCCCTGATACTCGAGCTCGTCGAGGGGGAGACGCTTGCCGCGCGGATCGCCCGCAAGCCGCTGACACTTCCTGAGGCACGCGCCGTGTCCCGGCAGATCGTGGCGGCGTTCGACGCGGCGCATGCGTGCGGCATCGTACATCGGGACCTCAAACCCGAGAATGTCATGCTTGGGGCGCGAGGCGTGGTCAAGGTCCTCGACTTCGGCATCGCCAAGGCGGCGGTAGACGCGCGTGATGCCAACACGGGGACGATTAGCGCTGGACCGACAGCGGACGGCTCGGTGATCGGCACCCTCGCCTACATGAGTCCGGAGCAGGCGAGAGGCCTGCCGGTCGATCGCCGCACCGACATCTGGGCGTTCGGCTGCGTGCTGTTCGAGATGCTGACGGGCCGCCGCGCGTTCAGCGGAGAGACGGCCTCCGACATCCTCGTTGCGACCCTCGAACGAGATCCCGACTGGGCGGCTCTGCCGCCCGAGACGCCGCGGGCGATCCGGCGACTCCTCGCTCGCACCCTCCAGAAGGATCCGCACGATCGACTTCGCGACATCGCGGACGCCCTCGCGGACCTCGACGAGACGGCGGACCCGGAGAGTCAGGGGGCTGGCACGGCAGGCACGTGGTTGCCCTGGACCATCGCCGCGGTCGCTCTGAGCATGAGCGGATGGCTGCTCGTCCAGGCCAGCCGTCGGCCGCCGCTGGATCCGATTGCGCAGAGCGTCCTGACACCGATCACCCGCGATGCGGGCTTCACGACGGCACCTGCGCTCTCTCGGGATGGGCGGCTCCTCGCGTATGCCTCCGATCGCGCGGGCGGCGGCACCCTCGACATCTGGGTGCAGATCGCCGGAGGGGCCGCGGTCCGGCTGACCGACGACGAGGCCGACGACACCGCCCCGGATTTCTCGCCGGACGGCAGCCGGATTCTCTTTCAGTCGGATCGCCATGGCGGCGGTGCCTACGAAGTCTCGGCACTCGGCACCACGCCGCCGCGGCTGGTGGCGCGCGGAGCGCGCGAACCCCGCTATTCGCCTGACGGCACGCGCATCGCGTATGTGTCCGGTCCATGGCGCGGCGGGATCGGTGCTCCGTCGGGCCTGTATGTCGTCGCGCTGGCCGGAGGTCGTCCCCAGCGTCTCGCGCCGGACTTCAGGTCGGTGAGAGCCCCGGTCTGGGCGCCCGATGGAAAGTCGTTGTTGTTCCTGGGCCGCTCCGACGCCAGCGTTCCACTGGCCGACTCGCTCGACTGGTGGTGGGCCAAGCTCGATGGCTCGCCCCCTGTGAAGGTCGGCGTCCTTGCCGACCCGGACTTTCGCCAGGCACGGGCGCAGCCCTCGGCGTGGACCTCATCGGAGGTGCTCTTTTCCGATGCGAAGGATCTGTGGTCCGTGCCCGTTTCGCAGACCACCGGCCGCATGCTCGGTCGTCCGCGGCGGCTCACCGTGTCGGCAGGTGCCTATCGCCTGCCCGCCATCGGCCCCGACGGGCGGATCGTGTTCGCGTCCACTCAGGACTATCGAGTGATTGAACGCGCCCCGCTCGAAACGTCCGCGCGATCGCCGTTGCAGCTGTATTCGGACTTCGCTGCGAATACGGGTCGTCCGAGTCAGACCCGCGACGCCAGGATGATCGTCTTCGAGCGGCCGTCGATAGCGGGGATAGAAATCTGGACGCGAGACCTTCCCACAGGCGTGGAACAGCTCATTACCAGGGTTGACGCACGAACCGGAGTCAGCGCCACGGTCTCTCCGGACGGAGGGCGTATCGCCTATACCGTCCTGGAATCGGAGAGTGCTGTCGGCACCGGGTTCGTCGTCGAGACCGCGCGCGGCGTGCCTGCCCAGGTCTGTGCCAGATGCACCGTCACGGGGTTCCTGTCGGACGGACGCCGGCTGCTGGCCTACAGCGGCGGGACAGTCAGTGTGCATGACGTCGTGACCGGCACGTCCGTCGACGCCGTGACGGCGTCGGAGGGCTTCGTCAACCGTCCACATGCATCACCTGACGATCGATGGCTGACGTTTCGCGCCGGTCCGGACGCCCCTGATGACACGGGGCATTCCTTCCTCACGCCGCTGACGCCAGGTCGCCCGCAGCAGCGCCGCGCCTGGATCGAGATCGATCGAACGCCCGGCGGGCGTCCCGCCGGCTGGTCGCCGGACGGGCGCACGATTTATCTGTTGCTCGACACCGATGGTTTCCGCTGCCTCTGGGGTGTACGCATCGCTGCGAACGGTCAGCCGCTGGGGCCTGCCGCCCCCATCCGCCATTTTCACGGCGCCGACTGGACGGAGATGAGCACCAGTTACGGCAATCCGTTCTCGTCCGACGGTTTCCTTTACGGAACGATCAGGCGACGGGGCAACGTCTGGAGCCTTGTCCGCCAGCCGAGGCCCTGACACCTCTCGGCTGCGCCCTGCGCTCTCGCGCGGGCTCACTGATCCGATCCGCCGGCCGTATCGGCACGCGAATCAGCTCCCGCTGAACATCGAGAAGGGGATCCTCGATGTGTGGACGCAGAGCCGACGGCCGACGTCGCTCTCCGCAGTAGTAGCCGGTCGGCTCGATCAACTTCGCCCGCCTCCGCCGCGACGCCGCTTCGGCGGGGCAGCGTTCGCCTGCACCCGTGAGCAGGGCTGGCGTCCCCAACGGGAAACACCCCGGTTCGGTTCTGCGGTCGCGGGTGGCGCTGCACCGCGCGGCCTAACCTCGGCTCGTGTGCGGGACCGGGAGCCGTTCCCGGTCCCTGCCCTCGTGATGCCGGAACCCACCTGCGCGCGATTCAGACGGTCAGCGCAGGGGCTGCGCCTCGAAGATGAGGCCTTTTTGATTGCTGATATACGCCCTTCCACACGGATCTTGCTTGTCTTTGACCATGAACCAATAGCCGTCGGACCTAACCGACCAAGCGGCCGCCCGGTGCGTCATCTGTATCGTTTGACCGCAACGGGATTGAGCACGCGAGGGAGCTTGCGGCGGCCACTCGGCGACACGTCAAGAGCAGGCGCCTGCGGCTGCGTCCGCGCCTGGGGGGGGGCGTGATGAACTGGCCGCTCTGGGTTGTGACCATCGCCGTGCGATGGATGCCAGCGGATGAGTACTTGCCTGTCCTGGCTGGCAAGCCGTACAGTGTCCGCATGGAAGTGCAGGTCTCGGCAGAGACGGCCCGAAAGCTGAACGATCTCGCAGCGAGCAGCGGTCGTGCACCCAACGAGATCGTGGAAGATGCTCTGGCCGGCTATCTGGAAGAGGTTTCAGCGGTTCGGGCCACGCTTGACGGCCGATACGATGACCTCAAGAGTCGCCGTGTCGAACCGATCGACGGCGAGGACGCCTTCAGGCGACTGCGGGAGAAAAGCGAGCGTCGACGCTCAATCGGATGAGCGGCTACGCCTTCCACCCGGAGGCTTTCGCAGATCTCGACGAGATTTGGGAATACATCGCGCAGGACAACATCGACGCTGCCGACCGGGTGCTCGCCGACGTTGAATCAACACTCAAGACGCTCACGGCATCCCCGCACATCGGACACCGACGCCCTGACCTTACCGAACGCCCGTTACGATTCCACGTCGCGCGCGAGGAATACCTCATCGCGTACGCACCTGACGAGAAGCCGCTGTGGGTTCTGGCGGTATTTCACGGCCGTCGAAATCCGCGCCTCATGGCCGCAATCCTGCGAGATCGAGAGTAGGCGTAATCGCCCCCGATTTCGAGGAGCCGATGCTGCCGCACATCCTCTTCGAACACCTTCCGAAGGTCGTCCAATCGCAGACGATGTGCTTCGACGGTCGTCCGCGACCGTTCCACGGTCGGTTCACCCGGGTTGCGGCCGACGAACCCAACTGATGGCGATCAATCCAACGAACAATCGCACTCTCATCTTGTCTTCACCGATGGTGCATGCGGCCTGTGGCAGGGTTCATCTGTGCCGTCATTCGACAGGACGTTACGCGCACAGGCCGCCGTTTTCCGCCAGCACGCAGTGCTGCACAAGGTTCTATCCCCGAAGCGACTCCGATTCGACGGCGTGAAGTGTGGACCCGCCCCAACCTGCTTACATTCACCGAATTGGCGGAACGACGGCAGTCGCGGAAAGTGTGGCGTCCCCAAACGGAGTTGCTCAGGTTTTCCAAATGGACGGATCGGCGCTGTTGGCGGCCTGAGGTCGCTCTTGTCAGCGCCTCAAACGCCTAACGTTTCGGGTAGATTCCGGGGGAGGGTTGGCATGTCAAACCCGAGCCCCCCGGAATCATCTACTTCACCAGCGCGTTGCAGCAGTTTGAGTCAGGTCCTTCACCGGCGCGTTCGCTGATGATTTCACGAGGTTGATCGCCGCGAGGCAGTCCGACTTGTTGTAGTAGCCCTCCCCAGAGTCGGCGATCGTTTTGCCGTTTGCCGCCACCAGCCGCCAACGATACTGACCGGCGCTGTCCTTGTACAGCTGATACTCCATTACTCGACTCCGTTCGCTAACGTCAGCGGACGTTGCTGACACAGTGGGCAAAAAAAAGAGGGTCGCCCTACCCCTCTTTGTGCGTCAGGCCACCTTGGCCGACGTACTTCGGGAGGTACCCGAGATCCTGGAGGCGATACAGGGTCATCGAGTAACCAACATCGAACAACTCCATCAGGTCTCGCAAAACAGCCTCAGCCTGCTCCGTCGCGAGAGCTTCCCGCAGATCGGTCAACCCCCGCACCTGCACCGAGGACGAAAGAGCCGCCCTCAATAGATCGCGAGGTAGGAGCAGCGAGGCCATACCTCGATTGGCCTGATACTCCCACCAGTCGGGCGCGCTGCCGCCGGCCTCAATTCCTTCACCGCGGCACATGACCGCTACTGTGTCGCAGGCCATATCGTCGAAGAGAGACCGCGCAGAGCGGATCGGATGAAGCGCCGCGTGAAGCGCAATATGGGCGCACTCGTGAGCCAGTGTGCTTCTCAGTCTTCGCCTCGCGACTGGCGAGCTGACAGCCTCGTTCGCCAAATCGGCACTCACCTGGACGTAGAACGACCCGTCTGCGAGAAAGGTTGTTCGTCCCAAACAACCTTTCGGTAGGACGCAGAAGTCAGGATCCACACAGTACAGATCCTTCAGGATCACATCCACGTCGATACCCTGCCGCGGAACGAGTGCGGTCTGGCCGGCACGGCTCCGGACAGCGTCCATCATTGGATCAAACCGATCAGCGGGAATCCACAGCTTCGATCCCCAAGGGCTGCGGGGGTCCGGCCGCGGGGTCACTGGCTGCCTCCCCCCTTCTTGGCGTCCTCTTGCAGTCGTTTCAAGATTTCCCGAGGATCCTTCCCGGAAGACTTGACTTCCCGCAGCATCTGTCGAACGGCAGGTGTCGTATCGAGCCAGTGCTGGAGGTCCCGTTCGAGTCTGGTGCTCAGAGCGTCCAGCCCCTCATATGTGGCGCCGACGTTTGCCAGTTCATCAGCCATTCGGCGCAGCACATCCTCAGAAGGACGACGACGGTCCCGCTCAATGTCTGACAAATACGCGGCAGAGACCTTGATCCTTTCGGCGAACCCCCGGAGAGTGAAGCCCGCCAAGCCCCGTAGCCGCGAGATCTCTTGGCCGAGTGTCGCTCCCTGTTCTCGCCCCATGTGTTCGCAATGTTAGCAGGCTTTGCGAACGCACGTCAAGGGTGGTGCGTTTCAGGAGAGGCTGTGACGCTGGATTGCGCGTCTCGATGCGAGGACTCGACCAGAGTGAGCGGAATGATCGCCGTTCATCGCATTCCCGCCCGCTCCGAATTTAGTGCGAGCAGGCGCGCCAAGATCGCTTGCTCGCTCGCGTCCGCAGGAAGGCCGTAGGCGTCGAGCACCGCGCGATCGAGTTCCTCGTGCAATTCGCTTAACCATGATGGCGGAGCGTTATACAGGGCCGTGAGCGTGCGTTTCCTCAGCGGCTTCACGGCCTCCTCATCAATCGGCACCATCCGCGAATAACGTCCCTGATGCGACCGCCACGGCCCATCGAGCGAAGCAGGAAACGTCCACACCTCTTCACGCACCCATTCGGGCGGATAGAGCCACTGCGTGCGCAGTTTGTGCAGCTCGCGAGCTGCCGCGCCGATCCGATCCCCCGAGAGATCGGGAAACGGAAACGTTTCAAAGGTGCTCGTGGGCGTGTAGCGCGGGCGCGTCTCCAACCGGGTGCCCTTTCGCAACGCCCACAACGCGTGCACTCGTGATTGCAGGACGCCGAACGACGAATCGTCAGATGTGGCGAAGACGATGAGCTGGCAATCCGGCAATGTGGGTTGTTTGAACCACTCGAACACCCGGTGCTTGGCAATTCTCAACGTGCCTAGAAATCTCGATAGCGGCTCAAAGGCCGTGCGCAAGGCTGGCCGAGGTTCCACGTGCATCCACCATCGAGCAGCGTAAGCCCCGCGCCGGTTCTTGGAGCGGATCGGGTACACGTGTCTGCGAATGTGCTCAAACGGCAGCTCGTATTTGGCGGCATCGCTGCTATTCGTGCCGGCTGGAAAATCGATGATCCACATGTGCCGTTCACGGCGAACCACGTCCAATCCGTTGACCCACGGCCGCAGCACGTCGCTATTGGGGCGGCCGTGGGGGTTCGGCTGTTGCAGCCACTCTGCGGCCAGCTCGGGAGGAATGTCGAACGCACCGCCTTTCGTATCTCCCATGAATGAAGTACCGCGCGCAGCCTTCAGACGTTTCGCTTTCGTGAGATCGATCGTGGTTGTCAGATCCGCGTTGATCGTCGGCACGTGGGAGCCGTCGAGCGTGCGCTCTTTTTGCTCGCCGTTGTCGAATCCGACCATTGACACGTGCACGTTGGCACCTTCGAGCACCCACTCTCGCGTGCTGATTGCGAAAAAAATGTCTCCGCTCTGCTTGATGCGCTCTAGCACCGCACGATTGGCTCCGCCGCGGATGCCCTGCGTGGCAAGCAGGCCTGCGCGCCGCGTCTTTCCCGCCTTGATCTGTGCACGTGCCTTCTCGAACCAATAGCAGCAGTAGTCCGCTTCCGGCGGCACGCGCTCGCCCCACAACGTGAAGAGCCCTTCCACGTATTCATCACCGAGGCTTGGCCTGAGCTTCTTGCCGCCGAGAAATGGTGGATTGCTCACGATGAACTCGGCTTCGGGCCACTCGGGTTCGACAACCACGAGATCCGGTTGCAGATCGAGCACCGCATCTTTGTTCTCAAACGTGGTCATCCGCTGCAAGATCGGCTCTTCGGGATCACCGAGCCCGTTTTTCTTCACCCACTGCAGATAGCCGATCCACACAGTCATCTGTGCGAGTTCGTGCGCGTATTGGTTCAGCTCGATTGCGCGCATTTGTCGGGGATTGACGGCGGGAAACAACCCGCCAATGAACCGCGCGGCGAACACGATTACTTCTTTTTCAAGATCTTTGAGCTTCTGAAGGGTCACGAAGAGGAAGTTTCCCGAGCCGCACGCCGGGTCAAGCACGGTAACGCTGTGCAGCCGATTGAGAAACCCGCGCAAGACTTGGCTCGTCTTGTCTCGCCGCTGCTTGGTGAAAACCGGCACATCAACGAGCTTCTCAACCTCGGCGCGCACCGCGGCCCACTCCCGCCGTAACGGTTCCATCACCACGGGCTCGATCAGGGTTTCGATATCCTCGCGACTCGTGTAATGAGCCCCGAGCTGCGATCGCTTGTCAGGATCGAGTGCACGCTCGAAGAGGGTGCCGAAGATCGACGCATCGATCGCGCTCCAATCGAGCCCCGTAACCTCGCGTAACACGCGCATCTCGTCTGCGGTCACGTCAAGCACTTCGCTGTCATCGAACAGGTCGCCGTTGAAATACGAGATCCGTTCGGCGCCGAAGTGTCCGCCGCGAGCCATCGCCGTGAACAGCTTGCCGATCACTTCCCTGAACTGCTCCGGATGAGGTTGAGTATTCTCAACAACCTTCGTGAAGAGCCGCTCGGGTAGCAAGCCAACGTCTTCAGCGAATAGGCAGAACACGATGCGATCGAGGAAGCGGGCTACCTTCTGCGGCGGGATCTCGCGAGCCCGAAGCGTCTGCGCGATCTCGGTAATCTTCGTGGCAGCCTCTTCGGTGATCGCCTGAACCGTCTTATCAGGCCGAAGGCTCTCCGGCGAGTGGAACACGGCCCGCAGCACAGCGAATTGATCGGCATCCGCGAGCCCTTCGAGCGTCAGCTCGTGTGTTGTCGTGGGCGTGTTCGGGAAGTGCGTATGAACGACGAGGCGATCCGTGTCGCACGTCACGAGCAAGGGCGGGTTTTCCAGCGCACCGAAATACAACAGCAGTTGCCTATACGCGGCGCCGAGATCCCGGTCGAGTCCTTTGTATTCCCATCCAAAGAAATTCTTTTTCCAAACGTCGGCCCAGCCTTCGCCGCCGGTTGCCTTCGCGGCGCCGCGCTCGAACGTGAACCAACGGCCTTCGGGATCGGCCTGCGCGGGCGTGGGATGCCCCACGAGCCGGCACAGATCGATGAAATGCTCTTGAGCGGCCGAGCGTTCCTTCAACTCGTGAAACCGCCATTTGGCGATGAAATCCGCAACGGTCATTTTTTATCCGGCAGTGCCCAATGCCAACTCGATTTGTAAACCGTCTCGCCAGTCTCCGCCGAATAGCTCTTCGTCCACATGTTTTGATTGTTCGAGCCGCCGTATTTGCTGCTGTCCTTCATGTTGTCGTAGACGCGTTCCGAAATGCACACGTAATAGGGCGAGCTGCCCTCTTTCGAGAGCTTCACCGCGTAATTGGTTGCGTTCGCGACCCAGACGAGATCGTTGTTATTTTCGCCCCGGATTCCGCCTCTGACCACGAGAACGTCTCCCGAGTCGATTCCGATGCCGAAATCGAATTCCTTCCCCTGAAGCTGCGTGTTTTCCTCGAAGTATTCATCCATCTTCGGTTTCAGCAGCTCGGTGCCGAACCAACGCATCTGGAGGGCCGCTTTTGCAGCATTCGTGCGTTTCATGCCGCCCGCAAACGCCGCCAGCACGCCATCACCGTTGAAGCTGCAAATCTCGCCGTCGTTCTCGCGAGCGATCTTCGTCACGCCCCACAAAAACGTTTTATACATACGAGCCGCAGTCACTCGCCGCGTGGCATCCACAATCGCGGTCGATTCGCGAATGTCGATGAACAACATCGCCAGCTCGATCTTTTTGCCGTTCTTTCCGAACGTCAGATCCTCAACCGATGGAATCTTCTCTGTGTCCGTGACCGTGTATTTACCGGAGAAGAAATCGTCTACCACCTTTTTCGCATCGTCTTTCGTCAGAGCCACGCGATCACCCCATAGCAAACGATCAGCAGCGCGATGCCAAGCGCGAGCGCTCGCACCGCCATCTTGAAGTGGCAGTGTTTCCGGTTGGCGATCACTGCGTTAACGTGCACCTGACAAGCCAGATCTTCCAGATAGCCCGTTTCGGTCTGCGCTTTGGCCCTATCGATGTAAGCGTTCAGATCCAGCGAGCCCACGTTGCCCCAATAGATCAGCGAAAAGGTGTGCGAGATGTTGTCCGTGCGCGGGAACAGGACGAGAAAGCAACTGATCAAGCTCACGATGTAGGACACGAGCGCGCCGATTGCCAGCAGGACGGCAGCGAGTGGCAGCGGTGGTGCGTTCGCCGCGCGCTCGGCCACGAGCAACGTAGGCGTGGGGAACGCGAGCAGCACGCCGATTGTCGTCAGCAGGATGCCGGCCTTTTGATCCGCGGCACGGATCGATTCCTGAACACGGTCGAGGGTGTCGAGGAGCGCGTTCTTGTCCATTGTGAACACACGCGTACCAACAGGGCGAAGCCGAACCCCCAGTCGCCCAGGTCAGTTGAGCGAAGAACGTCGCCTATTTTACGCGACTGCGCCTCAGGGTGGACCTGATCCTGGTTCGCGGAAGTGCGGATTCGGCAAGAGCACAAGGCCGACGGCCTCGTATCGCGCCCTGACGTTGCTGCCGTCCCAGTCCGGCGGCATCCGCAGCCGGTGCAGCAGCCGGTCATCCTCGCGTGTGACGGTGGCCAACCACCAGAACCGATCGAGCCGCTGCCGAATCGCGTCGACGGTGAGCGTCCCGGCGCGCGCCTCCCGCTCGCAGGGTTCCTGAATGTACGCGGTCTTCGGTACGAGGTGCTCCCAGACCAGATCGGAGTAGACGCCGGCGCTGATCCGGTCCTGGGCGGCCGGGGTGATGAAGTGGGTCTTGTGGTACTTGTTCCGCCCGCGATACAGGGCCAGGTGGGCGTTCGAAAGAAACTTGTTGAGCCCCTCTCGCAACCCGGCGACGAGGACCGCATCCTGCCAGTCGATCGCCGTCAGCAGCTTGAAGTAGGCCGCCGCCAGCTGCTCGTTGCCCGGCGCCCCGAGTCTCGGCGGCACGTCTGGCGTTAATACTTATAGTCTCTGGTTCGGCCGGTCAAGCCGCCTCAGCATTCGGGGTGTGGAGGACATCCGGGTGCTGTTCGGGCGCCGCGTCCGCGAGTTGAGGAAGGCGCGCGACCTCTCACAGGAGGAACTGGCGCACCGGGTCGGCGTCCACCCGACGTACTTGGGCGGCATCGAGCGGGGCGAGCGCAATCCGGCGCTCGTGAACATCAACCGCATCGCCGACGCGCTCGGCGTCTCCCTCGCCGAACTGTTCGCGCCGCTGCGGGGCAGGCCAAAACGGTGATCGCCGTATGCGGTGGTTCGGCACTGCTGGCTGCTTAAATTTCGCTTCGGACCCGCCGAGGGATAAAGTTATCGCCCGGCCTTTCGTGCCTCTGGACGACTTCTGACGAACGAGTCAAGGCCGGCCGGGATGCTTTAACGGTCGGTTAAGATTCCCCGCCTCAGCGAGACTCACCACATGACCGACTCGCAAGTTGCGTTGCTCGTCTCGGGCGGCGCGGTTGTCATCTCGCTGCTGTCGTTCTTTTGGACGATTGGGTGGTCGATCTGGCAGCACCGTCGGCTTCATCACCCCCGGCTGACGGTGATCGCCACTCATTCTCTGCCGACCTTTCCGGGAGGAACAGGCGAATGGTGCGTCGGTGTCACCGTCGTGAATGACGGCGCCGTGGCTGTGACGCTGACGTCCCTGAAGTTCATGGTTCGCAATGACCCGAAGAAGCAGGGCATCTTTCCGACTACCTGGATCCACGTCGAGCCGCAGCGTATCCCGGTCAAGCTGACACCCGGTGATCGTTGGACCGGCCTAACGGAGATGAAGCCGCTTGCCGTCACGCTGCAAGAGCACTTCGGGCCGCGAGCGCGATTCGACCTGTGGGTCGTGCTCATTGATGCGGCCGACCGGACTTACCGCACGAAGCTGTCGATCATCCCGTGATTGACAAGCCCCGCCATTCCGCAGAATTTGTCAATACCTTGCGCAGTCGCCTGTCAGCTGTGTAAACTCCCGTCTGGACTCAGAGACGCTGGCTTCCTTCACCGAATACCGGTGAACAGCCGGACGGGGCACCGTGGGGAATGTCGGGTTCAGCGAACCCGGCTGAGAGAAATCCTTCGCAGCACCACGCTCCGCTGCGACACACCCACCCCCGCCAAGCACGCCTAGGAACCGTGCGGAAACTCTCTCCTTCGCGGGAGAGCTTCGCGTGCGTTCCGTCGACCCCAATTCAGAGGTTCTCGAAAGAGTCGTCTCCCAGCCTCTTTCATCCCTGACGTTCTCCGATCTTGCGGAATACCAGCGCAAGCTGACGGCGATCGAGACGTACCTGAGAAAGCGCGGGGATGATCTCGACCGGCAAAACGACGCGGCCGAGTGTCGTCTGCGCGTCGAGCGCGCGCTCGGAAACCTGCTGACCGAAACCGTGGTTCCGCGTGGGAACCACGGTGGTGTGGTCGGAGCCAGCAAGAGCCTGCCTGACGGCGTTACCAAAAAGCAGTCGCTGATCTGGAGGCGTGAGGCCGCCGTTCCCGAGGTGATCTTCGAGCAGTGGGCGGCGGAAACACGCCAAGCTGGTGGTGAGCTGACCAGCAGTGGGCTCCTGAATGTCTGGGCCGAGCTGTTCGATCAGGACGGTCCGAAGCCCTCCCGCGCCCACGGCGGCGTCTTTCCGGACGAGCGGATCATCGACGCGGCGTTCTTCCACTTCCGTCAGACGGGCTTTCCCTACCGGCAGGCCCCGCTGCACGTTGCCATGCAGGAGATCAACCGGCTGGCGGCCACAAAGCCGTCGAAGCTGCTCACGACCACGGCGGCCTGTGTTGTTGCCGACGCCTATCACCCACACCGGTTCCGCGCCACACGAGACGGACACCGTTCCGTCGTGGAGGCGTTCGAGAGCGACGCTCACCTGCGCAGGGCGCTGCTGCACGAGCTGAAGGCCGGACACCCCATTCCGGCGGGCTTTTTCGCCGGCCTCCAGATCGTGTCGGGAACCGCACCGTGTTCGAACTTCCGGCCGGGTGTCGCCCTGCACTACTACCGCAAGTATTGCCCTCCGGCCGGGACCGTTCTCGACACGAGCACCGGCTACGGCGGTCGCTTGGTTGGCTTCGTGGCCTCGGGGCGCGCCCGTTACATCGGCATCGACCCGAATCGCGAGACCCACACGGCCAACCTGCATCTCGCGGCCGACCTGGGGTTCACTCACGCGGTCGAGCTGTACTGCTCTCCCGTCGAGGACCTCGACGCCGAACTGGTCCGCGGACGTTGCGACTTTGCCTTGACATCACCGCCGTACTTCACGAAGGAGCACTACTCCGAAGATGACACCCAAAGCTGGAAGCGCTATCCGACACCTGACGCATGGCGTGGGGGGTTTTTACGGCCCATGCTTAGTCTTCAATTCGAAGCGTTACGGCCGGGAAGCATCAGCGTGATCAACGTCGACGACGTCCGGATCCGCAGCAGCGAATACGCCGTCAGCGAGTGGACGACCGAGATTGCCCGCGAGGTCGGCTTTGAGCTGATCGACATCGACCATCTCACGCTGCCGCAGACCTACTGGTCCAAGCGCGGTGGACACGACCCGAGTGAGCCGATCTTCATCTTCCGCAAGCCATAGGCAGTAATGGGACTCCCGGTCGGAGGGTGGCGGAACTTATTGGGTTTTTAACCTAAAAATGTTTGACATGGTTTTGGAACCTGATACCGTTGTCGTTGAAGGTTCGCGGTTCCCGGTTGAACACGGGCCTTTAACCTACCGCTCTCAACGGGCACGTGGGTTCGCGCGAAGGAATGAAGGAGCGAAAGATGGACTTCACCTAGCGCGAGCCTCGTGTCCGTTCTTACGTACGCGGTGCTCGCGGAGTTTTGGAGCGGGCATCGTGAAGCACTACCTCAAAGTCGATCTCGAATTGGATCGTCGCGGCTGGTCGCGCAAGCAGTTAGCCGAGCGAACCGGCCGCAACGGCAGCCTTCGTATTAGCGAGAGCCTTCTCTCGCAGATCTGTAACGGTCGTGTCCGCGCCACACGCGAGGAACTTGAAACGCTTTGTGCGGCGCTGAACCTCAGTTTGCCCAATCCGGCAGACATCCTACGGCCCTGCGTCGTCATCGACCCCGTCGAGGCGGAGGCTCGGTGAACCCCGCTCCGGCCCTGACCTCTCGGGTGACGTTCGGCACGACCGAACAGGTGTGGTTGCGGATGGCCGACCTTCGGCTGCAGCCGACTCCCGGTGGCGTCACGCTCCGCCGCGCTCTACAGCTCCACGCGCTGGGGCTCTCTGTGATCCCGCTGAAGCCGAACTCCAAAATGCCGGACCTGGACAGTTGGGAGCAATTCCAAACTACTCGTCCGACAGAAGACGACCTTCGCGTCTGGTTCGGCAACGGTGAGCTAAGGAACATCGGCATCGTTCTCGGTCGCGTCTCCGGCGTCGCCGTCATCGAGAGCGACACGCCGAAAGCCGAGAGCTGGTGCAAGGACAACCTCGACGCGACGCCGATGCAGACGCGCAGCGCACGAGGCGTCCACCGCTACTACCGTCGGCCGCCGATGGCGGAAGTGATCCCGTCCAAGATTCGCACGACCTCAGGTCTGGAGATCGAGGTCAAGAGGGACGGCCAGTACGTCGTCGGTCCGGGCAGCGTGCACCCGTCCGGTCACATCTACACCGAGATCGGCACCTGGCCGACCACGCTGAATGATCTGCCGCTCCTGCCGGTGGATCTCATGTTCGGTGAGGCGGGATCGACCTCCACGAAGCGGGCAGAACCACTGCCTCAGACCCTGAGCCAGGGGTCGCGCAACGACCTGCTCTTTCGAGAAGGCTGCAAGCTGCGGCGACTCGGGTGGGACGCCGAGGAGATCGCGACCGCGCTGAAGGGCGTCAACGACCAGCGCTGCGATCCACCTCTCGGCGCGTCGGAGGTCGAGGGCATCGCGCGGAGCTGCTGTAGGTATCAACCGGCGCAGGACACCTTCCCGACCACCGAGGCCGGAGATGCCGAGTTCTTTGCCTCGTGCTTTGCGGACCACGTCCGCTACGACCACCGACGCGGACGGTGGCTGCTGTTCACCGACCACCGGTGGGCACCCCAGACCAACGGCGAGATCCACCGACTGGCGCTCGACGCCGTTCGTGCACGACAGCGCGCCAACATCGGTGACGCCGCGCGAGTTCGATGGGCCGTCGGCGGCGAGGCGCGCAAACGTCTGACGAACCTGCTGGCGTTGGCGCAGAACATTCCGCCGCTGGCCGATGTCGGAGACAGCTGGGACCTCGACCCGTGGCTGCTGGGCGTCGAGAACGGCGTCATCGACCTGAGGACCGGCCAGCTGCGCGCCGGTCGATCTGAGGACCGGATCACCATGTGTGTCCGCGTGCCGTATCACCCGGACGCCACGTCGCCGCTGTGGGACCAGACCATCTCTGAGATCTTCGGCGGCGACGCCGAGCTAATCGCCTACTTCGATCGGGCGACCGGCTACTCGTTGACCGGTGACTGTTCGGAGGAGGTGTTGATCTTCTGCTGGGGCGGTGGTGCAAACGGCAAAGGCACCCTCATGAACACCTTCGGCTGGGTGCTGGGCGACTACGCGGACGATCTGCCGTTCTCGGCGCTGGAGATGCACGACCGCAAGAGCGGCATCCCGAACGACATCGCGAAGATCGTCAACAAGCGGTTCGTGACGGCATCCGAAACGGGCGACACCAACCGGCTGAACGAGGCACGGATCAAGTCGCTGACCGGACGTGACCCGATCACCGCGCGGTTCCTTCACGAAGAGTTCTTCACCTTCAGGCCGAACGCGAAGTTCTGGCTCGCGACGAACAAGAAGCCGATCGTTCGCGACACGAGCACCGGTTTCTGGCGGCGCATCCACCTCGTGCCGTTCACGCGCAGCTTCGAGCAGAACCCCGACAAGACGCTGAAGGACAGGTTGATCGAGGAATCGGCCGGCATCTTGACGCGGGCGGTGCGCGGTTGCCTTGCGTGGCAGCGGACGGGCCTTGTGCCTCCGGCCGTTGTTCGTGAGGCGACGAAGTCGTATCGCGCGGACAACCTTCCGCTGGTCGACTTCATCGACGCGCGCTGCGTGCGGGAGCCGAAGGCCAGGGCGACGTTCGGCGCACTCTTCGACGCATACCTCCGGTGGTGCAACGACGTTCGCGAGTCGCACCGACTGACCCGTCCTCAGTTTCGAGACGCGCTTCGTGAGCTGTTTGCCGTTGATGAGACCTCGAAACGCAACGTTACCTTCATTGGAATCGGGCTTCAGGACACGAAACACAGCGACGAGGCCACAAACGGGAGCTTGGAACTCTGAGATGCAGGAACTACAGCAACAACCGGGAACATTTCATATTTTTTCCTTTAGAAGCTTGCTAGGGAAAAAACAGGAAATCTTCCTGTTGGTTCCTGTTGCTGCACCGGTCAATCAACACAAGGTCGCCATGCCATGGAGGACCGCGTGAGCGTCATCCTACTCGGCCTGCTGCTCCTGCCCCTGCTCATGGCCTTCGCGCCACCAGCCCTGAAGCTTGGTGACGATGAGTCATATCTCTGTGGCGCACCGACGGCGGACGGGAGCCCGTGTCGCAAACCCCGAAGTCCGTTTCATACGCGCTGCCCAGTTCACGGTGCGAAGCATCCGCTCTCGAAGCAGAAGGCCACGGAGCAGATGCTCATCGCGCGCGACTGGGTCCTCGGCAAGTTGATCCCCCTGGTCGAACGCATCGAGGCCATGCGGCCGACGGACTTCGACGACGAGATCAAGAAGTACGAACTGCTTCAGACGATCTACTTCAAGACGCTGGACCGCACCGGTCTTGGGCCTTCTGCGCTGGTGAAGCTGGAGGCCACGTCAGGACGACCCGAGCTTGAAGCACTCACGACCGAGCAGCTCGCGCAAGAAGCCGAGCGCCTTGCACGTCAGCTCCGTGAACCGCGACCTGAGGCCATCGACGGCGAGGTGCTCAACGAGAGCGATATGGACAACTCCCCGACAGGAGTTGCCCAAAGCGAACCGCAAGCCGATTCGAACCAACAGGTTACTGAGGGTGACGTCTAGATGCCCAACAAAGGACACGAAACCGGACCAATGGCAACCATCGGCCAGTCCGCCGGAAGCGTTCCAGACGTGAACCAGACGACGGGAATCGGGCTTCCGGTGCCGGCCGACTTCGACCTGGATCGCTGGAGCAGGACGCTCGACGCTCGCGGCGTCGTCTACACCGTGAGGAAGGGTCGGTTGCGCTGGCTGAAGAACTACGCGCTCTTGGACGACTTCGACCGCTCGGTGATCCGGCTGCATCGCGACGAGATCAAGCGGCGCATCACCTCGAAGCTGTGGCCGCTGCCGCCGGAACCCGAGGCACGTGCCGCAGAACCCGAGCCGACGCAAGACGTGCCGCATGTTCCGCAGTCGCAGGACGAAGAAGAAGAGCCGCAAGTCTTCGTGTACGGCCACCGCGTCACCGAGACCGACGTCGCTGAGTGCTTCTCGCGACTCGACCAGCGTACGCAACAGGACCGTGAGCGCGGCTGGATCACGAAACGCGAAGCGTACCGCATGACGGCCGCGTGGCTGCGCCAGTCGCTGGAGATGAAGTGATGCTGACCGACCTAACGGCTCCCGAGCACAAGCTCCGGATGATTCATGAGTGGCAGGAGGTCGTGCTGTTCTACTTCGACGAGATCGGCAAGTGGCCGTATGACCCGGACCTCGATCCCGAGCTGCTCGAACTGTTGCTCGACGCGTTGCTGCTGACGCGCAACGGTCTTGACGCCCTGTCGAAGTTCGCCTCGGCTGTGAGTTTCATGCTCGATTGGCGCGGTGAGTACCGCCAGCTCTGGCCGCACGAGAAGCAGATGCAGCGCAAGGCGGAGCGGCTCTGGTGGGCCTGCTACTGGACGGAGCAGCGGATGCCGAAGCCGCCGGAAGGAACGAAGGAATGAATGCCCACAGACAGCAACGGAGAACACAGATGTCAGGCAAAGCATTTGTCGAAAAGATGCGCGCGTCGATCGACGCCGCTCTAAAGGTCCGGGAACGGCGCTCGTGTCAGCTGCTCGTGCACGCCGGTTGCGGCTGCCGCCTCGAGGATTACTACGAGCCGGTGTCCGAGGCCAGGACGGCCGCTGCGGCCGTTCCTCCGGCGCCGTCGATGATCGAGGCACTCGGCGCAAGCCATGGCCGCATCGAACCGGTGATCGCCAGCCGCGCCACGCGAACCGGCGTTCCGGCCGCACCGAGCGTGATCGACTACATCCGCGCTGCTCGCGCCAAGGAGAAGAGGTAATGCTCACGAGATCGACGTTCACGCACATCACCGACAGGTACGCCGACGGCAAGCAGCCCACCTCGGTGATCGACCAGCACATCGCGCTGCTCGAAGCGCATGCCGCCGAACTCGCGCGCATGTCTGAGGACATCAAGGCGCGCGTCCCGACCGTGGATGAGACGACCAACAGCCACGACGAGGCACGTGCTCACGCGATGCGCGGCGACCTGCGGCTGCTGGAAGACGGCGTCTCTGAGTCGTCGCCTATCTCGGACGAGCGGCTGAACGAGTTCGTCGGCCTGCCCGGTCTGATCGAGACGCGCCGCTGGTTGGAACGTCTGCGTGTCGCGCGCGAGGAAGCCGTCGCTCGTGAAAGCGTCTCGTGGCCGCGGTCATTCAGGCTGAAGGACGGCAAGAGCCACTACTCGGCAGGGCGGCGCTACAAGGCCGGCGACGTGGTCGAACTCACCGAGACGCAGGCCGAGGCGTTTGCCGACAAGTTCGAGCCGGCCGAAGCGGCCACCAGCTGAGGCGAGGGAAACGTCGCGCGCGGCAAGCGGGCACCCGACCGCGCGGAAAAAACGTTCGTCGAAAGGCCCCTTGCCCGTCGCGCAAGCGGCGACCTTTCCCTTCCGGCGAACACGGGTCCTCTGGCCGGTCGGCGGCTCGCGGCCAGCGTCAGCCTTCGGTGCGGGGTTCTCCTGTCGGCCGAGGGCACGCCGCCACTATTCGATGTTCGCGTCGTTGTCGTCGGGCGGCGCGTTCCTGGCCGGTGGGCGCTCGCGGCCAGCGTCAGCGTTGACCGTCGTTGAAGGCGCGACGGTCGGACGCACGCGCCCAATTTGTTCGACAAACCGGGCGACCACCTCTAGACCATGTACATCGGGCGGGATTTAGTTTACCGTCGATCCAACCTTGAGTCATTTCGACTCAAGCTGGAACGAAGGAACGAACGATGAAGAAGAACCAGAAGCCCGCCGAGTCCAAGCAGGTCAAGCCCGCCAACACGAAGCCCGTCGCCGTCGCGGAGCCGCCGGACCTCGATGATTACGCGCGAGAGGTCGGACGCGAACCTGGGACCGCGGAGCCCATCGCGCCGACGGCTGACGCGCCGGTCCTGACGAAGGAGCTGATCGACGCGCTCCGGTCGGCCGACTCCGTTGACGCAGGGCTCAAGCTCCTTCAGCCGGACGCGAACCGGCCGAAGGCGAAGACCGACGCCGTCTACGAATTGAACGCCTCGTGCGCGGAGCCGCTGCCGCAGAAGCGCGGAGCCTGCCTCAAGGTCGTGACCGTCGCCGTTCGGCTGAACCGGCCGTTCAAGGTCAGCGACATCATCGAGGCGCTGCCTGAGGTCAAGTCCGCGCCGTACTGGACGCGCAAGCTGGCCAAGACCGGCCACCTCGTGGAGCGCGCGTGATGGGGATGCGTCGCCAACGGCCCGTCAAGGGTGGCCGCCAGCCGCTCCCCGCGTGCGTGATCCGGCAGATCCACGACGAGGTGGATCGGACGGCGCGCAAGTTCAACGTCAGTCGCTCGTTCGTCATCGCGGTTGCCCTGGGTCACACCTTCGGCATCGAGGTCGAGGAGTACCGGCAGCAGCCGCGGCAGTTACGACGAGTCAAGTGAGGATCAATCCAGAGCGCCGGCAGTCGTCGGCGCTCTTTTTCTCTTTTCGGGAGTGTTGAGATGGATGCAGCGATTTACGCCAGGCGGTCCAACGAGCAGACCGGCCGCGTCGAAGAGGAGAAGTCCGTCAACCGTCAGCGAGAGTACGCGCTGGCGTTTGCCGCCTCTCGTGGCTGGACGGTCCTGGCCGAACACATCTTTGTGGACGACGGAATCTCCGGCGCCGAGTTTGAACGCCGCCCGGAGTTTCAGCGGCTGCTGTCGCTGACAAAGGGCCGCGCGCCGTTTCGATACCTGATCGTCAGTGAGCGCAAGTCCATCGGCCGCGAGATGACGCAGACCAGCACGGTCATCCAGCAGCTAGCCGACGCCGGGGTCGAGGTGTTCGAGTACGTCCACGGCAAGAGCCTCACGCCGCGGAATCACCTCGACAAGCTGCTGGCGTCGGTGCAGGGTTACTCGGACGAGGACCACATCCGAAAGACGAGTGAGCGCGTTCACGAGGCGCACAAGCGGAGCGTGCAGCGCGGCCACTGCATCGGAGGTCGTGTTTACGGCTACAAGAACGTGCATGTCTACAGCGGTGAGGACAAGGACGGCAACCCGCTGCGGTCGCACGTCGAACGCCACATCAACCCGGAGCAGGCGCCGGTTGTCAGGCGCATTTTCGAGCTGTACGCCTCGGGCCTCGGGCTGAAGGCGATCGCGAAGCGGCTGAACGTCGAGGGTGCACCGCCGCCCCCACCTTTCAAACGGAAGGACGAGGAGACCGCTCGGAACATTCCGAAGCCGAACCTCGGCTGGGCCGCGTCGACCATCCGCACGATCCTGCATCGCGAGATCTATCGCGGCGAGGTCGTCTGGAACAAGAGTCGCAAGCGGGACGAGACAACGCTGCAGGTCGCTCGACGCAAGCAGTCGCGCGGCGAGGCCGAGTGGGTCCGCTTCACCTGTGAGGACTTGCGGATCGTCAGCGACGAGCTGTGGCATCACGTCGCCGAACGGCTGAAGGAGATGAACGACCGCGCCGTTCGGTTCAACGGCAGGTTGTCAGGACGGCCGCCGAAACACGCGTTTAAGAACCTGCTGGCCGGGCTGGCGTCGTGCGCGATCTGCGGCGGCGGTCTCGTCGTGGAGACCAGCGCCCGCAAGGGACATCGCGTGGCCGAATACATGTGCCACCGTCGGCGCCACAACGGGAACTGCTCGAACGCTCTGCGGATGCCCGTGGACGTGATCAACGAGGCGGTCCTCTTCGAGGTCGAGAGTCACGTCCTGATACCCGAGCGCGTCGAACAGGTGATCCTCCTGACGGAACGGGACGACGTCCGCGACCGGCAGGAACTGCTCACCAAGGAGCGCCAGGACGTCCAGAAGCGCATCGACAGGCTCAGTCGGCTAGTTGAATCGGCCGACGCGCCGGAGTCCTTGATAGCCCGTTTGAAGGAGCTGGAGGGCCAGTTCAAGGACTTGACCAACCAGCTGGCCGCCTTGCGACCTGTGCCCCGACTGGCTCCTGACGTTGTCGAAAACCGGCTGGCCGAGTGGCGCCGCCTACTGCGGCAGAGCACGACGCAGGCGCGGACCGTTCTTCAACGCGTGCTGCGGGACCGGATCCTCTTTGCCCCGCGGGAGGACGGCAGCGGCTACGACTTCACCGCACCGACGAGGTTCGACAAGCTGTTCACCGGTGTGGCCGTCGAGCGGCCCGCCTTCATTCCGGAATCCCGTGAGGGTTGGGAGCACCTGACGGCGGAGGACACCTTCGACGCCGACTACGGAAGGCTGCTCGAACGCGCCTACGAGCGGTACGCGCGCAGCGGAAAAGGGGTGGCGTCCCCAGACGGTATTGAACAGAATTTCCACGGAAAAGGGGTGGCGTCCCCAACGGGACCGCGTATTCCTTCGGTTGTCCGCTGGCGTGTGGTCCCGCGCCGCGCCGCGTAGACGCCTCGATTGGGACCGGGAGTACTTCCCGGTCCCTGCCTCTCGAAAATCGGCCGCTGCTACGTGGCCTAGATCTGACGATCTCCCGCCCGCCCTTACCTCTCTATCCCTCTCGATCCGGTCCCTGCCTGCGCCGTCTCTAGAACTGCCGAGGTGCGGAGAAGAATTGCGACCTCGACCGCAGAAACCTTTCGACTTCCCTCTGCGATTCCGGTATGTTAACGGCGAAGGCGAGAGGCGCGACCTCTCGCCGACGTTCTCCGACCCGCCGACGCGTCCCTGCTGAGACCAGGGCGGTTACGGGATCGGCCGCTGAGATCGGCCGCGAAGGATCGGAGCAAAGCGAATGTTGGTTCGCCTTTGCTCGAATGCTTCGCGGCCGTTTTCTTTTCCCGCCTGCGAATCCTCTCCGAGCCGAAGCGAACGCTGTAACTGACGGGGCGAAGCTGCGCCCGTCGAAGGGAGTCTGCCGGTGAAGTTCTATCGAGTGCTGCTCTACGACCAGCCGCGTGGCTCGATGCGCGACCTCGCGCGGCGCGTGGGGATGTCCTACGACACACTGCTCGCGATTCGGAGCGGGCGCTTGGTGCCCCGGCCCCACGAGGTGAAGGCAATCGCTTACGTGCTCGGCTGCGCGCCGGAGCAGTTGATGCTCGACGTGGCTGCGCCCGCCGACGTGCAGGAAGCGGCGGTGGCGCGATGAAAGTTGTCTACGACGGAGATCTGCTGGTTGGCACCGAGGTGTTCTCCTATGACGAGCGCGTGCCCGATGATTTCGGCGGACTGCGCGGCCAGCTGAGTGTAGTGATTGCGCCCGACGGCGCGGTCGGCATTCGGTTCGTGGACCCCGAGACGGGTGTTGTTGACCCCGGTGAAGCCTGGTTCGGACGGCCGGTATGGGACGCACTCGTGCGGGCCGTCGAGCGGGGCCGCACCTCGAATGCCGAGTCGTCGCGTGAGCCGGTGTCGTAATGCGGCTCGTATATCGACGCTGCGAGTTTCGTGGTGCTGAGTGGGCCTCGTGGATCGCTGACGGTTTCCGGACGGTGGCGGTGAACTCGGCGGGCATCGCGCTGCTCGTGCGCGAGGAGTCGCGATGATGCACGCCGGTGACGTGCCCGCCGAAGTCGCCGAGGTCGTGACCTCGGTGCGGTCCGACTCGCCGAGCCTGTCTGACCTGCTTTCCGCTCTGCATCCGGTTGGATACCGTGACCTGCGTGCGCTGAATACGGGCGGGCAGGCGAAGACACGGCGTGCGCCGGTGAGCGACTGGCGCGGGGTCGAGTCCTTTGTCGAGGCGCACGCCGACTGCAACCTTTATGTAGGTGTCGCGCCGCGACGGAGCGCCAACGGCCGGAAGCTGGCCGACTGCCTGCCCCTGCATGCCCTGTTCGCTGATATCGACTTCAAGACGTTCGCTGGCGGCGAGCCTGAGGCGCGGCAGCGTCTCGCCGAGTTCCCGCTGGCCCCGAGTGCGGTCGTGGCGAGCGGTGGCGGATTGTACGCCTACTACTTCTTGACCGCGCCGCTGGCGGCGCAGAGTCCCGAGGCTACGTCGCTGCTGCGCCGGCTGTGTGCGGCGGTCGGCGGCGATCTGTCTGCCGCGGAACCTGCTCGAATCCTGCGGATCCCAGGCACGTTGAACTTCAAGTATGACCCGCCGCGCCCGGTTGTCCTCGAATCGCTGAGCGGCGCGCGGTATCCCTTGGCGCAGATTGAAGCCGTGCTGCCCGAGTTGCCCGAGGGCGACACCGGCACCTTTGAGATCGACCCACCGAACAGCCGCCCCGTCGAGCATGGCCTGAGCGTCGAAGCGCGAAAGCGTTTCGCGCGGCGCTGGCTCGAAAGCCAGCCGGGAGGCTACCGGCAGGGATACCGGCCGGATGATCCCGAGCAGTTCGGCCACGACGAGTTGATCAAGGTGTTGAAGACCGTCTCGAACGACTTCGACTTGCTCGACCTCGATGCGGTGCTCGACGCGCTGACGGACTGGAACCAGCGTTGTGATCCAAGCTGGCCGAGGGAGTTGTTGAAGGAGGAGGCGCGCGGCGTACTCAAGCGTGCCGGTTCTGCAAAGCGGCGACGTGGGGCGGCGTTGCAGTGGGCGCGTCGGCGGGACCGCAACGGTGCGGATAAGGGCATCGACGCCAGCGCCCTGCATAACGTGCGGCTCGCGCTGGCGAAGTTGGGCGTGGACCTGTTCTATGACGCCTTCGCTGAAAACACCTTCGTTGATCGGCGCACACTCGAAGATCCGGTGGTCGATGACCTCTGGGTGCGGATCGATGATCGGTTCCGGTTCCGCCCCGAGAAGCCGTTGCTACGGACCGTGCTGGAGACCGAGGCACGCGGCCGGACGGTGCATCCCGTTTTGGAGTACCTCGACTCGCTGCACTGGGACGGTAAGGCGCGGCTCGATACCTGGCTGATCGACTACGGCGGCGCGGAAGACAGCCCGTATGTGCGCGCCGTCGGGCGGCTCGTCCTCTTGGCGGCCGTGCGCCGCGTGAGACAGCCGGGCGCGAAGTTCGACGAGATGTTGATGCTCGAGAGCGCGCAGGGCATGGCGAAGTCGGAAGCCGTGAAGACGCTGTGCCCTGATCCGGCGTGGTTTGCCGATTCGATTCCGTTGAACGCCAGTTCGCAGGTGCTAATCGAACAGACCGAGGGCAAATGGATCATCGAAGTGCCCGAGTTGCACGGCTACTCCCAGGGTGATGTTGACAAGCTGAAAGCCACCCTCTCCCGCTCGACTGATCGGGCGCGGCTCGCCTACGGGCACTACGTGACCGAACGCCGCCGGCAGTTTGTGTTCATTGGTACGACGAACCAGATGACCGACTACCTGAAGGACTCGACGGGCAACCGTCGGTTCTGGCCGGTGCGCGTCGTTCGGTTCGACCTCCCGGCGCTGCGCCGCGACCGCGACCAGCTGTGGGCGGAGGCTGTCGTGCGCGAACGCCGGGATGAGTCGATTCGACTGCCCGAAGAACTGTGGGCCGCTGCCGCCCGCGAGCAGGAGAAGCGCCAGATCGTTGACCCGTGGGAAGAGCGGTTGATCGAGCGCACGAACGTGGAAGACCCCGAGGTCAACGCTGTCGAGTCTGACTTGATCTGGGAAGTGCTCGACTCCCTGCACGTGAACCAGCGCAACCCGCAGCACGCGCAGCGCGTGTCGAAGACCATGCAGCGCCTTGGCTTCGTCGCGAAGAAGCGCGTGTGGATGACGAAGGTCGTGAAGGACTTCGTGCCGGATGGCGAGTTGAAGACAAAGCAGGTCGAGCGTGAGGAACGCGTGCGGCCGCACTGCTGGTTGAAGCCGGACGTCGTGAAGGACGACGTGGTCGTCGCCGAGAAGCTGAAGTTTGCGACGTATGTGGGCGACACCGGCGCGGTACCAGTCGGGAGCACCGATGGGATCGGCGAGCACCTGCTGCCGTTCGTCGGGCGGCGCGGACCGGCCTCGGACTAGGTGCGGACCGGAGGAATGGACGAAAACGCCCGCAAGACCGACTAGACCGACTAGACCGACTGACTTCTAAGAGTTTCGGCGGGAGGGAGAACGGAGACGACGCGGAGGACGATGGAGAAGGCACTGCGGGAAAGGTCTAAGGGGTGGGTCGGTCTAGTCGGTCTACTCGGTCCGCCTGGGAAATTCGGCCGTCCTGCGGTCCGAGGTCGGTCCGGTAGTCGGTCCGGGAGTCCCCCGGCGAGGTAGCGAAAGTGGGCTTGATGCGTGCCCTCGGTAAAACGGATTCGGACGACGGCCGCGACCTATCGGACGCGGAACCTCTCGGACCGGGCAGCGATTCCCGAGCGGCGACAACGGCAACGGCACGGAGCGTAACGGGTGCCGGTCCGGTCCCGCTCGGGACCGAACCGAAGGACAAGAAATGATGACGATTGCGAACGAATCTGGGAACAGCGCGGGCCGACCGGCGACTTGGGAACACCCGAGACGATGCACCGCGATGAAGACGAACGGGACGGAGCGGTGTCGGCACTATGCGCTTCGCGGCTCGAAGGTCTGCAAGTATCACGGTGGCGCTGCCCCGCAAGTGCAACGCGCAGCCGAAGCGAGACGGATGACGGACCTTTACGGTCCGATGCTCGCTGGCCTGCGTCGTCTCCTCGATAGCGGCGACCTCGATGCGATTGCGAAGGCGTGCGCGATTCTCGCGCGGCAGTACGGGAACGACGTTGAAGCCAACCGCCTCCCGGAACACTCGCGGACCAACGACCACGCGTGGGTCGAGTGGCTGACCGACGAGGAGTTGCACGCGTGGATGGAGATGTCGAACGAGTTTGAGGCGGTGGCGCGCGAGCGGATGGAGACGGGTGTCGAGGTCCGCAACGGGCAGATCGTGAGCGGGCCGCGCCTCCCGGTGATCGACGTGCAATCGTCTGCTGCGCTGCCGAATGACGCCAACGAGCCGCACCTGACCGCGCTGCAAACGCAGGCACCGGGAGACCACGATGCTCAACTTTGATGACCCGCGAATCGTGGAGACGATCGACGAGTGGGCCGACTTGGCCCGCTACGTAGCGAGCAACCCGAACAACGACTTCGGCCCGCTGGCGTGCGAGACGGTTTACGTCGCGTGGCAGTTGGGGCCGGACTCGATGGCCGCGTGGCTGAAGCTGGCCCGCTGGGTGCGCTTCGTGACGAATTGGAACGAACGATATCGACCTCTGACCGACGACGAACAACGACTGCGCCGGATCGCTTGCGACTTGCTTGCCGCCAGTGATCGGGTGACGAACGAAAGGACCCACTGATGAAAACCTACGAACACTCTCCGACCTGCACCGGGTGCCCCCGCTGCAATTCCGTATTCGCTGCCCTCGTGCAGGCACCGCTGCGCGAGCAGGTGCAGTTTCAGATGCGGAAGAACAAGGCGGAAGGTCTACCCGCCGAGGTCTGCGGCTGTGGACGCTGCCGCGCGATTATGACCGCCGCCGCCGCGCCCGCTGCCGCGCCTGCGGTGCTCGCTGCGCCGCCGGAGCCGCCCGCGCCGCCGTCGCTGGTGGATGCGATTCGTGCGAAGAGCGGCGGTGCGCCGCTCGTGGATGCGCCCGCGTATCGCGGGCCGGGAGGTCCGACCGTGGCGGCGGTGAGGACTGATGCGGTGGATGATCCGCCGTCGCTGGTGGACGCGATTCGGAACCGGAGGAACAGCCGATGAAGCCGATGAAGCTGACTGCCTTCTTTGCCGCGCAGGTGCCGCTCGTCGAGGCGACCGGCGAGGCAATCGACCTGAACGCGGTCGTGAAGAGCCGTGCCGCCTTTGTGGCTGGTCTCGAGCCGATGCGCGAACCGCAGCGTGTGCTCGAAGCGCTGTGCGCTGCCCCGACTGACCCCGAGGCGTACGAAACGGCAGCCGAACAGGACGAACGCAGGCGGCACGCCGAAAGCCTGCGCGTGCTGATCGAAGGCGACTGGAGCGCCGGGATTACCGACCCGCTCTTGGAGCCGTTCGTCGGGACGCCTGGTATCCGGAACCTCGAACGCTGGATTGCGAAGTGCGACGAGGTGATCGCTCGCGAGACGGAACTGCGCTCGATGAAGTGGCCTGCCCCGTATCGCTACGTCGGCGGGCCGGGACTGATGCGCTGGGGCGCACCGCCGCGAGTGCTGCGGAAGGGTGACGTGATCCTGCTTTCGCGGGCGCAGGCCGAGGCGTTTGCGGACCGCGTGGAGCGTGTGACGAACGAGGAAGTGACCGCTTAAGCGCCGCAGCGACTCCCGTATGTGCTCTGTCTCGTTGCGGCGTCCCGCGAGGGATCCATGGATCGACGGAGCGCACCGCCGCACGGCCGTTTCGGGCAGGGCCGTGAGTGAAGCCGTCGCCGAAGTTGATGACCCTTCCGAGGCGACGGCGCTGCCCGATATCGCTTTCTGTTAGCCGTTCTTTGAGAACTGAATAGAGGTGGGCACGCAGAACGTCTCCGCGTGCCCACCTCAATGGCTGTTATTCTGCTGTCCGATGGAACGCCAACGGGTAGCGTCCGGTACTCTCCGGGCCGTCGGGTACGACGCGACCACGGCGACGATGGAGGTCGAGTTCTGCGACGGGCGCCTGTTTCGTTATTTCGACGTGCCTGAGTTCCTGTATCGAGGTCTGATGCTTGCCGACTCGAAAGGCGCTTTCTTCAATACTCGATTTCATGGCCGGTATCGGTTTGACCGAATCGGCTAAGGGTCTGGTTAGTGGTCGATCTGCGCCCACTCTTGCCGGTAAAATCGGATCGCCATGAGCCTTTTTGATCTCCCTGACGTAGACGGTCCCGCGCCGACTCCCGCTCCGGCCGATTCGGAACGGGCAAGCGGCAAGATTCTCGTCGGCGATTGCCTTCGGGTGCTGAAGACGCTACCCGAGGGCATCGTGCAGACGTGCGTGACGAGTCCGCCGTATTGGGGCCTTCGCGATTACGGCGTGCCGGGGCAGGTCGGTGCCGAGATGAACGTGGACGATTACGTCTCGACGCTGGTTGAGATCTTCCGCGAGGTTCGCCGGGTGCTCCGGCCGGACGGGACTGTATGGCTGAACATCGGCGACAGCTATACGAGCGGCGGGCGGACGTGGCGACAGCCGGACAAGAAGAATCCGGCACGAGGGATGGAATATCGAGCGCCGACACCCGAAGGACTAAAGCCGAAGGATCTGATTGGAGTGCCGTGGCGCGTGGCTTTCGCGCTGCAAGCTGACGGCTGGTATCTGCGGTCGGACATCGTCTGGCAGAAGCCGAACGCGCACCCCGAGTCGGTGAAGGACCGGCCTGCCCGCGTGCATGAGTACGTTTTCTTGCTGACCGCCGAGCAGGATTACTTTTACGACCACGCGGCCGTGCGTGAACCCTCGACGCAGCCGGGTGGCGCTCCTCGTAACCGGCGGTCTGTGTGGGCGGTGAATACCGAACCGTTTGCTGACGCGCACTTCGCGACGTTTCCGACGGCACTCGTGACGCCTTGCGTCTTGGCCGGAAGCACGAAGGGCTCGCTGGTGTTGGATCCCTTTTTCGGCTCTGGAACGGTCGGCGAGGTCTGCTCTGATCTTGGGCGGGAGTTTATTGGGATCGAATTGAAGCAGGAGTACGCGGAAATCGCCCGCCGTCGTTTGATGAAGCGGTGCGGTCTGGCCGTTCCGATTATTCCTGCGCCGTAATGCGCCAGGTGGCGTGGACGGTGCAAGATGACTTGCCGAGTTCCTTGATCTGGAGCTTTCGCTCGGTCCCTCCGTCGAAATAGAGCTGGAATAGCAGGAGACGACTTTTGCCCGTAACGGTGCAGTAACCGGGCTTGGGCGTCTGCTTGCTGGATTCTACGAGACGCAACTCTCCGTCCTTTGCTCGGAGCAAGAGGCTCTTGGGAATCTCGACGAGTTCGTACTCGAATTGGATGACATTCCCGATCATCGGTGTTCGGAAGCACCGTAGCGAGAAAATCCGGTCGTACGACCGCATGTGGTGGAGCATCTGATCGCGGAGTCCGGCGAGGTCCGCGACTGTCTCCCACCTTCCCTTCCCGAGTTCCATGAACTTCGAGATGTGCAGCGTGTCCCGCTTGATGTTCCGGTCCGCCTGCGTCTTGAGAGACCAGCGCTCGTTATCGACGGTGAGATCGTGTCCGGGATTGCCGCGAGGCGCGAGAGTCGCCTTGTGCCCGGTTTGATTGAGCGCGGCGACCATCGCGTGCTCGAACTTGTCCTTGGTGAAGGGCTCGTGTGAGAACAGGTGATGGAGCCGGAGTGCGTCGCCGAACCGATGCACGAAATCGAGCGTGGCGAATCCGGCCTTGCCGCACGTGACGTCCGGCGGTTCGGCGAGCGCACGCGCGAACGCGCCGACGCGCGCAAGCTGATCGGGCCGGAGTTTGCGGAGAACCGCTAGTACCTCCTCTAGGGTGTCCTGGGGCATCGTCCTGCTGTTGAGCTTTGCACCCCAATGTAACACCGTCGAGAACAGCTTGTCCCGCCCAAGAAACGGCCTCTTTCATCGTGGTCGCCTGCGGCCCACCTTGGCCGGTACGATAAAGGCTCCGTAAACCGTTGATTGGTAACGAGTTGGAGGAGCCGAGATGAAGATTCGAGAGTTGATTGAGCGGCTGTCGCACCTCGCCGAGGAGCACGGCGACAACGTAGAGGTCCGCTTGGCCGAGCAGCCGCAGTGGGCGTTTGAGTACTCGATTGACGACGTGGTCGCGGTGAGCGACGACGACGACGACGACGCGCCAGCCGAGGACTATCCGGGGCAATACGTAGACGGTCCGACCGTCGCGCCCGTCGTCTACCTCGCCGAAGGGCGGCAACTCGGATACCTGCCCGGTCCGGCCGCGAGTGCCTTGGGGTGGCGGCGATGACCCGGTACGAGATGACCGACGCGGAACGGCGCTGGGTGGAGGACCGGATGGGCGACTGCTTCGACTATCGCGGCGAGGAGGTAATGCTTGTGGCGACGAACGGCCGATGGGCGGTGATCGAGAACGCGAACGGCGAAACCGGCCGCGTGGAGATTGCGGAGTTGATGAAGGAGGAAGGGCGATGAGGGCTGCAATCTACTGCCGCCGTTCGACGGAACAGACCGGCGGCAAGAAGGGCGAAAGCGTAGGGCGGCAGGAGCAGTTGGCGCGGGAGTTCGCCGAGACGCGCGGCTGGACCGTCGCGCGGGACCACCTGTTCGTGGACGACGGTATCTCCGGCGCGGAGTTTGAGCGTCGGCCGGGATTGACGGCGCTGCGTGCTGCTGCGAGGCGTGGCGAGTTCCGGGTGGTCGTCGTCTCGGAGCAGAAGTCGTTGGGCCGCGAGATGATCGCCGTTGGCTCCCTGCTGAAAGAACTGGCCGAGAACGGCGTGGAGGTCTGGTCCTATATGGACCAGCGGTCCTTGACGCCTCGGAACGCGCTGGAGAAGGCGATGTCGTCGCTGCGGTCCTTCGGCGACGAAGCGCACCGAGAAGATACGAGCCGCCGGAACCACGAAGGCGCAACGTCGAAGCACGCGCGGGGGCACGTCGTCGGCGGGCGCGTGTTCGGATACCGGAACGTCGATGTATGCGACGGCGTGGACGAGCACGGCCGTCCGCGTCGTCTCTACGTGGACCGCGAGATTGTGCCCGACCAGGCGGCAACCGTCGTGCGGATCTTTGAGATGTATGCCTCCGGCTTGGGACAGCGCGGTATTGCGATTCGACTGACGGCAGAGGGAATCGCCGGACCCAAGCCGTTTGCGCGGAAGGACGGGACCGGGCTGGACCCGTATCGCGGCTGGGCGCCTTCGACGGTCCGCGCGATTCTCGGCCGCGAGGATTATCGTGGCGTCTACGTGTGGAACCGCTCGAAGAAGCGCGACGAGTACGGCAAGAAGGACCAGCGCCCGCGCCCCGAGTCCGACTGGAAGCGCGTCGAGAAACCGCACTGGCGGATCGTCTCCGATGAGCTGTGGAACGCGGTCGCCGAGCGGCGCAAGCTGGTCGAGGAACAGGCCGTGAGATTCAAGGATGGGAAGCTGCGCGGGAAGATTTGCGGCCGCCCGCCGAAGGGTGCCGTGACGAACCTGCTCGCGGGACTGGCGAAGTGCGCCGTATGCGGCGGTGGCCTCGTCGTTGAGACTTACGTGCACTCGAAGAAGAAGCCGCGCGTGCCGCACTACGTGTGTGCTCGTCGTCGCGCGTCCGGCGAGAAAGCCTGCTCGAATGCGCTGCGTATCCCGGTTGAGGATATGAACGAGGCGGTGTTGACGGCTATCGAGGAGCACGCCTTGCGGCCGGAGGCGGTGGAGGCGGTCGTGGCGGCGACCCAGCGGGACGTAAGCGCGGCGGTGGCCCGGTCGCTGGAGATGGAGTTGAAGGAGGTCGAGCGGAAGATTGCCCGCCTGACCGATGCGATTGCCGCCGGTGGTGACCTCGCCTCGCTGGTCGGTAAACTCCGGGAGTTGGAAGCGCGCAAGGTCGAGATTGCCGACGAGCAGGCGGCTGCGCGTCCCGTCCCGATGCCCCCGCGCTGCGAGGTCGAGGACCGTCTGGCCGAGTGGCGGGAGTTGCTCCGGAAGAACGTGCAGACCGCTCGTGCGGTGCTGGATCGAGTACTGAACGGCCGGATCGTGTTCGAGCCGATGGGTGCTGGATACGAGTTCGAGTGCCCGACTCGATACGACAAGCTGTTCTCGGGAGTCGTGGTCCCGAAGTCGGCGCTGGCCGCGCACGGCTTCGATGCGGCGGATGTCTACTGCCGCGCGGAGGATACCGGCCTGGACTTCGGAGAGGTCTTGCGCCGGGCGATGGTTCGTGCCGACCGAACGAAAATGGCGTCCCCAGCGGGACCGAATATCGGCGACGACCGAACGAAGATGGCGTCCCCAACGGGATTCGAACCCGTGTTTTGGCCTTGAAAGGGCCACGTCCTAGGCCTCTGGACGATGGGGACGCAGGGGAGTGCGTACGCGCCATCCCGGACGGGCGTCCGGAACACCTGATCATAGCAGGCGCCCCGCGCCTTCGCCAAACGGCTCCGCGGCGTTGACGCGCCGGCAGCGCCGCACGCCCGGCGACCGCAGCCCGCGGCGCCACCCCGTGGAACTTTGCAGCAGCTCCTGGATGCCAGAGTGCCGCCATTCCGTGATCGCTGCACGATCGGCGCGCACGTGCCCACGAGATGCGCGATAATCGCGGCACATCCCCCGGCAGGACGTGAGAGGAGCCCCACATGCGCTACGCACTCAGCGCGGTCCTCGGAATCACCCTCGTCGCCTGCAGCTCGGCCCCGACGGTCCCGATTCGCGCGGGCGACGTGTGTCACCGCTGCGGACGCGTCATCACCGACCCGAAGCTCGGCGTGCAGTTGATCACCACCGAAGGGCAGGCACAGACGTTCCGGACGCCTGCGTGCCTGGCGAAGTACCTCCAGGACCACAAGGGTGGCGTGAAGGCGATCTACGTCACCGACTATCCGAGCGGCCGGATGCTGCCGGTCACCGGCGCGATGTTCGTGCGCGCGACGATCGACGAGCAGACCGGCGAGCGCGACTTCTTCGCGTACCGGTCGGTCGGCGACGCCGCGGCGCGCGCGCGCGACGAGTTCAGCGCCGTCGTCGACTGGAGCACGGTGCGCGCCGTCGTCGCGGCGGCGAAGAAGGGCTGACGACGGAGCCGTGGCGCCAGCGCCGCGATTGATACTGCCCGCCAGGTGACTCGTTCAGGCCTGTGGTCACGGACGCAGTAAACGCCGCCCACACCTCCGCAGGTCCGCGATGCCGCTGTGCGCAGCGGGACTCGTCCGCTCATCGGTAGTCGCGGAGAGACGTCTGCTGCTTCGCGCGAACACCGCGATCCTCGAGCCGAAGGCAGAGGCGTTCACCCTCACCAGCAGCGTCAGCTTCTACCGGGACGACCTGGACATCGGCACCCCGCCTCCGCGCGGGTGTCGCCCCGGTCAGGAGGTCGCCTGCAACAGCGCCCGCGCCGTCTCGACGAGCACCGTCGGCGTCACGGGAATCATCATCAGCGTGTCGCAGTCGAAGTCGGCCGCAGTCGCTCCGTCGGGAATCCAGCCGGTGAGCAGGATGGTGGGCACGCGCCGGCCGCCGAGCAGGGTGCGGATCAGCGCGCCGTCGGGCGCACGCATGCAGGCGATCGCAAGGTCGGGCACGACGTCGCCAGCGGGCGGCCGCCCCGGCCGCGCGCGGTGCACGGTGAAACCGGCCGCGTGCAGCGCCCAGTCGTACAGTTCCGCCGTGTCCGAGTGAGGATCGACCAGGAGGACGATCGGCGCCGGCCGCGATCCGAGTCCGGAGCGTTCCTCCATGACGGTTCACCTGTTGCTGCTGGGGGTTCGGCGCCACTTATACGGCTCGCCCCCGCGGGTGTCAACGGAATTCGCGGGACTCGTGCGTCGCGGCACCGGTAAGTCGGATGACACGCGGGCTGCACTACAGTGATCCAAGAGCGGCAGGGAGGCCGCCCCGGATGTCCATCCGCATCTCACCCCCGCTGCTGTCGGCCGCCGTCGTCGCAGTGCGCGACTGCATGGGCGCCCGCGCCGGCGAGCGGGTGCTCGTCGTGACCGACGAGCCGCAGCGGACGATCGGGTACGCGCTGTGGCAGGCGGCGAAGGACCTCGGCGCCCAGGTGCTGCTCGTCGAAATGTTCCCCCGCCGCAGCAACGGGGAAGAGCCGCCGCCGGAGGTCGCCGACCTGATGACGCGCAGCGACCTGGTGCTCGGCGCGACGCTGAAATCGCTCACGCACACCGATGCGCGGCGCGCCGCCAGCGCCGCAGGCGCGCGCGTGGCGACGCTGCCCGGCGTCACCGAGGAGATCATGGTGCGCTGCATGAACGCCGACTACGGCCGGATCGCCGCGCGCACGCAGCACCTCTGCGGTCTCCTCGCGCAGACGAAGGTCGTGCGCGTGCAGTCGCCGGCCGGCACCGACATCACCCTGCCGGTCGAGGGGCGGCAGGCGCACGCGAGCACCGGGCTGTTCCGCGAGCGGGGGCAGTGGGGAAACCTGCCGACGGGGGAGGCGTATCTCGCGCCGCTCGAAGGACGCTCGCAGGGGATCGTCGTCGTCGACGGCTCGATGGCGGGCGTCGGCCTGACGC
>Ga0247719_1000053_pt1 | contig 77896 bp, 82 predicted proteins | sample 41E_DmetaG_FD_189046 | JGI IMG/M metagenome (GOLD analysis project Ga0247719, IMG submission 189046) | Soil microbial communities from hillslope of Landscape Evolution Observatory, University of Arizona, Oracle, AZ, United States - 4-1-E_D | ecosystem: Engineered > Artificial ecosystem >...
CGACGGCCACAAACCGGCCTACCAACCTCAATCGGCCGGTCAGAACCCCTCCTGGACGCGATCAAGGCGCTTTCCGGCTCAGGACGGGCCGGATCCGAAAAGGCCACTTCCTGCCGTCTCACCTAGGTCCCCATGGACGGGCAGCCTCCTCTTTGTCTCAGCGCATACGCCTCAGCTGCGACGGTCACAAGACTGCTGACGCTTCGCGGCGGCGGCCAGCTGATGTGAGATGTGGTCGTCTCCGAGAGCTCCTCACAAGCCTCCGGCGACGACGAGGCCGCACTCGTAGGCGAAGATCACCGCCTCCACCCGGTCGCGAACGCCGAGCTTCATGAAGATCCGCCCGACGTGTGTTTTTACCGTCTTCTCGCTCAGCACAAGGTGCCCGGCCAACTCGGTGTTCGAGAGACCGGTGGCGAGCAGAGTCAGCACCTCGATCTCTCGAGGGGTGAGCAGGTCGAGCTCGGGCCTGGACGAAGATGCCAGGGGCAGCTCGACGAAGCGCTCGACGAGGCGGCGGGTCACCGAAGGTGACGCCAGCGCGTCGCCGCTGGCCACCACCCGAATGCCTTCGAGGATCGTCTCCCGGGTCGCGTCCTTGAGGAGGAAGCCACTCGCTCCGGCTCGAAAGGCCCGGAACACGTACTCGTCCAGATCGAACGTCGTCAGGATGAGGACCCGAGATCGTCCGTCCGCGATGATGCGTCGCGTCGCTTCGATGCCGTCGAGGAGCGGCATGCGGATGTCCATGACGACCACGTCGCAACCGGTCTCGGCCGCCTGCGCCACCGCCTCGGCGCCGTCTCGAGCCTGACCCACGACCGCCAGGTCCTCTTCGGCATCGATCATCATGGCCAGGCCCGTGCGGAGCAGTTCCTGGTCGTCGGCGAGCACGACCGTGATGGTCATGGTCTGGCCTGCAACGGAAGGGTGGCGCGAACCCGAAAACCGTCCCCGGCCCGTCCGGCATCGAAGTCACCTCCGAGCACCTGCACTCGCTCGCGCATGCCGATCAGTCCCCGGCCCGGGGCATTCGGAACCGCGGGAGCGGGGAGCACCCGGTCGGTGGTGATGTCGAGCTCCAGGCGGTCCGGACCGCAGCGCAGGCTGACGGTGGCTCGGCATTGCCCGCCGTGACGGATGGCGTTGGTGAGGGCCTCCTGGACGATGCGAAACGCCGACACGTCCAGTGCCGGAGGGAGGTCATCCACCGGCCCGGTGACGGACAGTTCCACGTCGAGGCCGCTGAGCCGGGCGTCGCTCACCAGTGCCTCGAGCTGGGCCAGGCTTGGACGAGGGGCCATCGTCGGCGTTCCCGATTCTCCCAGCAGACCGAGCAATCGGCGCATCTCGACAAGGCCCTGGCGGCCGATCCGCTCGATGGCCGCAAGGCTTTCGCCTGCCCGGCTGGGATCCTGCGACAGAATCGACTGGGCCCCTCCCGCCTGCATGATGATCACGGCCAGGCTGTGCGAGACGACGTCGTGCAGCTCCCGGGCGATCTGTTGGCGCTCGGCGGCGGTAGCTGCGGCAATCTCGCGCTCCACCTCTTGTTCGCGGGCCAGAGCTCGACGTTCGATCGTCTGGGCCCGGCTCTGACGTACATGGGCCACCCGGCCGACAGCCCCGACTACCAGGAGCACGACCACACTGGGCACGAAATCCGGGGCGGCATCGCTTCCCGTGCCCTTGGCACTGGCGATGGCGGTGGCGGCGATGAACAGAGCCGCAGCGACGGCGGTCTCGATGCGAGATCCGTACGCCGCCACCGAGTAGGCGAGCACGACCATGGCCAGCACCGGCGCGAACAGCTCCAAGGGGTCAGCCACCAGCGGACGCAGCCCGAAGCCGACGGCCACGATGCCGGCGGCGGGCAGGGGCGCCCACCTGCGGGCCAGGACGGGAGCGGTCATGAGTATCACTGCCGCCACATTGAGCGCAGTCGGGCCCAGCACCACCGAGTCGGCGATGGGAGCCACCAGGACCTCCCACAGTCCCAAGCCGCACAGCGCGGCGGCCAAGGCCACGTCGCCCAGGAGCTGTTGTCGGTGCTGCCACCGCTGTCCCACCGGCTCACCTTAGGAGCGCGTCCCCGGCTCCGGCATCGGACCCCAGACCCATCTCAAGATCGGTCTGTGGTCCGACGACGTGGGACATGCATCGCCGTACGGTCAGGCCAACACCACCGATGAAAGGAACGTCATGGTCACCACCACCCGGGCCCGGCTCGCACTTGGCGTCTCTGGGATCTATGCGGCAGTCGGCGTGCTCGAGCTCATGAGCGACCACGATCCCGAAGAGGACACCTTGCTCGTCGAAGGAGTCGACTATGCCCTCGAGTGGATGTTCGCCGGCGCAGTGGCCGCCACGGCGGTGGCTCTGGTGACATTCGGGCTCGTCATCGGAAGTCGATGGGGCCGAGTCGCCGTCGGGGCCGGCGCTGCCGGCCATGGGCTGCTGGCCGTCAGCGCGGCGGCGACCGCCGCCAGTGGCCGGGAGTCCCTCGACGCCCTCTTTGGCATCGGCGTCATCCTTCTGTTGGCCGGCTACCTGTCCCTGACGGTCCTGGACATCAGACGCCGCGTCCAGCCGTCCAGAGGCGCGGTGGCCCTCCTGATGGGCTACGTCGCCGCCATCATCACCGACGGTATGGGGATCGGAGGCGGCTTCATGCTGGCCGCCAGCTGGGCAGCGATCGCCCACCTGTGGACCCGCGCGCCGAGCGCCGTGCGTCGTTCCGAAATCACGGTCTCCTAGACGCTTTCCATGCCCGGGTGACCAAAGCCGTCTCCGACGGCGCAGGCTGATTGCGGTAGTCGGAGGCGGCCGGTCCGGCCGCGGTGCTCGGAGATGGCGATCCGGGCCTGGCGGGCCCTTATCCCGATGCTGGCGGGATTGGCTGCATCCGGCGACCGCGACAACAAGGGCGCGAGAACCAACAGGTGTCAGCGGGCGGTGGGCGACTCACGGCGGGTGCGTGGAGAACACCTCGAGCTGGATGTTGTCGGGGTCCCGCAGGGTGATGGCCGCCGCCCCGGGGCTCCTCTCCTTGATCTCGGAATGGTCGACACCCCGCTCCTCGAACCGCCGCTTCCAGGCCTTGAGATCGTCCACGTCAGGGACGCCCAGCGCGAGGTGATCGAGCCCGACGCGCCGCTCGTCGAACCGGCCGCCGGATGCCTGGTCGTGCTGGGTCAGGGTGACGGTGATACCGCAGTCGGGGTGGCGCATCCGGGTGCGCCGGAAGGTGTCGGCCTCGACCTCGGAATGGCGCTCGAAACCGAGCACCTCCTCGTACCAGAGGACGCTCTTCTCCCGGTCGCTGACCGTGAAGCTGAGGTGGTGGAAACCGGTGATCGACGGCATGATCTGTTCCTCTCAGTCTGCGACGTCAAGCCGGCCCACCTCGGCGGCGGCCCGCAGGAGCATCTTCGTGTAGTCGTGGGACGGTGCCGCGAACACCTCGGGCGTCGGCCCGCACTCGACCAGCCGGCCCCGCTGCATGATCGCCACCTGCTCGGCCACCGCCGCGGCCATGTCGAGGTCGTGGGTGATGACCAGGAAGGCGATGCCGTGGTGGTCACGCAGCTGGCGGATGAGGGCGACGATGCCCGCCCGCAGCGTGGCGTCGACCATCGACGTGGGCTCGTCGGCCACGACCAGCCGGGGCCGCCCGACGAGCGCCCGAGCCAGCACCACCCGCTGGCGCTGGCCGCCGGAGAGCTGGTGCGGGTACCGGGCGAGGAACTGCGACGCCGGCGTCAGGCCCACCTCTTCCAGGGCCTCGGCGACCTTTGGCGACTTGGCGTTCCCGGTGCCGGCGATCTCCAGGGGCTCGGCCACCGCGGTGGCGACGCGCATGCCGGGGTGCAGCGACTGGTACGGGTCCTGGAGGACGAGGTGCATCTGCCGCCGGAGCTCGCGCAGCGACCGCTCCGACATGGAGGCGTACTCGACACCCTCGAACAACGCCTTGCCGCCGTCGAGGCGTTCGAGGCCCACGACCGCCCGCCCGAGCGTCGACTTCCCGGATCCGCTCTCGCCCACCAGGGCGACGATCTCGCCCTCCCCCACCGAAAGGGACACGTCGTCGAGGGCCATCACCCGCCGGCGGCGGGCGCCGGCGCCGGAGCGGAACGTCTTGGTCGCGTGACGCACTTCGAGCAGCGCGCTCACACCTTCACCGTCAGGGGCGACAGCCGGGTGTTGAGGAGCCGGCGGGTGTAGTCCTGCTGCGGGTCGGCGACGACCGTGTCGACTGCGCCCTGCTCCACGACGCAGCCGTCTTGGAGGATGACGATCTCATCGGCGACGCGCATGACCATCTGCACGTCGTGGGTGATCAGCAGCACGGTCAGACCGAGCCGGTCCTTCAGGTCACCGAGGAGGTGCAGGATGGCGGCCTGGGTGACCAGGTCGAGACCGGTGGTCGGCTCATCGGCGATGAGCAGGTCGGGCTTGTTGGCCAGAGCCATGGCGATGACGACGCGCTGGCGCATGCCGCCGGACAGCTCGTGGGGGTAGGCACCGTGGTCGGACGCCGGCAGCCCGACGGTCTCGAGCAGGTCGGTGGCCCGCCGGCGGGCTTCTTCCTGCGGCATGGTCAGCGCCGCGGCTTCGGAGACCTGGAAGTGGATGGTGTACGCCGGGTTCAGGGCGTTCATGGCCGCCTGGGTGACGAAGCCGACCTGGCGGCCTCGCACCCGGGCCGCGGCCGCGGCGCGGAGGAGCTTGCGACCTTCGAACGTTGCCTCCCCTTCGACCAGCGGGTCGCCGGGAAGCAACCCGAGCAGAGCCAGGACGATGGTGCTCTTGCCCGAGCCGGACTCGCCGACGAGGGCGGTGACGCGCTCGCGCTCGACGTCGAAGCTCACGCCCTTGACCACCGCCGGCCCCTGGCGGTCGTAGTGCACGACGAGGTCGCGCACCGACAGGATGGGCCCCGGGTCCGGAGTTTCGACCGCAGCCGCAGTCGCAGCCGGAGAGGGCCGGCGCCGGCGGCTGCTCAGGAAGCGGAGGCGGCCGGTGCTGGCCAGGCGGGGGTCGGCCCACTCCTCGGACGCGTAGCCGGTGAAGGCGAACCCGAGGACGACGAGGGTGAGGGCCAGGCCGGGAGGCACCATCCACCACTTCCACGCGCCGGTCAGCAGGGCGTTGTTGGAGCTCGCGTTGGCCAGCATGATCCCCCAGCTGGCCTGGTTGGGGTCGCCGAGGCCGAGGAACGCCAGCGCCGCCTCGGAGATGACGGCGGCGTTCGCCACCCGCACGAACTGCGCCGACGTCACCGGCGTCAGCCGGGTGAGGATGTGGCGGACCACGCAGCGGGTTCCGGTCGCCCCCATGGCCCGGGCGGCCTGGACGTGGGGGTACTCGCGCAGCTTCAGCACCTGGGCCCAGAGCACCCGGGCGGGCCGGGCCCACGTCACGGCCCCGATGACCAGCGCGGTGACGATCAGGCCCCGTCCGAAGAACGCCGCCAGCACGAGCACGAGGGGAAGGAACGGGAAGGCCAGGGTGACGTCGGTCAGGCGCATCAGCACCGTCTCCGCCCATCCCCGGCGCCAGCCGGCGACGAGGGCGACGGTGAGCCCGACCACGACCGCCAGCACGGCGGCGCCGAGACCGATGGCCAGGGAGATGCGGGACCCGTAAATGAGCTGGGCGAAGATGTCGATGCCGAGGTCGTCGGTGCCGAGCGGGTGACCGAGGCTCGGCTTCAGCAGCGGGCGGGCGCTGGGCCGGGTCGGCGAGTGGCGGGCGGTCAGCGGGGCGAACACCGCCGCCAGCGCCGGCACGGCCAGCAGCACCAGGCCGACGCGACCGAGGATCTTCCCGGGGCTCTGGCGCCGGCTCACGACCCCGCGGTGCCCGGCCGGCGCACCCTCGGATCCAGGTACGGGTAGACGAGCTCGGCGATGAGGTTGGCGGCGATCACGCCGGCGGCGATGAGCAGGAAGGCGCCCTGGAGCACCGGGTAGTCACGGGACAGCACGCTCTCGTAGATCAGCCGCCCCAACCCCGGGTAGGCGAACACGGTCTCAACCGGCGCCGCGCCGCCGAACAGCGCGCCCACGTTCAGCATCCCGACCGTCCACACCGGCACCAGGGCGTTGCGGCGGGCATGGCGGCGCACGCCGGCGCCGTCGAGGCCCTTGGCCGCGGCCATGGTCACGTAGTCCTCGCCGAGCTCGGTGACGGCCGAGGACCGGGCGACGAGGAAGGCCGAGCCAAGGCCCGACAGCGTCAGGGCGGCGATGGGCAGGATCGCCCGCCGGGCCACCTCGATGGCGAACTCGAGACCCTCCGCCTCGCTGCCTGGCAAGGCACCGAACACTGGGAGCAGCTTCAGCGTCACCGAGAACAGCAGCACGAGAAGCAGGGCCACGAAGAACGGCGGGAACGAGTCGAGCACCATCACACCGGTGAGCGTGCGCACGTCCGACGCGCTCCCCCGCCGCCACGCCGACCGGAAGCCCAGTGCGGCGCCGATAAGGGTTGACAGGAAGACCGACGTGCCGACGAGCAGCAATGTCCATGGCAGCCGGTCGGCCAGCAGTTCGCTGACCGGTGCGCCGTACCGGGTGGAGGTGCCGAGGTCGCCCTTGGCCAGGTTGCCCAGGTAGCGGACGAACTGCTCCCCCGTCGAGCCCTGGAGCCCGTACGACGACGCCAGCTCCATGCGCTGCTCGTAGGTGATCTTGTTGGCCTGCTCGGCGGGGATCAGGAAGTCGATCGGGTCGCCGGGAGCCAGCCGGGGTAGGGCGAAGTTCAGGCAAATGGCGACGGCCAGGACCAGCAGTGACAGCGGCAGCGCCCGCAGGACCTGGCGCCCGACCGGCACCAGCCCGCTCCACGCATTATCGGTCTGGAGGTGAAAGTTGGAGGGCCGTTCGGGATCCGCCTCCACCTGGGTGGAGACGGATCCCGCCTCATTGCCCACCGGCCTCAGGCTTCCTCGGCTTCGTACGTCTCCCGCTTGCGGTTCTGGGAGGCGACGAACAGGCCACCGCCGACGACGGCCAGGCCGAGCACCACGCCGATGGCGGCCCACGGCGGCGAGCTCTGGGAGTCACCGGCGCTCACGGCATCAGCCCGCTCGTCCTCGTAGCCGGGGATGAAAGAACGCTTGGTGAGGATGCCGTGGCCGGTGTCGGCCACCCAGCCGTTGTAGGCGGAGGGCCGGAAGGCGTAGTTGCCGTCCGGGTAGAACAGCACCAGCGCCGGCGCCTCTCGGGCGAAGATGCGCTGGGCCTCGACCAGCAGCCGCTTGCGCTCGCCGTTGTCGATCTGGCGCCGGGCGGAGTCCACCAGCTGGTCGAACTGCGGGTTGGCGTAGGCGCCGAACGCGCCGGCGGAGGGGGCGTTCGGGACCGGCGAGTGGAAGAAGAACGACAGGGCGTCGGGGTCGGCGTGGGCGTGCGACTCGAGGTTGGTGATGAACGAGTCGTAGTTCAGATTGCCCCGGCGCTGGCGCAGTGTGGCGGGGTCGATGGCCTCGACGGTCATCTTCACGCCGATGGCCTCGACCTGCTGAGAGATGAGCTGGGCCGCCCGCTGGTGCTGCGGCTCGTTGGCGGCCACGGTGATGTTGAACTGCAGCGGCTGGCCGGCCGGGCTGCGGCGGATACCGTCCTCGCCCCGGCGGTAGTTCGCCTCGTCGAGCTGGCGGTTGGCCCGGGCCACGTCGAACTCGTGCTTGCCGTCGGGGTCGGCCCACGGCGAGTCGGGGTGGGTCCAGCCGTCACGGCCGGGTCGCCCGTGGCCCAGCAGGACGGTGTCGACCAGGGCCTGGTTGTCGATGGCCAGGGTGATCCCCTTGCGGAGCACGGGGTCCTTCAACGGGTCCTTGGTGTTGTTGAAGTGGAGGTGGACCGACTCCATGCGAGTGCTCTGGACCACCCTGATGCCGGGCTGGTTCGACAGCTGGTCGTAGAGCTCGGGCGGCACCGTGCGGTCGACGGTGTCAACCTGGCCGGTCTGGAGGGCGGCGAAGGCGGCGGCGGCGTCCGTCACGATGGGAACATCGATCTGGTCGACCTTGGGCTTGCCCTTGAAGTACTCGGTGTTGGCCTCCAGGCGGTAGCGCTGCCCGTTGACGAACTCGACCAGCTTGTACGGGCCGGTGCCGATCGACGGCGTGCTGGTGGAGGTGACCGGGTTCCCGATCGGCTCCCAGATGTGCTTCGGGACCATCGGGAGGTCACCGCCGGGAAGGATCTTGAACGTGGGGGCGGCGTCACGGAAGTTCAGCTTGACGTTGAGCGGGTCGATCACCTCGGCCGACTCGAACACCGGGTACTCCCAGACGTGGTGGCTGTAGCGGCCGCCGGTGGTGTTCTTCATCTTCTCGAACGTGAACTTCACGTCCTCGGCAGTAAACGGCATGCCGTCGTGCCACTTGACGTCGGGCCGGAGCTTCACCGTCCAGCTCCTGCGGTCCGGCGACGGGTCAGCTCGCTCGGCCAGCCAGGGCTCCGGGTCCTCCTTCACCTGCGACCAGAACAGCGTGTCGTAGACGAGGTTGGTCAGGTCGTGGGAGGTCGGTAGCCCACCCATCGTCAGGGTGAACGGCGTGAGGTTGTTCTCCCACGCCTTGTACGCGACCGTGATCTTCGACGGCTGCGGCTGCTCCTGCTGTGCGGTGGCGGGCGGCGCCACTGTTGCGATCAGTGCTGCGCCGGCGATGCCGGCGGCAAGACGGACGCGGTTCGTTGCGGACATCAACTCTCCTCCCAGCTCGCCGCGGCGTCGGGTCGACACGCACGGCCGCGTTCGCGTACGAACGACGAGCTACTAATTTGCGACCGTAATACCCGCCGGTGTTCAGCCGGTAAACACCCTTTCGGTGGCCTCGGCGAGGCTGGCGATGGCCGCTCGGCCGGCCGACCGTGGTACTGAGGATCCCAGACCAGCTCGGTCAACGAGTCGCTGATCACGAACGCAGAGGCGACCTGCACGCCACGAAACGAACCGACCGCGAACAGGGCGGCGGCGACACGGATCCCCGGATCTGGCGGAGCCGCCAAGAGTCACATCACCCGCTCCCTGATCCCTTCCGCGTAGAGGATCGCCAGCTTGTCGCCCGGTGAAGGCACCGGGTAACGAGGGCTTTCGGCCCCGGCGATCCACAAGACGGCGGCGCCGAACACGACCATGACAAGCCCGACGAACACGCTGGGCTGAAGGGCGCTCAGGCGGCTCGTCGCACCGGCCACGAGGCCGCGATGAAAGACGTCGAACACGACGTGGTCGCCCTCCTGCAGCCGTCTCTTCACTCCAGGCTGCGCAGGATGGGAGGACGACATGGCCGGCTCGGCTGTCTGGCCAGCGACGAAAACCTTGGCGCCCTCGTAGACCGCAGCCCGTACGCGCTCGGCGCGCCGCCGCCGGCGCTCACGAAGAGTCAGGCTGGCCCAACTCCCCACTATCCGCTCCCGACGACCGCGTGCGGGGCTCGTCTCACCGGCTCGGCCCGATCCGCGGCATGATCCGGAGCGAGCCGACGCAGGCAAGCCACCGGCCGGTAGGCCCCCGGAGCGTCGGCGGCCAGAACGGTCCCATCGGGCAGTGGGTCCGAGCCGCGACCCGATCGACCACCCTCGCCCAGGCCCCCGGCGAGTCACAGGCCACAGTGACGAGGTTGCCGTCGAAGGGGCTCCTGCCGAACGGCTGGCTCGGCTCGACAACACAGTTCACCGGGGCTCAGGACCTGGCCCCCTGTCCCGAGACACGCCACGCGGAGGGGCCATCCGCGCCGGGAAGCTCGTACGCCTCCACGGTGGATGCCGCGGGGCAGGCGGTGACCTCGCCCACGAGAGCCACGACCTTGCCGTACCAGTCGCCATCGGCACATGGCTTCTCTCGGAAGTTCAACGATGGCGTCGGGGAGCCCAGGCAGTCGCCGACCCTGACCACGCCGCCGCCTTGCCCTGGGTCCCCCGGATGGGGAGGCTTCAGGTTGCGGACGCAGGCGGTCTGGAAGAGCAGAGCTAGGTCGTAGGTGGCATCCGTCTCCTCGGGGCACGGGGCCTCGCCGAGGAGCCGGGGAGGGCCTTGAAGCATCTTGATGATCTTCCCGGCCGCCTGGGAGGACTCGCACCCGACTGTGTCGTAGGCGTCGCCGGAGCTGCTGGGTCCGACACAGTTCCCGGGTATCCAACGGCGGCTGCCGACGGTCCGCTCCAAGACGACGAGCATCACTGCCATGCCCGCGACCACGAGCACCGCCTTCATCGCCACCCGGGCGGCACGAAACCGCCAAGTCCGCCCGTTCGCCGGGCTTTGGCCCATCGGCGTCACGCGCAGGCTGCCTTCAGATCGGCGCCGGCCTGGATGAGGGGGCCGATGTCCGGCAGCTCGGCGCCGTCGCGGCGGTTCACCTGGTCTCCGAGGCTCTGTTGTGCCGAAGCAGCGTGGTCCGCAGCCGCCCTGACCTCGGCGTTGCCTGATCTGTCCCCTTGTCGGCGAATGGCGGCTGCGCCGTCGCGATAGGTCTTGGCAAAAGCGGCGGGATCGTCTACCTGCCGCATGCCCGTCTCCGCCGAGCGCTGGATTTCCTGCTCGATCCTCTCGCACGCCGCCTGCTTTTCGCCGCTGTTACCGCCGCACCCGGCGACGACCAGCACGCCGACGATCGCCAGGCGGAGCAAGACCCTCCGCAAGCCGCCGGGCGGAGCCGGTCGAGCAGATGCCGTCGCCGTTTCGAGGGAGGAGGTCATCTGGATGTCCCGACGGCATCGTGGAAGCGGGCCCCGAACACCGTCGAGGAGGTCGCAGAGCGGCGCTTCCGGCTGCATGGTAACGCCGAACCGGTAGACGGTTTCCTTGCCTTCCCTCGGTACGATCACGAGCTTGCGGGTCTTGCCCAGGCCCTTTTCCAGCGATCGTCGTGACCTCGTCGATCCGGAAGAGGCGGGCCCGTTTCACCTGTGAGGCGACCGCTTCGGCCGAGGGTTCGGGCAAGGCGCTGACCACCTCGGCGATGGCCTTCGCCAGGCGCCGGCCCACTGCGCCCTGGAACGAGAGGGCCGGATCCTCCGGCGCCGGGTGGAGTTCAGACGCTGCCCGGGATGCCACGCCCTGTACGACGAGGCCGCGTGCCCGACGCCCGGGTGTGTGCCTCCGAGCGAGTCAGCCGTTCCTCGCGTCGCCCGCGCCAACTGGCTGATCCGTCCCGAGCGCACGAGGGAGGGAACTACCGGGAGATGGTGCGCTGGGTATGTGGAAGTTGCGGGAGCATTTATCCGATCCGCTTCAAACTGCAGGAGATGTTGCCCGCCGGGCCATGCCCTGCCTGTGGATGGAGTCCCTCCCAGTCGGCCCGGCCGGCGACGGTCACAGTGTGGGTCCGGCTGCTGGAAGGTGAGGCGAATGGGCGCCGTGCCGGCGGTGAGGTGGCGTTGGTCGGGTCCGACCCCTATGGAGCTGTAGGCGGGGAGGAGCACGAGTGAAGACGAGCGACTCACCTGCGGCCGTGTGGGAGGAGGCCCAGAGGCTCCTCGAGGAGCGGGCTTCCTGGACGACCGACAGCGGGGCGTACCTGGAGTCCGAGCAGGTGACCGTGCTGGTTCATCCCGTCCTCAACGACCAGGAGACGCCCGGTGCCGACAGCGTCGACGTCGTCGTCACCGTGCGCCCTCACCGCCCGTGGGAACTCCCTGCCGGTGCGGGAGTCCGCCTCGTGGATGCATCCGGGAGCATCGTCTCGATGCCGCTCAGCGCGAGGGGCCACGCCGTCTTCCGCCGGCTACCCGCCGGGGAGTGGAGGGCCGCATTGTTCGATGACGTCGACGCCGAGTCGCCATCGACGCAGGTGGGCCACGCGGAGGTCGTTTCCCTGCGGACGATCCCTCGGCTGTTGGCGGCCGCCGCGTGGGACAGGCACTCCGGCATCCGCGAGATCTACAGCAGCGTCGACGGGCGACTGACGACCGAGGTCGTGGAGAGCCCCGAGGCTCGTCTCCTGGTCAGGATCTCGAGCGTCGATGTCAGCACCGCTGCCCTGGTCCGCGTGCGATGGGCCGTGGTGGCTCCCGAGACGACCGAAACGGTGCGGACCCTGGTGGTCCCCCTGGCTCGTGATGCCGGTGGCAGGGCCATGGTGGCCAAGTACGATCTCGGTTCACTGGAGCGAGTGCAGGCCGTCCGCATCGAGCCTGCAGAGCCGGTGGAGGCATCCGAGCTGACCGACGAGCTCGTCCGACAGGCTTTCGCCTACTCCCTCTACGGCTCCGCCCGCCGGGGCTGGGAGGACCTGGCCCGCAGCGGGTGGTGCCCGCCGTCGGTTGAGGCGGTGCTGCGCGAGATCCTGGAGCTCTGAGCGCGTGGTCACAGCCGACGCTCGACGCCGGGTCCGGGCCATGGCCACGCTGCCCTTCGACGAGGCGGAGCGCCGATGGCTGGTCAGTCCCCTGGGTCTCCTGGCTGCGTGCCGCGACGCGGTGGCCGACGGAGATGCCGGCTTCTTCGACGAGGTCACGTCGCCGTCATTCCTGGGCCGCTTGGACGACGAGTCACTGCGGTCCACCGGGCCCCCACCGTCGGCTCGCGCCATGGCGCTGATCAGCGCGGCGCGGCTGGCCTCGTGGTGTCAGGGCCTTGACGTCGAGAGCGCCAGACTGCTGCAGTGCCTGGAGGTGGCCATCGCTGGCTTCTCATCGACCGCCCTCCCGTCCGGCCCCGGTTCACCTCCGTGGTCCGCTTCGGCCGGAATCGAGGCGGTCGACCAGACGATCACCGATCCGCGCGCCCGGGCGGTGGCTCTCGTTGACGCCGTGCCCTCCGGGCCCTCCGGTCAGGCGCTGCTGGCTGTCCGCGACCTGTTGCTGCATTTTCTGGGGGCTCTCGACGCCCCGGCGGCGACCGGCAGCGCCAGGGTGCTCATCCTCACCAGCCGCCACCGTGAGGGCGAACTGGTCCACCTGGTGGTGATGGAGCGGGAAGGGCCGCCGGGCATCGCCCTCGACCCGCTGGCCGGTCCGTTCACCAGGCCCGGCCCTGCCTTCGCTTCGGCAATGGAGACGGCGTGGCGAGCTTCGCGGCCGCCAACATCGAGTGCGCGCTGGGCGGTGACGTCGGAGCGCACAGGAGCACCAGTGGAGGTGATCGACGGCCGGTCGGTCGGCGCAGGGGCAGCGCTGGCCCTCCGCTATCTCGGCCGGTCCGGCCTGCCTCCGCTCGACCCGAGCTGGGCCGTGACGGGCGCCGTGGACAGCGCGGGCGTGCTCGGGTCCCTCCTCGACGACGACCGAGACCTGACGACGTACCGGGCCAAGCTGGCGGCCGCACAGGACCGCGCCGTCGTGGTGCCGAGGTCGGATCACCCGCACCTCCTGGGCCTGGTCGAGTCGGGCAACCTGTCTGCACGCCTGGTACCTGCGGCCACCGTCGACGAGATCATCGAGGCCGCCAAGCGAGATGTCGCCGGACGGCATGCCTATCGGCGCGCAGTCGAGGAGCCCGTAGCCGATCGCGGGGTTGGGCAGGAACGGCGACCGGACTTGCCGGCTGCTGTCGACGGGGCGACGACCGTCCCCAGTCGTGGTGGGAGGAGGACCAAGGACTGGCGGTGGCTACTCAGTGAGTGGACCCCAGGCTCGCCGACGATGACCCGGCGCTCGCCCCAGGGCGGCACGCGCCAAAGGCCGGTACGACGGGCTTTCACCCGTCGTACCGGCCGGTCCGGCTATGGAGCGGCTAGGCCGTCGGGGCCTGAGCCTGGGTGGCCGTCAGGGTGACGACACCCAGCGGCATGCCCTCCTTGAAGGCGCTGACGCTGAAAGTGGAGTTCAGCGCGCTGGCACCGGTGTTGGTCAGCTTGGCCACGGTGCCCTGAAGGACGACGTCAGAGCCTGCCATCGACACTTGGACGTTGGTACCGTCCAAGGACAACAGCGGGATGCCGGGCTTGCCACCGGCGGTGGCGGTGAGGATGGAGGTCCCGGGGTCGACCACGAAGTCGGTGACCTCGATGGACTGGTTACCCTTGCTGAACTTCAGGCCGCTCCCCTCGTGGACCACGTTGCCGACGATGTAGCCGGGCTGGAAGCTCTTGTCGGAGTGGATGGCGGCGAAGCCACCGGTGATCGGGAACGAGACCGTGCCCGTGCCGCTGTCGAACTTGCCGGAGCCCGTGGGGGCGACGGCCACGCCGAGGGACTTCAGGGCGTCGGCGGTACCGGCGTCGAGCTTGACCGCGGTCTGCTTGCCGCCGAGGCGGTTGATCACAGCCGTCTTGTCCGAGGCGGGGCTGTAGGTCGTCGCATTGCCCTTGGCCACCAGACGGACCACGCCGAGCGGGGTACCGGGCTTGATCGCCTGGGTCTTGAAGGCCCCGTTGAGAGCGGTGGCCGCGGTGTCGGTCAGCTTGGCGACGGTGCCGAACAGGACGACGTTGGCACCCTCCATGGTGACCTTGACGTTGCTGCCGTCAAGCGACAGCAGGGGGACGCCGGGCTTGTCTCCGACGGTGCCGTAGAGCATCGAGTTGCCGGGGTCCACCACGAAGTCCGACAGCTCGACCTTGGTGCTTCCGGCGGTGAGGGTGAAGCCACTGGCCTGGTGGTTGATCGAACCCAAGATGTAGCCGGGCTTGGTCGTCAGGTCGCTGTGGATCTCGGCGTAGCCCGAGGTGATCGGGAAGGTGATCGTCGAGGTCGAGGCCTCGAAGGAGGCGTTGCCCGACGGGGCGATGGCCACGCCCAGGCCCTTGAGGGCACTCGCGGTACCAGCGTCGAGGATGACCGACGTGCCTTCACCCGTGAGGCTGGGGATGGCCGTCACCTTGTCCGACGCCTGTGCCTGCTGTTGGGAGCTGCCCGACCCCGGTGAGGTCGACGCAGTGTCGTCGCTGCCGCAAGCCGCCCCGGCGAGGGCGAGAACTCCGACGAGCGCGGTGAGTGACGCCCTTCTCTTGATGTGCATGGTTCTCTCTTTCGTTTGCCTATCCGGCGAAGCTGGACTCCGCAAGGTCGAGGCCTTCTCTTGTCTGTTCTACGGATCACCCCCGCCGCGCGTATGACGCCCACATCCAGAACCATGCCGGCGCCGGTCGTGTGCCCGAAGTGATCCGCAACGCCGCCCACCTACGTAGACCAGATACGGCTCAGAGAGAAGGGCAATCGGACGCCGTCCCGGCTTCGTGCCTTCCCGTGGCGGCGGAGCGCCTCTCTCTCGCCCCGCCGCCACGGCTACATCCGCCACCGCTCGCCGTGCAGGACTCAGCAGAGAGCGCCGACGGCGGCCGAAGTCGACGCGCCGTTGGACATGACGGATCTTTCCGGCCGGGAGCGTCGCGCGGTCCGCGATAGACGGCCGGTTGTGGGGAAGGACCGAGGCCATGGAACTCCATCACCTACGGAAACGACCAGCAGGGTCGATGCGTCCGGCGAGGCCCACCAGCTGTTCAAGACGCCCGACGCCGCCCTGGGGCTGGCGAGCTACGCCGTGACCCTGGTGCTGGCCGGGGCGGGAAGCCGGCCCGTCTGAGTCTCGGTGAAATGAGCGGCGCTTACAGATTTCGGCCGCTTGAAGGTGATAGGCGCGAGACTCCGGCTGTAGACGGTCGAGGTGAGCAGATGAGCTCTTTCAGCAGGTGAGTGCTCGATCGGAACGGTGGCGAGTACCGACCGACCGTTCGTTCTATCCCTGAGACAGGAGAGGACCATGGAGAGCGAGCCTGGCAAGGGTGGGCCGGTGAAGGCACCGATGGTCAACACATTGCTGGCCTACGTGTCGAAGCCGCTCCGGCCGCTCATGGAGAAGATCAACGTCACCCGCGAGAGCCACCGTGGCGCCTTCGCCGGCGATGTCATGTTGCCCGAGGGCTACGGGGTTGAAGTGGTCACTGTCGAGCTGAATGCGCCGGTCCATGCCACGTTCGGCCCCGACGGCGCCTGCTACGTGACCGAGAGCGGCTACAAGATCGACTCGCCGCCACGGGTCGTCCGCATCGACGTGGTCACCGGTGCCACCGAGACGTTCTTCGAGCTGCCGGCCGACCGCTGGCGACAGCACGGGGCCATGACCGGCGGCTGCTGGCTCGACGACACCTTCTACTTCGCCAACAACGACACCATCTCCCGTATCGGTCCCGGCGGCGTCATCGAGGACGTCGTCACCGACCTGCCGTGGGGCGACCACATGCCGAGCTACCCGATCGTCGGCCCCGACGGAAGCCTGTACTTCACCGTCGGCAGTGTCACCAACGCCGGGGTGGTCGGCGGGGACAACTTCACCTTCGAGTGGCTCCGCCACTCCCCGGAAGTCTGCGACGTCCCCGGCCAGGACATCACCCTGGCCGGGCACACCTACGAGTTCAAGGACGTGGTCGGCTCTCTCAAGGGACACGGTGCGCAGCGGTGCCTACGTTCCCTTTGGGACCGAGACCCATCCCGGCCAGGTGATCCCGGGGCAGCTGAAGGCCAGCGCCTCGCTCCTGCGACTCGATCCCACAACCGGCGCGCTCGAGCAGATCGCGTGGGGCCTGCGCAACGCCTACGGCATCGATTTCCACCCCGACGGGCGCCTGTTCGTGACCAACCACGGTATCGACGAACGAGGGGCTCGGTTAATCGTGGGGGCTCCCGATGAGTTCTACGAAATCCAGGACGGCGCCTGGTACGGATGGCCCGACTACGCAGCGGGCGTCCGCCTCGACGACCCGCGATGGGGTGAGGACGGACGGGGCCGGGAGCCGGTGCTCGCCGAGCCGCCCGACCAGCCGCCGTTGCCGTTCGTGACCTTCGAGGACCACGCCGCCTCGAACGGCTTCGTGTTCTGCCGGGACCCGCGTTCGGTTTCCCGGGCGACGCGTTCGTGTGCCTGTTCGGCGACGTCGCTCCTGTCACCACCAGGCGCTCCACGCCCGTGGGCTACAAGGTGGTGCGGGTGGACATGCAGCGCCAGGAGGTCGTCGACTTCGCCGTCAACCGCCAGTCCGGCCCCGCCTCCCAGCTCCCCCACAACGGCTTCGAGCGCCCGTGCAACGCCACGTTCGGCCCTGACGGCGCCCTCTACGTGGTGGACTGGGGCGAGATCCGCCTTGCCGTGGAGAGGGGCGGCGTCGAGATGCCGCTGCACTCCGGGGTGCTGTGGCGGATCTGGCCCACAGGGGCCGCGCACGGCGAGCGCCCGCCTGAGGCCGAAGTCGTCCCCCTGACCGGGTGGGTCGGGCTGCCTGCCATCGGCGAGGCGATCGGCCTCACCAAGCAGGCTTCGGGGGCGGTCAAGAAGGCTCTCCACCGGGACTGAGCAGCCCGTCGAGCGCCGGCAACCGCCACAGCCTGCCGGTGGCCGGCTCGGCGTCCACGCCGCTCTCTGTGATCTCGAAGCGCCCGAAGTCGAGGACGTGGAGGGTGTCGTCGAGGGGATGGAACGCGATGTCGATGGGCCGGAGGTACGGGCCCGGCGGAAAAGGATGGACGCTCCAGTCGCGAGGGTCCACCCGGACCACGCCCCGGCCCACTCGGGGCCCGGAAGGCGCGGTCAGAGGGACCTCGTCACCGAAGAGGGTGACGAAGAGATGTCCCGCCCACCGCCCCTGGCTCTCCGGCGCGACGGCGAACTTGGTCGCAGCGCTGTGGGGAGGGAATTCGACGAGAGGGCGGGCCGGCGCCGGCAGCTCGTCGTGGTTGTCGAGGACGAACGTCGGCTGCGCCCCGCGCTGCGGCTGGAACCGGGGGTCGGTCACCGGCACGTCACCGACGAAGTCGGGCCACCCGAACCACTCTCCGCTCCTCACCTCCTGGAGCAGGTCCGGTGCGTTGCCGATGGGGCGGCTGCCCCGGTCGTCTGCGCCCTGGTCGATGGCCAGCAAGCGTCCGTCGGCCAGGAAGCCGAGGCCATACGCGTTGCGCACGCCCCACGCCACCAGCTCCAGATCGGAGCCGTCGACGCGGCAGCGCATGACTGCCGCCGTGCACGGCAGGCGGGCGCCGACCCGCTGACCGCCCTGGGTCGACGTGCCGAACGGCACGAACGCTCCGGTAGCCACCTCGTCTATCGCTCCATCGCGAGGATCCGCGGTCACGACGTCGACGCCGGCCAGAACGACGTCAAGGCCCGGCAGATCGTGGGAGTGGGGAAGCCGGGAGAGCCATCCGATCTGGTAGGAGTCCAGTCCGATGACCCCGCTGTTCGTCATGGCCCCATGGCTGAAGTACAGCCATCCATCGGGGCCCACCACCGCCATATTCGTCTGGTAATCGCCCGGGCCGGGCAGTCCCTCGAGAACGACCTCGAGGCGCCCGTCGGGCCACACCCGGATGATCCGGCTCGGGTGGCCCCCCACGGATACGAAGAAGCTCCCCTCGTGGTGGAACAGCCCGTTGACCGGCGGGGACAGGTTCTCAACCACGAGTTGGCGGTCGCCACCGGGCCCTAGCCGAGACACTCGTCCTCCCGGTGCCGCCCCTCCGAAGGGAAGCCCCGCCTCCGCCACCCAAGGCCTGCCCTGGTCGTCGAAGGCGAGGCTGGTGGGATAAGTGAGGCCGTCGCCCACCAGCTCAGGGCTTGGTGACGCCGTCACCGTCGGGCCACCGGCACCGGCACCGGCTCCCGCCCCGCTCTGGCCGATAGGGCGCCGACCACCAGCCCCAGCACGATCACCACGGCGAACACCATGGCGCCGGTGGCGAAGGAGGCAGCCAGCGCCCCGGCCGCGGCGTAGAGCACCGCGGCGGGCAGGGATCCCACCAGGGCGGCCAAGAGAGACGTCCGCCACGCAAGAGACGACGTCCCCGCCACGAAAGCCGTGGTCTCGGCCAGGATGGGCACCGGGCGGGTCACCACGATGGCGAGCACGCCCCATCGGCGCAGGAGCCGGTCGGCACGGCGGCGCTCCTGCTCCGAGACCAGGCGTTCCAGCGCCCGTTCACCCCGCCGGCCGGCGCCGAACGCAAACGCGAAGGCGCCCAGCGATCCGACAAGGGACAGCGAGGCACCCACCAGGACCCCGAACAGTGCCCCATGCGCCAGCATCACCCCACTGGAGGGCACCGGAAGGACCACGTCGGCCACAAGCAGCCCGGTTCCGGCGATGGCGGCGAGAACACCTCCAGCGTCGAGGAACCGCCTCGGGTCGGTCAGCGGCTCCACACCCACAACCTCGACCACCATGAAGATGACCAGCATGGCCACCATCACAGCAGCAGGTACGACCCAGAACCGTCTCGTCACCACGATGTCGACGGACGCTAGCTCGGGCCCGTGTGGTGGCCGGCCCGCGTGATCTCCAGGGTTGGAGTGGCGGCCGTCCCCTTGATTCTCCAAGCATGGCGATAGAAGAAGGGACCGCCTGCGTGCAGCTCATGGCGCACCGCGTCGACGGTCCGACGACGCGGGGGACGTGGCCTCCTCCAGGGGCTACTCCGACCTCTCCGTTGTCGCACTCGTCGGCTCGGCAATCGTCTCCAGGCGGCGGGCGGCGGAGGCGGGTTGAGGACGGGCCGCTGCGGTGCGCGGGCGCTACGGGACAGGCCTGGCTGGACGCTGTCTCCGACGAGCGTCGTCGTAGTGACACCCCCGCCACGCGCCCGGTCCGGGCCGGTGACCCGTGGGATCACCGGCCCGACGGGTTAGGTCCCGAGGCCGGCTGCGGCGCTGGAACGAGGCTTCCGCGCCGATGGCGGCGGCCTCTAGAGACGGCGGGATGAATCTTCGCCGCCGCACGGACCGGCGGACGGCCTCTATCCCACCTTGGCCGGCGCCTTGACCTCCCTCTTCTCGGGGCCCGGGCCGCTGCGGTCCGCGGTCATCCGGGAGGCGATCAGAAGAACGACGCCGACGACCAGCAGGCCGCCGACCGCGGCCAGAGCGATCTTGACCGCGTTCGACGTGCCACCTCCCACGGGCGCGAACTGCACGGACGAGATGAAGACGTCCTGGATGCCGCCGCCGACTCCCGTACCCCCGGAGACGGGGTCGCTCAGCTCGACGTTGCCGTCCTCTCCGCGGGAGAACCGGGTGTCGTCCCAGCCCAGGATGGCGTAGGCGTTGACCGACGTCAGCCCTGGCGGTGAGTTCTGGTCGAAGTTGTTCCCCCACACCCCGAACCGGCGGTCGATGGTCTGGTCCGTCACCCGGATGTTCCGCGCCCAGGTACGGCCGTTGTCTCTCGAATACGTGTAGTACACGTCGTTGGCTCGGATGCCCGGGTCGTCTCGAGTGTCCCACCAGGCCACGTCGATGCGGCCGTTCGGGGCGATCGACATGTTGGGGATGTACTTGCCGTTGAGCCGGCTCGGGTCGTCGTCGGGCACGATCGTCGGTTCCGTCCAGGTGCGCCCGCCGTCGGTGGAGCGCATGTAGAAGACGTTGGCGTAGCTGGCCAGGTCCGGCCGGTCGGTGCCCTCGTAGACCAGGTGCAGCGTTCCGTTGGAACCGCCTTCCGAGCTCCATCTCACCTGGGGGATGACGAAGGCCGACCCGTTCTCGTAGCTGAACGGGCGAACCTGGGTGACGCTCCAGGTGCGGCCCCGGTCGGTGGAGCGGGACACGAAGATGCCCGCGGGTGGGCTCGGGGTGATGTTCGCGGTCGCCGACTTCCACGCCGCGTACAGGTTGCCGTCGTCGTCCAGGGTGATCGACGGGTTGCCGCCACCGAAGTTGGCGGCCTGGTCGGGCCGGGCGGCGAGGGAGTTCGCCGGTGGCGCGGTGGTCGACGTGGTCTGGGGCGCGGTCGTCGTCACCTGGAGGGCGGCGCTCCTCGCCTGGGCCTGCTCATAGAAGTCGGCGACGAGCGGGACCGGCTCGGCGAAGGTGCGCCCGCCGTCGCTCGATACCGCGACCATCGGCATCGACGGTCGGCTGTTGCCGGTCTGGGTTCCCGAGTACCCGCGTCGATAGGTGGCATAGACGATGTCGTCATTGCCCCTGCTGCGATCGACGACGATGTCGGTCACCGGCCGGTTGTTCTCGTTGATGCCGTCCCGCTCCGTCTGTCGCGCGTCGCGGACCATGTGGCTCGTCCAGCTGTCGCCCAGGTTGGTGGAGCGGTGGAGGACGATACTCACCTTGCTACGGGTGTCCTGGGTGTCCCAGCCCACGGTAAGCATGTAGAGGGTGTTGTTCCGCCCCCAGGCCAAGGGGGCCTGGAAGGCGTTGCTGTTGTTGTGCAGACAGAACGGGTACGACGCCAGTGCCGGCGGATTGTCCAGGATCCTCCAGTTCGATCCCCCATCGGTCGACCGCATCAGCTTGCACTGACGGGAGCGGAACTCCAGGCTGCCGGCGACGATCGTCTTGGGGTCGTCGGGATGGACCAGCAGCGCCGGACCGGAGTACGTGCGTTGAGGATCCAGGTCGCCTTTGGTCACCTGCACCGGCGCGGTCAAGGTCGGCTCACGCGCGGCCCACGCCGATCCCGGCACGAGCAGGACCGCGGCACACATTCCCAGCGCCGCTATGCGTCGACGTGACGCGACGTTCATCGATTCCCCCACTGTGTCTGAAGTCTGGACAGGGCGAAAACAGTCAGCTGCGAACGCGGGCCGCTTCCGGGGCCGCAGAACGACGGGACGCGAGGAGCGCAGCCAGGCCCGCGAGGAACATTCCCATGCCGGCCACGCCGAGCCCGACGAGGAAGAGCGCCCACCCGCTGATGGACTCGTTGTCGGTGACGAGCCCGGCGGTGCGCTCCGTCGCGGGCTCGGACAGCGAGGCGCCCAGGACCGGCTGCGCGGCACGTTCGGGCGTCACGGTGAGCACAGCCCGGATCGGCATCTGCGTCAGCTCACCACGGTCGTTGCTCTGGGTGGCGACGACGACGTAGTTCCCCGCCGCCGCGCCCTGGGGGACGATGAACGAGCCACTGACATTGCGGGAGGAGTCGGGCGCTGCCAGGGTGCTGAGGACCGGTCCGTCGAGCGCGTTCCACCGGACGGTGACCGGGTGGGGCTGGCGGAAGTTGGTTCCCGTCAGCTGCACCTCTTGACCGGGTCGGGCGTTGATGGTGGAGAGGCTGACGGCCGGCCCCGACACGCACGCCCATGCCGCGGCCGAAGCCAGGAGCACCGCTCCGACGATTCCCATCCCGCCGATGGTCAGCCTTCGTACCCGCATGCGGCCTCCTTTGAGGTGTGGCGTCCGGTGCTCCTCCTAGCCTTGCACCGGCACTCGCCACGGGGAGCGAACTGTTACCGAGCTGTGACAGTTTCTTTCAATACCGGCAGGCGCCCGCCCCGGTATGACCTCGTCATGACCCACTCGCGGCGGCGGTACCGCAGCACCCGCTTGGCGCCTGCACTGTTGCTGCGGAGCCGCTACAGCCGGGCCAAGGGCCCGCCGATAGGCCTGGCATGGTCGCGCCCGGCGTTTCTGGCAAGCCGCTGCGCGACGGCCCCGAACCCATCGGCGGACCGTCGCTCACCGGACGAGCACTCCTCTCTCTCGCCTTCCTCCTCGGCTTCTACGTGCTCGCCCTGGGCACAGTGGCCCTGCTGGTGGGAGGCAACATCGCCTACATCGGCTACACCGGACGGGTCCAGGTCCAGTTCCTGATCATCACCGCCGTGGTCGGCTTCGCGGTGCTGAACGGCGTCTTCTTCATCAACGGCTCCGACGGCGACGATGTCACCGGCGTCCCGGTCGACGAGCGGAGCCAGCCCGAGCTGGTCGCACTCGTCCGGCGGGTCGCCCGGGAGATGGGCACGGAGCCGCCGGGGCACATCCTCCTCGTACCCGAGGTCAACGCGTTCGTCCTGCAGACCGGCGGACTGCTCGGCCTGCGCCCGGGCCAGCGGGTCATGGCCATCGGCCTGCCCCTGATGGAAGCGCTCACCGTCGACCAGCTCCGCGGCGTGGTCGCCCACGAGCTGGGCCACTACGCCGGCGGCGACACCCGCCTCGGCGGGCTCACGTACCGTGCCGGGGCGTCGATCGGCCGCACCATCGAGAACCTGGGCGACACCTGGTTGGGACGGCTCTTCGCCGCCTACGGCCGCAGGTACATGGTCATCTCCCAACGGGTGCGCCGGCGCCAGGAGCTGACCGCCGACGCCGCCGCCGTGCGCCTGGCCGGTCGCGAGAACCACATGACCGCCCTGCGCCGGATCGAGGTCACCAGCTACGCCTTAGACCACTTCGTGCGCCGCTACCTCGCCCCGCTCTGGCAGCGCGGCTGTGACGCGGAGAATGCCTTCGACGGGTACCGCGCCCTGCTGGCCGACCCCACTCGCCAGGAAGAGCTGGCCTCCCTGGAGGTCGCGGCCCAGGAGCACACCACCAGCCGCTACGACTCCCACCCTGCACTGGCCGAGCGGCTGGCCCACGCCGGGCTCCTGCCCGAGGGGCCCACCGCGGGCCACGACCCCCGCCCCGCCCGGGATCTCCTGGCCGACCCCGATGAGGTCGAGCGCCAGGTCGGCGCCCTCCTCACCCGCAAGCTGACCGGCGCCCAGCCCGAGCGCTACGTACGGTGGGACGGCACCGCCGCCCTGGAGTACGCCACCGATTTGCAGGACGATGGCCAGGTCGTACTCCGGGCTGCGGCCACGGTCGCGAAGGACCCCGACGCCGCGACGCTGGCCGCGGCGGTCGTGCTGGTCGAGGAAGGTCAGGCGGAGGAGCTTTGGGCGGCCATCACCGGCCCACTCGAGGACGGCACCCCCGAGGAGCAGGCGGAACTGCGCCACCGCGTTCTCACCCACTACCTGGGCAGCGCCATCGGCTGCTACCTGGTGGCCGAGCGGGGCCACTCGTGGACCGTCTCATGGTCCGGCCCGCTGGACCTGGTCGACCCCAAGGGCAAGGTGAAGGACCCGTTCGCCATGGCCGCTTCCCTCCTGGACGACCCCTCGTCGGGCGGCACGCTTCGGCGCTCGCTGGGCGGCGTGACCCGGCTGCGGCAGTTCCGGGCCTCCTCGGCCGACACCGCGCACGGCGAGGAACAGCGTGAGACGGTCCTCCACGTGCTGCCCGATGTCGTGAGCCGCCGGCGCCAGTTCGACCTCCTCCTGTCCACCTCGGCCCTGGTGCTCCATCCCTTCGCCGGTGGCTTCGGGCCGGCCATGCGTCGGCTGGCGGCGCACCAAGGGGTTCACGGCCCGAAGGCCGCCGCGGCCCGGCGGCGGCTGGAGGCGCTCTTTGCCCGACCCCAAGACGAGGTCCTCGGTCGAGTGCCGGGCGCCCTCAGACTCCCACTCGCCACGTTGCGCAACGTCCGCAAGCGTCGGGGCTGGGTGCTGGAGATCGATGGCGCCGGCGATCCGAAGCCGTGGCGCATCCAATGCTTCTCCAAGGAATCCTGCGAGGTGCTCTACCAGGCCATCCAGGAGCTGCTCGTCGCCCGGGTGTCCCCCGCCTCGGACGCCGCCTGACGCCAGTCCGCCCACCCCGGCGCCGCCTCAGACAGGCTGGCGGTGTTCGGGGCGGGCAGGCGAACCGAATATCGGGCGTTACGCCCCCGTCGACGACGGTCGCTCGACGTCCGGCTCGCTCCCCTGACCGACCAGGCGGTTCCACAGCTCGTAATCGGTGTCCCGCTTGGCCACGTAGCTGTTGTCCGGACCGGCCTGCTGACTTCCAATGGCCTTGAACGGTCCGCGGGCGAGGTCGTTCAGATCGACGTAGGTGCCGCCTTGTTCCAGCCGGGTGCCGATTGTGAGCACCGACAGCCTGGTCAGCTCGTCACTGTCGAGTCCGGCTAGCTGCTGGCGCAACTCCTTATCTGTGCCCGCGGACTGGCTGTCGTCGACGTGACCCCCGCCGACGGCCTCCGCGCCAGCCAAATCCTGAGAGAAATCCTCGCCAGGCTCGCTTCCCTTGGGCCTGGATGCCTCCTCTCGCTCCACGTCGTGGGTCTGAGCGTGGCGGCCTTCGGGCCCTCCCTGGTCGGAGAAGGGCTGTCGCGCGTCTCCGGGGCTCTGGTCGTGCTGGCCTCGCCTCGGCATGTCGGGTCCTCCTGGATCGCGGCGGTGGAGACATCCTCACACGCGCGCATTCGCGACGGAGCTGGCCGGAGCCCACCGCTGGCGTCCCGCACACCCCTTGATGTCCAAAGGGGGACGCGCCCTACACCCGGAGCAGGACCACTCCGTTGCCGGGCGACAGGGATTCGACATGAATCACGGCCGACCCGCCGTCCTTCTCGGATTCGACCGAAGCCAGGACCTCACCGGCGTCTGACGGTGAAGCCGGCGAGAGCGACGATCATCCACACATGGCCGGCGGTGTCTCCTCGTCTTCGTCGCAGACCAGCTCGCCTTCCCACGCCTCCTGTCCCTCGCGCACCGCGAAGTACGCGATCACAAGGCCGGCGATGGGGTCGATCCAGGCCCAACTGAAAGCGGCGAAGCCCATGAGTCCCGCCAGGGTGGAAACGGACAGCCAGGCGCGACGCGTTCCCGCGACTGTCGGACGTAACCATTCCGTCACGACCGGTCCGTGTCCGACCGTCTCGGCCCCAGTCCGGGAAGGGTGTTGTGCGTGAAGGAGACCGCTCGAGCGCGCGGCCGGCCCCGCTGCCTCGTCATCCTGCGGGCGGCGGCACTGATGCTTGTACTCATCGGGTGTCGGCAGAGTGATCCCGATCCCGTCGCCCAGCCCGCCCCCGGAGTCACCACTTTCGAGGGCGGCCGTTTCGACGACCTTCCCCAGTTCCCCCGCAGCCAGCCGCTGAGCGCTAGAACGGAGGAGCGGGGGGTGATCGCGCGCAGTTACAAGGCAACGGGAGCGTCACCACAACAGGTGCTGGAGTTCTACCGTGACGCCCTGGGGCAGCGCTGGACGATAGTGACCGGCATCGAGAAGCTAGGGGTCGGCACCTTCCGTGCCGACTGGGTCGGAGAGGACTACAGGCTCCGGGTGAGCGCCACTCGAGAGTCCGGGCTCGACAGCCCCAACGACGCGTCCCAGACCGTCGTGACCCAGTACAGCCTCACACTCAGCCCCCTTTGAGTCGACGTCGCTCGGGGCGACGTACACCGGACTGACCCGATGACGAGGAGGAGAGGGATGGGAACGTCTTTGCACGAGGTGGCAACGGTTCCAAGGCCTCGCGTGATCCTCGCTGACTACGCCTGCCGTCGGTAACCGTGCTCGCGTCGAACCATACCGATGACGTAGAGGAGCTCACGGAGTCGGCGGTAGGAGCGTGGGACACCATTGTGGCCGCGCTCCCTCGTGCCGGCATTGCACTTGCCGTCCTTGTAGTCCTCGTCGCCCTGGGCCGCCTGGCCCGCCCGGTCGTCCGCAACCGTCTCTCGAAGACGCGCACGCCGAGCTTCGCTCGGGTGTTCGCCAAGCTGACGTCGTCGGCGATGACCCTTCTCGGCACCCTCCTCACCGTCACGATCGTCTTCCCCTCGGTCCGGCCCGTAGACGTCCTGACCGGGGCAGGCGTACTGACGATCGCCGCAGGTTTCGCCTTCCAAGACATCCTTCAGAACCTCCTTGCCGGGATCCTGTTGCTGTTCCGCCAGCCGTTCCGAGGTGGCGATCAGGTCCAGGTGGGCGAGGTCGTCGGCACGGTGGAGGAGATCAACATACGGGAGACGGTGGTGACGACGTTCGACGGGCGGCGGGTCCTGATCCCCAACGCCAGGGTCTACACCGACGTCATCTGCGTACAGACCGCTCATGGGCGCATCAGGGCCGACTTCGTGGTCGGCATCGCCTACGAGAGCGACATGACTCTCGCGCGCGAGGTGGCCTTGACCGCCGTCTCCGACGTGGAAGGTGTCCTGGCCGAGCCCGCGCCGGAAGTGATCTATGTCGGCTTCGGTCGGTCGGCGCTTGAACTCGAGGTGCTGCTGTGGTGCGACGCTCGTCAGCTGGAGATGCGGCGAACCATGAACCGAGCGATCGAGGCGGTCAAGGAGGCTTTCGACCGCGAAGGGATCGAGATGCCCCCTGAGGTCGTCGCCCTCCAGGCCAAGCCAAGCTTCGCTGCGGCAATCCGACGGGAGCCGATGACACCGGGAGCCGCCGACCAGGACGACGGCTCCAAGGCGACGGGCGGCCGTGGCCAGCGTGGCCCGCAGCGCTCCGCCTGACAGCCATCGGTGCCTCCTTCCCCTCGGCGGGTCGCCGTCGTTGAACCTCGGTCCGCGTCCCGACGACCAGCAAAATGGGTCGATGACGAAGCAGGCCCGCCCCGAACCGAATCCGCCTTCTCCTCCGACCGACTCGGACAATCCTGCGCCGAGGCAGGAGCCGGGCGACAAGGAGGAGCGCGTCGACCAGGAGCTGGGCGAGCTTCTCGAGGAGCTGAGGGTGGCCATCCCAGGCGTCGAAGTGCTTTTCGCCTTCCTCCTGGCCGTCGCGTTCACCCAACGGTTCGAAACCCTGACGTCGCTTCAGCGAACCGTCTACTTCGGGACGTTGTTGGCGGCCGCCGGTGCGACGGCGCTGCTGATCGCACCATCGGCTTTCCATCGTCTTCGGTTCCGGGAGGACATCAAACCAGAGATCCTCTCTACGTCGACGAGATTGGTGATCGCCAGCCTCGTGCTCATACTGTTGGCCGTCGCAGGCGTGGTGTTCATCGTGGCCGACGTCATGTACTCGCTGGAATTCGCGTCCCTCGTCACCGCGCTCGTTGCCGCGTGGTTCGTGTGGTTCTGGTTCCTGCTCCCGATCTGGCGCACTCGGGACAGGGGTTGAACCTCCATCAGGCGAGTTGCCGTCCGTCGTGTCGAGGGGGCGTCTCCGACCTTGGGAAATGCTGAAGTTGTCAGACGCTGATCCGGATTGCCGCAACTCCGGGCAGGGAAGGGCGACAGAGTGATCGAAGCCGACCGAGTGCTTCTCCTCGCGGGCATCTCTATCGTCGCCCTCGGCTTGTCGTCGAGATTGGTCAAGCGGCACGCCCTCAGCCCGGTGGTGCTCGCGCTGGGAGCGGGGGTCCTGGTCGGTCCCCACGCCCTGGACCTGATCGAGCCCACGGCGGCGGTGCCCCGAGGCGAGCTGCTCGAGCAGCTCTGCCGAGTTGCACTGGCCCTCGCCGTCTTCGACATCGCCTTGCGCACGCGTCCGGCCGATCTGCGCGCCAACGCCCGGCGGGTGGGCGCCCTGCTGGTTGTCGTCATGCCGGGGATGTGGCTGGTCACGTCCGCCGGCGCAGGGCTTCTACTCGACCTTTCCTTTCCCGTCGCACTCCTTCTGGGGGCGGCGTTGACCCCCACGGACCCGGGCGTGGCGGCCGCGCTGGTCTCCGGCATCCTTCCGGACCAGTCGCTCCCGCGACGGGTCCGCAGAACCCTGCAGCTCGAAGCGGCGGCCAACGACGGCCTCGCACTTCCGTTCGTCCTCTTCGCCGGTCTCATCGCCACGCTGCCCGCCGGCGACGCGCTGTCGGAGTGGGGCGTCCACGCCGCTCGCGAGATCGGCGTCGCGGCAATCGTCGGCGCCGTCGTCGGCGGCGCGCTGAGGTGGCTGACACAGCTGGCGGATGTGGACCGCCTCGCTGAGGAGGACTGGTATCCGCTCGCCAGCACTGGTGTGGCGGTCACCGTGCTGGGCCTGGCGCACCTCCTCGGAGGCAGCGGCGTATTCGCCGCCTTCGTCGCCGGTCTGGTCTTCTCCGAGGGACTTCCCGAGGGACTGCGCGAGCCCATCCACGAGGTCCACCGATCGATCACCAAGGTGGCTCTGAGCCTGGCGTTCCTCGGTTTCGGCATGACGCTTCCGGTGGATCGTTGGTGGCCGGAGGTGGGCGCCGCGGGGGTGGCCTTCGCTACGTGGGTGTTCCTCCTCCGGCGGGCTCCTATCGCCGTACCAACCATGCTGGTGACGGGTACGGGGAGGCTGTCGTCGATGTACATCGGTTGGTCCGGTCCCCTCGGCGTGGCAGGGATCTACTACCTGACATACGCCGAGCGCTACGCGGTGCCGGAGTACGAGCGCCTGTTTCTCGCCGGGACGCTCGCCATCACGGTGTCCGTTGTGGGCCACGCTCTTACGTCGTCGGCCGCGGTCCGGGCCTATCGCAGGATGACGGGAAGTGAGACACCCGAAGGGGAGGAGCTCCAAGTGGAGGGTGCACTGCCGTAGCGATCGAGTAGCCGTGGTCCAGTCCGATGGAGGAAGTACCTGATGCGCCTGCGCGGTCGGGCGCGGGCCGACGACCCGTGGAAACCGTTACCTGATCGTGACCCTGGAGCTCCCTGGACGTCCCGGGAGGGGGGTAGGACGGGAACATGACGAACGACACGTCGTTCTCGAGGAAGGAGTGCCTCACATGGCCCACCATGGCTTGAACCCTTCGGAGTTTTTTCCTTCCGGGACGCACCGGGACCGGCTGAAGGGAGGCGAGCGTCGTGGCTGATGTTCGTGAACCGGCTGGACTCGGGTTCAAGATCGTAACGGTCCTCACCATTCTCTTCTTTCTGGCCGTGGTCGCCGCGTTGATTCGTACGTACGACAGCGGCAGCGAGGTGACCGCCACTGGTCCGACGGTCACCACACCGGTAGCAAGCGCTTCCGCCCAGCCGGCGACGCAGGTGCCGGTGGGCGCGGTGGCAACCGGTGGCGGAGGCACGGCCGGCGACGTCACGGGCACCGCGCTCCCCGTCTTCATCGGGTTGGCGGCAGTGACGATGTTCGCCGCCGGTGGACTGGCAGTCCGGCGGCGAACAGCCTGACAGCGGTGTGACCGGCGCCGTCTACGGGCGGACCGAGAGGAGGGTCGCCGTGGCGACCCTCCTCGCCGCGATCCTGCTCGCCCTCACCGGGTCAGGGGTTGTGCTCGCCCGGAGCGGGTCGCCCTCAGCGCCTCTCGACGTCGCAGCACCGCCGCCTCGCGAGGCGCCCCGGCCGCCCGTGCCGGCGGCTCCGGCGGGCGACCCGTTGCGAGTCCGGATCCCGGCTATCGGGGTCGTGGCGCCCCTCACGCGGCTCGGACTGAACCCGGACCGGACGCTCGAGGTGCCGAGCTACGACAAGGCCGGTTGGTACACGGGCGCCAGCCGGCCCGGGGACCCGGGCCCGTCCGTGATCGCCGCCCACGTGGACTCCACCACCGGACCGTCCGTCTTCTATCGGTTGAGGGACTTGAGCCCGGGCGACGTGGTCCACGTCGACTATCGCGGCGGGGCGAGCGTGACGTTCACCGTCAGGAGGTCCGAGAGCTTTCCCAAGGCGAGCTTTCCCACCGCTCAGGTCTACGGCGCCACGGCAGGATCCGAGCTCCGCCTCATCACCTGCGACGGCACGTTCGACCGGCGGGCCCGGTCGTACCGGTCCAACCTTGTGGTGTGGGCCGGCCAGGAGGCCTCACCGGGCTGACCGGTCCGGTGTCTTCGTGGTCGTCGGTGCCGCCGCCGACGGCCCCAGTCATCCCCGAGCCACTCGGTCTCCTCGTCGCCACGGTGTCGCGGCAGAGGTGACAAGTGCCCACAGAAGGCCCAACGCGCCGACGACCATGAGGATGACGCCCACGACGTCGAGATCGACTCCTTCGACGTCACCTGTCACTGCCCAGTAGAGGACGGCGCCGGCTGCCACCAGGAAGACGCTGACTCCGATGCCCATCGATCACCTCCTTCGTCTCGTCCTGTCGTGTCCCTACCCGCCGATGTTCGGTCCCGGATGCGAGGGGACGGCACTGATACCGACTGGTGACACGTCGGTCCCCTCGTCGGGCACGTCGGCTCGCTCGGCGAGCACGGCGTTCAACTCCGCTCCGAGAAGGAGGGACAGGCTGAGGAGGTACATCCAGACGAGCACCAGGAGCGCCCCACTGAGGATGCCGAAGATCGGGTTCCCGCCGAAGAGCCCGAGGTACAGCCGGAGACCGCCGGACACCAGGAGCCACAGGACGCCGGTCAGCGCCGCGCCACCGACGTGCTGGCGCCAACCGACGTGGTGGTGCGGCACGGCGTGGAAGACAGTCGCGGCCCATACGAGCAGGGTGGCAAAGGCCACGGGCACGCCCGCCCACTGCCAGAGGACGCCATAGACGTCGGCCGCTCCGACCCACTGAGCGATCGTTCGCCCCACACCGAACAACGGCCCGACGACGAGCGCGGTGAGCGTGACCACGATCAGGACCATGCTGGCGAGAGCCAGCCCGACGGCCATCAGGCGAGTCTTCAGGCGGGATCGCGTGTCCTCGACGTCGTAGATCTGCGCCAGCGTTCGCATGACGGTCGACATCCCTCGGGATGCCGACCACACGGCGGCGACGACACCCAGGGTGAAGACGCCCTTGCTCCCCCCTTCGAACAGGGCGTCGACCGCTTCGGCGGTGCCCGCCGCCTGGTCGGTGAGGAACGTCTCGAGGACGCTGATGACCTCCTGCTGAGCCCGACCGAGAAGGGCCGAGCCAAAGAGGTCGTCCAGGGCGCCGAGACCGGCAGCGATGGTGAGGAGACCAGGGAACACGCTCAGCAGGGAGAAGAACGCCACCTCGGCGGCCAGCCCGGTGACGCGGTCGCGCTTCGAGTTCCGCGCCATCGCGCGGGTGATGTCGACGACACCCGAAAGGCGTCGGTGGCGCGCCAGCCAGTCGGTGAATCGACTGGCCTGGCTCGCGGGGATCAGGGCCCGAACCCGTTCGGAGACCGTCGTGGGTCGCTCCGCTCAGTCCCCGCCGACGAAGAAGATCCAGTCGCCGCTTTCGGTGATCCCGACGCGGTGACCGACGTAGCTGCCGAACTGTTCGAAGCGCCGGAGATCCTCCTCGCCGTAGATCCGCCTGAGGTCGTCACGGGCCGACGCCGGCACTTCCTCCCACCTCTCGAAGGCATACGCGACCGGCCAAAGGTACTGCGTCGTCCCGCCGGCTTCCCGTGTGGCGGCGGGACCGTCGAGGAGCTCCAACAGCATTCGCAGCGGCGCCTGACCTGCTGCCTCTGCCTCCTTCCAGAAGGCGGCGGGGCGGCCTCCGCCGCCGAAGCTGTACGTGAACGGGCCGTCACCGGGGAGCCCCAGCTCGGCCAGCTTGTCGTAATCGCACGCCCTCGACGCCTCGATGATCGCCGTTCGGGTGGCCGAGACGGCCTCCGGGAGGTCGGGGTGGCGTGTCGGCGGCGGCGCCGAGCGCCCCGTCGAACACGTCGACTCCCGGTCGGAGAGGCGGAGGGACTGCATCATGGCATCGAGCACCTTCACATTGTCGTCGTAGCGACCGGCGGCGGCTGCCTCCGATGTCGTGGCGACCAGTGTCCCGTCCCCGGCGTCCACGAACCAGCCCGTCACCCGCGTCCCCGGTGGGCGCAAGCCTGGTGCGGTGGTGCGCATCTCGGCCCGCACCGCCGGGCGTCCGTCGATCGTTGCCGTGCGGTGCCCGAGGACCTCGCCGGCCGATGAGCCCTCGGGCGTCGGGGCCACCTCCCCGAAGGCCACCGGGTTCAGCCTCACGTTGATGGCGATACCGGTCGCCTCCGTCCGCGGCGCCAGGGTGAAGGGTTCGGGATGGAAGAACCGGCAGGGTTCGGCGATACCGGAGTCGTTCGTGAACCACGGCCTCGGGAACTCCAGTCGGTAGCCGCGCTCGGGTGCGGCACAGGTCTGGGTTCCCGGCTTTTCGGTCACTGGAGGTGTGGTCATCGTGGCCCCGGGCTGCGCCGACCGAGGAGGGCTGACGCGATCGTCGGAATTCCCGCATGCGGCGAGGGCGACCGCCAGGACGAGCGCGGCGGTAAAGCGCGAGAGGATCGGGGGTTGCAGCATGCGCCGTCCATACCCTGTCGCGGGCTGGGGCGGACGCCGCCCGCCTCTCGACGTCGAAGGTGTCGCGAAGCTGTTACGCACCGAGCCGTTGTGAACCGATCGCCCTGGGTACGAACGCCGCAGCTACCCGAAAGGAGAGAGTCATGGGACTCGTCGTAGTGCTTCTGATACTCGCCCTGCTTTTCGGAGGAGTGGGCCTCTTCGTCGAGGGGCTGAAGTGGGTGTTGATCATCGCCCTCGCCCTGCTCGTCGTCGGCGCATTTACCGGGTACCGCGGTCGCGCTCGCGTCTGAAGGCTGCGGATGCCGAGTCGGGCGATGCAGGTCGAGGGAGCCGTCAGCCTCTCTCGACGCACGCCCGTACCCGGTCGGTGAGGCTCCGGCGAACCTCCTGGAGCTCGGACAACATGCGGTCCAGCTCCCCCGCGTTGAAGCGGCGTGCGGTCTGGAACGCCTGGTCGAGGAGGGCGAGCGACTGCTCCGCCGTGCGGACGGCATCGGCGCACTCCCGCGAGAGGGTGGGGACGGTCGTCGTCGTCGTCCTCCGGGCGGGGAGGGTCGTCTCGACTGGTTCGGTGTCCACCGCCGCCCGCTCCTGGTCGGTGTCGGTCGCCGCAGCCAGTCCCAACCCCAGGAGCAGTCCCACCACCAGCCCCACTAGTCCGATCACTGGCGCACGCCTGTACCAGGGCGTGCGGGGGCCGGACCGGCGGGAGCGGGCGGGCGTATGCTCTCCGAGGGGCGGGAGGAGCTCCTCGTTCGGATCGGTCATGTCGCATCCTCCATCTTCCGTGGCGGGACATCGGTAGGACCATGAGCACGTTCACCCTCTCCCGGGGTCGACGCCGCTCGCTGTCGATCGCGGTGGCGCTCTGGGTGGTGCTGTGGATCGTGGTCGGCGCCGTCACTGGTTTCCAGGTGAGGCAGCTGACCGACGTCAGCGACAGCCTGGTCGAAGCGGCGGAGGCGTTGGACGTCGCCGGGATCGCGCTTCAGGACATCGGCCGGCTGCCACTCGTCGGCGAGCGGCCGGAGGCACTCGGCAATGAGGTGCGGGAAACGGCGCGTGAGATCGACCGGGCCGGCGCGGCCAGCCGGGAGACGGTTCGGACCGTCAGCGTGCTGCTCGGGCTGGCCCTCGTACTGATCCCGATCGTGCCGGTCGTCGCTGTCTACCTTCCGCTCCGCCGGGTAGGCACGCGGGAGCGAAAGGCGTTGAAGCGGGCGCTGGCGGACGGAGGCCAGGACCCTGGTCTCGAGGAGTTCCTCGCCCACCGCGCCGTGCAGAACCTGCCGTACGACACGCTCCGGGAGGTGAGTGCCGACCCCTGGGGCGATCTGCGGCGAGGGTCGTTCCGTCGACTCGCCAATGCCGAGCTGACGCGACTCGGACTGGCGACGCGCCAGCGACGCATCGAGCACGGAACCGGCTGACGGGTGAAGTTGGCCCGCTGGTACGCGGACGTCGTCGTCCGCCGGCGGTGGGCGATCGTGGCCGGGTGGGCCCTGTTCGTGGCCGTCGTGTCGCTCCTGCTGCCCACCCTCGAGAGCACCGGGGGGACGGGCGGCTTCCGAGGTTTCGCCGAGCCCGACAACCCGGCCATCCAAACCGAGATCCGGTCGTTCGAGAAGTTCGGCTTCCCCGTGCTCACCCGTACGGCGATCGTGCAGCACAACCCGGACGGCCTGCCAGTGGAGACCCAGTTCCGTGTCATCTCCAACGCCCTGGAGTTCAACCTCGACCGACCGCCGGAGCTGCAACGGATCGAGCTCGCGCTGCCCGTCATGGAAAACTTCCTGCCGTCCCGGTTCGGGGAAGAGCCGACAACGGCCATCACCTACCTGTTCTACCGCCCGGACGTCGGCTTCGGGCGCCAGACCGGCCTGGCTGCGGAGTACGCCGGCCGGTACGCCGGCGATCCCGAGGATCATCTTGTCGGCGTCACCGGCACGATCCCGGGCAGGGTCGCCCAGCTGGTGATACTGCGCAGGACCCTCGAGAAGGTCGAGCTGGCCACGGTCATCCTCATCCTCCTCGTCGTGGGCCTGAACTTCCGGGCCGTCGGCGCGTCGCTGGTAACCATGGCGACGGCCGGGGTGGCCTTGGCCGTGATCGTCCGCTTGGCGGGCTGGATCGGGAAGGAGCTCGGCATCGACATCCCGAGCGAGATCGAACCTGTCATGGTCGCCCTGCTGCTCGGGATCGTCACCGACTACTCGATCTTCTTCCTGTCCGGGATGAGGGAGCGGCTCGTTGCCGGCGACGACCGGCTGGAGGCGGCCAGATCGAGCACGGAAGAGTTCGCTCCGATCGTGCTCGTCGCCGGGCTCACCGTGGCCGCCGGGAGTCTGGCCCTCCTCGTGGCGCGCGTCGGCCTGTTCCGGACCTTCGGGCCGGGAATGGCCATCACGATCCTCATCAGCCTTGTCGTGGCCGTGACGCTCGTGCCCGCCTGCCTGGCGATCCTCGGGCGATGGGTCTTCTGGCCGAACGTGCCCAAACCCCATCCCCGGCCGGCGACGGCTCCGCCCCCGCGCAGCCGGTTCATCGAGGCGGTCACCCGGAAGCGGAACGGCGTGCTGGTGGCCTTGGTGGGTGCCGGCGTCCTCCTCGTGGCCGCAGCCCCCGTACGAGACCTCGATCTCGGGTTCGCCGTCATCGACTCCCTCCCGCCCGACCTCGAAGCCCGGAGGGCCGCCGAGGCCGCCGGCGACGGCTTTGCCCCGGGCATCCTGTCGCCCACGGTGCTGCTGGTCGAGGGCCCCGACGTCGGCGACCGGCGCCCCGCGCTCGACCGCCTGCAGGCCCTTCTCGAGCGCCAGCCGGGGGTCGCCTTCGTCGCCGGACCGGCCAACCAGCCGGCCCGCCTCAGCATCGGCGCCGTCGTCGCCACCTCCGGGGACGCCGCCCGCTACGTCATCGTCTTCGACGCCTCGCCGCTGAGCGCCACGACGATCGGCAACCTGGGCCGTTTGGGCGACGCCATGCCGGCAATGCTGTCCGAGGCCGGCATCCCCCAGGTCCGAACCGGCTTCGCCGGCGACACGGCGCTGGCCGAGTCCACGGTCGTCCAGACCAAAGCCGACCTGGGACGGGTCGTCCTGGTGGCCACCGCGTTCGGGTTCGTCCTGCTCGTGCTGTTCCTCAGGGCGCTCGTGGCCCCGCTCTACCTGATGGCGGTCAATGTCCTGGCCGTGACCGCTGCACTGGGCGTGACGACGTTCGTGTTCCAATCGATGGCGGGCACCAGCGGCCTCACGTTCTACGTGCCGTTCGCGGCAGCCGTGCTCCTCGTCGCCCTCGGGGCGGACTACAGCATCTTCGGCGTGGGCTACATCTGGGCGGAAGCCCGTCATCGGCCGCTGCTGGGGGCGATCAGAGTCGCCGTCCCCCGGTCGACCCGGGCGATCAGCGCGGCCGGGATCACCCTCGCCTTGAGCTTCGCCATGTTGGCGTTCGTGCCGTTGCGCCCCTTCCGGGAGTTCGCCCTCGCAATGGCCGTTGGCATCGTTCTCGACGTTTTCGTGGTTCGCTCCCTGCTCGTCCCCAGTCTCATCAGCGTGGTCGGGCAAACGAGCGGGTGGCCGGGGAGGGCCCTGCGCCGGGTGCCGCCGCCTGGCCCACGGCCGGCGCCCGCCGGCCCACCGCCCCAGCCTGGCAAAGCGGTTTCCCTCGTGTGGACGGCGGCGGCGCTGGCCGTCTACCTGGTGGACAGGAACCGCCGCCGCCGCAGGGGGCGTTGAGCCGAAGGGGCCGCCTGCCAGCGGCATCGACGGTCAAGCAACCGCTAGTTCTGTCGCAACTTGGCGATCTCGTCCCTCACCTCGCGCCATGACGAGGCGTTCGACGGGTCGGTGTCCCGGATGCGGTCGCACAGCGACTGGACGCGGCCCACCTGGTCGGAGTTGGCCTTGCGCAGCCGTTCGAGGACCTCGCGGCACTGGTCGAGGAGTCGCTGCTTGGCCTCCGGTGCGTTGCGCGTCTGGAACTGGTCCACCAGCCGCTCGGCTTCCGTTCGTAGCGTGGCGACCGCGTTGTCGGCCTCCTGGCGCGCATCTCTGGTTGCGTTCTCGACGGTGTCCTGGGTGGCTTCGGTGTCCACGTCGTTGTCGCCGCACGCCGCGAACAGCGTCCCGAGGGCGATGGCGGTCAGCACCAGCGCACTTCGGCTGCGGGAACGGGTGGAGCGTCCGGTCGTCGTCATGGTCTCTCCCTTCACTGCAGTCCGCGCTGATCCGGGGCGGACAGCCTTGCTTGAAGGACTACCTTCCCGCTGGCCGCCCCTCCACGGTGTCGTAGCGACCGTGAGTGACAGGATTGTGACGAGCGCCCGGACCTGCCGCGCCAGGCCGCCGCAACAGTTCCGTCACATCTCGTGTGAACCGACCCCTCGCCCGTGCCAACGGGTAGGCGGACAGCGGTGGGGCGCAGCGCTGGTCCCGGTGGGGCTTGGGTGCTTCCGCCGGGGAATGTCACGTCATCCCCGGCTGTGGCTCGGCCGTCCCTGCACCGAGAGCCCGCCCGTGGGCTCCACAAGGACCAGTGTGACGCTTTCGAGGTCGAACACGCCCTGTTGTCGCAGCTTGCTCCGCAGCTCGTCCGGGCTGATCTGGGACGAGAGTAGCCCCGTCGGCAGGTCGATTCGCCCCCTGTCGACGACCGTCTCCGGCTTGAAGTCCAGCACCCGGCGAAACGTCGCCGAGCGCTGCCGGAGCGCGGCGATGGCCACCTGGAGGAGCAGCAACGTCACCAAGGCGGTCATCCCTTGTACGTAGCTCGGGTCGTTGCTGGTCGCCGTCGAGGCCACCAGACTGCCGATGGCCACGGTGATCACGATGTCGAACGACGACAGCTGGGCGACCGTGCGTCGCCCGGCGAGTCTGATGGCGACGATCGTGGAGAGGTACGTCGCCACGGTGCCCACGACGACGTAGCCGACCGTTCTCCAGCTCGCTCCGAGCCATTCGTCCATGAGGTGCCTCTTTCACGTCTCGGGTGCCGGAGTTCTCCGGGCAGAGGAGGTCTACCCCGAGGGGCCGCGGCACCTCGGGGGCGGGCCCGGTCGCCACGTCCACGGCGCGCCCGGGAGGCGACGGTCAATGCCGATCAACCACCGCGTCCTTGACGTCGCGTATGCGATCACCGATCGTCCTCTTCGCCTCGGCCTCACGTTGGGCGGCCAGGACAGCCTCCTCGGCCTCGACGATCTCGCGCTCCACCTCGGCCCGTGGCCGGCGGAGGACGGTTGCACCCAGGTCAGAAGCGAGCCGGTCGACGGCGACAGGACTGCGCTCGTATGCCACGGCGATCGTGGCCGCCGACCCCGGTCTGACGATCTCACCCAACACACGCAGCACCTGGTCGGCGCTCTCGGCCTCGGCGACCTCGACAAGGGATCCGACGGCGGCGCCGGTCGCTCCTCCGATCAGCAGTCCCATGGGCCCGGCGGCCAGACCGATGAGCACGCCGACGACGCCACCTCCGGCAGTCGCCCGGAGATGGAGCTCCTCGGCGGCATCGAGCACTTCGATCCGTCCGTCGGCTGTCCGCTCGACGACGGCCGCCACCTCCAGCTGCACTTCGTCGCCGTCGTGGAGACGGCGGAGGCCCCGAAGGGCGTCCTCGGCCTCCTCGGTCCCGGCGACGCCGATCACGATGACGTTCTCCATGCGAGCCTCCTGCGCTCCTCCGAACCTGTAGGTACCCCCGCCCCCATGCGCGGCAATGTCTCGCTTCTGCAACAAGGGCGCGCTGGCGGACGACCTGGGCGATCACATCCCCGGTCCCGGGCGGCACGCCGAGCGCATCCGTGGTGTCCCGACGATGATCCCGGCGCCGGGCTGGTGGGCGCTCTGGGACCGAGTAGGGTCACGGTTCGGTATCAGTCCTGCTCGAGGTCCGTGGCCCGCCGGCGCCGCGGGTACAAGGCTCGTGTGTTCCGGCGCGTTCAGATTGCGACGGAGCGCCCGTGACGCTGCTGACCCCGATCGTTGTCCCGGCGCCGGCATCGTTCGTCGCGCCAGGCCGGGCGTCGTGATCGTCCGCCTCCGGGCCCTCTCCGAGCGCGTCCGCAACAGCTTGTTCTTCGTCCCCGTGGCGTGCGTCATCTTCGCTCTCGCGCTGGCCGCCGGGATGCTGGAACTCGACGCGCGAGTGAACTCCGAGAACGCCCCGTCGCTGCTGCGCTTCACCGTGGACAGCGCCCGCGAGGTACTGGCCACGGTGGCGGGGGCGATCATCACCGTCGCCGCCATCGTCTTCGCGCTCACCGGACTCAGCGTGCAGCTCGCCTCGAGCCAGTTCTCGCCGCGTGTCGTCCGCGGCTTCCTCCGCGACCGCAATCAGCAGCTGGCCATTGGGTTCATGGTCGGGACCTTCACCTATGCCCTCGTCATACTGCGAGCCGTACGATCGCCGTCGGATGACCCCGAGGTCGTGCCGGTGTTGTCCACTGGGCTGGCCCTGGGCCTGACCGTGGCCGCCGTAATCGGGATCGTCGCTTTCGTGAGCCGGACGACGCATCGGCTGCAGTCCAGCGAACTCGTCAGGTCCGTGACCGACGAGACCATCGAGGCGGTGGTCCGACTGTTCCCCCCCGGCGGCCGTGGTGAGCCGCGTGCGCTCGTGCGCGCCGAGCCCCGAGGGCCCGGGCGGAGGGTACGAGCTTGCTCCGCAGGTTGGATCACCCAGATCTCACCCGACGAGCTGCTCCACGTTCTACCTCCCGGGGGGACGGCACGGGTCGACGTGGAGGTCGGCCAGTTCGTCCACCGTGGTCGCCGCATCTGCACCGTCTGGGGGGAGACCGCGGACGAGCCCAACCTCGACCGCTCTGTGAACCGGGCGTTCGCAGTCGCGACTTCTCGGAGCATGCAGCAGGACGTTGGGTTCGGCATCCGCCAGATCGCCGACATTGGGCTCCGGGCCCTGTCGCCCGGCGTCAACGACCCGACGACCGCCCACGAGTGCATCGTCCACCTCGGAGCGGTGAGCTACGAGTTCCTCCGTCGCGATCTTCCCCCGGCGGAGATCGACGGCGATGGCGGTAGGCGCGTCCTGTTGGGTCGAGGGCTCGACTACGCCGACGTTGTGGCCCAGGCCTTCGACGAGATCCGTCAGAGTGCCGCTTCACTCCCGAGCGTGGCGACCGCGCTGGTGGAGACCCTTGCCGGCGTGGCCGCCGATCTGGTGGAGGATGGGGTTGACCCCGCTCGCATCGAGCCCCTTGCCCGCCAGGCGCGGCTCGTCGTGGCCGGCGTCCGACAGGGCCGTCCCTTGGCCGAGGACCTCGCGGCCGTGGAGGTCGCGGCGGCCTTCCTCCTGGGCAGGGGGTCGGAGTCGTCCTCTGCCTCACCGTCGTCGCCGGCGACATGACGCCGGCGCTGCTCTGATCCGATCGTGACGGAACTGTTACGGGCAACGCCGATCCACTGGGTGGCATCGGCGCCGATTACTGGGAGACTCTTCTCATCCATGGTCGTTCGCGCCGGTGCCGCGGCTCACGAGTCAGGAGAACGTCCACGCCCGCCCTTACAAGACGAATAGCTCCACTGGTCGTGGTCCTCGGTACCGCCTGGGCGGGATGCGAAGGGCGGGGCAGCTCCGTCGACCCGGCGGCTTCGACGTCGACCACCGCGACCACGCCCTCGCGAAAAGACGATGTCACCCTGAGCGGGCGTGTCACCGCCGCGTACGGCGCGCACATCTTCGTCGTGGGCTCGGGCACCGAGCGGGTGATCGTGGTGACGCGAAGTGCGACCGGAGTTCCCGTCGGGGAGGAAGTGGATGTGACGGGTCGGGTCGCGACCTTCCGCCGTGGCGAACTCGAGGCTGAGCTCGGTGTCGACCTCGGACTGGCGCCGCAAGAACTGGAGAACGGCAATTGCCTGGTGGCATCGGTCGCCCGAGTGAGGTGAGCATCCGCCCTACCGCGCTGCTCCATGGAAGGCTTGGAGGGATGGCCGGAGGGGAGGGCGCGTCATGAACGAGCGAGTACTAGTCGTCGAGGATGACCGCTCGGTGCGAGAAACGGCGACCTTGCTGCTCGAACGCGCCGGTCTACGGGTCACCGCCGTCGGAGACGGCCAGCAGGCGCTCGAGGCCGTGGCGGACCATCGGTTCGACTTGGTCCTACTCGACGTCATGTTGCCGTCGGTCGACGGGTTCGAGGTGTGCCAGACAATCCGTCGCGACTCGCAGATGCCTATCGTCATGCTCACCGCACGGTCTGACGTCGCTGATGTCGTCACCGGGCTCGAGCTCGGCGCCGACGACTACCTCACCAAGCCGTTCCAGCCGGCCGAGCTACTGGCTCGGGTGCGGGCCGCGCTGCGGCGACCGACGGCGGACGGCTCGGCCACACTCCTTCAGATCCAGGACCTGGACATCGACGCCCCGGGCTTCCGGGTGACGCAGTCCGGGCGACCGGTCGATCTCACCGCAATCGAGTTCCGGCTTCTCGTGGAGCTGGCCCGGAACGCGGAACGTGTGGTCAGCCGGGAGGCGCTGTTGGAGCGAGTGTGGGGATACGACTACCTCGGCGACTCGCGGCTGGTGGACATGGCGGTCAAGCGCCTGCGCGACAAGCTCGGTGACGACGCCCGAGAGCCTCGCTACATCACGACGGTCCGGGGTGCCGGCTACCGCCTCGGGCTGTAGTCGTGCCGCCGCCCGTCGCACCCCGTGGGTTCCGCACCCGTCTGGCCAGCGTCTTCGTGGCTTTCGCCGCGGTGTCCTCGGGAGTGCTGGCCCTGGGCAGCTTCGTGACCATCCGGGAGTACCGGGAGCGGATGTTCGTTCGTAACGCCGAAGGCGCCGCCCGCCTCGGACTCCTCTCGAGGCCGGGCCGCCTGTCATTGGAGGACTTCGACGAGCTGCTCGACGAGTTCAGGTCACGCGCGGGCTTCGAGACGGTCGCCCTCGTCGGCGAGGTCGTGTACTCGTCGGTCCCGGAGATAGGTGTCGAGCAAATCCCTGAGGCGCTCCGGGGAGCCCTCCCTGAAGGGGAGGTGGTCAATGTCAACACCACCGTCCGTGGGAGGCCCTATCTGGTGGTCGCCGGCGTGCCGACAGGTGGCACGAGCCAGCTGTATTTCTTCTTCGACCGCAGCGACCTCCTCGACAGCCTCCGGCAGTTCCGCAACGTACTCGCCGTCGGCTGGCTGGCTTCGGTCGGCGGCGCCTTGCTGGTCGGCGCCTTCGTCGCACGGCGCACCCTGCGCCCCGTCGCCCGCGCCGCCGACGCCGCGGCATCCATCGCCGACGGGCTGCTCGAGACGCGGCTGCCGGCGGCGACGGACGACGAGTTCGGAGCGTGGGCCCAGTCGTTCAACCGCATGGCCGCGGCGCTGGAGGAGAAGATCAACGCCCTGTCGGCCGCCGCCGAGCGCGAACGCAGGTTCACCGCCGACGTCGCCCATGAGCTGCGGACACCGCTCACGGGGATGTCCTCGGCCGCCTCGATGCTCGCCGAGGAGCTAGAGGGCATCCCTCCGCCGGCACACCGCCTGGCCGAGATCCTGATCGACGACATCCGGCGCCTGGAAAGCCTCGTCCTGGAGCTCCTCGAGCTCGCCCGCCTCGACGCGGGCCAGGACGACGTCCACCTGGAGGCCCTGTCGCTGTCTCAAGCCGTCGGCGCGGTGCTCGCCAGCTGGGACGGGGAGCGGCGCGTCGTCAAGGCGAGCGGGCCTGACGTCACCGTCTCGGCCGACCGCGTCCGCTTCAAGCGCGTGCTCTGCAACCTGGTGATCAATGCCGTCGACCACGGCGGCGGCGACGTGGAGGTCGTCTGGCGTCAGGAGGCCGACATGGTGGCCATCGACGTCCTCGACCGGGGCTCGGGACTACCTGATGATGACCTCGATCGGGTGTTCCAGCGCTTCCACAAGGTCGATTCCGCCCGGGCGGGGGGAGGGGCCGGCCTCGGCCTGGCCATCGCCCTCGAGCACGCACGGGCGCAGGGAGGGAGCCTGGACGCCGGGAATCGGGAAGGCGGCGGCGCTCGCTTCACCTTCCGTCTTCCGCTTGCGCCGCTGCCCACGGTGGAAGTCGATGAGACGTCGGCCGCCGGCCGCGGCGACGCCGCGCAGACGGCGGCGCCGCGGCAATGAGAGCCAGTTGCGCGGCTGCGGCAGCCGGCGTCGTCGTACCCGCCGGTCGAGGCGCCAGTATCTCGCCGGACTCCTCCCAGTGGGCGAGGTCGCTCGAGCGCAGGACCGGGAGGCCGCCGCTATTCGGTGTCCCGTAGGCGTAGTACGGGCCGTTGAACTTCAGGACCATGGGATCGGCGAACGGCCGGCCATGGACAGGATTGCGGAAGGTGGCCATCGACTGCTCCTGCTCGGCGGAAGGTGGCTCTACCCAGCCGATCGGCGCAGATAGTCCTCCAGCCACCCCGGGAAGTCGTGAAGCGTGCCCAGAACGGCATCGGCTCCCGCCGCCGCGAGCTCCGTCGAGGATGCTGGCCCGCTCGCGACCGTCACGGCGACGGCATCAGCGGCTCGCGCCGCGAGAACGTCGGCCGGATGATCCCCGACGTAGATCCCCGCTCCGTGGGCGAGGAGCGCATCCGCTTTGGCCGCGCCGAATCGCAGCCCGAACACGGCATCCGGCGCCACGTCGACGGCCTGGAGGCTCGCCCGAGCGTGGCGCTCCCACTTGGCGGTGACCACGATGACCTTGCCTCCGGCCGCGCGCACGGCCTGAAGGGCGTCGACCGCTCCTGGCATCACTTGCGTCGTCGCCACTCCGACCTCTTCGAACAGCTCCCGGTATCTCCACGCGGCCATGTCGACCGACTCGGGAGCCACCCAGCGGGCGAGGACCATCTCCGCCGAGGGGCCGAGATTGTTGACGATCCATTCCACGTCGATCCCGGCGCCGAGCTCGGACTCGAGCGCCGACATGGCGGCAGCGACGCCCACCCGAGGGTCGATCAGAGTCATGTCGAGGTCGAATCCCACGACGAGCTGTCGAGGCGTCATGGAGCGCATACTGCCGCGCCTCCTGCGCCGCGGCCAGCAGCCGGCGATCGACGAACTGAACCACACGTGACCGTGCTTGTCAGGGGACGGTCCCTGGACGATGTAGACCTTGTCACCTCGTGAACCCAGTCGGAGGACGATGTGGAACTCGGCTATGCCCTGACCCGGTACGTGTACCGGCCGCTGTCCGTCCCGGCTGCGTCGATCCTCGCCAAGACGCCGGTCACCCCGAACCAGGTCACCTACGCCAGCGCGGGCCTCTCCTTCGGAGGGGGCGTCGCCTTCGCGAGAAGGGCGTTCGTGCCTGGAGCAGTGCTGACCTTGCTGGGATCTGTGACGGACTGCGTGGACGGCGACCTGGCGAGAACCACCGGCCGCACATCGAAGTGCGGGTCCTACCTCGACCATGTCTTCGACCGCTGGACTGACGCGGCACTGGTGGTCGGCCTCACGTTCTCGGACCTCCACAGGCTCGCGCCGATCGGCATTGCCGCCCTGGTCGGCACCTTCATGACCAGCTATACGCGCACGAAGGGACAGGTGCTCGGCATCGACTGCCAGGTCGGCGTGGGCGGTCGTGACACTCGGATGCTCATCCTCGTTCTTGCCGGCCTGCTCGGGCGTGCCTACGCCGGTCTCGCCCTTGTCGCCGTGCTGGGGCTGACCACCGCCGTCCAGAGGATGGCTTGGACGATGCCGCGCCTCGATGCCCAGCCCTAGCGCGACCCGGCCAACGCCGGCTCCCTCCGGGGGAGCACAACCTGGTCTCGACATCCCGATCGTCACCGACCCTCTCGTCGCCATCAACGGCGTCGTGTCCATCAGCACGCCGCCTCAGATTGCCATGTCCGCCTCCACCGACAACGAGGACGAAGCAGCAGAAGAACTGGCCGAGTGGCTGGCGCAGAACGGCGTCGACCACCCGTTCCTGGTCGCTTCAGTACACGGTGAGCGCCTCCTGAGGAGGATCACGGGTGTCACGGGTATGGTCGTGGCCGGACGCGACGCCAGTCAGGACTGGGCACGCTCGTGCAGGGCGGCGGCACGCGACGCGGACGCCGTTGTGGCCATCGGCGGAGGGCGCTGCCTGGACGCCGCGAAGCTCGTTGCCGCGGGCGTCGGCGTGCCCTTCATCGCCGTGCCGACGCAGCTCTCCCACGACGGCATCTGCTCTCCGGTGTCGGTGCTGCCGCGAATTGCCGGCGGCCCGCCGGAGAGCGTGGAGGCTGTCGTTTCCGGGCTGGCCTTCTTCTCCCGACCAACGCTCGTCCGGGCGCCGCTGGAGTCGCTGAGAGCCGGGATGGGCGACCTCATCGCCAACCCCCTCGCACTGGGCGACTGGAAGTTGGCCTCCGATGCCGGCCTGGAGAACGTGAACGAGGAAGCGTGGGAACTGTCGGCCGAGTCCTTCCGTGTCATAGAACCTGTGCTCGAGGAACCACTGAACCGGGAATGCGTCGGTCTCGAGGTGGTCGGCGCGCTTGCCGAGGCCCTGGTCATGTCCGGGGCGGCCATGACGATCGTGGGCACCTCGAGACCCGCCTCCGGCGGGGAACACAAGATCTCCCACGCCATCGACGAGCTGTTCGGACCCCGGGCCCACCACGGCGCACAGGTCGCATTCGCCTCGCTCGTATCGACGGCGCTGCACGGGCTCGACGTCGGCCAGCTGCGTCGACGGCTCCTGAACCTCGGGCTGCCGCACCACCCTGGTCACCTGGGGCTCTCCCGCAGTGACATGGTCTGCGTTCTCTTGCGAGCGCCCAGCACCCGACCGGGTCGGTTCACGATCCTGGAGAGTGCGGGCCTCGATGACCGGACGGCCGGCGTGCTGTTGCGCTCGCTGTGGCCTGGGCTGTGACCAGCGCGGCCGCCAGCCGATTGGCGGCCCGGAGATCATCGGCGTCGTCGATCTCGACCCAATCCGACGACGGTGTCGGCCACACCATCAGGAACGGCGACAAGGAGGCCGCTTCCTGGAACGCCTCCTCGTACCACGCATCCGTCCGGTCCTCCTTCGTGGCCAACGTTCGCAGAGCGTCGTGCACCATCATCCGACCGGTCGGGGCAAGGGCCGACATGCCGACGTACTCCCCAACCGGGTCGAGCACGCCGACCTTGCCGATCGCCGTGCACCAACGGCGCCCCGCGGCGTCGGCCGGAGTGGCGGCGACCTTCATGGCTTCGGGCGTCAGCGGCCGGAGGACGTCGACGGCCAGCAAACCGGGGACGTCACGGACGTCGGTGGCCGCCTCGAGAAACGTCGCGATCCATGTCGGCATCCCGAAGAGATCACTGTTCACTATGACGACGACGTCGTCACCGCTGAGGGTGCCGTCGAGAGCATCGAGGCCCACCAGCAGGCTGTACCAGTTGTTACGCGAATCGTGGTGGTCATTCGGGACGAGCCTCGGCCGGAGCGAGCTGGCAGCATACGCGGCGCAGTACCGCTCCACACGGTGAGCTGCGTGCCCGACGACCACGACGACCTCGGTGTCCGGACCAAGCGCTTGCTCGATCCCCAAGAGGTGGCGGTCGGCGATGGGAGAGCCATCGACGTCGATCAGCCATTTGGGTCCCGGTCCCCCAGCGGAGCCGAGCCTGTTGCCATGACCGGCCGCCAGTACCACCACGGCCACTCGGCGCCCGCCCGATCTCACTGCCCCCATCGCGCCCCAATCGGCCGGCGAGCCCCAGTGGCTCGTGGGTCGGATGGTAGCGGCAGCGGCCGAACCCGACGGGTGGTCCGGCACGTGCTTCGGAGATCCCGCGATGAGTGACGTGTTCAGCGTGATCATGCCGAGCTATGACCAGGACAGCTTCCTGCCCGGGGCCGTCGCCTCTTTGCTGGCGCAGGCCGACTCCAACTGGGAGCTGATCGTCGTCGACGACGGGTCCCCCGGCGACACGAGGCGGGCGCTGGGCGATGTGCTGGACGACCCTCGGGTGCGGCTCGAGTTCTTCGACCGCAACCGTGGCCTCGGCGCCGCCCTGAATCGAGGACTCGACCTGGCACGTGGCGACTACGTCGCCTATCTGCCGGCCGATGACGTCTACTACCACGACCATCTGGCATCGCTTCGTGAAGCTTTGGATGCCGCGCCAGCAGCAATGGTCGCGGTCACGGGGATCCGCCATGAGGAGGTGAAGACGTCCACAGGGCGAATCGAAGGCGAGCCGCTGCAGCTCGTCCAGGCGGCTCACCGCCGCACTCCAGAGCGTTGGACGGAACGGTCCGAGCTCACCACCGACGACCTCGACCGCATGCTGTGGGCGCGGCTGCTGGCGGACGGGCCCGCGGTCGAGACGGGGCGCGTGAGCTGCGAGTGGGGCTGGCACCCGGGTCAGCGGCACAAGGTGCTGCGGGAGCCGTGGGGTGGGCTCAACCCCTATCGAGCCCGGTACCGGGTGCAAGAACCTCTTCGCCTCCAGAGCACTGTCGGCCACCTTCACGACGAGGTCGACCACTACCGCCGGTTTCGGGAGAGGCCATCGACGCCGCGGGCGACCGACGGGCTCCGCGTCCTCCTCGTCGGCGAGCTCGCGCACAATCCGGATCGGATCCTCGTGCTCGAGGAGCGGGGTCATGAGCTCCACGGGCTGTGGACGAACACGCCAGTCTGGTTCAACACCGTCGGGCCGCTTCCCTTCGGACACGTCGCCGAGGTTTCACGAGAGCGGTGGAGGGAGGCGGTACGGCGGCTGCGACCCGACGTGATCTACGCGCTGCTGAACTGGCAGACGATCCGGTTCGCCCATGAGGTGCTCATGGCCGACCTGGGGACCCCGTTCGTCTGGCACTTCAAGGAAGGCCCCTTCTTCGCGCGTGAGCACGGCATGTGGCCGGAGCTGGTCGACCTTCATACCCGCTCCGACGGAGTCATCTACTCGAGCCCCGAGCTGTGCGAGTGGTTCTCGGCGACGGTGCCAGGCAGCGTGCACCGTCCGACGCTGGTCGTCGACGGCGACCCACCGAAGGCGGAGTGGCTGAGCGGTGAGCGGTCACCGCTGCTGTCCGAGAACGATGGCGCCCTGCACACCGTTATTCCGGGGCGGCCGATGGGACCTGCGCCCGAGGTCATAGGGGCCCTTGCTGCGGCGGACATCCACGTACACCTCTACAGCGAGAAGGCGGCCGCGCAGATGCGCGACTGGGTAACCGCCGTGCAGCGCCTGGCTCCGGCGCACTTTCACTTGCACCCCCAGGTGGATCCGAAGGACTGGGTCGCCGAGTTCTCCCAGTACGACGCAGGGTGGCTTCACAGTTTCGTCAGCAGCAACAAGGGGGACCCGCGCGCGGCCACGTGGGACGACCTCAACTACCCGGCGCGAATGGGGACGCTCGCCGCGGCAGGGGTCCCAATGATCCAGCGTGACAACGACGAGTCCATGGTGGCGGCGCAGGCGCTTTCGCGCCAGCGCGACCTGGGGGTGTTCTGGCACGACGCCGACGAGCTCGTGGCCCGGCTTCGCCGCCGCGACCTCCTGGCCGCACTCCGGGACAGCGTGTGGCGTCAGCGTGACGCGTTCACCTTCGATGCACATGTCGACCGGCTCATCCGCTTCTTTCGCGACGTCATGGCCGGACGGCAATAGCTCTCTACCGAGTCTCGCCGACGAGTACGGCCGAACCAACCGCGACGATCACGAGCTGCGCCGGCGCCGGCGAGATGCAGCAGCTCACCCCGAACGCTGTCGTTCCATCCGACGTGATCGGGGTCGTCGGAGACCACCATGACGTCTTCGACTTCGGCCTCGCCGCCCTGCATCAGGACCACGGCCAGTACGAGGGCCCTGGCCGAAGGCTCTGGTCCATCGGCTCCGAGCTTGAGATTCACACCTCCGAGCATGGGCGCGGTCTACCCGATCGCCGGTCGGGGAACCGAGCACCGCCCATGTGCCCGGCAACGGATTGGTCTCACGCCCGCCAGCCATGCACACTCGTGACGCATGTCGAACGACAAGAAGCGGGTCGCGGTCGTCGGGGCTGGGTGGTCCGGCGCGGTCACGGCGGAACGGCTGAGCGCGGGCGGCGTCGACGTGGAGGTCTTCGAGCGGGCGGCGAACGTGGGTGGCCACTCCCGCAGCGAGACCCTGAACGGCGTCGTCTACGAGCCGAACGGCGCGCACATCTTCCACACCTCCAACGAGGAGGTGACGGCGTACGTGCAGCGCTTCGGTCTGTCGCGGCCGTACGGGCACGCGGTGAAGGCGCAGGTCCACATCGGCGACGACGACGCTCTGACCCTGCTGTCGTGGCCACCGCAGCTCGAGGAACTACGGGAGCTGCCGGTCTGGCCGACGGTCGAGCGAGAGCTCGCCGACCTCGCGCCGGAGCCGGCGGGTGAGGACTTCGAGACGTTCGTGAAGTCACTCATGGGCACGACGCTCTACAACCTGTTCATCCGCGACTACACGGCGAAGCAGTGGGGGCGGCCGGCCACCGAGCTCTCGAGCAGCTTCGCCCCGAAGCGGGTGGAGTTACGCGACGACGGTTTCCGCCGCCTCTTTCGCGACCGTTGGGAGTTCTTCCCCGCCGAAGGCATGAACAGCGTCATCGAGGGGGTGCTGGCCAAGTCGTCGGTGACCTGCGGAGCCGAGATCTCGCTGGACGACCTGGTCGGCATGCAGGGCGACTATGACGCCATCGTGGTGACCGCGCCCCTCGACCGGCTTCTCGGGCGTGACGGTGATCTGGAGTGGCGCGGCATCCACTTGCGGTCACGGTACGTGCCAGTCGAGGATCCCGACGAGACGCTCACCGCGGCGTACGTCGTGAACTGGCCCGACGCCAGGTACCCCTTCACCCGCACGGTGGAGACCAAGCATGCGACGGGCCAGCGCATCTGCGGCACCGTGGTCAGTGAGGAGTTCCCGGGTGCCCCGGCTCGGCACTATCCCGTGCCCACCGTCGACCGACGGTTCGAGCTCCTCAACGACCAGTACAAGGACGAGGTGCGTGCCGCGCTGGACCGCCCCGTGTACTTCTGCGGTCGCCTTGCCAACTACCTCTACATCAACCAGGACCAGGCCATCGAGCAGGGTTTCGCCTGCAGCGCCGAGGTCCTCGCCGACCTGGGCGGTTCTCGCCCCTAGGCGTGCCCTGGGGCGGGGCCGCAAGCAGCGACACGAAGACTCGAGCCGGTGAGACGGAACACCAGGATCACCAAGGCGACAGCATTGAACGTGTCGCCCCAGCGCGAGATCGTCTGGGCCGCGAAGAGCCGACGGAGCTCCGGCGACCGAAACGGTCCGCGGAGGGGTGAAGAGACCGCCACGGAGGAACGACAAACCGTTCCTTCCTGCCGTCAGCCGTCTAGGTGGATCGAAGACGCCGTAGGTAGGCTCGGGCATGGCAGTCGAAGGCGGGGGCCCGCAGCAGATCGTCGATCTGCTCACAGCGTCGCACCTCGCCGTCCCCGACGACCTGCCGATGTTGATCGTCGACCATGCCAGACGCCTCGGCCCCAACGACGCCGCGCTCTACCTCGTGGATTATGACCAGCGGAACCTGATCCCCGTGCCCAACCGGCATGGCACCGACCGCGGCCCCGTGGCCATCGACACCACCCTGGCGGGGCGGTGCTACCGCACGCTCGACATCCAGAAGACCGCCAGCGAAGACGGTGGCGTTCGGGTCTGGGTACCCGTGCTCGACGGCGTCGAGCGCCTGGGCGTGCTCGAGCTCGATTTCGACGAGCATGGCCAGCCTCGATTCGACAGTCTCGCCGCCTTCGCCGGGCTGGTTGCCGAGGTCATCGTGTCGAAGCAGGCGTACGGCGACCTCTTCGAGCGGGTTCGGCGCCGCAAGCCCATGTCCGTGGCCGCGGAGCTGGCCTGGAGACTGCTTCCTCCGCTCACCTTTGGTACCGATCGTCTCGTCATAAGCGGAGTTCTCGCCCCGGCGTACGAGCTCGGAGGCGACTCGTTCGACTACGCGGTGAACGGCGACACGGCTCACGTCGCCATCTTCGACGCCATGGGCCACGGCCTCGAGGCGGGCCTCGTCGCCAGCGTCGCCATGGGCGCCTCGCGCACCAGCCGCCGTGCCGGTGACGACCTCGCCGCCACGGCGGCCGCGATCGACACTGCCATCGCTGGGCACTTCGGGGCCGAACGCTTCGTCACAGCCATCCTGGCCCAGCTCGACCTGGTGTCGGGAAGGCTGCAATGGGTGCTCGCAGGACATCCGCCACCTCTCCTGCTGCGGAACGGGCGAATGGTGAAGACCCTCGTGGGCGAGATCGGACTACCGCTCGGTATCGGCGGGACGGTGACGATCGCAGAGGAGATGCTCGAGCCGGCCGATCAGGTGCTGCTTTTCACTGATGGCGTGCTCGAGGCCCGAGCGGCTGACGGGACGTTCTTCGGTGTCGACCGCCTCATCGACATGGTCTCCCGCACCTCCGCTTCGGAAACGCCGGCGCCGGAGACGATGCGGCGCCTCCTGCACGCCATCCTCGACCATCAGGAGGGTGAGTTGCAGGACGACGCCACCATCGTGGTGGTGGAGTGGCGCGGGCCTGGTGGTCGGCTTCTCGAGGTCTGACGCAGCAGGGCCCGAACGAGACGATTGAGACGGCCCCGCTTCGGACAGAACACGGCGCATGGAACGGTTCGCGGAGTCCCCGACGAGCGCATCCCTGAACCCCTGGACGAGGAGGTAGCCGTGCGAGCGATGGTCTATCGCGGGCCGTACAAGATTCGGGTCGAAGAGAAGGACGTCCCTCCGATCGAGCACCCGAACGACGCCATCGTGCGCGTCACCCTGGCCGCGATCTGCGGATCCGATCTCCATCTGTACCACGGGATGATGCCTGACACGCGGGTCGGCTCGACGTTCGGTCACGAGTTCATCGGCGTGGTCGAGCAGGTCGGATCCTCCGTGCAGAACCTCCGGCCGGGTGACCGCGTGATGTTGCCCTTCAACGTCTTCTGCGGGTCGTGCTACTTCTGCGCCCGCGGCCTCTACTCCAACTGCCACAACGTCAACCCCAACGCCACGGCAGTCGGTGGCATCTACGGCTACTCGCACACCTGCGGTGGCTACGACGGCGGGCAGTCACAGTACGTCCGCGTGCCCTTCGCCGACGTTGGGCCGACCGTCATCCCCGAATGGATGGACGACGAGGACGCGGTCATGCTCACTGACGCCTGCCCGACCGGGTACTTCGGTGCACAGCTTGGCGACATCGTCGAAGGCGACGTGGTCGTCGTCTTCGGGGCGGGACCCGTCGGCCTGTTCGCCGCCAAGTCGGCGTGGCTCATGGGCGCGGGGCGGGTGATCGTGATCGACCACCTCGAGTACCGGCTGGAGAAGGCCCGCACCTTCGCCCACGCCGAGACCTACAACTTCACCGAGTACGACGACATAGTCGTCCACATGAAGAAGATCACCGACCACCTGGGGGCTGACGTGGCCATCGACGCCGTGGGTGCCGAGGCCGACGGCAATTTCCTGCAGCATGTCACCGGGGCCAAGTTGAAGCTGCAGGGTGGCTCTCCCGTCGCGCTCAACTGGGCGATCGACTCCGTCCGCAAGGCCGGGACCGTCTCGGTAGTCGGGGCCTACGGGCCCATCTTCAGCGCGGTGAAGTTCGGCGACGCCCTCAACAAGGGCCTTACCCTGCGGATGAACCAGTGCCCGGTGAAGCGTCAGTGGCCGCGCCTCTTCGAGCATGTCCGTAACGGTTACCTGAAGCCCAGTGACATCGTCACGCACCGCATCCCGCTCGAAGACATCGCGGAGGGCTACTACATGTTCTCGGCGAAGCTGGACGGTTGCATCAAGCCGCTCGTCGTGCCGAGCGCCGCCTGAGGAGGAGAGTCGACCATGGTGTACACGGCAGAGAAGCCGGTCCTGGCCGAGACCAGCGACCAGCTCCGCGCCCGCATCCCGGGGTGGGGTGTCGACCTGGACCCAGCGGACCGGCCGGCGGTCCCGCGGGAGCGGTTCGACCCCAGCCTCAGCGGCGCCCACTGGGACTTTCCAGAGCGCCAGCCCGAGAAGCGGCCGCGGGAGCGGTCGATGGAGCACAAGTTCCTCACCCCCGTCTTCGGCACCTCATGCCCGCCGAAGGGCCTGTCCGGGGCCATGCGGAAGTACGCGTACCGCAGGTACAGCGAGGGCCGCGCCGCCCACTGGCTGATCCTGGTGGCCGCCGACCGCGTGGACGCCTTCGGGAGCCACGTACGCTCGATGGCCACCTGCCGGCCCGACAATCCCATCACCCAGACCGGCGTGCTGAGTGAGCTCTCCCGCCACGGCGTCGCCTCGAGGGTCGGCAAGAAGCGTGCCGACCTGGTGCACCAACCGCTCGACCCGATCATCGTCGCCGGTCCATGGGTCGTGGCCGGCGCCGTCGTGTTCGCCGGTGCCAGACGATTGAAGGCGGCGGTCGGCGGGGCCAGGGCCGTTTAGGAGCCTTGCGGGGGGCCTGCATCGCCGGTCTTGTGTAGCGATCGACGATCTCGGGCGAGATGGCGGGCAGCTTGCGGTTCTGGTTCTGCGAGGGCCCGGAGGAGGATGTTGTGTTCCTTGGCGAGGTTCCGGGCCACCTTGGCGAAGGCCCTGAGCCCTTGTGGCGGCAATGGTGACGGCGTCAGACAGGAACCGGCACGCCCAGGCGGACGTCGACCCCAGGCGAGTACTGGACAAGGGGATCCTCGGCGGGCTCGGGTAGACCGACCGCTTCGAGCAACGTCTGCTCCAGCTTCACCGGCTCGGCGTCCCACAAAGGCCACGGCTGGTGCTGTACGGGGACGCGGGTCAGCCGCCCGGCGATCGTGGAGTACGCCCTCCACCGACCCGCGAGCCAGTGGTCGAGCTCAGAGGGCGCCGTGCACTGCTTCGTCGGCCTGACGATGATGTCGTGGCCTATCTCCGGCTTGTCCCTCCGCCGGCTGCGGTAGCGCACGACCTCGCCCTCTTCGACGACCATGTCGGCGAACTGGTACGGCACTCCATAGAGACTCGAAGCGCCGACGACCGTGGGAACGCTGTCGGCCTCTAGGGAGAGGAACCACAGGCCGTCGCGCCGGTCCGGGCCTCTCACGTACGTCCGCACGTTGGTCTCCGGGAAGGTCGACACCCCCGGCACGGCGGGCAGGGGGCCGACGCGGAAGTCCTTCATGAGGAACGGCGTGATGCTCACCCAACCCGTGCCGTCGTAGGTGTCCACCTCCAGCGCGCTCGGAAGGAGGTGGCGAAGCTGGTCGGCCTCGTAACGCCAATGGAGGAAGGTCATGGCGTGCCAGCGCTGCCGGCTTGCCGGGTTCTGGACCTCTTCCTCAGGCTCTCGGCCACTCATGGTCGTCCGCTCCCTTCGGCAAGGTTGCTCGGGATCTCCTTCCGCGAACACGGGAGGAATGCACTACGGGTACGCGCTCCAGCGGATGGAAGCGCCGATTGCCACAGCGGCCAGAACGGCGCCAAGGGCAACGAAGGGCGCGGTCACCTCCCGCGGCTCCTTCTGCACGGTGACGTCCTTCGGGAGGTCGGCGAAGACCCTGCGGAGCTGGGGCGCGTCCTCGGCGAGGTAGAACCGTCCGCCGGTCTGCTCGGCGACCTGCTCGAGCGTGGCATTGTCCGCCCGCAGCGGTGACCGGCCGCCGCGGCTGGCGAAGCCGCCCCCGGCGCCGAGGCCGCCGCCCCCGCCGAACCCGCGGACGTCGCCCCCCAGCTGCTCGGCCGAGCACGCCAGCGCCGCCGGCTGTGCGGTGCCGAATCCGATGGTGTAGACGCGGACACGGCGCTCGACGGCGTAGGGGACGGCGTCGAGGGGAGCGATGCCCCGGGTGTTGGCGCCGTCGGACAGGAGCACCACGATGTCGGGCACGAAGCCGCCGGTGCCGGGCTCAGCGCGAGGGCGAGCGGGCGCCGGTCCTGCCGGACCGCCGGCCGCCGCGTCACCGACCGGAAGGACGTCGGCGTTCACCTCGGCGATGGCATCGAGCGACTTCAGCATTGCCGCGCCGATGGCGGTGCCCCGGCCCATGGTGAGCGCGTCGATCGAGGCGATCAGCGCCTTGTGGTCCTCCGTCGGGGGGACGGCGATCTGGGCGAACCCGGAGAACACCACGAGGCCCAGACGGGTGCCGGAGGGCAGATCCTCCACGAAGGCGCGAGCCGCCTGCTGTGCGGCGGTGATCCGGTTCGGGTCGACGTCGGTCGCGCACATCGAGAGCGACACGTCCAGGGCCAGGATGATCGACGTCCGTGACGTCGGGACGGACCGCACGAGCTGGGGGCGGGCGGCGGCGATGCCGAGGACGGCGAGGCTGGCGAGCAGCGCGGCGACCGGTAGGTGCCGGCGCCAGCGAGCGCGGGCCGGCAGCACCGAGCGCAGGAGGGCGACGCTCGAGTAGCTCACCGCCTGCTTGCGCCGGCGCCGCATCGCCAGCACGTAGGCCCCCCACACCAGCGGGACGGCCAGCGTCAGGAGCAGGGCGAGCGGCCACGCGAAGGTCACGTCAGACCACCCGCCCGAACCACGCTATGGAGAGCAGCGCCCCGACAAGGAGGAGGACGACGCCGGCTGCGGCGAACAGCCCGCTGACCTCGGTGTGCTGCGCGACGAGCTTGAAGCGCAGGTCGATGGTCTTGGAGATCTCGGCCAGTCCCGCGGCATCGTCGGCCTCGTGATAGGAGCCACCGGTCACCGAGGCGACCTTCTCGAGCAGCTCGCTGTCCAGCGACGTGGCCACGCTGAAGCCGTCGATCTGCACTACCGCGCCGCCTGGAGTGCCGACGCCGATGGTGTGCACCCGGACGCCGGCCGCCGAAGCCACCTCGGCGACGGCCACGGGATCCGGCCGGCTGGTCTCCTCACCGTCGGAGAAGAGCACCACGCTGGCCGAGCCGAAGTAGCCGATGTCGACCTCGGCCGAGTCGCTGGCCAGGGCTTCGGGGTTGATGGTGACGGGCTTCCCCGCGATCGCGCCGAGTGACGCGACGAGGGCCTGGCCGAGCGACGTGCCGCCCTCACTCGTCAGGCGGTCGATCGCGCGAAGGACGTCGGCGTGCACGTTCGTCGGCGTCTGGACCGCGACCGCGCCGTCACCGAAGGCGACCACCCCCATGCGGACCTCCGAGGGCTGGCGCTCCACGAAGGCCCGGGCCGCAGCCTTGGCCGCATCCATGCGCGTCGGCTTGACGTCGTCCGCCTTCATGCTGTTGGAGACATCGATGGCCAGGATGACCGTGCCCTCCCGTCGGGGGATCTCCACCGTCGTCATCGGCTGGGCCATGCCGACGACGAGGAGGGTGAGCGCAGCTACGAAGAGCCCGAAGGGCACATGGCGGCGCACCCGCATCTTCGACGTCGGCGACGTGGCCACGAGGCCCTGTTCGGAGAGGACGCCGGCCCGCCGCGCCCGCCGGCGCCGCGACGACACGTACGCGGCCACGACGGCGGGCACGGCCAGCAGGAGCACGAGGACCCACGGGGCGCCGAAGGTCACCTCGGCCTCGACCGTTTGCGCGACTCGACGATGCGGACCAACGCGTTGACGAGGTCGTCGTCGGTGGAGACGACGTGGAGCTCGACGCCGGCCCGTCGGGCCGCATGGCGCACGGCGAGCTCCCGCTCGTCGGCGGCGGCACGCAGGCGGCGCCGGAACTCGGGATCGCTCGAGTCGACCATGAGCTGTTCACCCGTCTCGGAGTCCTCCACCACGATGAGGCCGGCGTCGGGCAGCTCGAACTCGCGAGGATCCACGAGGCGGACGGCCACCACCTCGTGGCGCTCGGTGAGCCGCAGCAGTGAGCGCTCCCATCCCGGTTCGCTGATGAAGTCGGAGACGAGCACCACCAGCGACCGACGACGGATCACCCGGGCCGCCGTGTCGAGCAGCCGGCGCAGGTCGGTGACCGCGCCCCGACCGTCTGCGGGCCGGAGCAGCTCCCTGGTCAGCGCCAACACCTGCGTGCGGCCCTGGCGGGGCGGAACTGTCCGCACGCTCTCGTTGTCGTAGACGATCGCCCCGACGCGGTTGCCGCCCCGGACGAGGATCTTGGCGATCGTCACCGCCACGTCGCGCAGCACGTGCTCCTTGGTCCGGTTGACGGGGCCGAAGGTCATCGACGCCGAGCGGTCGAGCAACAGCCAGGCGGTCAGCTCGCGGTCCTCGGTGTACTGCCGGACGTACATCTCGTCCATGCGCGCGGTGACGTTCCAGTCGACGTGGCGGACGTCGTCGCCGGTCTCGTACTCCCGGACGTCACGGAAGTCCAGGCCCTGGCCGCGAACGAGCGTGCGGTAGCTGCCCTGCAGTCGCCCGTCGAGCCGGCGGATGACGTGCCACTCGAGCCGGCGCAGGACCCGCTCAGCGGTCAGCGGGGCGGAGGCGCCCATGTCCTGTCGTCGACCGGGGCCGGGCGCCGTTCTCCGCTCCGGCCCTGAGGCACCGGGACAGACGCCAGGATCTCGCCCAGGACGTCGTCAGGTGTGACGTTGTCACCGAGGGCCTCGTAGGAGAGCACCAGCCGGTGGCGGAGCACATCGGCCGCCAATGCGTTCACGTCCTCGGGCAGGACGTAGTCCCGGCCCCGGAGCAGGGCGAGCGCCTGGGCGGCGAGCACCATGTAGATAGAGGCGCGCGGGCTCACGCCGTAGGTGACGTAGCCGGCGATCTCCTTGAGGCCGACGGCCTCGAGATCCCGGGTGGCCCCCGAGACGCGCACCGCGTACTCGATCAGCGACGGGTCGACGTAGATCCCGCGGGTCTCCCGCTGCAGCGCGGACAGCTGTTGAGCGCCCAGCACGCTCTGGATGGACTCGAGCCCGGCGATCATGCGCTCGACGATCACGAACTCCTCGGTCACCGTCGGGTAGTCGACCAGCACCTTCAACATGAACCGGTCCACCTGGGCCTCGGGCAGTGGGTAGGTGCCGTCGGACTCGATGGGGTTCTGGGTGGCCATGACGAGGAACGGATCCGGCAGCGGATGGGTCTCGCGGCCGATGGTGACCTGGCGCTCCTGCATCGCCTCGAGGAGCGCGCTCTGCACCTTGGCGGGCGCCCGGTTGATCTCGTCGGCCAGGACCAGGTTGGCGAAGACGGGCCCGAGGGAGACCTGGAAGTCGCCGATCTTCTGGTTGTAGATGCGCGTGCCGACGATGTCGGCCGGCACGAGGTCGGGGGTGAACTGGATGCGCTGGAACTCCACCCCCAGCGCGTCGGCCATGGCCTTGACGGCCAGGGTCTTGGCCAGGCCGGGCACGCCCTCGACGAGGAGGTGGCCGCGAGCCAGGAGGGCGACGACCATGCGTTCCAGCAGGGCGTCCTGGCCGACGATGACCCGCTTGACCTGGTAGAGCACCTGCTCGAGCGGGGCCTGCGGCACCTCGCCCCGCCCCTCTGCGCCTGCGCTCATCGGGCCGGCGCCCCTGCCGCGCCGCCGGCGGTGGCGATGGGGACGGCGAAGCCGATCCCGCTGAAGCGGTCGTCGCCGCCGGCGTTTGCCAGACCTGTCACGATGCCGATCACCTGACCGTTGCGGTTGAGGAGCGGCCCACCCGAGTTCCCCGGGTTCACCGCTGCGTCGAACTGGATCATGCCCCCGATGGACCGCCCGTTCCCGAGCGGGAACGACCGGTCGAGCCCGGAGATGACGCCGGCGGAAAGCGACGCCACTAGGCCGAGAGGATGGCCGACGACGAAGACCTCGTCGCCTACCTGGCCGCCGCCGCCCAGGACGGCCGGCACGACGACCTGGGGCAACCTCGCGGGGGTGAGCACGGCGATGTCATGGTCGGGATCGGTGGCGGTCACCGACGCCGGTGACTCCGTGCCGTCGGAGAACGTCACTCTGATGGTGGGGGAGCCTTCGACGACGTGCAGTGACGTGAGAATCTCACCCTCGGCGTTGATGACCACGCCGGAGCCGATGCCTGCCCGGCTCACCGCGCTGCGCTGGGAGTGGACGACGACGAGCGGCGGCCGGATGGCGTTGTACACCGTCACACTCGCCGGGGGCCGGCCCTGCAGCTCCGTCACCGCTGCCTCCACCTTCCCGTCGACGATGCCGTTCACGTCCGCCTCGGTGGTCGCCGGCCTGGACCTCGCCCGCATATCGACGGTGATCAGGGCGGCGCACACCAGCACGGCGGCGAGTGCGGCCGGCCACCACCGCAGCCACCGGCGGGGCTTGACCGGCGTGACGGACTGGTCCGTGGCCGGCGGGCCATGGCTTGGCTCGGTCGTCAGCGACCCCTGCCTCATCATCTGGACGATACCGGCGAATCGCGACAAGGCGAGAGCGGGACGGCCGGCGATTGGGTAGAGCGTCTGGGTGACGATGACACTGGTGGTGATGGCGGCTGGACGAGGGTCGCGGTTCGGCGGGATGAAGCAGGTCGCCCAGATCGGCCCGTCCGGTGAGGCACTGTTCGACTACGCGGTCTACGACGCCCGTCGTTCGGGGTTCGACGAGGTGGTTTTCGTCGTTTCCCAGGCGAGCGCCGATGCGGTGGAGGCCCACGTGGAGCGCAGGTGCGGGCGGCACGTTCCGAGCCGGTTCGTGCTCCAGAAGTCCGAGGGGCGGGTGAAGCCGTGGGGCACCGGGCACGCCGTGCTGACCGCGGCCAACGATATCGACGGCCCGTTCGCCGTCGTCAACGCCGACGACTTCTACGGCGCCCACTCCTTCGAGCTGCTCGGCAAGGAGCTGCCCGCCGGGGTCGACCACGTGCTCATCGCCTTCCGCCTCGACGAGTCGCTGTCCGAGAACGGCGGGGTGTCTCGGGGCATCTGCACGGTCGAGGACGGCATGCTGGCGTCGATCACCGAGATGCACGGGATCGAAAGGACCGACGGGACGATCCGGAATGAGGACGGTGTCGAGCTGAACGGCAGTGAACTGATCTCCGCCAATCTCTGGGGCTTCCAACCGTCGTTCCGGCGCGCCCTTTCCGGAGAGTTCGAGCGCTTCCTGCTCGACCATGGCGACGACGCGGACGCAGAGTTCCGTATCGGCGACGCGGTGGACAGCCTGAGGACCTACGGCAACGAGCGGGTGCGCGTCGTACCGACCACCGACCGGTTCATCGGCGTCACGTTCTCCGAGGATCTGCCGCGAGTCCAGGCCGACATCGCCAGCATGATCGAGTCCGGCGCCTACCCGGGGCAGCTCTGGGACTGACCCCCCGGACGGTCGGCTAGCTCTCCGCCGGCGCCCGCCGGCGCAGCGGTGGGACGACGGTGGGAGGTTTCCGTCGGGGCGGCAGCTCGGTCAGGAGCTCGGTGGTCGCCGAGGCGACCCTTTCGATGGCCCGTTCGACCGCGGGGTTGGCCATCTGCCCGGCGGTACTGACGGCGGCCACCTTGCGCACGTACTGACGGGCGGCCGACTGGACTTCCTCCTCCGTCGCGGGCGGCTCGAGGCCGCGGAGAGGGGTGATGTTCCGGCACATGCCTCGACGATAGGCCGAACGGCCGCGACGACGTCATCGGCGCGGTCAGCGCCTCGCCGACGTCGCACCCTGCTTCAGATCCGGCGGCGGATGGGGTGGTCCTCCGGGACCTCGACGAGGCGCAGCTCGTTGCCTTCCGGGTCGCGGACCCAGCTCTCGACAAGGCCCCAGGGCATCGTCTCGACGGCCTTGACCACCTCCACGCCGGCGTCGTGAAGGCGCTGTTGTTCAGCGCGCGCCTCTCTGACCTGAAGCCAGAGCGTGATCGACGGCGACGAAGTGGCGCCCCGTGCGATCTCGAGGAAGCCGCCGCCGAGGAAGAACACGGCCCCGAGGACCTCCTCACTCGGCCCGTACTCGCGATACACGTGAAGGCCCACGGTCTCCGCGTAGAACCGCCGGAGCGCCTCGAAGTTGGCGGACCGGTAGAGCACCCGACTCGAAAGCACCTCCACCGCCCCATCCTCGCAGCCGCGCCGGCGATGGATCACACAGCCGATCCGCAGCACGGCGCGGCTCGGTGGGCGCGGCAACGGTAGGCTTCTTTCGCGGTCGGTGGAGAGCCGGCGCGAGGCGGAAGGAGCCCGTGATGGCGGCGCAGCAGCTGACTCCAGGGACGATCGTCGTCACCGGCGTGGAGGTGTCGAGCGGCGCCGGCGCAGTGTTCCGGATCGACCCGGCGAGGGGCACGGAAGCCAAACTGTCCTCGGCCGGCGACTTCGCCACCCCCGTCGGGGTTGCCATCGACGGTGACGGCATGCTCCTCATCGCCGACGCCGACGCGTTCGGCGGCCGTGGTGGAGTGATCCGAGTCGATCCCGTCAAGAAGAAGCAGGCCATGGTGTCGTCGGGCGGCTCGTTCGCCAACCCGTTCGACATCGCCGTCGACGCCCGCGGCGACATCTTCGTCGTCGACCCGCACGCCTCAGGCGTCGGTGGAGTCCTCCGAGTCGACCGCGCCACCGGCGAACAGACCATGGTGTCCTCGGGCGAGGAGCCCGGCGCTGCCTCTCCTCGTGAGGTCGGCATCGCCCTCGAGAAGGCCGGGCGGATCCTCGTCGTCGAGCAGGCGCTCTCCGGCGGCATGGGCGGGGGGCGGGTCACCCGGATCACGGTGAAGACCGGCGCCCGCAAGGTCGTGTCGTCGGGAGGGTCGTTCATGAGCGCGGCCGGCGTGGCCGTAGAGGAGAACGGCAGCATCCTGGTCGCCGATGCCAACGCCTTCGGTGGGAGCGGCGGCGTCATCCGGGTCAATCCCAGGAACGGCAAGCAGACGACGGTGTCGTCGGGCGGTTCCTTCGTCAGCCCACTCGGCATCGCCGTCGACGCCGACGGGAACATCCTGGTCGCCGACTCGGACGCGTTCGGCGGCAAGGGCGGTGTGATACGGGTCGACCCGGAGACCGGCGAGCAGACCAAGGTTTCCTCCGGCAAGAAGTTCGTTGGCCACCGGAGGCTCGCGGTGGTCCCTCCTTCAGCCTGACGGAGCGTTCGTTCGGCTCAGAGGGCGTCGAACGGCGCGGCGTAAGCCACCGCGCCCGTGAACGCCCGGCGGTGGACCTCGTCGATGGGCTCGAGATCGGCGGGGACCTCGCGACGGATCAGCACGCTCAGCACGGTATGAGCTCGAGCGCCTCGTGCTCCAGCGTTTTTGCCGTCGACAGCCTGCCGCCTGCAGGGCCGCAGTACGTCCCGTGGGTGGGGGCGACGTCGGCGTAGTCCCGGCCGACGGCCACGGTCAGGTAGGTGTGGCCGGCCCGGCGGTCGTTGGTGGGGTCGAAGGCCACGGTGGTCATCGACGACGGGTCCGTCGCCGACGGCAGGAGCACCTCCACCCACGCGTGGCTCCCGCCCTCCCCCACCATGTGGCCGGACACGTACCGGGCCGGCAGCCGGCACAACCGGCACAGGGCCAGCATGACGTGGGCGTAGTCCTGGCAGACTCCTGCGCCCACCGCCAGCGCCTGCGCCGCGGTCGTGTGGACGCCGGTGACGTCGTGGCGGTACCGCAGAGCGCCGGCCACCCAGCCGTTGACTCGCTCGGCCAGGGCGATGCCGCTGTCCCCCGAGTCGACCAGCCCGGAGGCGACTTCACCCAGGACGGCGTCGGGCTCGGTCAGCGGCGACGGCGCCAGCAGGCGACCACAGTCGCCGGCGGCGGCGGAGGCCCCCAGCCCCTCGGAGCGCTGCACGGCGACGTGGACGACGAACTCGACACATGCCTGCACGCGCGACGCTCGCACCCGCACGGCGACGTTGCCGAAGGCGTCGACGGTCTCGGTGACCTCCGGCCGGGTGCCCCGCACCTCCAGCGACGACACCGTCCTCACCTGGTCGCCGTGGCGGGCCGGTGGCAGGACCATGAGGTGGTGGTCCAGCCGGGCGATCGGCGAGGCGTAGTCGTACCTGAGGGTCTGGCGCAGCACCAGGCGGTCAGCCATCAGGCCTCGTCGGCCCAGACCTGCATGGTCTCCAGGACGGCCCCGCCGTAGGTCGTGACCATGGCCACGTCGAGGGCGTCGCGGCCCCGGCCGATGACCACCCGGCCGGTCCTGGGGACGTTGTTGCGGGGGTCGAAGGTCCACCACCGGTCGCCGAGCCAGACCTCGAGCCACGCGCAGAAGTCCATCGGCTCGTCGGGCGGGGGCACGCCGATGTCCGGCAGGTAGCCGAACACGTAGCGCGCCGGGATGTTCAGGCTTCGACAGAACGTGACACCGAGCTGCGCGAAGTCGCGGCAGACGCCGACGCGGCTCTCCCACACGTCGACCGCCGTGGTCGTGGGGGTGCTGGCGCCGGCCTGGAACTTCACGTTCTCGTGCACCCAGTCGGAGACGGCCTGGGCCCGCGCCCACCCTGGCTCGACAGCGCCGAACAGCTCCCAAGCCTGGTCGTGGAGCACGTCGGACAGGCAGAACCGGCTGGGCAGCAGGTAGACGAGGGTCTCGTGGGGCAGGTCCTCGATGAGCAGCTGCGGGGTGGCGGCGCCCACGGGGTCGTAGCCGGAAGGCACCTCGGCCAGTGCGTCGTACCGGAGGAGGTTCTCGCCCTCCACCAGGCTCAGACGGTCGCAGACGTTGCCGTAGACGTCGAGATAGCTGGTGACGGGCAATGGCGGAGTCGTCGCCCAGCTGTGGTTGAGCAGGAAGTGGGGGCCTTCTGGCCGCGGGCGCACCTGCCAGATCGCCGGTGTCGGGGCCGGCGCCCGGTACCGGAACTCACAGCCCACTCGCACGCGCACCGGTCGATTTTGCCCCGGGAACGTGAACGGGATGTGTCTGGCGCAGGAAGAGCCGAAATATCCAAAGAAGCGCGCATGGCCCGGAGAACCGACGGGTAGTTGGCATGGGAGCAGGGCGCCCGAGCAACTGGGTGCTCGCTTCACGGCGAACCGGACGTTCGGTGACCCCTGCTCCGACGTACCGGCGCGCCGCTCGGTGGCACATTCCATCCGACGAAGGAGGATCAGCATGACCATGACCGACCTCAGCAACTGGAGGGGCCACGAAGTGGTCGACCCGTCTGGAGACAAGATCGGCGAGATCGCGGACATCTACCTCGACGAGCAGACCAACCAGCCGGAGTGGCTGGCCGTGCGGACTGGGCTCTTCGGTCGCCGGGTCAGCTTCGTGCCCCTCGCCGAGGCGCAGCCCTCCGGTGACTCCGTCGCCGTGCCTTACACCAAGGATCAGGTCAAGGACGCTCCCCACGTCGACCCGGACGAGGGTCTGTTGTCTGAGACGGAGGAGGCCAGCCTGTACGACTACTACGGCCTCCCCTACAGCGACATCAAGTCCGACACGGGGTTGCCCGACGCCGGCGGCCAGTCGTCCGCCGGGTACCAGACCACCGGCAGTGACGAGGCCATGACCCGCTCCGAGGAGGAGCTGCGGGTGGGCACCCAGCAGCGCGAGGCGGGCCGGGCCCGGCTGCGCAAGTGGGTGGACACCGAGCACGTGTCCACCACCGTCCCCGTGGCTCGTGAAGAGGTCCGCATCGAGCGGGAGCCCATCACCGACGCCAATATCGACCAGGCCCTCGAGGGCCCGGAGATCAGCGAGGACGAGTACGAGGTCACCCTCCGCGAGGAGGAGGCCGTCGCCGGCGTCCAGGCGGTGCCGAAGGAGCGCATTCGCATGGAGACCGACACCGTCGTCGAGGAGCAGCGAGTAGGGGCCGACGTCCGCAAAGAGCGGATCGAGGCCGAGGTCGACCCCGACATTCGCCGGTAGCGCGCAATGGAACGCCACGACGAGCCGGGGCGGGAAGCCGCCCCGGCAGGAGTCCGGGTGACCCCGGCGAGTGACGTCGGCGTGGAGGAGGCTCGGGCCCGCTTCGGCGGGATCGACATCCCGGCCACGCTGGCCGGCGCCCTCGCCGCCCTCGGAACGGCCGCCCTGCTGGCCGGCATCCTGGCCGGCGCCGGTACGTACGGTTACCAGCTGGGTCTCGACAACGCCGACGAGAAGCTCACCGCCGGCGGCCTCATCGGCGGGCTGGTGACGCTGTTCGTGGCCTTCCTCGTCGGCGGCTGGGTCGCCGGACGGGTCGCCCGCTATGACGGGGGCCGCAACGGGCTGCTGACCGCCTTGTGGTTCCTGCTCCTCGCCGCGGCCACCGCCGCCCTCGGCGCCTGGGCGGGCGAGGAGTACAACGTCTTCCGCAACGTCAACCTCCCGCAGTGGTTCGACGGCGACGCCCTGACCGGCGCGGCGATCGGAAGTGGGCTCGTGGCTCTGGCCGTCATGTTCGGCGCCGGCTGGCTGGGCGGTCGCCTCGGTGAGCGCTATCACCGGCGCGCCGACTCGCTGGTGGCCCGTACCCGGCCTGGCGCGGTGGGGCAGCCTCGCCGGATCGTGAGAGCGTCGTGAGCAGCCACGACGACGTCACGGAGGTGATCCGGCGCGAGGAAGACCTGAGCGTGGCCACCGAAACGCGCGACGCGGGACGGGTCGGCGTACGCAAGGTGGTCGACCATGAGCGGGCGAAAACCGTGGTCCCCGTGGGCACTGAGCACGCCGATCTGGAGCGTCGCCCGCCCACCGAGACCGACTCAGGCGAAGTCGAGGTCCTCCCGGACGGCTCGCTCTCGATTCCCGTGTTCCAGGAGGAGCTGGTCATCGAGAAGCGCCTGGTCGTGCGGGAGCGGGTGATCGTGCGCAAGCACACCGTCACCGAGGACCGCCTCGTCGAGGCGGATCTCCGCCGAGAAAGGGTCGAGGTGGACGCCGACCCGGAGGTCGCCGACCGGGTCAGGAATGAAGAAGGCCGTTCTTGGGGATCTGTTACGGGCGACGATGCCGGAACCCCGGCGACCACCATCTAAGGAGGAGCCGCGTGACGATGACCCTGCCCAACCCGCAGGACCTGCAAGGGCAGGTGCTCTACGACTCGAGCGGCGTCGAGATCGGCTTGGTCGAGGGCGTGTACCTCGACAACGCCACCCGACAGCCCGAGTGGGCTGCCGTGCGGTTGGGGCGGGACGCCCTCGCCTTGGTCCCCCTCGCCGACGCGTCGCCCGCTCCCGGCGGGGCCCGGGTGGAATTCGACCTCGACACAGTCCTGGACGCGCCCTTCCAGTTGACCGCGCTCGACAATGAGGTGACGGAGGAGACCGAGCAGCTCCTGTACCGGTACTACGCGGGGGACGGTGGCGGCGGCGCGGTGGCCGACGTCGCCTACACCGTGAAGGACGAGGCCGCCGACGTGGCGTCCACCGCCAAAGAAGAGGCCGCCGACGTGGCCGCCACGGCCAAGGCACAGGCCGCCCACGTGGCCAGCTCGGCCAAGGAGAAGGCCGCCGACGTCGTGTCGACCGCCAAGGAGGAGGCGACGTCGGTCGTAGAGCTGGCGAAGGAGGAGACCGCGGAGGTGGCCGAGGTCGTCCTCGCCGAAGGCCGGGACCTGGTCGAAACCACGCGCAGCGAGCTCGAGGTGCAGGCCCAGACCCAGCTCGAGCAGATCTCCGAAAGCCTGTACCGCCTCGCCGGCCAGGCCCTCGCCTTGGCCCGCGGCAATGTCGACCAGGCCGGCCCACTCGCCGACCTCGTGGGCCGGGCCGGCGAGGAGCTGCAGTCCGTGGCCGTCGGCATCGAGGAGCGCGGCTCGGCCGGGATGTTGAGCGATGCCCAGCGCATCGTGCGCCAGCGGCCCCGCGCCGCCATCATCGGCACGGCCGCCGCCCTTGTCGCCGGCGCCCGGCTGATGGGCACGCCGGCCGGCGAGCGGCTGAAGGAGTACGTCGCGCCGCTCAAGGAGCAGGCCGTCGAGGCCGGCAAGAACGTGGCCGAGGAGCTGAAGCCGATCGCCCAGGCCCGCGCCGAGCGGGTCAAGACGGTGGCCACCCAGGCCGCCGACCAGGTCAAGGCCGACGCCCAGGGCACGGTGGAGGACGTGAAGGGCACGACGAAGCAGTCGGCCAAGGCGGTCAAGAGCACGGCCAAGCGGTCCGCGACCACCGTGAAGGGCACGGCGAAGCAGTCCTCGTCGACGGTCAAGGGCTCGGCCAAGCGGTCCGCCCGGTCGGCGGCACCGGTCGGCTGAGGTCGAGGTGACCCGCTTCACCAAGCTGGTGCCGGCGCTGGCCTGGGCCGTCGCCGGCGCCGTGGCGGTGCGCCGCAGCCACGGGGGCTGGGGCCGGCTCGTTCCCGCCGCGACCGGCGCGCCGGTCGAGCAGGCGTCGAGGGCCGTCCTGGCCAAGCGCGACGTCGGCGGCCCGGCGTCGCCCGGCGTCGACGTCGGCCCGCCAGCCCAGACAGAGGAGCCGATCCCGACCCAGAGCGGCACCGAAGGCCCGGGCCCGAGCTCGCCGCTGGGGCTGGGGCCCCCGGACTGGAAGGCCAGCGTCAAGCGGGCGGTCAAGGAGTTCAAGGACGACCGGGGCACGCTGACCGCGGCGGGCATGGCCTTCTACTGGTTCCTGTCGCTGTTCCCCAGCCTGGTGGCCTTCGCGGGCTTGCTGAGCCTGGTCAAGGTCAGTGACGACACGATCGACAACATCGCGGAGTCGGTCACTCGCGCCCTGCCGGGCGGAGCGGGCGAGATCCTCGAGACGGCGGTCCGCAACGCGGCGGAACGGCCCGATGGTGCTCTGCTGGCCGTGCTCTTCGGTATCGCGGTGGCGCTGTGGAGCGCCTCCGCCGGCATGGTGGGCATGCAGCTGGGCCTCGACGTGGCCTACGACGTTCAGGACGGCCGCAACTTCTTCAAGAAGCGGCTCGTCGCCTTCGAGCTCCTCTTGGCCATGCTGGTCCTCGGCGGGGCAGCGACGACCCTCATCGTCTTCGGCGCCCCCCTGGGCGACTTGCTCCGAGACAACCTGCCCTTCGGCAGCGCCTTCGTGGTCCTCTGGACCGTGGTCCGGTGGGTCGGCGGCCTGATCGCCCTTACCGGCCTTTTCGCCACCATCTACTACCTGTCCCCCAACCGGGAGACACCGCGATGGGTGTGGGTCAGCCCTGGTGGGATCCTGGCCGCCGTCATCTGGCTGGTGGCGTCATTCGGCTTCTCGATCTACGTCAACAACTTCGCCACGTACGCCGAGACGTACGGAACGCTGGCCGGCGTGGTCGTCCTCCTGCTCTGGCTGTACCTCACCGCCATGTCGGTGGTCCTGGGCGGCGAGCTCAACGCCGAGCTCGAACGCCAGAGCGCGGTGCGCAAGGGTCAGGTGCCGGCGGAGGAGCCGGCCTAGACATCTCGACCCGCCGGCCGGCGGTTGCGACACGCTTTCGGCGGGCCTGAACCTCCACTGGCGGCGACCCTGACGGCCTCCCAACCGAGGCCGGTCAGGCGCGTCCGGCCGTACACTTCTCCGGTGCCCGAGATGCCGGAGATGCAGGCGCTGGCCGAGCGCCTGGAGGCGGCGGTGGGCGGTGCGGAGCTCGAGAACGCAGTCCCGCTGTCGTTCTCGGCACTGAAGACCTACGCGCCCCCGCCGGAGTCGTTGGCGGGTCGGACACTGGTTTCGGTGGGCCGGCGGGGGAAGTTCCTCGTCTTCGACTTCGGAGGCCCCCGGGTGCTGGTCCACCTCTCCCAGGGAGGCCGCGTCGATGTGGAGTCTCCTCCGAGGAGCACCCGGCCGAAGCTCGGCGTCGTGCGGTTCGTGTTCGACGGCCGGCCGTCGGTGCTGGTCAAGGAGTTCGGCACCGAGAAGAAGGCAGGCTGGTGGGTGCTGGCCGAGGGCGACGAGGGGCCGTTGGCCGGTCTGGGGCCGGAACCCTTCTCTGTGGAGTTCGCCGAGCTGATCCTCAGGGGCGACGACGGCCGGCGAGTCCACACCCTGCTCCGCCAACAGTCGACGGTCGCCGGCATCGGTCGGGGCTACACCGACGACAGCCTGCACCGGGCCCGGGTGTCGCCGTACGCGTCGCTGAAGTCGCTGTCGCCGGCGGAGCGCCAGGGGTTGGTCGACGCCGTTCGGGCCGTGCTGACCGAGGGACTCGAGGTCGAGCGGCGGCGGACCGGCGGGCTGCCGACCAAGGTCGGCGACCACTGGATCGTCCACGGTCGTCATGGGACGCCGTGCCCCACGTGCGGCGACGGCCTGCGCCGGGTGTCGTATGAGTCCTACGAGGTCACGTACTGCCCGGGGTGCCAGACCGGCGGGAAGATCCTCGCCGACCGGCGGATGTCACGCCTGGTTCGCTGACGCGCCGGCACCCTCGAAAACCGCGGCCTTGACGCCCCGGTCGGCGAGGGCGGCCAGGAAGGGCCCGGGGTCGGCCAACGCCGCCAACCCGCCGGCGCCGGTACGGGCCAGGCGTCCGTCGACCGCCCAGCGGGCGGCCAGCGCGGCGACGGCGCCGGCGGCCACGGCCGGGCGGTCGACAGCGCCGAGCACCCGGTCGCTACGGACCTCGCCGTGGCGGCCACGCACCTCGACACGCACCGCGCCGAGGCTGCCCTCGGGGTGCGGCCGGCGCAGCATGGGCAGGTGGGCGGTGACGCGGTCGCGCCGGTTCGCGCCCACCCGAGCGGTGATCCGGTCGGCGGCGGGGAACGCCGGCGACAGGAGCAGCGGCTCGGCCAGGGCGGCCCGGTAGCAGTCGACGCCGCAGACCGGGTCGGGGAACCAGATCAGCGCCCGGCCCGAGCCGCCCGCGAGCCGGCGCCAGGCGCCGGCGCCGGCCTCCACCGCCGGGCCTCGGAGGGCGACGTGGTGCTGGCGAGCGCACGCCGGTCCGCCGGCGCCCACCTTGGCCACGTGGATCTCCTCCACCGCCTCGAAGCTGCGGCCGGCGTGGGCGGCCAGCAGGCAGGAAAGCCCGGGAGAGAAGCCGGCGCCCACGACCACATGGAGGTTGCGCTCGACGGCCTCAGCGTCGAGGGCCAGCAGGTCCCCTACGTCGCCCACGTCGTCGGACACCGAAACCACCGAAGCGCCGGCGTCGAGGGCGTCCTCCGCGGCCTGCCGGTGACCCCGGGGACCTGTGAGCAGCACGACATCGGCCCCGGCGGGGCCGAGGACGGGCATGGCCGGCTCGCCGAGGGACGCGACGACGGCCTCGAGGCGCGCCTGCCTCGGCTCGACGATCCCCAGGCCGTCGACCGCTCCCAGGAAGAGCAGTTGGCGGGCGGCGCGCACGCCGACCGCACCGGCCCCGACCACCACGGCGCGCACCGGCTACTTCAGTTCCGGGCCGCTGAGCTCCCGCCAACCGCCCTGCTGCACGGGAACGGGCCCGCCGCGCTTGAAGCGCACGCCGGCGGCGGCGATGCCGGCCAGCACGAGGGCCAGGGCGCCTCGCCGCAGGGCCCTCACCGCGGCCGGCTCGGCCGTGGGGCTAGCTGGAATCGAACCAGCGACCTCACCCTTATCAGGGGTGCGCTCTAACCGACTGAGCTATAGCCCCGGTGTTTGTGCAGGTCACAGGCTATCTCCTCCTGCCAACGCAGTGGCCCATGGTGCAAGTACAGCACACCCCTAAGCGGTTCTGGCGGCCGACCGAGATCCCCGCCATGTCCTGGGGGGCCCAGGTGGTCGGCGACGGGAAAGTGGTGTAGGTCATGCTCCACGCTAGGGGCCGACGACGCCTGTACTCAGCGCACGAGGGGGAACGAGGTCGCAGGTCGACAAATGAGATGCCCGAGCCGACTGACGAGGCTCGGACGCAAAACGACGGTCGAACGGGCGAAGAGCAGGCCGCGATCAACAGGGCCTGTCCTGTGAACGCCGGAGTTGGGACGGCGAGGAGAACGACCATGAATAGGTGGGGCGTGACTACGTGGGGCGACCCGTGCCAGTGCCTTCTCGTGGGCACTCTCGCCGAGGCGGCCGTAGCGATGATGGCCGGCGTGCCCGCGCGATCTCGAGAGGCAGTTGGTCGCTCGGACGGCAAGAAGACGGCAACGGGTCGTCCGCGCTTGGGCAGACGATGTGGAGGGTAGGAGTACGCCAGCAACCGAAGCGCGAATCCGCGTCCCGTCTCGGGGTCCTGTTGCCTACGCACGTCGACGGTTGCACGGTCTTCGGTCTCCGGAGCTCTCAGCTGCTCGTCGGGAGAGCGAGCTGATATGCCGATCCATACAGACCAAGCAAGTGCCGGCGCCGATCCGCTGGAGAAGCGCAGTGCCGACGACCGCGACATCGACCAGCCGAACGACCTGGAGCAGCCTGACGAGGGTCCCGCCCTCTCCGGCGCCGGCGCCATACCGAGTGGAAGCAACATGAACCACTGGAAGACAGCGTCGCCCGGCGCCGACGCCACCGACCCGAACTCCATGCCGGCCACGAAGTCCACGGCAATGCCCGGTGAGACCGAGGTTCGAACCTCCGTCTAGTCCGAACGAGGCGCTGCCGGGTGGATCGCGTTGGTCCACTCGGCGGGCGGGCGTCGGTGGGAACCAAAGGGAGGCCATGTGATGACGACCGTGCATCAAGACGACGAAAGGAATGACATGCCCGAAGATGGGGAGATGATGGACAGGATCCACAAGCTGGAGGTGGCCCAGGCCACCCAGGTCGCCGCCGCGGCGGGAACCGAGGCCACCCTGGCCGCCACCCAGGCCGGAGCAACCGCCACCACCGCGGCAAGCGTTGCCGGACTGGCGGCGGCTGTGGCCTCCGGCGCCGGTGGCTTCATCGTGGGCATCTTCCTGGGGATGGGCATAGCGAAGGCAAAGGCCTGAGGCCATCGGCGAAGGATCAGAACCCCGGTGAGCTCGTCGCGGAACGGGACGGTCGGCGGCACGTCGGCGGGGCTGGCCCAGAAGCTGGCGCCGACCACATAGACACGGCCTTCTTGGCGATGTGGCGCAAGGTCGCCGCCCATGCCTCCGAGTTGTCCCAGGTGGGCGCGACTTAGACGTCGATCCCCTGCTCGTAGAGGGTCATCAGTGCGGGCATGTAGTTCTCCCCGGAGGTGAGCCCGCCCAGCCGGCCGAAGCGGGTCTCCACCACGTCGAGGCCGCCCGGTCCCCCGCGCTCCCGCGTGTTGTCATAAGGACCACAGCCGGGCGACACTGGCAGGGTGCGCTACGGCGGCGCACGGACAACGGCGAAGGAGCCACCACATGGTGAGGAAGCGTCCGGGTGCACTTCGGTTGGCGGTGGCCGTCGTCATGGCTTGTGCCACCGTGACCCTCATCCAGGTGGCCCCGGCACAGGCGGCGGTCGCCAGCGTGAAGGCCAGCGCAGAAGGATCCTTCGCCTACATCGGGTTCTTCGGCGGCCCGGCCCAGGTCAGTGGCCCGGTCCCCACGGTGAACCTGCCGCCGGGCGGCTCGCCCAGCCCGCTGACGGACAGCCAGCCCAGCCACCTCGTGCGGTTCGGGCCGGCCGCCATCTTCAGCTCGGGCCAGCTCGACGTCAGCACCCAGGGCACGACGGGCCCCACGGGATCGGTGCAGGCGTCGGCGTCGGTGAGCAACATCAACACCTCCGGCGATGAGACCTTCACCGCGACGAGCGTGTCGGCCTCCTGCACGGCGTCGGAGAGCGGCCGCAGCTCGACGGTGACGATCAACGGCGGCAGGGTGCAGACCAACGACGGCAACCCCGACGTCGACGGCGACGAGACGTGGGTGAACGTGCCGACGAACCCGCCGGTGAACCATACGATCCGCGGCGTCATCAACAGCGTCGGCGACACCTTCGACTACGTGTTCAACGAGCAGGTGACGAACCCCGACGGCACCATCACCGTCTCCGCCGCCCACCAGAAGCTCCTCGGCCCCTCCGCGGTAGGCGACCTGTACACCGCCCGGGTCACCTGCGGCGTCAACCCCGGCGGCGGCCGCTACACGCCGCTCACGCCGGCCCGCATCCTCGACACCCGCTTTGGCACCGGTGGCTTCTCCCAGCCGATCGGGCACGAGCGGTCGATCGACGTGCAGATCACCGGCCGGGGCGGGGTCCCGGCCAGCGGGGTGTCGGCCGTGGCCGTGAACGTCACCGTGACCCAGCCCACCGCCGGTGGCTACCTGACGGTTGCGCCGGCCGGCAAACCTCGGCCGTTCACTGCCAATCTCAACTTCTCCGCCGGCCAGACGGTGCCCAATCTCGTGGTGGTGAAGCTCGGCGCCGGCGGCAAGGTGAACGTGTTCAACTCCTCGGGGAACACCCATGTGATCTTCGACGTCGCCGGCTGGTACTCCGACTCGGGGACGGGCAACGCCGGCCGCTACTCGGCGCTCGTGCCGGCGCGCCTGCTCGACACCCGGGGCGGCCCCCGGCTGGGCCCGGGCGGGACCATGGAGCTGCAGGTGACCGGCCGCGGCGGCGTGCCGGCGGCAGGCGCCCAGGCGGTGGTGCTCAACGTGGCCGTCACCAGGACCACCGCCCCGAGCTACCTCTCGGTGTTCCCCACCGGCGTGACCCCGCCGCTGGCGGCCAACCTCAACTGGACGGCCGGCGAGACGGTGTCGAACCGGGTGATGGCCAGGCTGGGCACGAACGGCCGGGTCACCATCCAGAACAACGCCGGCGAGACCGACGTGATCGTCGACGTGGGGGGGTGGTACAGCGACGCGTCGGTGGCCGGCACGTCGGGTACCTACACGCCGCTCGTGCCCGCTCGGGTCCTCGACACGCGCAACGGCACCGGTGGGTTTGCCAGCGCCATCCCCGGCAACACCTCGGTCAATGTCCAGATCACCGGCCGCGGCGGGGTGCCGGCGACGGGTGTGAGCGCGGTGATCCTGAACGCCACCGTGACCCAGACCGCGGGCGGCGGGTACCTGACCATCTCTCCGACAGGGTCGCCCATGCCGCTGGCCTCGGACCTGAACTACGCCGCCGGCGACACGCGGCCGAACCTGGTCGTTGTCAGGGTGGGCACCGGTGGGCAGGTGAACCTGTTCACCTCGGCGACGTCGCACGTGATCTTCGACGTCGCCGGGTGGTTCACCTAGCCGGCGGCCCGTCCTGCCGTTGGCGGTTGTCCACAGATAGTTACAAACCTGTGGTTTGGCGGCGTGGTACGCCGCGCCGACTGCCGGCGCTACTTCTTCGGGTCGACGTCACCCTCGATCTTGATGCCGTCTCCCGACGTGTCGACATCCCCCTCGGCACTGCAGGCGCCCAGCAGGGCGACGGCCAAGAGGGCGGCTGCTCCGGCTCGCATGATTCTTCTCATGATGAACCTGTCTCCGCCGGCCGCGGCCTGAAACGTCAGCCGGTCGGGTAACTCAGTCGGCGGGGCGGCGGGTCAGCTCCGCCGGCTGGACCTGCTCGGGCTGCACCTGGACCGGCGTCGGCATGTCAGGCATGGGTGTGGTGTCGGGACGAACGGGCCGGGGCGCCCGGCGCCGGGGCGGCCGGGACGGCTTGAGGGGCGCTGGTTGCCCGTTGGGGTCCGCCAGTTGTCGAGCACGGGGCCGGCGGCGAGTGGGCCGTTCCTCGAAGACGACGGTGATGCCGCCTATGACGTCGCTGATGAGGTTGTAGAGGACAGCCATGAGCACGTTGGCGCCGGTGCCCATGACCACGAGCACCAACCCGCCGAGCACCGAGGCCCGGAACATGGTGGGGCCGAGAATCTGGAAGTCGTTCGAGGCGATCAGCTCGCCGATGAACTTCTCGATGTTCTCCCGCAGGCCGGTGGCCGTCGCCGCCGCCCACAGGACCATGCCGGCGACGAGAAAGACCAGGTACAAGGTCGCGAAGAGAAGCACCGAGAACCTGAGCACGGTCAGCGGCTCGACTCGGCGGACGACCAGACGGACGCGCCGTCCCTGCACAGCGGGGTTCCTACTCATACCGGGATCGACCCGAACCGTACTCGGTTGCAGGCCGCGTCCTAACGGCAGACCTCGAAGTGGATGGGATCGTCGGCAGGATAGGGCTGGCAGAGGCCTGCTCTGGGGGCGACGGCGAGCAGCGTGGCCACGAAGTCGGCGGGGACGTCGATGGCCAGGCCCCGCTCGTGCATCGACGACCCGGGCGGCGCCACCGGGTAGGGGTTGGACGCCCGGCCGTCGTAGAGGGCGGATTGGGCCTCGGTGGAGCGGAAGCCCGAGGTGATCGGCACCGGCCGCCCGAGCAACTGCTCAGCCCGGGCCAGCGCGGCCCGCATGGCCGCGGCCAGGCCCTTGGTGGGACCGCCACCACCGCCGGCACCGTCACGGTCGCCGCTGCGCTGGGCTCGACCTACGGCCTCGGCCGGGCCCAGCCGCACCCGGACCTCGGTGTGGAGGCCGATGTCCGCGTAGGCCAGCAGCTCTGCGCCGTTCGCCCTCGCCAGCTCGTCGGCCGCGCTCCGGCCCGCGGCCGCGCCGGCGAGGGCGGCGGCGTCGGCCGCGTTGCGGGCTGCGGCCCTGGCGGTGGCCGCGGCGCCCACTCGGCCCAACAGCATGACGATGGCCCCGGCCATGACGATGGCCAGGGCGATGAACGGCAGGGTCGAGCCCCGTTCGTTGTGGAAACGCATGTGCCCCTCCCGGGACGCAGGTCAGCTCAGGAGGGGAAGAGAGGGAGTGTCTGGTAGTTCTGCGGTGCTGTGGCGCGCCGGATCTACCAAACCGTCGATTCAGTCGTCGACGCTGAGGACGGGGGCGACGGCAGTGAGCGTCTGGCCCTCGCCGAGGTTCATGACGCGCACGCCGGTGGCGTCGCGGCCCTGGGCCGAGATGTCGCGGACCGCGGTGCGGATGGTGACGCCGGCCGAGGAGATCAGCAGCAGCTCGTCGTCGATGCCGACCATGAGGGCGGCCACGACCTTGCCCCGGCCGCGGGCCAGACGGATCCCGATGACCCCCATGGTGCCCCGCCCCTTGCGGGGGAACTTGTCGAGCTTGGTGCGCTTGCCGTAGCCGGTGTCGGTGACGATCAACAGGTCGGCACCCTCACGAGTGACGTCACAGGACACCACTTCGTCGCCGGGGCGCAGGCGCATGCCGATGACCCCGATGGCCGAGCGGCCCGTGGCCCGGACGTCGTCCTCGAAGAAACGGATGGTCGTGCCAGAGGCGCTGACCATGAAGATGTCGTCACCGCCGCTGGTCTGGATGACGCGAACCAGCTCATCGTCATCGCGGAGGTTGATGGCGATGAGACCGTCGCGCCGAGACGAGTCGTACTCGGTGAAGCGGGTCTTCTTCACCATGCCGCTCTTGGTGGCGAAGAAGAGGTAGCGCGAGGTCTCGTAGTCGCGGGTGTCGATGATGGCCTGGATGCGCTCCCCGGGCTGCAGCGACAGCAGATTGGGGATGGCCGTGCCCCGGGCCGTGCGCTCCTTCATCGGGATCTCGTGGGCCCGCAGCCGGTAGACCTTGCCCCGGTTCGAGAAGAACAGCAGGTAGGCATGCGCGGTGGTGTGGACGATGCGCTCGACGTAGTCGTTGTCGCGCAGGCGGGCGCCGGCGATGCCCCGCCCGCCCCGGCCCTGGGTGCGGAAGGCGTCGGCCGCCACCGTCTTGATGTAGCCGGAGTGGGTCATGGTGACGACGAGCTCCTCGTCGTCGATGAAGTCGAGGTTGTCGAGGTCACCGGGGTCGAAGGTGATCTCAGCCCGGCGGGGCGTGGCGTGCTTGGTGCGGATCTCGCCCATCTCGTCCTTGATGACCTGCCGGAGCCTGCCGGGGTCGGCAAGGATGGCCTCCAGCTCGGCGATGGCCTGGCGGAGCTCGGCCAGCTCCCCCTCGAGCTGCGCCCGGCCCAGGCGGGTGAGGCGGGACAGCTGCATGTCGAGGATGTGGTTGGCCTGGACCTCACTGAACTCGAAGGGGACGGCCATGAGGCCGTCGCGAGCCGTGCCCCGGTCTTCCGAACCCCGGATCAGGGCGATGATCGCATCGATCATGTCGAGCGCCTTGATGAGGCCCTCGACGATGTGGGCCCGGTCGCGCGCCTTGCGCAGGCGGTACTCGGACCGGCGGGTGATGACCTCGACCTGGTGGTCGATGTACGCGCTGAGGGCCTGCACCAGGTTCAGGGTACGGGGGATGCCGTCGACCAGGGCCACCATGTTGACGCCGAAGTTGGTCTGCAGCGGCGTGTGCTTGAACAGGTTGTTCAGCACCACCGTGGCGTTGGCGTCGCGCTTGAGGTAGATGACGAGCTTGGTGTCCTCGCCGGCGGAGAGGTTCTTGATGTCACGGATGCCCTCGATCTGGCGGGAGTCGACCAGGTCGGCCACTTTGGAGGCCACCGACGACACGCTGACCTGGTACGGCAGCTCGGTCACATGGATCTCGCTGCTGGTGCGGCCCTCGACGATCTCGGCCTTGGCCCGCATGCGGATGGAGCCCCGCCCGGTGCGGTAGGCGTCCATGATCCCGGCTCTCCCCAGGATGTACGCGCCTGTGGGGAAGTCGGGGCCCTTGACGAAGGCCATCAGGTCGTCGGGTGTGGCCTCGGGGTGGTCGATGAGGTGCAGGGTGGCGTCGATGACCTCGCCCAAGTTGTGGGGCGGGATGTTGGTGGCCATGGCCACGGCGATGCCCTGGCTGCCGTTCACCAACAGGTTGGGGAAGCGGCTGGGGAGGACGCTCGGTTCGGTGAAGTCACCCGAGTAGTTCTCGACGAAGTCCACCGTGTCCTCGTCGATGCCGGCCAGCATCTGCATGGCCAACGCGCTGAGGCGGCACTCGGTGTAGCGCTCGGCCGCGGCCTCGAACTCCGGCGAGCCGTAGTTGCCATGGAAGTCGATCAGGGGGTGGCGCAGGCTGAACGGTTGGGCCATGCGGACCAGGGCGTCGTAGATGGCCTGGTTGCCATGGGGGTGGTACTGGCCCATGACGTGACCGGTGATGCGGGCGCACTTGACCATGGTGCGGTCGGGCCGGAAGCCCTGGTCGTACATGTCGAAGAGGATGCGGCGGTGGACGGGCTTCAGGCCGTCGCGCACGTCGGGCAGGGCCCGGGCGGTGATGGTGGACAGCGCGTAGATGAGATACGACTGCTCCATCTCGGTCTGGAGCTCGATGGGCTCCACGTTGGAGAACTCGAGGGGCGGCTGCTGGTCCGTCACAAGAGTGCGGCCTCCGCACCCTGAGCGGCCACGCCGCTCCCGCCTCCGGCGGACCTACAGATCCCGGAGCGATGCGGCGGGAGCACGGGATCTGCTCGGGATCCGAAATGCAGCGTCAGCTGCATTTCGCCGAGGAGCCGCCGAGCGCAGCGAGGCTTGGCGAGGCGGTCGTCGATGAGCGCGGCCGGAGGCCGCACGTCCACCGCACGCGGGACATGACGGAGAAACCGCGCGCAGCGTGTGAGGCGGCGAGCGAAGCGAGCCTGGCCCCCGGAGCGATGCGGCGGGAGCACGGGATCTGCTCGGGATCCGAAATGCAGCGTCAGCTGCATTTCGCCGAGGAGCCGCCGAGCGCAGCGAGGCTTGGCGAGGCGGTCGTCGATGAGCGCGGCCGGAGGCCGCACGTCCACCGCACGCGGGACATGACGGAGAAACCGCGCGCAGCGTGTGAGGCGGCGAGCGAAGCGAGCCTGGC
>Ga0247719_1000054_pt1 | contig 77828 bp, 73 predicted proteins | sample 41E_DmetaG_FD_189046 | JGI IMG/M metagenome (GOLD analysis project Ga0247719, IMG submission 189046) | Soil microbial communities from hillslope of Landscape Evolution Observatory, University of Arizona, Oracle, AZ, United States - 4-1-E_D | ecosystem: Engineered > Artificial ecosystem >...
GTGAACATCATCTGCAGAAACCTCCAGGAGCGCCGGGCCCGCTCGGGCACAGCCGCGGGGGAGACGGTGACCGTAAGCGTATTACAGTCACCCGGCGTGTGCGAGGCGCATGCCGCTCGATCCGCGCGTGGTTCTGGCACAATTCTCCCGTTCCGGGCGCGACGAGCTGCCGCCGGGTGTTCGACTGCGAACATTCCCTTCCCGCGACCGGACGGTCTTCGGCGGACGTTCACCCAGGACGAGGAGCCCAGATGCGCGGTTCGATGACCAGGGAAGATGTGCGTGAAGCGATACTCGACGCCGCCGACCGGCGGCTGGCCCGGTTCGGGTACAAGAAGATGACCGTCGACGAGCTCGCCAGCGACGCGGGCATCGGCAAGGGGACGGTCTACCTGCACTTCGAGAGCAAGGAAGAAGTGGTGCTCTCGCACGTCGACCGGATCGTCGAGCGGCTGTGCGTGCGGCTGAACGAGATCGCGTCGCGCGCGCAGCCTCCGGCCGAGCGGCTCCGCGCGATGCTCGTCGAGCGGGTGATCTTCAGGCTGAAGGCGGTGCAGCACTACACCGAGTCGCTCAACGACGTGCTGGCGGCCATCCGGCCGGCGCTCGCCGAGCGGCGGAAGCGCCACTTCGAGCAGGAGGCGCAGATCCTGGCGCGGGTGCTCGCCGACGGAAGGCGGGCCGGGTCGCTCGACGTGCCGCGCGCCCCGGAGATCGCGCGGGCGCTGATCGAGGCGACCAACGCGCTGCTGCCGTACAGCATCAGCCCGCAGGAGATCGGCGACCTCCCGGACGTGCAGCGGCGCGCGTCTCTCATCGCCCACCTGCTCGTGCGCGGACTCAGCGTGTCGTGAGCCCGCGGCTGCGCGTACTGACCGTGCCGGGCTACACCGGGTCGGGGCCGTCGCACTGGCAGACGCTGTGGGAGCGTCAGCATCCCGATTACGTGCGCGTGGAGCAGGACGACTGGGATCATCCGGACTGCGGGCGCTGGGTGGCGGCGCTCGACGCGCGAGTTCGCGAGGCGGAGGGGGCCTGCCTGCTCATCGCGCACAGCCTCGGGTGCATGACGGTGGCGCACTGGGCGTTACGCACCGGCGGCCGCGGCGCCGCCGCGGCGTTCCTGGTCGCTCCCGCGGATGCCGATCGTCCCGACACGCCATACCACCGCGCCGGCTTCTCGCCGATACCGCTCGCGCCGCTGCCGTTCCCATCCCTCGTCGTCGCGAGCCGGAACGATCCGGTGATCACGTTCGAGCGCGCAGCGACGCTGGCGAGGGCCTGGGGCGGCGCCCTTCACGACGCCGGCTACGCGGGACACCTCGCCACGAAGGACGGCTACGGCCCCTGGCCCGAAGGGGAACGCCTGCTCGCGGCGCTGGTGTCGGCGCTCGAGGAGGAGCGGCCCTCGGACGTGCGGCCGCGGTAGTGTCGTCACCGGTGCGGCTGGGCGGCGATCTCGGTCTGCAGCCGCTCGATCATCTCTCCCGCATCCCGCCGCAGCAGGCGCTTGAGCAGGAACTCCGGCACGTCGAACGCGGGCTGCGCCACGAGCTCGTAGGTGATGGTGGAGCCCGTGGCGCTGCGGTCCACGCGCCACGCGCCCGAGTACGTCCGGAAGCTCCGGCCGCACCGGTCCCGGAAGGTCAGCGCGCCCGGCGTCTCGGCGATCTCGAGCACGAGGTGCACGCGCCTGGAGAACATCATCAGCCTCGAGACCGCCTCCTGTTCGACGACGGCCGTGTGGCCGGTGCGCTCGAGCACGAGGCTCTTGCGCACGTCGGGCATGAACCGGGGGATGCCCTCGTAGTCGGTGAGCACCGCGAGCGCGGTCGCCGGCGAACGCCCCACCTCGAAGCGGGCGGTCACCGTGTAGACGCCGCTGCGCTCGGCCACCGCGACGTGCGGCGCGCGTGGAGCATCCGCCGCCGTGCGCGCCGGCACGCCAGGCAGAACAGCGCACGCGGCGAGAACGGCGGCGGCCAGGGACCGCCGGATGCGGGGGCATCCGGCGGCCGGCGGGGTGAGGGTCCACATGGCACAGCGCTCCGTGCTGCTCAGAAAGCGACCACGCCTTCGAACATGAAGCCCCTGAACTTCCCGCCATTGCGGATGTGCGTGGCCGGGTAGCCCGAGAACTTCTGGTTGACGTACTCCGCCTTCATCAGGAGGCCCGAGGTGAGGAACCAGCCACCGCCCACCTGCCAGCGATCGGCGCGCACGTCACTCGCCATGTTGGCGAGGCGTCCCTCGACGCGGTTGTACCGGGCGCCGATGAAGACCGGCTCACCGGGCAGCAGCCGGTAGACGACGTCGACCGCCTGCTGGGCGAAGCGGCGGTCGCTCGCCTCCGCGGCGGCGCGACCCTCGGCGCGCTCGAGGACGCCGAACACCTCGAGCCCGCCGAACTTCACGAACGGATTCACCTGGAAGGCGGTGACCGCGTTGCGGAAGCCGGGGTTGATGTGCGCCGAGGTGAACTGCGTCGCCTCGGCGGCGGCGGTGTTCTCGAGCACGAAGTAGTAGCGTGAGCCGGCGCGGTCGCCGCCGTAGAGCGTGTTGCTCAGCGAACGCTCCGCGTGATACATCGAGCCGGTCAGCCGGACCCGGAGGTTCGGCTGCACCTGCCGGTCGAACCCGAGCTTGCCGATCACCGTCGGGCCGCGTTTGCCCGGCGAGAGCACGGTGCCGCGGACCTCGCCGCCGGTGATCGAGCCCATCGCGAGGAGCCCCTTCCTGCGGAAGTAGACCTCGCCGCCGATCTCGGTGGTGAAGGCGTCCATGATGTAGTTGCCGACGAACGGGTTGTAGACCGCGTTGCCGTTGTCGGTGCGGCGGAAGTGCGCGTCGCCGTAGTTGATCTCGAAGTGGCCGATCCGCAGGGTCGTGAACTCGAAGAGCTTGTGGAGCGGCTTGAGGTCGATCGGCGAGGCGTCCACCAGCAGGTAGCCGTCCTTCACCCACGTCTCGGGGTGGTGGCGCGACGACAGGTACGAGGTCAGCGCGACGCGGATCCCCTTCGCGAGCTGGGCGTTGAGATACAGGTTCGCCGTCGAGTTGTTGAAGCCGAACCCGATGTCGGCGAGCTGGTTCGCGTTGACGCCGTTGCTCATCACCGGCGCCGCCGTGTTCGCGTGCGTCAGCGACTGCACCTGCGACGTGAACGCCGCGCCCCAGTCGAGTTTGAAGCCGGTGTACTCGACACCCGCCTCCTTCGGCGTCTCGAACACGTTCAGGCCGCGCTTGTCGAGCGGCCGGAAGTGCTGCATCGTGATCGGCCGCTCCTTCAGGATCTGGGGCAGGTCCGCGGGGGCTGCCTTGTCGTCCTCCTTCTCTTTCTTCTTCTCCGGCTCCGCGGCCGCCGTGTCCACCGCGACGGGAGCCGTCTGTACCGGAGTCTGGGCGGTGGCGGGCAGGCTTACGGCGAACAGCGCGGCTACCGCGGTGGCGAATCGAATCGTGGCTTTCATGACGTGTGTCCCTCTCGTGACGTGACTTCCCTGGTTATCTGCTACGTGGTGGCGGCTGCCAGCACGACTTCGAACGTGACGGTGATCTTCGGATCCGCCTTCACCATCCCGAGCATCGCCTTCGGGGGCGCGATGCCGTAGTCGGTCATCAGGACGTCGATCGCTCCACGGACGGCGAGGCCGCCTTCCCTGCGGCTGGTCGTGAGCGGCAGCGTGATCTCACGCTCGACGCCGGCGATCGTCAACGTGCCGACGGCCTTCAGCGAGCCGGCGGCGCCGTCCAGGCGCGCGAGCCGGAACGTGATCTGCGGGTGCTCCTTCGTCTTGAGCGCCTTGTACATGTTCTTGTCGAGGCCGTCCTTCGGCGACTTGAGCGATTCGGCCGGGATGGCGATGTCGAACGCCTGGAGCGCGTGCGGCTTCTGCACCTCGTCCCAGAACGCGGGGCCTGCGACCCCGGGCGCGAACTGCACCCGCGTCGCCTTCACGGTCGTGGTCGTCGCGGTGTAGTCGTGGACGTTGGAGGTGCCGGCGATGGTGATGCGGCCGGTGTCGATGGCGAGCGGCGCCTGCGCGGCCGTCGGCGATCCGGCGAGGATCGCGGCGACCGCCGCCGTGAGCGCGAGTGAACGAACGGGTATCGATCTGGTCATAGGAGGCCCTCTCCGCCTGTAATGCGTTGCTGTCGGCCTCCTTAAGGGCAACAGGCATGCCGTCGAGAAATCGTCATTTTTGACGGGAATTCGGCGAGATGGACCGCAGAGAGCTGCTGGATCGCGGGGGTTATTCCGCGTGTCGCGGAGATTTCCCCAGTCCGCGTGTTGAGATGCGCAGCAGGCGAGCGGATGCGGATCTGCGAGTGCAGGTCGCGCGCTGCCGCGGCCGTGTGTGTGACAGCGGAGCCCGTTCGCGCCGTGCGTCGGGCGTGCCGGAGCCGCTTGGAAATGTGGCCGCTATATCAAGCCGAGCGCCGCGAGAACGCCGAAGCGCTCGGTACACCGTGGAGTGAACGCAGCACTGGTGCAGTGAAAGGCGCGGCGTCCGCCCGGCCGGGCACGCCAGCATGACGACGACCCAAGCGCCAGCTCGCGCGCTCTGATAGGCTATCTCGGAAGTTCAAAACATTACTCTGTTCATTATTAATGAACATGCTACAATTCCGAACGTGGCGCGGCCAGTACCTGCTGCAGACTTGGAGCCCTACGAGCCGGCAATCCAGAAGTGGATGCCGAAGGCCGAGCTCCGCCTGGCGACCGGTCCTTTGGGCCGCTTTGACGCCCTCCTGACCTGGAAGACGCCCGGTGGCATCACCATCCGCTTCTTGGTCGAAGAGAAACGCCATCTCCGGTATCAGGATGTCGCGGTCATCGCCGATCAGCTGATTCGCCGAAAGGCGGATCTGGCCCCCAAGCACGCCGACGATCGCCTCCTACTCCTCGCGCCCCATGTGAGACCCCAGCAGGCAGCAGCACTGGAGCGGGCCGCGATCAACTATTTGGACCTGGCTGGCAACGTCCATCTCGAGGTCCCAGGGCTGTTCGTTCATGTCGAGGGACGCCAGCCACCAAAGGAGACGCGGACTACCCCTGAGCGGCCGCAGAAGGCCTGGATCAAGGTCGTCATGGCGATGCTCGTTCGGCCCGACCTGGTCAACGCCCCCTATCGCACTCTTGCGGATCAGGCTGGCGTCGCGCTCGGCACGGTCGCCAAATGCATGAACGATTTGACTCTTCGCGGTCTCCTGCGAGAGCGCAAGGAGGGGCGAACGATTCCCAACCGCCAAGCTCTCGTGGCGCTTTGGGTGCAAGCCTATGTCGAAGGACTTCGCCCCAAGCTCAGGGAGCGCCGCCTTCAGATCCGAGCCGGCGAGAAGCAACAGATCTGGAATCGGCTACGGGCGGTTCTTGCGGACCGCAAACAGGCATGGGCCCTGACTGGCGCCGATGCCGCTGAATTTCGTACGCATTTCTTTCGAGCGGAGGATACAGAAATCTACGCTCCGCTCCACGTGTTCGACGACCGGGATATTCAGAAAGCGCTCATCGCGCAACCAGCGGTTCGCACCGGCAACCTTCTGGTGATTGAACCTCCCGGCCCGCTCGCGGTGACGCCCGCCGCCAACGAAGCGATCCCGCTCGCACCAGATCTGCTCGCGTACGCCGAACTTCGCTACCGTGGGACGGAGCAGGCCATCGAAGCGGCCGAACTGCTCTTGCCGAAGGTACTGGACCATGCCGCGCATTGAGCCAACGCTGGTCCCTGTCGTCGCTGACGTCGAGCGCGGTCTTCGCGAACTTCGAGTCCCGTTCGGAGTCGTCGGCGCGCTGGTGCCGGAACTTCTCCTCGATGCCCGCCCCGCTCGGATAACCAATGACGTCGACCTGACGGTCGTCGTCGAGACGTTGGCTGACTTCGAGACGTTGAAGGACAACCTTGCAGAGTATGGCTTTCAGCGAACGCGCGTGCCGCACCGGTTGCGCCACACAACCGGCGGGCTGCTGGACGTTCTCCCCTACAGTGAATCAATCGCTCCAGATGGCCGTCTGGAGTTGCAGGACGGCTTCGTCTTCAACATGGCGGGCTTTCGACACGTTGTTCCCAGCGCTGTTCCAACGACGATCGACGGTGAGCTGATACTCCCACTTGCTCCGCTGCCTCTATACGCCGTGCTGAAGCTGGTGGCGTTCAGCGACCGTAAGGCTGCGAAAGACCTGGGCGGAGTGCTTCATTGCCTGGAGCACTACCTCGAGGATGACGAGCGGCGTTACGGAATCGAATTCGAGGGCAGTGGCGTTCCCTACGACTACACGTGTGCCCACCTCTTGGGGCTGGATTCACGGCCCTTTCTTGACGACTCCGTTGTTCCGACCGTGACATCGGTTCTCCAACGATTCGATGATCCCGATGCGGAGTTGGTGGAGATTGCCGCTGCCGAAAAGGGGCGGCTCTATTTGGAGGACGAGCACAGAACGCACGTATTTGAGCTGTTCCGTTGGTATCGGCTTGGCACGAGCCTATGAAGTCGACGGCCGCTCTCGCCATGCGTCTTAGCCCGTACCATAGGACCTCCTGCCTCCGCTGCTGCACAGCTCCGGCGCGGCAGCTGGAAGCGCTGTGATTGATTGTGATGGTGTTTGCCAAGTCGAGCCGCACGTCGCCGTGCGGGCCCACCTCTGACGGCGGCTTTCCACCAACCGCCTTCAGCGTCACTGAGGTGCGATCTGAGTGGGCCCAGATTTGGGACCACCCTGATGCAGGAAGTGGCGATTTCGGGCGAATGACGGCAGAACGCACCCGTGAAGAGCGAGCGCGCCAACTGACCGTATTCGTCAGGCTTGTGAGGATTCTGAGGAAAGTGGTCGGGGCGACTGGATTCGAACCAGCGACCCCCTGCGCCCAAGGCAGGTGCGCTACCAGGCTGCGCTACGCCCCGACTCGCCCGATTATACCGGCCCGCCACCGGCCGTGCGGCAGTCGATTTCGTCGGCGGCGCGGCGCGCGCCTGCGTGAATGCAAGGCCACCGTGCCCTAACTGCCCGGCCTCTCGACCCAGTCCGCGATGAACACGTTGGTCTCCCCCTCCGCCTTCGCGTTGCGGTTGGAGGCGAACACGAGGTGCTTCCCGTCGGGAGAGAACATCGGGAAGCCGTCGAAGGTGTCGTTGAACGTCACCCGCTCGAGGCCGCTGCCGTCCAGATTCACGAGATAGATGTCGAAGTCGCGCCCCTTGGGGTCGGCGATGTTCGTGGAGAAGATCAGCCGCTTGCCGTCGGGGTGCCACGACGGCGCGAAGTTGGCGCCCCCGAGCTTCGTGACCTGGCGCAGGTTGCCGCCGTCGCGGTCCATCACGAACAGCTCGAGCGACGTGGGACGCCACAGCGCCTGCTTCAGCAGCGCGCGGTAGTCGCTCAGCTCCGGCCCGTCCGAGAGCTGCCGCCCGCGGTAGGCGATGCGCCGGCCGTCCCACGAGAAGAACGGCCCCCCGTCGGGACCCGGCCGGTGCGTGAGGCGCCGCACGTCCGAGCCGTCCGGCCGCATCGTGTAGATCTCCATGTCGCCGTCGCGCACGCTCGTGAACGTCACGAGGCCGTCGGGGGCCACCGTCGCCTCCGCGTCGTACCCGGGCGACGTCGTGATCCGCCGGAGGTTCGAGCCGTCCGCGTTCGCGCGATAGATCTCGTAGCTGTCGTAGATCGGCCAGACATAGCCGCGCGAGAAGTCGGGCTTCGGGGGGCACGCGGCCGACGCCTCGTGCGTGGACGCGAACACGATCTCGTCACCGGCGGGGTAGAAATACCCGCAGGTCGTGCGCCCGGTGCCGGTGCTGACGCGCTTCAGGTCCGAGCCGTCGAGCCGCATCGTGAAGATCTGGTCGCAGGGGACGCCTTCACGCGTCGACTGGAAGATGAGGCGTGTCCCGTCAGGCGAGAAGTACGCCTCGGCGTTCTCGCCGCCGAACGTGAGCTGTCGGATGTTCCGCAGGCGCGTCTCTGCCGCCGCGGACTGCGGCGCGGACGTGACGGACGGCGCGGCCAGCAGGCAGGCGGCCGCCACCGCGAACGAGTGCAGGATCAGCGTGCGCATGATGTCGGGCGTCAAGAGTATCTGCTAAGATACCGCGATTTCCACCATGTCCCCGACGACGCAGGTGCGGAACGTGCTGTTCGTCTGCAAGCTGAATCGCAGCCGCAGCGCCACGGCGGAGCGCCTCTTCTGCAAGCGCCCCGATCTCGACGTGCGCTCCGCCGGCACCGAAGACAGCGCGCTCGTCCGCGTGAACCAGCGCATGCTCGACTGGGCCGAGAAGATCTTCATCATGGACGCCACCCAGGCGGAGGCGCTCGAGCAGATGTTCCCCGGCCACCCGTCTCTCGGACGGATGGTGTGCCTCGACATCCCCGACGACTTCACCTTCCTGCAGCCGGAGCTCGTACAGCTGCTCGAAGAGCGCGTGTCGCGACACCTCTGACGTATTGAGCTGAATCGGGAGAGTATGCATTGGAGACGGAACCGCGGGCGCGGTCCCGTCTCCCGGTGAGACGATCTACCTGCGGCCGCCGCCCTTGCGCGAGCCGCCGCCTGAGGTCTTCCGACCGCCGCCGCCCGTCTTGCGGGCGCCGCCGCCTGTCTGGCGTGCGCCGCCGCCGGCCCCCTTCCGGGCGCCGCCGCCCGATGTCTTCCGGCCGCCGCCTGACGTTTTCCGGCCGCCGCCGGCACCCTTGCGCGCGCCGCCGCCCGATGTGCGGCCGCCGCCTGCGGCGCCCTTCCGCGAACCGCCGCCGGTTTTCCGCGCTCCGCCGCCGGCCGTTTTGCGCGCTCCGGCGCCGCCCGTCTTGCGCGCCCCGGCGCCGGACGCCTTCCGACTGCCGCCGCCTCCCGACGTGCGACCGCCACCCGCCGACTTGCGGGACCCGCCACCCGACGACCTGCGGGAGCCGCCACCCGAGCGCCGGGACCCGCCGCGCGCGCCGGCGGCGGCCCCGCCGCCTCCGCCGCCTTCCATGGCCATGTCCTCGTCGTCCATCAGATCGTCGTCGCCGAGGTCGTCCGCCATCCCGAGATCGTCGTCTTCATCTGCCATGAGTCGCGTACCTCCTCGGCGGGCCGGTGCTCGCAACTTGCGCGCCACATCACGCGCCGTGGCGGGCGTCCGCGGCTACCGCGCCGAAATGAGGACGTTGTCGAACGTCGCCGTCGCCACCCGCCCGGCCGCGTGGCTCGAGACGGCCAGCCCGACATAGACGTCCGCTCCGAGCGCGAAGGTGTCGCTGCCGGTCAGCGTCCAGTTGATCCCGTCGGACGACCGGAAGGCCGAGATGACGTTTCCCCGCCGCTGCAGCCGCACCCAGGCGGGGGCGGTCCCTGCGCCTGCCGACGTGCTCGTCGAGAGCCCGCCGGCGGCCACCCGCCTCTGGAACGCGAGCCCCTTGCCCGGCGAGACGAGCATCAATGCGTGCGCCGAGTCGGCCGTGAGCCGGTCGCGGACCATCACGCCCGCCTTCGTCCATGCGTGCACGTGCTCGACCGAGGTCACGCGTGCGCTGACGTCGAAGTCGCCGCTCTGGCGCCGCCACCGATAGTGGAACGCGTCGCTCGTGGACCAGATGTCAGCCCCCGCTCCCACTACCGAGTGCGCGTCTCCCGCCGCCGAGGAACCTCCGGCGGCGCCGACGTCGCCGATGTCCTGCGATGTCCAGGCGGCGGGAACGGCGGCGACGCTGACGTTGTCGAACACGGCGGTCGCGAGGCGCGAGGCATCGTGGCTCGAGACGGCGAGGCCGACGTACACGTCCGCGCCCGGTCGCGAACGTGTCGCTGCCGACCACGATCCACGCCACCCCGTCGGCGGAGCGCGACGCCGTGATGACGTTTCCGCGGCGCGACAGCTTCACCCACGCGGGGGCCGTACCTGCGCCTCCCGTCGTGCTCGTCGAGAGCCCTCCCCCGGCGGCCCGCCTCTGGAACGCCAAGCCTTTGCCGGGCGACACCAGCATCAGCGCGTGAGGAGCGTCGGCTGTCAGCCGTTCGCGGATCATCACGCCGGCCTTCACCCACGCGTGCACGTACTCCACCGACGCGACGCGTGCGACAACGTCGAGGTCGCCACTCAGGCGCTGCCATGCGTAGTGAAAGGCGTCGGCGCTGCCCCAGATGTCGTGCCCTGCCCCCTTGACCGTGAAGGTGCCGCCGCTGGCGCTCGCGGATCCGCTGACCCCCACGGCGCCGACATCCTGCCGCGACCATCCAGACGGGAGCGCTGCCGCCTCTGGCGCGGGCGCAGGTGCCGGCGTCGTCACCGATCGCGGATAGATCGTCGTGTCGTTCTTCAGCGCACCCGGCGACGCCGACAGGAACTTCGACGGCGAGAGCAGCACCTGATCGATCGCGAGGCCGTCCTCGCGCACCTGGACGCGCAGCCTGTGCGGCCCCGGCGAGGTGAACGTGATCGTGGGGCCGAGTACGTTCGCGCCCCAGCCGTTGTCCTGCCAGCCCCAGCCCGACACCCCACAGCCGGAGCAGTCCTCCAGGTTGTATTCCATCGCCGACGTCGTGCCGATGCCGAAGGTGGAGGTGCCCGAGAACTGCACGAACACCGAGTCGTTCGAGTAGGCGTCACCATCGGCCTTGCCGCGCATCCAGAGGCGATAGGGGACGTTCGGCTGGGGCGTGAAGGTGAGCTCGAAGTAATCCGCCGGCGCGGCGAGCGGGCTCGTTCGCTTGGCGGCACCACGGTCCGGGTTCCGCATCGCACCGCCGCCGGCGGCCGTCGCGTCGTCCTGCTTCACCCAGTTGCCGGCGACCGCCGTGGCGTCGGCCGCGTAGAGCAGGATGTCACCCGATCCGAGCGATGGTCCCGATGCGCTCGCCTCGGGCGAAGCGGCCGCCGTCGTGAAGCTCCAGATCGGCGAAGAGGCCGTCAACCCCGCCATGGTCCTGCCGACGGCGCGCCAGTAATACGTCGTGGCCGGCGCAAGCGGACCTCCAAGCACCAGCTTGTTCTCGTCGGCCCCGGTCGTCGCGCGCGGCACGTCGCGCGCAGCGAGGCCGAGCGCCGTGGGCGCCGTGCCGACATGGACGTCGTAAAGATGGGACCAGTAGCCGCCGTTCCATTCGAGCACGACGCCGCTCGTCGGCACATTGGCCGCCTGGTGCGCAGGCGTCGTGAGCGCCGGCCTGTCGGGCGGCAGGGGCGCGAACGGTTCGGTCTCCACGGGCCCGGCGGCATTGTTCCACTTGCGCTCGAACTGGTCGACGAACCACTGGAACACCGACGCGTCCCTGGTGAAGAGGTTGTGCTCCTCCTGCCAGTCGGACGACGCCGAGGTCCAGTTGGACGAGCCGAAGATCGTCATGCCGGTCCGGTAGAGGAGCACCGACTTCTGATGGTTCAGCCCCGGATGCGCACGGTTCCGGATCTCGACACCGGCCATGTACATGCGGTCGACGTTGTAGGAGTGGTACTGGCGCACGGGGTCGCGGTACTGCTGCGGCTCCGTGATGAGGCGCACCGGCACGCCGCGGCGCTCGGCGGCGACCATCGCATCGGCGTGCCGCGCATCGGTGATGCGATACATGATCACGTCGATCCGCTGCGACTCTGCGCCGTACTCACGGACCGCGCGGGCGCCGTACGATTCGCGCGGCACGAAGTTCAGTTCGGGATCGATCGGGAAGATGCCGTACCGCCGGGTCGGCGTCGCCGTGACGTTCGCGTAGTCGCGATAGGCGGTCGTGTTGACCCAGATCTCGTCGAACGTCGTCCGGAAGCTGTTGACGATCGAAGGCTTCGACGTGAAGTAGATGGCTTCGTCGGTGTAGTTCGTGTAGTCGGCGCCGGTCACCGTCCACGCATCCGGGCTGAAGTTGGCGCCGCTGAACTCGACGATTCCCTGCCCCTCGAACAGGATCATCTTCCAGTGGAGGATGCCCGTGGCGACGCGCTCCCGCATCGGAATGCCGGCCGCCTGGAACTCCATGAGCCGCTCGGCGTTGCGCGGGGTGGACCGGTTCGCATCCGTGTCCATCAGGATGCGCACCGGCACGCCCGCCTTGTGGCGGTTGATGATCTCGCTCGCGATCCACGCGTCTTCCATGAACCAGAACGCCACGTCGAGCCCGGCCTTTTCCTGCCGGATGTGGCTGATCAGGATGTCGCGGCAGTCGCGGCCGAGCTGGTCGCGGCGCGCCGGATCACAGAGCACGTCCTGTGCGGCCGCAGGTGCCGCGAGCGACAGAAGAATCGTGAGGGCAACGGCGCACCGGCGCGCCGTCCCGAAGTGTCGGGTAAGCACAGGCTGCCTTTCGGGAGAATTCGGGAAAGATCCGAACAACCCAGTGTGCGAGGTCGCGGAGGCAGCCGCAAGGTGAGCAGGAGCCGCGGCGTGCCCGCTGCCGCGGGCACGCCGTCAACTGGCGAGCGGAAGATTCAGGGGAGCGTGATCGAGACGCTCTCGAACGTCGCAGTTGCGAGGCGGCTGTTGTCGTGGCTCGTCAGGGCGATGCCGACGTAGACCTGCGCGCCCATCGAGAAGCTCTCGCTGCCGACCAGCGTCCATGCCACGCCGTCGACCGAGCGGTACGCGCGCACGACATTGCCGCGGCGTTCGAGCTTCACCCAGGCCGGAGCCGCGCCGGTCCCGCCGGCGGTGTGCACCGACTCGCCGTTGGCCGTGACACGCCGCTGGAACGCGAGCCCCTTGCCTGGTGACACCAGCATGAACGCATGAGGTGAGCCAGGCGTGAGCGACTCGCGCACCATCACCCCGGCTTTCGTCCATGCGTGGACGTACTCGACCGAGGTCACCCGCGCGACGATGTCGGCGTCGCCGGTGACCGTCTGCCACACGAAGTGGCAGCCGTCCGCCGTGCCCCAGATGTCGGCGCCGGACGCCTGGAGCGTGAAGGTCCCTCCGGCGGCCGCCGCGCTGCCGGCGTGACCGACCGCGCCGATGTCCTGTGCCGACCACCCGTTCATGCCGCCGGTTTCAGGTTCGGGCTGCGGCTCCGGTTCGGGCTCGGGCTCGGGCTCGGGCTCTGGCTCCGGCTCGGGCTCCGGCGCAGGAGAGGTGGTCGAGCCCGTGATCGTGACGCTGTCGAGCGTCGCGGTCGCCAGCCGCGTGTTGTCGTGGCTCGTCAGCGCCAGGCCGACATACACCGTGGCCGGCATGGTGAAGGTATCGCTCCCCACCAGCGTCCACGACACGCCATCTGCGGAGCGGAACGCGGTGATGGTATTGCCGCGACGCTCCAGCTTCACCCACGCGGGCGCCGTGCCGGCGCCGCCGCCGGTGTTGGTCGACTCGCCGCCGCCGGCGACGCGCCGCTGGAATGCCAGCCCCTTGGCCGGCGAGACCAGCATGAAGGCATGGGGAGACGACGCGGTGAGCGACTCGCGGATCATCACCCCCGCCTTCGTCCAGGCATGGACGTACTCGACCGAGGCGACGCGCGCCACGATGTCGGCGTCGCCGTTCACCTGCTGCCACACGTAGTGGAGTCCGTCGGCCGTGCCCCAGATGTCGGCGCCCGAAGCGCGGAGGGTGAACGTGCCGCCGCTCGCGCTCGCGCTGCCTGCGACCCCCACGGCGCCGATGTCCTGCGACACCCAGGGGGACGGCAGGCTCACAGCCGCGTTCACCGTGACCGTCACGGCGCCGGATGTCGTCGCCGCGCCGGCGTTGTCGACGGCTCTCGCCGTCAGCGTGTAGGAGCCCGCCGGCACACTGCTCCATGTGATCGCGTACGGGCTGCTCGTCGCCGTGCCGATCAGGGTCGACCCCGCGTAGAACTCGACGCGTGCCACCGACCCGTCGCTGTCGGCCGCGGTCGCGGTCAGGCTGATGTTGGCCGGCGCGGTGAACGACGCGCCGTTGGACGGCGCGGTGAGCGTCACGGTCGGCGGAGCGTTCGTCGGCGTGCCGGCGAGCGTCACCGCCACCTGCTCGAACACGGCGGTTGCCAGGCGCGACGTGTCGCGGCTGACGATGCCGAGCCCCACGTAGACGGTGGACGGCATGCTGAAGGTATCGCTGCCCACGAGCGTCCAGGAGGCGCCGTTCGCCGAGGTATAGGCCCGGATGGTGTTCCCCCGGCGCTCGAGCTTCACCCACGCCGGCGCGGTGCCGCTTCCGCCCGAGGTGTGTGTCGACTCGCCGCCGGCAGCAACGCGCCGCTGGAAGGCGATGCCCCTGCCGGCCGACACCAGCATGAAGGCGTGCGGCGAACCGGCGGTCAGGTTCTGGCGGATCATCACCCCGGCCTTCGTCCAGGCATGGATGTACTCCACCGACGCGACACGCGCGACGATGTCGACATCGCCGCTCACCTGCTGCCAGGCGTAGTGCAGGGCATCGGCCGTGCCCCAGACGTCCGCGCCGGCGCCGCGGACGGTGAATACGCCGTTCTCGGCGCCGGCCGCTCCCGCAAGGCCGGTCAGACCGACGTCACTCGAGGCCCACGGCGCCGGGAGCCCGGCTGCCGGTGGGGCGGCTCCGTCGGTCGTGAAGGTCCACAGCCCGCTGATCGCCGTCAGGTTCGCCATCGTCTTGCCGACGATCCGCCAGAAGTACTTCGTGCCCGGCTGAAGGTCGAACGGGATCGTGAAGCTCCGCAGATCACCGTAGTACTGGCTCGGCCCCAGCGGCACATCCTGCCCGATCAACTGCAGGGCGCCGGGAGCCGTGCCGAAGTAGATGTCGTAGTTGTGGGCCCAGGGGCTCCCGTCCCAGCGCAGCACCACGTTCTGCGTGCCGATTCCGACGGCCTCATAGGCCGGCGAGGGCAGATCCGGTGCGCGGGGCGGCAGCGGCGCGAACGGCTCGTTCTCGATGACGCCGCCGGTGTTGTTCCACTTCCGCTCGAACTGATCGACGAACCACTGGAAGACGAACGGGTCGCGCGTGAAGTAGTTGTGCTCCTCCTGCGAACGGTCCGACGGGCTCGTCCAGTTCGAGGAGCCGAAGATCGTCATGCCGCTCCCGTAGAGGATCACCGACTTCTGGTGGTTCAGGCCCGCGTGCTTCCGCCACTTGATGGGAATGCCCGCCATGTAGAGCCGATCCACGTTCCACGAATGCCACAGCCGGTTCGGGTCGCGGTACTGCTGCGGCTCGGTGATCAGCCGGATCGGCAGGCCGCGCCGGTGCAGGTCGATGAGCGCATCCGTGTGCCGCCGGTCGGTGATGCGGTACATGATGACGTCCATCTTCTGCGTCTCGCGGTAGTATTCGTCGATCGCCCTCCAGGCATACGACTCGTTCGGCGGGAAGTTCAGTTCCGGGTCGAACGGGTAGATGGGATACGCGCGCGTGAGCGGTCCGGTGATGTTCGCGTAGTCGCGGTACGAGGCCGTGTTCGTCCACAGGTCGTCGAACTTCGTCTTGAACGTGTTGACCACCGATGGCTTCGTGGTGAAGTAGATCGCCTCGTCGACGTAGTTCTCGTACGGCGTCGAGGTCGCCGGGTGCCAGGCGTCGGAGCTGAAGTTCGCGCCGCTGAACTCGACGATCCCCTGCCCGACGAAGAGCATCATCTTCCAGTGCATGATCCCCGGCGCGAACCGCTCACGCATCGGGATGCCGGCGGCCGCGAGCTCCGCCAGCCGCTGCGCGTTGCGCGGGTTCGGGCCGTTCGCCCGCGAGTCCATCAGGATCCGCACGGGGATGCCGGCCTTGTGGCGGTTGATGATCTCGCTGGCGACCCAGCTGTCTTCCATGAACCAGAACGCGACGTCGAGCCCGACCTTTTCGGCCCGGATGTGCGCGATCAGGATGTCGCGGCAGTCTTCGCCGCCGGGGTCGCACAGGCGATCCTGTGCCGACGCCGCCGGCGCTGCCAACGATAGGAACAGAAGCACCACTACGGACGCGGCCGCCGCGCGCACGAAGTCACCAGATTTAAGAAATCGATTGCTCATATCAGGACGCCGTCTTCTCAAAAGTCGACCTCTGCCGGTTCACGGCGAGTCTGTGGGGCAAGCGGCGTACCCGAGCTTCAGCGATGTAATCAGCGCAAAAAAAAGGGCGCCGCTTGCGCGGCGCCCCATGTAATCCACGCCGGGGAGCTCAGCCGTAATGCGCTGGGCTCCGCGACGTGGTCGGCGTTCGTTGGAACCCTGGCGCACAGCGCCGAGGGCTCCAGCGTCAGTTCAGTACCGGTAGTGCTCCGGCTTATACGGCCCCTCGACCGGCACTCCGATGTACTTCGCCTGCTCCGGCGTCAGCGCCGTCAGCTTGACACCGAGGTGGTCGAGGTGCAGCCGCGCGACCTCCTCGTCGAGGTGCTTCGGCAGGATGTACACCTTGTTCTCGTACTTGTCGTTGTTCTGGTGCAGCTCGAGCTGGGCAATCACCTGGTTCGAGAACGACGCCGACATCACGAAGCTGGGGTGGCCGGTGGCGCAGCCGAGGTTCATCAGGCGCCCTTCGGCGAGCACCATCACCGAGTGCCCATCCGGGAAGCGGAACTCGTCGTACTGCGGCTTGATGTTGATCCGCTCGACGCCCGGGTACTTCTTCAGGCCGGCCATGTCGATCTCGTTGTCGAAGTGGCCGATGTTGCCGACGATCGCCTTGTCCTTCATCCGCGCCATGTGCTCGGCGGTGATGATGTTGAAGTTGCCGGTGGCCGTGATGAAGATGTCGGCCTGCTCGACGACGTTCTCGAGCGTGTCGACCTGGTAGCCTTCCATCGCCGCCTGCAGCGCGCAGATGGGGTCGATCTCCGTCACGATCACGCGGCAGCCCTGGCCGCGCAGCGCCTGCGCGCAGCCCTTGCCGACTTCGCCGAAGCCGAGCACGACCGCCACCTTGCCCCCGAGCATCACGTCGGTCGCGCGGTTGAGGCCGTCGATGACCGAGTGGCGGCAGCCGTAGATGTTGTCGAACTTGCTCTTCGTCACCGAGTCATTGACGTTGATGGCCGGAAAGAGCAGCGTGCCGTTCTTCATCATCTCGTAGAGCCGGTGCACGCCGGTCGTCGTCTCTTCGCTGACGCCGCGGATGCCCTTCGCCACCTTCGTCCAGCGATCGGGGGTCTCCTGCAGGCTCTTGCGCAGGAAGTCGAGGATGATCCCCCACTCCTCCGGCTCGCTGGCGGCATCGAACTCCGGCACCCTGCCGGCCTTCTCGAACTCCACGCCCTTGTGCACCAGCAGCGTCGCATCGCCGCCGTCGTCGACGATCAGCGAGGGACCGGTGCCGTCCGGCCACATCAGCGCCTCGCCGGTGCACCACCAGTACTCCTCGAGCGTCTCTCCCTTCCAGGCGAACACCGGGATGCCGCGGGGGTTCTCGGGCGTGCCGCCCGTCTCGGGACGGCCGGCGACGACGGCGGCGGCGGCGTGGTCCTGCGTCGAGAAGATGTTGCACGACACCCAGCGGACGTCGGCGCCGAGCTCGGCGAGCGTTTCGATCAGCACGGCCGTCTGGATCGTCATGTGGAGCGAGCCCATGACCTTCGCGCCGGCGAGCGGGCGCTGGCCGCTGTAGCGCGCGCGGAGCGCCATCAGCCCCGGCATCTCCTGCTCGGCGAGCCGGATCTCCTTGCGGCCGAATTCGGCGAGTGAGAGATCCTTGACCTTGAACGGTTCACGGCCGGCCTTCACCGCCGCGTCGAATGCGTGCATCTCCTGAACGGCAATACTCATTGGTGCTCCTTGTCCAGGCCGGCTGACGCCGGCCTCTGCCTTCTTCCGTGTGTGCCGGCTCCCACGCCGGCGCTGGTGGCGCTAGTGCGGCCTGGCGGCGCTGGCGACGAACAGCGCCGGTCCCCTGGCCTCGGCGCTCGTCGCCAGAGGCACTATTCTGACGCGGCTGAAGCCGGCCTCGGCAAGCATCTTCGTCGTCTGCTCCTCGCCAAAGCCCAGCCATACGTGGCCCATCTGCTGCCGGTAGTCCTCGCGATCGTGCGGGAGCATGTCGCACAGCAACAGCCGTCCGCCCGGCCGCAGGGCGCGGCACGCCTCGCGCAGCACAGCCGACGGTTCCGGCACGTGATGCAGTACGAGCAGCAGCGTCGCGGCATCGAGCTCGCCGTCGGCGATCGGCAGCGCTTCGAGATCCCCGCGCCGGATGTCGACGTTGCCGTGCTCCTTCAGCCTTCGGCGCGCGGCCTGCAGCATGTCGCCGGAGCGGTCCACCGCGATGACGCGCTCGACGAACGGCGCCACCGCAGCGGCCACCTGGCCGGTGCCGGTGCCGAGATCGCCGAGGGTCCACTGCGGATCGAGCAGCCCCGGCAGCGCCTGCAGGTGTGAGGCGCGGCCGAACATCTCGCCGCGCAGCCGATCCCACTGGCCCGCGGCCGACTGGAAGAACTCCTCCGACTTCGACTGCCGCCTGCCGATCACCGCCTTGAGGCGGCGGGCATCCTGATCGGCCGCCGGGGTACCGCCGACCTGCTCGCGCAGCAGGGTCCACAACCGGCGTCCGGCGCCGCCGCGATGCTCGAGCGTCAGCCGGTAGTACCGGCTCGTCCCGTCGCGCCGCGAGGCCACCCATCCGGCGTCGAGCAGCGTCTTCAGATGGCGGCTGACCGTCGACTGCGGGAGCTGCAGGACGCCGCAGAGCTCCGACACCGTCAGCTCGTTGCGGTCGAGCAGCACGAGCATCCGTGAGCGGGTCACGTCCGACAGGGTGGCGAGATCCTCGAAGATCATCGCCGTCTCGCCTCCGCCCGGGCTACATCCATCCGTATATCCGGATGGAGTGTTACACAGCGGCGCCCCTGCCGTCAACTCCGCGGCTTCGGCGTGCGACCGGCGGCGTAGGCAGCGGATTGCCCATCTCGGACAACGCCCTTCCAGCCGGCGGGACGATTGGGACGCCTCGGCCGCAAAACACGGCAGTTTTCTCGCGCCGCAGCCCACGAGAGCTCTGGCACTCCGCTCGCAGTGGAGCGCCGGCGTGAACCGGCTGTACCTGCGAACAGCCGCTGGCGGACAATGCGGCGAACCTTTCGAACGGCTCTTCTACTCTTCGTGTGCCTTGCGGCGGTGCCCGGCACGGCACGCGCCCAGGTCGAACGCCTGTGTGATCCGGCATTCGAAGACTGCCGGCAGATCCTGATCAACTACATCCGCGCCGAGCGGGTCGGCCTCGACGTCGCGTTCTGGTTCATGGAGGACTCCTGGATCGCGAGCGAGATCATCAACCGCTTCAAGGCCGGAGTGCCGGTGCGGGTGCTGATGGACACCGAGGCCAACGCCTCGACGCCCCGCAACGCGGACCGGCTGGCCGAGCTGAAGGCGGCGGGCATCCCGATGCGAGAGAAGGTCTCGAACGGCATTCTCCACTGGAAGATGATGCTGTTCGCCGGCCAGGGGATCGTCGAGTTCAGCGGCGCGAACTTCAGTTCCGACGCGTGGGTCTACACGACGCCGTACTCCAACTACGTCGACGAAGCGATCTATTTCACGGGGGATCCGAAAGTCGTCAACAGCTTCCGCACGAAGTTCGACGACCTCTGGACCGACACGTCGCGCTACGCCGACTACGCGAACGTCACGACCCGGCTGCGCCACTACGACCGCTACGCCATCGACCCCGAACTGAACTTCGCGCCGTACGAATCGTTCGCGAACCGCTCGGTCGAGCGCTACAACGCCGAGACGCAGAAGCTGGACGTGATCATCTACCGGATCACCGACCAGCGGCACACCAACGCGGTGATCAACGCGCGGCAGCGCGGCGTCCCGGTACGCATCATCACCGAGCCGCAGCAGTACCGCGACCCGAAGCGCCTGTGGCACTCGTGGAACATCGACCGTCTCTACATGGCGGGCGTCCAGATCCGGAACCGCGTCCACGCGGGCCTGAACCACCAGAAGCTCGCGCTGCTGTACGGACAGCGGATGTCGGTGGTCGGTTCCTCGAACTGGACGAGCCCGTCGTCCGACTCGCAGGAAGAGCACAACTACTTCACGACGAAGTCGTGGATGTTCACCTGGCTCGTGGACCACTTCGAGCGGAAGTGGAACAACTCGACGGGTGTCGCCGAGACGGGTCCGTTCACGCCGCTGCCGCCGGACGCGGCGGCCACGCCTACGCCTGCGCCGGGCGCCACCGGCGTCTCGACGAGCGGCGCCACGCTGCGCTGGCACGCCGGATACTGGGCGCACGTCTACGACATCTACTTCGGCACGACGCCGAACCCGCCGCTGCTGGCGGCGAACCAGAACCTCGGGCCGAGCCAGTCGACGGTGGACCTGAAGCAGTACACGGTGCCGTTCACGCTCGAGCCCGGCACGACCTACTACTGGCGCATCGTCTCCAAGACGATGGCGAACCTGACGGCGACGAGCCAGGTGTGGTCGTTCACGACGGCCGGCACGCCGACGAGCAGTCCACCGTCGTCGTCATCGATACCGGCCCCCTGGTCGTCGCAGGACATCGGCGCCGTCGGGGTAGCCGGCAGCGCCTCGTTGAGCGGCTCGACGTTCACGGTGAAGGCCTCGGGCGCCGACATCTGGGGTACGGCCGACGGGCTCCACTACGTCTACCAGCCGGTCAGCGGCGACGTCGACGTCGTGGCGCGCGTCTCGTCGGTGGAGTACGTGCACGCCTGGACGAAGGCTGGCGTCATGATCAGGAACGCGCTGACGGCGAACTCGTCGCACGCGCTGATGCTCGTGTCCCCGGCGCGTGGGCTGGCGTTCCAACGGCGCACCGCCACCGGCGGCGACACGACGAGCACTGCGGGGAGTTCGGGGACCGCCCCCGCCTGGGTGAAGCTCGAACGCCGCGGCAGCACGGTGCGCGCCTACCAGTCGTCCAACGGCACGAGCTGGTCGCTCGTCGGCAGCGACAGCATCGGCCTCGGATCAACGGTGTACGTGGGCCTCGCCCTCACGAGCCATGACAACACACGGCTCGCGGCGGCGACCTTCGACGGGGTGTCGGTGACCGGCGTCTCGACGATCGGCGACACGCAGGCGCCAACCGTCAGCATCACGTCGCCCGCCAGCGGGGCCACGGTGAGCGGCACGACGAACGTCGCGGTGAACGCCAGCGACAACGTCGCGGTTGCGCGGGTCGACATGCTGCTCAACGGCAGCCTCGTCGCCACCGACGTCACCGCCCCCTACCAGTTCGCCTGGGACACCACAGCCGTCGCGAACGGGAGCCACACGCTGCAGGCGCGCGCCGTCGACACCTCGAACAACACGGCACTCTCGGCGGCCGTGACGGTCACGGTCAGCAACACGACGAGCACGGCCCAGGAGATCGTGCTGTGGGCGGCCGACGCGACCCGGACGTCGGGCGGATGGCGCCTGGCGGCCGACGTCACTGCGGCCGCGGGACTCCGCATGCACCACCCCGACGCCGGCGCGGCGAAGCTGAACGCCCCGCTGGCGTCACCGACGGACTACTTCGAGCTGACGTTCAGCGCCGAGGCCGGCAAGGCCTACCGCCTGTGGATCCGCGGCAAGGCCGACAACAACCACTGGGCGAACGACTCCGTCTTCGTGCAGTTCAGCAACTCGGTGGACGCCAGCGGGTCGTCGATCTGGCGGATCGGCACGACCAGCGCCGCGGAGGTGAACCTCGAGGAGTGCAGCGGGTGCGGCCTCGCCGGGTGGGGATGGCAGGACAATGGTTGGGGCTCGGGCGTGCTGGGGCCGCTGGTCTATTTCCGCAAGTCGGGGACGCAGACGATCCGCATCCAGACGCGCGAGGACGGCTTCTCCATCGACCAGATCGTCCTCTCGCCGTCGGCCTATCTGCACACCGCGCCCGGCGCGAACAAGAACGACACGCGAATCCTCGGCAAGACGCAATAGAGAAGACCTCGACGCAAACGCCAAATTCCAAACTTCAAACTTCAAACGTCACCTTTTGGAGTTTGGAGTTTGGCGTTTGGCGTTTGGCGTTTGGAGTTTGGCGTTCCGGTATCCTGTCCGTGACCCTTGCCTCCCACTCCCTCGATCCGTATCCGTGCCGAGAACAATCGGCCCATCGACGCCTCCGGTGACTTCGTCCTCTACTGGATGACGGCGGCGCGCCGGACGCGCTTCAACTTCGCGCTCCAGCGGGCGGTGGAGCTGTCGGAGGATCTCGGAAGACCGCTGGCGATCCTCGAGGCGCTGGACGTCGACTATCCATTCGCCTCGGATCGTCTGCACGCGTTCGTCATCGACGGGATGCGGGCGAACGCGCGCGCGGCGGCGGCCGCCGGCGCACGCTACTACCCGTACATCGAACCGGGCCACGGCGCCCGGCGCGGCCTCCTGCAGGCGCTCGCGGCCTCCGCGGCCGTCGTCGTCACCGACTGGTTTCCGGCGCCCCGTGCGCAGCGCGTGCGCGGCGCCGCGGCGCGGTTGTGTCGCGTCCGCCTCGAGGCGGTCGACAGCACCGGCCTGATCCCCGTCGCGGCGCCGCGCACGCGCTTCCCTCGGCCATCACGACGCGGTGGCCGGCCGCGGACCTCGCGTCCCCAACGACGCGCACCCTCTCGGCGCTGCCGATCGACCACTCGGTGTCGCCGGCAGCGACCGGCGGTGCGGACGTCGCGCAGCGCGCCCTGGGGACGTTCGTTCGCGACAAGCTCGTGCGGTATGGCGACGAGAGCAACGATCCCGACGCGGACGTCACGAGCCGGCTCTCACCATATCTGCACTTCGGGCACGTCTCCGCCCACGAGATCTTCTCAGCGGTCATGACGTCAGAGCGATGGACGACGCGGAGGCTCGGACAGACGCGCGCCGGGGCACGCCGCGGCTGGTGGGGAACGTCTCCCGGCGCCGAGCACTTCCTCGAACAGCTCGTCGTCTGGCGCGAGCTGGCGTTCAACGGCTCGGCGCGGCTGCCCGGATTCGAGCGATACGAGACGTTGCCTGCCTGGGCGCGGGGGACGCTCGAAGCGCATCTCGATGACCCGCGGCCGCGTCTCTATTCGCTCGAACAGCTCGACGCAGCCGAGACGCACGACGAGCTGTGGAATGCCGCGCAGCGGCAGCTCCGGCGCGAGGGCTGGTGCCACGGCTACATGCGCATGCTGTGGGGCAAGAAGATCCTCGAGTGGAGCCGTCATCCGGCAGACGCCCTCGATCGCATGGCACACCTGATGGACCGGTACTCGCTCGACGGCCGCGACCCGGTGTCGTACCTCAATTACGGGTGGGTGCTCGGGCGGTACGACCGGCCCTGGCCGGAGCGCCCGATCTTCGGAACCGTCCGCTGCATGACATCCGAAAGCGCCCGCCGGAAGCTCGAAGTCAAGTCGTACCTGGCGAGGTACGGATAGCTGCGGCCAGTGGCCTAGCGTCTCATCAACACCTTCCCGGGGAGCGCCTCGGTGAAGCGCCCCCCCTCCTTCACGACGACGCCGTTCACGAGCACGAACTCCATCCCCTCGGCGAGCCGATGCGGGTCCGTGTACGTCGAGCGCTCCACCACCGTCTCCGGATCGAAGACGACGAGGTCGGCGGCGGCCCCTTCGCGAATCACGCCGCGGTCGTTCATGCCGAAGACCGCCGCCGGAAGGCTCGTCATCGACCGGATCGCGTGCTCCAGCGTGATCACGCCGCGCTCTCGGACGTAGCGCTCGATCTTGCGCGGAAAGGCGCCGTAGTTCCGCGGGTGCGGCTTTCCCTCTCCCATCGCGACCAGTCCGCCGTCGGTGGAGGTCATCGTGTAGGGCTGCCGCATCAGGTGGGTGATGTCGTCCTCCGACATGTTGAACGACACGATCGAAGGGGATTGCGCCATCAGCGCGATCGCCGTCCGCACCGGCGTGTCCCCGCGCGCGGCAGCGATCTCCTCCAGCGTCTTGCCCTCGAGCGACGGATCCGGCCGGTAATGGGCGATCAGGATCGACGACGCGCCACCGCGGCGCCGCAGGTTTTCGGCGGTGATCCGCTCGGCGTTCTCGACGACCGCGCGATCCGCCGCACTCGACGGCGCCTTCTCGATCTGTTCGGCGGTCGGCAGCGCCACCCCGTCGGGCAGCAGCGCCGCCCGCAGGCTGGTCGACGACGCCTCATAGGGGTACTGGTCGGTGAACACCTGCACGCCGCGGCGCCGCGCCGCCTCGATCCGGTGCGTGATCGCGTGTCCGAGCCCCCAGCTGTCGGGTCCCAGCGCCTTCACGTGGCTCACGATGCCGATCGTGCCGGCCGCTTCCGCGATCCGGATGACCTCCTCGACCGAGGCGACAACGCCGACGTTGTAGCTCCCCTCGTCGCGCACGTGGCTCGTGTAGAGCCCGCGGTGCGCCGCCGCGACCTTCGTGAGCTCGATGACCTCCTCGGTTTTCGCGTAGCTGCCCGGCGTGTAGAAGAGGCCGCTCGACAGCCCCCACGCCCCCTCCTCCATCGCCTTGCGCACGAGCCCGCGCATCGCCTCGAGTTCCTCTGCTGTCGGCTCGCGGTTGGCCGTCCCCAGCACGGCACGGCGGACGCTGCCGTGACCGATGAGCAGCGCCACGTTCGGCCCCACACCGCCGTTCTCGAGAGCGGCGCGCTGCGCCGCGAGATCGATGGGGCCGCCCCCATCGGGATTGACCACCACGGTCGTGATCCCCTGCGCGAGCACCGGCTGCCCCTGTCGAAGGGCGGCCCGGGTGAGCCCTTCGCCGGCGTGCGAATGCACGTCGATGAATCCGGGCGCGACGATGCGGCCCGACGCGTCGATCACGCGGTGCGCAGGCGCGCCGCCGAGGTCGCCGATCGCGTCGATGCGTCCGGCGCGGATCCCGACGTCCTGCCGGATCCAGGGGTTACCTGATCCGTCCATGACCCTGCCGTTCTGAATCACGACATCGAACGGGACGCCGGCCGCGCCAGCTGGAGCGGAGGCCGGCGGCTGACGGGCCGCCGTCGGGCCACTTCCAAGCGAAATCGCCAGCAGGATTGCGAGTAGGGCTGAGCTGCGCATGATGCTCGATTCTATGCCCGGCGGGCATGGCCCGTGCTTCCCACCCGCGCCAGAGGAGAGCCAAATGTCGGATGGAACGATGAACCTGACGCTTCCGCGCAGCCGGAAGAGCGTCTGGGACGAGCCGGGCTGGGGCGCCACGCTGGCGAGCTACGACCAGGAGCGCTGGATCACCGCCGCGTGGGGCTCCGCGCTGACGATGCTCGGCGCCCGCCGCGGCGGGTTCGGCGGCGGCCTGCTGGCCACGGCCGGCATGCTGGTGGCGGTGCGCGCCGCCATGGGACATCATGACCTGCGTCTGGCCCGCGGATGGATCTCGGGCCGCCTCCGGGATCTGGGCTACACGCGCACGGGCGAGGACCTCGTCGACCATGCGTCCGAAGAGTCCTTCCCCGCGAGCGATTCGCCATCCTTCACGCCTGACGCAGCGACCGGCGCGATTCGGTAAGGAGAAGCACGACGATGGATTACATGGAACTGCAGTTTCCGGACGACGCCGCGGAGGCGAGCGTCCGCCAGAGGCGCAACGTCGGCGAGGCCGAGCGGTGGGCGTCGATGGGGCTCGGCGCCGCGATGGCGCTCTACGGCCTGAGTCAGCGCCGCGCCTCCGGCTGGATACTCGCCGGATTCGGCGCGCTGCTCTTCCGGCGCGGCATCACGGGGCACTGCGATGTTTACCAGATGACCGGCCTCAACACCGCGGGCACGAGCCAGGACACGCGCCAGGCGCTCGGCGGATCCGCCGGCGTCATCGTCGAAGAGAGCGTGACGATCAACCGGCCGATCACGGAGATCTACCGGTTCTGGCGGAATCTCGAGAACCTGCCGCGCTTCATGTCGCACCTCGAGTCGGTGGAGCGGATCACCGACACGCTCTCGCGCTGGCGCGCGAAGGGCCCCGCCGGCACCAGCGTCGAGTGGAACGCCGAGATCATCAACGAGGTGCCCGAGCAGGTGATCGGCTGGCGCTCCATCGAGGGGTCCGACGTCGTCAGCGCCGGGTCGGTGAATTTCGACGTCGCCGGGTCTGGCAAGACCCGCGTGCGCGTGCGGCTGCAGTACAGCCCGCCCGGAGGCAAGCTCGGTGACAAGGTCGCGCGCTTCTTCCGCGCCGACGCCGCCACCGAAATCCGGCAGGACCTCGAGCGGTTCAAGCAGCTGATCGAGTCGAACCAGAAAGTCTGACCGCGCCTCAGATCTCGTTGTTGGCGACGGCCGCGCGCTGCGTGAGCGCCGTCGCGAACGACTCCGTCACCGGCGACCGGCTGTCACGCCCGCGCCGGTGGCGGTCCCCTGCCGCGCCATCCGGCCCCGGCAGCAGCCGGTTCGCCAGCATCATGAGCCGCCCGACAACGCCGGGGGCCACGTGGTTGACGCGCACGGCAGCCTTCGCCGGCATGGTGATCGTCAGCTCGGGATCCCCGTATCGGCACGCCTCGATGATCTTGCGCGCGGCGCGCTCCGCCGACATCGACAGTCCCGGCGTCGAATCGGCGATCGCGAACCACGCGTACTCCGCCTCGTGCTGCCCCTTCATGTCGGCGTTGAGCGGACTCCCCGTTCGCATCAGCCCCGGCGACACGGTCGTCACGCGAATGCCGTACTGATCGAGCTCGGCGCGGACCGAGTCCGAGAGCCCCGCCAGCGCGAACTTGCTCGCGCAGTAGGGGGCCAGGTGCGGCACCGCCATGCGCCCGCCGATCGACGAGATGTTCACGATCCTGCCGAAGCCGCGCCGCCGCATCGAGGGGACGCACTCGAACATCAGGTACAGCGGACCCCAGAAATGCGTGGCCATCGCGTTCTCGAAGTCGTCGAGCGTCATGTGCTCGAGCGGTCCGACCTGGATGACGCCTGCGTTGTTGATCAGCACGTCGACGGCCGGCCACCGCTCGAGGATCCGATCCACGGCCAGGCGCACGTCGGCGCGGCGGCGAACGTCGCAGCGGATCGTCATCACCTCGGCATCGGCCGGCAGCTGCGCCCTGGCACGCGCGAGCTCGTCGGGATCCCGCGCCAGCAGGCACAGGCGCGCTCCTTCGGCCGCCAGCTGTCGCGCCATCACCAGCCCCAGCCCCCGGGATCCGCCGGTGATGACGACGACTCGACCTTCGAAGCTGATGGCCAGCCGGTTGCGCATGCCGCGCGACCCGATCAGCACGGCCGCCGCACCGGCGGCCAGCCCGGCCACGAATCTCTGCTGCCTCGTCATCGATCCTCCAGGAACCTGCGCAACGTCACCGCGTCGCGGGGGGCGTGCCCGCCGACGTCGTTGTTGAAGTAGGCGTACACGTCGATGCCCGCGCGCCGCTCCGCGTCGAGCCACTCGGCCCAGCGTTCGAGCCGGTCTTCCGGGTACGCGCCGGTATACGTGCCGCTCGCGCCATGAAAGCGCACGTAGACGAACGGCCCGATCCGTTCGCGGCCCGTGGCGGAGCCTTTCATGTCGTGGAGGCAGCGGGCCACCCCGTACCGTTCGAGCAAGGCCGAGACATTGTCGGCATACCAGCTCGGCTCGCGGAACTCCACGACGTGCCGGACGTCTTTCGGCAGCGCCTGCAGAAAGTGCTCCAGCCGCGCGCGGTCCAGCTTCCATCCAGGCGGCAGTTGATAGAGCACCGGGCCGAGGTGTCCCCTGAGCGCGCGCATGCGGCTTAAGAGCCGCTCGATCGGCTCCTCCGGGTCCTTCAGCTTTTTCATGTGCGTCAGGAAGCGGCTTGCCTTGACGGCAAAGAGGAAGCGCATCGGCGCCCGCTGGTGCCAGCTCGCGAAGGTCTCTGCCTCCGGGAGGCGGTAGAACGTGTTGTTGATCTCGACCGTGTCGAACCGCTGAGCGTAGTACTCGAACCATTTGGCCGTCGGCACGTCGGCCGGGTAGAAATCCCCCCGCCAATGCTTGTACTGCCAGCCCGAACAGCCGACCCGAGCGCGCCCCTGCGGCATCACCAGTCACCGCGCAAGCGCTGTGCCGGAGACCTGTGTCATGATGCCGCCATGCCGAAGCCGCGCGTGCTCATCGTCGACGACTACCCCGGAGCGCGGTATCGCCGGATGCGGATGCTCACCGAGGCGGGCCGGTACGAAGTGGTCGAGGAGATTCTCGGCCGTGACGCCGTGCGGCGCGCGGCGCAGGGAGACATCGACCTCGTGCTGGTGGACCTGCACCTGCCCGACATCACTGGCCTCGAGGTGTGCGACGCGCTCAAAGGGAATGCTGCAACGGCCGGGATTCCGGTCGTGCTGATGAGTGCCGTCGCGGAACAGCAGGAGGCGGCCGAGCTGGCGAGCCGGCACGGCGCTGCCGCGTTCGTGGCGGATGCCGCAGACAGCGCGACGCTCCTGGCGGCCGTCGAGGCGGCCCTTCCGCATCAGGCCTGAGGACGGCGGAGGGTGCGGCGCACTTCGCGCAGCATCGCGTCGGGGAGGCAGGGCTTCAGCAGCGCGCGCGCCACGCCGGCCTCGGCAGCCTTGCGCTGCAGGTCGTTGCCCGAGAACCCGGTCAACAGGATCACGTGGATGGCGGCGGTCGCCGGCGACTGCTTCAACTGCCGCGCAACGGCAATGCCGTCGATGTCGGGCAGGATCAGGTCGGTCAACAGCACGTCCGGCAACAGCCGCTCGGCGAGCGCCAGCGCCTCTCCGCCCGTGCTCGCCTCCGCCGTCACGAAGCCGCTCAGGTCGAAGAACGCGCGGTACAACTCGCGCGTATCCCGATCGTCGTCGGCGACGAGGATCGCCGGACGACGGCGATCCGCGTCGGCGCCGGTGATGGCGGAGAGCCAGAACATGCCTTAGCCGTTCCGCCGCGACGGGTCCGTGTCTTTTTCGGGCGAGCTGCCGAACGCTACCGCATCGACGCCGCCGATCTCCCGCTCGGCGGCGAGCCAGTCGTCGAGCGCCGAGCCGTCGCCGCCGCCGCGCTGCAGGTACAGCTCGTAGGCCCGGGCGGTGATCCGGTCGCGGTCGGGGGCTGCGGCGGTCGTATCGCCCGCCGCCTGCGGCGCCGCCAGCTCAGGCGACGGTTCTCCGTCCTTCTTCTTTCGTGCTCGTGCCATAGGTGCCGTCACAGCGGCAAAGTGCGTGCCCAGAAAAAGCTGGGGTTTTCTTGAGGATCCAGCGCGCTACCGCAGGCGTTCCATACACTCCGGGTGAGGCGGAAATACATCCGCTCCCGGAGGTCAGGCGTAGCGCCGCACCTGGTGAGCGCAGAACTCCGCGAAGGCGGCCACGTCGCGCGGCGGACTCGTATGGTGGGGCCGCACGCCGTGGGCCTCTGGCGTGAAGCAGAACGTCAGCGTCACGTCGAACGGCTCCAGGGCGCGCATCTGCCGATCGAACCACTGCTCCGCTCCCGGCCTGAAGCTGTCGGCCCAGCTGAGCCCCGTCCGCACGTACGTGACGCCGAGGTCCTTCATCCAGCGGACAGCGGCGTCGAGCCGGTGGTCCTCGAAATGGAACCACTGGCAGATGCCCATGGCCGGGGTGTAGCGTGAAAAGTGCCGCATCGCGCGCTTCGGGGTCCCGTCCTCGCGCAGCAGCCCCATGTAGAAGTGGCGGTAATACGACGAGCCTTCCGCCTCGCGGTGCCGGGTCGTCGCCGGCCAGGCACGCGGCAGATCGTACAGGCTGTACCAGTGCACCCGCGGCACGGCGCCCGTGAGCAGCGCGGCCGTGCGGTGCAGACCGAACTCCTGCACCTCTTCGGCGCCGAACGTCGAGACGCCGACTTCAGACACCCAGATGGGCTTGTCGGTGACGGCGCGGATCTCCTCCAGCTTGTCGGGCCACTCGTCGATCTGCCAGTGATTCCAGTCGAGCGGAAAGCCATGGACGGCGACGACGTCCACGGCGTCGAGCGCGCCGCAGTCCTTCAGCGTCGTCACGAATCCCGGGTCGATCGGGGACATGCCGCCCATCACGCGTGTGAGCGCCGGCCGTTCGGCGGAGACCGCGGCCGAAGCCTCCTGCACCAGGCGCCCGAAGGTGCACCATCCGGCGTCGAGCTCGAAATCCCAGTGCGAGAGATTGTTCGGCTCGTTCCAGATCATCACCGCTTCAACCACGCCGGCTCACTCCATACGGATCGGTAATGTCACGCAGTTCCTCGCGGTGCGGCGGCGGCTCGGCGTGGCGGCAGATGAACACCTCCGCTTCGGGATGCTCCACGATCGTGAACCCCGACGAGCGCAGCATAGCCTCCGCGCACGCGCGGTTCGGCACCCACCAGTTCGTCGGATCCCCGGCATATCGGTTCTCGACGAAGTACATCCGGGGATACGCCGGGTCGTCGAAGTGCGCCATCTCGTGGAAGTCGTAGTCGTGACTGAAGGTCCCCACCTCGGAGCTGCCCCGCAGCATCGACTGGAACACGAGGAGGTCGCGCGTGACGTGCTCGTGCAGGATGTCGAGTGCGAGCAGCGGATACCGCAGATGGTAGAGCACGCCCATGAAGAGCACGAGGTCGAACCGCTCCTCGAGCGCCGGCAGCCGGTAGACCGACATTTCACGGAACTCGATGTCGGCCCCGAGCACCTCGGCGGCGAACCGTGCCTGCGCGAGGTAGCGGGGGTCGCTGTCGACCGCGACGACGCGGTCGGCGCCGCGTCGCTTCATTTCGATCGCGTAGAAGCCGGCGTTGCAGCCGATGTCGAGCACGGTTCGGCCGCGGAGGTCGCCGGGGATCGCGTGCGCGAAGCGCTCCCACTTCACGCGCGGATAGTCGCCGAGAAAGTGCCGGGGGGCCGTCTGGACCCCGTTCAGGTCGAGGTTGTGAAACCAGTCGCCGAGCTCGGCGACCCGCCGCTCGATCGTCGCACGGTCCATCACCGCGGGCGTCATGACGTCGTCCTTTCGACGCCGCTCGCCGGTTCCTGTGCGGAGGCGCTGGCGCGTCCTGCCAGCTCGGCGACGTACTCCTCCAGCTCGATCGCGCGGTGCTCCGCGGTGTGCGCCCTGAGCACGCGGTCTCTCGCACGGCGGCCGATCTCCAGCCGATCCTCCTCCGGAAGATCCCTGAGGTAGCCGAGCGTCTGCTTCGCGCTCGACGACAGCAGGATCTCGACGGCCGGCGTGAAGAACCGGTCGATCCCCTTCCACACGTCGCTGATGATCGGCGTGCCGCAGGCGGCCGCTTCGAAGAGCCGCACGCTGGGGGAGTAGCCGGCGCGGACCATGTCCTTGCGGGTGATGTTCAGCGTATAACGCGCCTGATTGTAGAAGCGCCGGTGCTGGTCGGGCGGCAGGTGCTCCACGCGCGCGACGTTCGCCGGCCAGCGGATCTCGGCGGGATACTGCGGGCCCGCGACGATAAATCGTCCCGCGCTCCACGTGCGTGCCGGCCTCAGCATGAGCCGCTCCAGCGGCGGCTGGCGGTCCCTGCTGTACGTGCCGAGGTAGCCGAGATCGAACTCGATCGCCACTGAGGGATCCGGGCGGTACTGCTCCGGGTCGACGGCACAGTACAGGGGGCGGGCCATCCGCGCGCCGTACTTGTCGTGCAGCAGATCGAGGGTGGGCCCGCTGCAGAACGACAGGAAGAGGTCGTACCGGCGGATCTGCTCCGCGGCGAGGTACTCGATGCGCCCGTGGTCGATGTGCGCCAGCGTCACCGGCGTGTCGATGTCGTAGAACGCGGTGACGCCGGTCGCCTGCCGGAGGACGAAGTCGCCCACCGCGATTCCTTCGGGCACGTACGAGCCCACGATCACGAGGTCCGCCGTCTCGACCTCGGTGCCGAACCGGTCCTCGAGGTCGGCCAGGCTCGTATAGGTGAAGGCGCGGCAGTAGGGCGGCGCCGGCAGATCCTGGTTGGCGGCGTACCAGGGAACGCTGCGTTCGAGAAAGAGCACGTCGTGCCCGCGGGCGGCCAGCGCCCGCACGAGCGCGCGGTACGTGGTCGCGTGGCCGTTGCCCCACGACGAGGTGATCGACAGACCCAGGATGGTGATCTTCATATGGTGAACGCCTTCGCCGGCGCGAGACCCGGAGCCGCGCCCGCCTCGCGGCGTGCGGACCTCCCGAGCCCCGATTCGACGATGGTGAGCAGCTCCTCTACGCGATGGGCACACGTGTGCCGGTTCAAGATCGTCTCGCGGCCGTGGCGCGCCAGCGACGCCGCGAGCCCGCCGTCGTTCAGCACGGCGCGCAGCGCCGCGGTCATGTCGGCCCGCGCGCGCACCGAGAGATAGTCGCGGCCGCGCGTGAACAGTCCCTCGCGGTCGTCCCACCAGCACGAGACGAGCGGGATGCCGCAGGCGAGCGCCTCGAAGACGCGGATCGTGGGGATCCCCGGCAGCGCCTCCACGTATGGGCGCCGCGGCACGTGCACCGTCACCGCCGCGCGCGCGAACACCGCCGGTGCGCGATAGTTCGGCAGCCAGCCGGCGTACTCGATGCCGGCGGCGGCCAGCTCCGCTTTCGCGGCGTCCGGATACCGCACCCCGTGGATCCGCGCGCGGAGCCCGAGCTGCCGCACCGGCTCGATGAGGAAGTCGCGCAGTTCCTGCGAGCGCTCGTCGTCGCCCCAGTTCCCGATCCAGACGAGATGATGGTCGTACGCGCCGGGCTCCGTCCCCGACCGGTCCGCACGCGGCCTGAACACGCGGGCATCGGCCGCCTCGTGCCATGTCCAGGCTCGCCGCGACCAGCCGTTCGCCACGTAGCGCTCCCGGATCACCTCTCCGAACGCGAGCACTCCGTCGTAGGCGTCAAGGTCGTAGCGTGCCATCTCCTGCGGCGCGCTCACCGAACGGTGATGCGTGTCGTGGAACAGCAGCGCGTAGCGACCGCCCCGTGCCCTGTGGCGCCCGATCCGCTGTACGAGCGCCGGCGTGTTCCATTCGTGGACGAGCACCAGATCGGCACCGTCGAGCGCCTCGTCGAGATCCAGGGTGGCTTCGTCGTACCGCCGGCACTCGAGCGACGGGTAGACCGTGCGCACCTCGTCGAGCGCCGCCGCCCCCGCGTCCGCGACGAGATTCAGCACGCTCCAGGCGTCCCGCGGCTCGTACACGCGGACGTCGTGACCGCGCGCCTGGAGCTCGGTGACGACACCGCGGAGAAAGTGGGCGTTGCCGTGGTTCCAGTCCGACAGCAGCGAGTGGCAGAAGAGGACGGTGCGCATGGATGCCTCGCTCGCGCTCAGGCGGCGACGCGTTCGCCGAGGAGGGCCTCGAGCTGCGTCACGCGATGGGCATAGGTGTGCTGCGCGAGCACGCGGCGGCGCGCCGCCGCGCCGATCCGGCGCGCGCGCTCGTCGTCGAGCGCGGCGACATGGCCGGCGACCTCCGCGCCGTCCGCCGCCACCAGCACCTCGACGTCCGGTTCGAGGAACAGCTCGATCCCGCGCCATGCGTCGGTGATGAGGCATGCGCCGGCACCCGCGGCTTCGAACACCCGCGTCGCCGGGGAGAAGCCGTACCGCGCCATGCTCTCGCGGCTGATGTTCAGCACGGCGCGCGGCGTGACGTTGAACGCGTTGTGGTCGGCGGTGTAGACGTGCCCGACGTAGCGCACGTTCGGCGGCATCGGCTTGTCGGCCCACCCGCTGCCGCCGAGCAGAAAGGCCGCCTCCGGCAGGCGGCCGGCGGCGTCGAGGAAGAACTGCTCGACGCGCGCCTCGCGATCCGGCAGCCGGTTGCCGAGAAATCCGAGGTCCGCCGCAAACCGCGGATCCGGCGCCACCGGGTGGTGCGTGTCGGGGTCGAGCGCGTTGTAGACCGGCACGCACAGCCGCGCGCCCGCCGCCTCGTACGCGCGGACGACCGGGTCTCCCCCGCCGTAGGTCAGCACCATGTCGTACTGCGGCACGAGGGCGTGAAACGGGTCCGACGGATCGTCGGCGAGACGATCGAGCGTCGCGGGGGCGTCGACATCCCAGAAGATCGCCAGCGCGCCGGGGCGCCTGGCGTCGAGCACCGCCTGCTCGAGCAGCGCGTCGAACACGCCGACGCCGCTGGTCTTCACGAGAACGTCGGCGTCACGCGCCGCGTCGACGGCCCGGAGCGGGTGCTCCTCGCCGTCGGCCGGGTACACGACCACGGTCGCCCAGTCGGGGTCGGGGATGTCCCGATGCTTCTGGCGCTCGTAGGCGTCCGGTTCGTAGAACGTGACGTCGTAGCCCTGCGCGTGCAGGCCGCGGATGATCCCGCGGTAATAGGTCGCCGCGCCATTCCAGTAGGCGGAGACGAGACTGGATCCGAAAAAGGCGATTCTGGGCTTCATGCGGCGGCTGCGGGAACGAGCAGGCTGTTGTAGGCGGCGACGTACGCCTCGGCCATCCGGTCGACGGTGAACGCCGCGGCGCGCTGCCGCGCCCGGCGTCCGAGCTCGGCACGGTGGGCGTCGTCGTGCGCGAGCTGCTCGATCGCGGCGGCAAGGGCGCGGCGGTTGTCGGGCGGCACGAACAGGGCGGCGCCGGTCCAGTTCTCGCGCAGCGTCCGGATGTCGCCGAGTACCAGCGCGCAGCCGGCCGCCGCCGCCTCGACGACGGAGAGGCCGAACGGCTCGTACCGCGCCGGCAGCGCGTAGATGGCGGCGCGCTCGTACCACCGCGCCAGCTCCGCCGCCGGCAGGCGTCCGAGATAGCGGGCGGCGCCCCACGGCACGAAACACTGCGACGGCCCCTCGAGATCACCCGCCAGGTACAAGGGCCACGAGAGGCTCGACGCGACCGCACAGACCGACGCGACGTTCTTCGCCTCGTCCCACAGCCGCCCGGCCGAGAGCACCATCGGCTCCTTCGCCGCCGACGGCAGCGGCCGCTCGACGGCGCGTGACCCGTTCGGAATCACCCCGGCGGCCGCCACCGGCCCGTACACCGCCAGCACCTCGTCGAGCAGCGCCCGCGTCGGGGCGAGAACGAGCGAGGCGGCGCGAAGCCCCGCCGCCACGCGATCTGCATAGGCATCCCAGCATCCGGGCGCTTCTTCGCCATGCACGCCGCGCCACCACGTCTTCACGCACGAGTGCGCGACGACCACCGTCGGCACGCTCCACGGCAGCGCCGCGTGGCAGAAGCCGTTCAGGTGGACGAGATCGGGCTGCAGCCGGTCGGCCAGCGAAAGCAGCCACGGCCCGGCGCGCTCGACGTCCTCCCAGGGATCATCCATCCACTCGAGGCGGTAGGGCGCGTGGACGACGTCGATGCCGCGCGCCGCCGCGTCGGCCTGCTGCGCGGAGTCCATCCGCGGTCCCATCACTGCCACGGTGACGTCGATCCCGCGGGCGCGCAAGGCCGTCGCGAGATCCATCGAGTACGACCACACCCCGCCGACGGCATCGGCGGTCATCAGGATCCGGCGAACGTTACCGGGCGTCGGCACCATGGAGCTCCAGTTCCGAGAGCGGACGCGGCCGCGCGTCCTGGATGTCGCTGAATTCGTCGAACTGCGCGAGGTAGAACTCCATCGCGCGCTCCCAGGCCTGGTCGTCGGGCGCGCCCCAGCGCCGCAGGTAGCCCGGAGAGCCCGGGTACGGGAACATCGGCACCGGCTTGTTGGCCCACACCCCTTCGCGCTGCAGCCGCACCCGCCAGGCCTCCACTTCCGCCGGATCGTCGGTGCCCGCCTCGAGCAGGTTCGCCTGGACGAACGGCACCCACCGCTTCGCCACGATCAGCCGGTCGGCGAGCTGTTCCGTCGTCAGCCGGCTCCCCTTGTCGAGGAGGTTGCGCCCCTCGACGGTGATGCTCTCGATACCCGCCTCGATCGACACGCAGCCGGCACGGCCGAGCAGCTCCAGCATCGGCGGCGTCCACAGGTCGACACGCGTCTGGACGCCGAACGAGACGTCCCGCTCGACGAGCGCCTCGAGCAGTTCGCGGTTCGGCAGGAAGATCTCGTCGATGAAGTAGATGTACTCCGCACCGGCGGCGATCAGGGCGTCGACCTCCTCGAGGATCACCGGCAGCGGACGCTTGCGGTAGTCGTTGCGGAAGTTGTCCTTCGCGCAGAACGTGCAGTGATAGGGGCAGCCGCGCGAGACCTCCATTTCGGCCCCGGGGCGGGCCGGGGACTTGTCGAAGCGGTGATGATGATGCCGGTGCCGCGCGAGGTCCTCGGGCGACCAGCGCAGCGCCGGCAGCGCCGACATGTCCGCCTGGTGCACCCCGCCCTGCACGCGAAGGGTCCCCTGCTCCATCCACGCGATCGAGTCGACCTCGGGCCACACCGCGCGCCCGCCCGCCAGGCGCGGCAGGATGTCTTCGCATTCGCCGAGCACGGCGACGTCGGCCGCGAGCTTCCGCAGCGTCGCGCCGGGGGTCGTGGAGGCGTGGGGCCCTACGACGATGCGCGTGCCGCGGAGGCCGTCGAGACTGCGCAGCATCTCCTGCGGGACGCGAAGTTCGGGCGGCGCACACCGCCAGAAGAGATAACTCGGGGCCGTGGTCACCACGAGGTGGTCGGGGTCGAACGCGGCGACGCGGCGGCGCACCTCGTCGGCGTCGAGATCGTGCAGTTGCGCATCGACGAGCAGGACCTCGTGCCCCTCGCCCTCCAGCAGCGCCCGCGCGTAGCCGTACTCCAGCGGAAGGTGCGGCTCGCGGCACCCGAAATAGATGCTGCCGTCGAACGTCCAGTTCGGGTTGAGCAGCGCGAATTTCATGAGGCCCTGCTCGCGACGACCGTGGCGGGATTCGCGACGCCCGACTCGACGAGCCAGTCGAGCAGCTGCCGGAGCCCGTCACGGACGTTCGTACGCGGCTGCCAGCCGGTGGCCTGCTCGAATTTCGCGGTATTCGACACGTAGTAGCGCTGGTCGGCGGGCCGCCAGGGTTCGACGTCGAACGCGGGCTGGTGCCCGATGAGACCGGCGATCAGGTCCAGCAGCTCCAGCAGGCTGACCGTGTTGCCCGGGCCGCCGCCGATGTTGTACGCCTGTCCGCCCGTGACGTCGATCTGCTCGTGCGCGCGGAGCATCGCGTCCACCAGATCCTCGACGAACAGCACGTCGCGCACCTGGAGGCCGTCTCCGTACAGCGTGAGCGGCGCGCGGCGCAGGGCCTGGATCAGGAAGTGCGCGACCCAGCCCTGGTCTTCGGTGCCGAACTGGTGCGGTCCGTAAATGCAGCTCATGCGGAAGACGGTGGCGGGCAGGCCGAACGTGCGGGCGTAGTCGAGCACGTACTGATCGGCGGCCCCCTTCGAGCAGCCGTACGGCGAGTGGAAGTCGAGCGGGCGCGCCTCGCCGATGCCGGTGCGCGTGACCTCCGCGTCCGCCGGCTCGTATCGCTGGCCGCTCGTGACGAGCGGGACGTCGTCGAGGTGCCCGTACACCTTGTTGGTGGACGTGAAGAGCACGGTCGGCGGCCGGTCCATCGCGCGCACCGCCTCGAGCAGGTTCAGCGTGCCGCGCGCGTTCACTTCGAAGTCGAGGAAGGGATCGACGAGGCTGGTGGTGACCGCGACCTGGGCGGCGAAGTGGAACACGCGGCTGACGCCGGCGAGCGCGGCGGTGAGGGCGGCGCGGTCGCGGACGTCTCCGATGCGCGTCTCGACGCGCGGCCCGTGCTGCGAGACGAGCCACCGCACGTTCTGGTCGACGCCGGCGCGCGAGAGGTTGTCGAAGATCCGCACGCGCCAGCCGTCGCGCAGCAGGCGGTCGGCCACGTTCGTGGCGATGAAGCCGGCGCCGCCGGTGATCAGCGCCGTGTCTCCCGGCCGCGCGGCGCGCGGCAGCGTGATCGTCCGTGCGGCGCTCATACCGTCAGCCCCCTCACCGCGAGCTCGCGGCTCGCCTCCGCCACGCGGTCGTCGGCCGCCTGATCCTGCAGCCACTCGGCGAGCTCGACGAGGCCATCCTCGAGCGTCACCGTCGGCTGATATCCGAGCACCGCGCGCGCGCGGCTGATGTCGGCGAAGCAGTGGCGGATGTCCCCCACGCGGTACTTGCCGCAGATCTCCGGCTCGACGGACCGGCCGAGGATCCCGCGCACCAGCTCCGCGACCTCGCGCACCGTGATCGCACGTCCGCTCCCGATGTTGAACGCCTGTCCGGCGGCGCCGGGCACGTCCAGCGCGAGGCGGCACGCCTGCACGATGTCGTAGACGCTGACGAAGTCGCGGCGCTGCAGGCCGTCTTCGAAGATGAGCGGCGCGTTGTTGTTCAGGAGCCGCGACGCGAAGATCGCGAGCACGCCCGTGTACGGGTTCGACAGCGCCTGGCGCGTGCCGAACACGTTGAAGAAGCGCAGGGCCACCGTCGGCACGTTGTACGCGCGGCCGATCATCAGGCACATGCGCTCCTGGTCGAACTTCGACAGCGCGTAGACGGACGAGAGGGACGGCGGCTTCGTTTCCGGGGTGGGCACGGGGGTGAGCGGCGCGCCGTCGGCGCCGCACAGCTCCCAGTCGCCGCGGCGCAACTGGTCGATCGCGCGCTCCTCGCCCGGCACGAGCGTGCCGTCGGCGGCGCGGTACAGCCCCTCGCCGTACAGGCTCATGCTCGAGGCCACCACGAGCCGCTGCACCGGCTGCTTCACGATCGCCTCGAGGAGCACCGCCGTGCCGACGTTGTTGGTCGACGTGTAGTGCTCGATCTCGTACATGCTCTGGCCGACGCCGACGGCCGACGCCAGGTGATAGACCGCATCGACGCCCTGGAGCGCCCGCCGCACGGCGTCGGGGTTGCGGACGTCGCCGCGAATCAGTTCGACATCGGGGTGCAGGTAGGCGGGCCGGTCGACGTCGCCGTGCACCTGCGCCGCGAGGTTGTCGAGCGCGCGTACGCGGTGGCCGCGACGAAGGAGGTCATCAGCGAGGTGCGAGCCGATGAACCCGGCCCCCCCCGTGATCAGGATCTGCATGTAGGGTCTCGTCCTTTCCGTGTGCGCCGCAGCGTGGTGTCCGGCTTGCTTATGCGACAGCGCTGAGGCTTGCAAGGCAGATAGCAAAGGGAGTTCCACCGCACCGCGACACGCGCATGACCGTACAGGCCCACATGTTCATATGCGCGGATGAGCGTATTCGTTTATGAAGACCTTCTCAGACGGCCAGATCACGCAGATCGCGGTGCGGGCGCGCGCCCTCGGCGATGCGACGCGGGTGCGGATTCTCGGCGTGCTCGCCAGAGGCGAGCAGGCGGTCGGGCAGATTGCCGAGGCGGCCGGCACGCAGCAGTCCACGGCGTCCAAACACCTTCAGGTGCTCTTCCACGCCGGCCTCGTGCAGCGCCGGCGTGCCGCCAGCACCGTCATTTACTGGATCGCCTCGCCCCAGCTGCTGGAGTGGTGCCGCTACCTGGGTACACGGACCCTTACACCGTCGGGCGCGAGACGTATCGAATCCACACACGGCGGCAGGGGGAAAACTGCACCCCAGCGGACAGACAGGTGAACAATACGCGCACGATCGCGCTGCTGATTCGCCACGCCCAGACGGACGCCGTCGGCGCCTGGCTCGCGGGCCAGGCCGTCGACGTCTCCCTGAATCAGTGCGGACGCGCGCAGGCCGAACGGCTGCGCGCGCGGCTCTCGGCGCTCGATCTCAGCGCCATCTACTCGAGCCCGCTGCAACGCGCCATCGAAACCGCCGGCCCGCTCGCGCGCGACCGCGGCCTCCGGGTGGAGCCGCGGATGGAGCTCGTCGAGGTCAATTTCGGCGAGTGGACGGGCGAGCGCTTCGACCGCCTCGCCGCCGACGCGCGGTGGACGCGCTTCAATCGCTACCGGTCGATGGCGGATGTCCCGAACGGCGAGCGTGCGATCGACGTGCAGGCGCGGGTCGCCCGCGTCCTCGAGGACGTGCGCCTGCGGCACCCGAATCAGACAGTGGCGCTCGTCAGCCACGCGGACGTGATCCGGCTCGCGGTGCTGCACGTCGCCGGCGCCCCGCTCGATTTCGTCCACCGCGTCCAGATCAGTCCGGCGTCGGTGACCGCCGTGGCGCTCTACGCCGACAGCGCCACCTTGTTGTACGTCAACGAGCGCGATCCGCTCTCGCCGGCCGACACGGCGTGACATCCGGCGGTGAGAGACCGCCGTGTACAGCCTTTGGGCAGCAGACCGACGTGCGACACGTGCCGCATCTCACGTGTTGACCGGAGATATGCCGGACACGCCGAAAACGGGCGCAAAAACGCTCAGGCGCAGGTGGTAAGCAGCTTGCAGAGCTCAACCATGATGCCTGCCGCGCGATGGGCATGCCTGACGCTGGCGCTCGGGTGCCTGATCTCCTGCTCCCGGCACGCGGGGCAATCCCAGGATTCAACCGCCACCGCCTCGGGAAGCGTGTCGGGACGGCTCACGACGGCAGCCGGCGCCTCGCAGGATCCGGGCCAGTGGGTGATGGCCCCCGGCGACTACGCGAATACGCGGTTCAGTCCACTCGACGAAATCACCACCTCCAATGTCGCCGCCATGAAGGTCGCCTGGACCTTCTCGACGGGCGTGCTCGCCGGCCACGAAGCCGCGCCGCTCGTCGTCGGCTCGACGATGTACGTGGTGACGCCGTTCCCCAACATCGTGTACGCGCTCGACCTCGGGCAGCCCGGCGCCCCCGTGAAGTGGCGCTATGACCCGAAACCGCTCGGTGCCGCACGCGGCGTCGCATGCTGCGATGTCGTCAATCGGGGCGCCGCGTACTGGAATCGCGCCATCATCTTCAACACGCTCGACAACCGCACGATCGCGCTCGATGCCGAGACAGGCGCGGAAAAATGGGTCGTGCAGCTCGGCGACATCAACCGCGGCGAGTCGATGACGATGGCGCCGCTGGTGGTGCGCGACAAGGTGCTCGTCGGCAACAGCGGCGGCGAGTTCGGCGTGCGTGGATGGCTGACCGCGCTCGATGCCGGGTCGGGCCGCCAGTTGTGGCGCGCCTACTCGACGGGGCCCGACAAGGACGTGCTGATCGGCCCCGCCTTCAAGCCGTTCTACGAGATGGACCGCGGCGAGGACCTCGGCGTCCGCTCGTGGCCGCCGGAGGCGTGGAAGACCGGCGGCGGCACCGTCTGGGGCTGGATCTCGTACGACCCGGACCTGAACCTCATTTACTACGGCACCGCCAACCCGGGACCGTGGAATCCCGAGCAGCGTCCCGGCGACAACAAGTGGACCTCCGGCATCTTCGCGCGCAATCCCGACAGCGGCCAGGCCCGCTGGTTCTACCAGTGGAGCCCGCACGATGTCTACGACCACGACGGCGTGAACGAGAACCTGCTGCTCGATCTCCAGATGAACGGCGGCACGCGGAAGGTGATCGTGCACCCGGAGCGAAACGGATACGTGTACGTGCTCGACCGTGAAACGGGTGAAGTGCTGTCGGCGACGCCGTTCGTGCACATCACGTCGACGCGGGGAGTCGACCTGAAGACCGGTCGGCTCGTGATGGTGAAGGAGAAGGAGCCCCGCGAGCAGATCGTCGTCCGCGACATCTGCCCGGCAGCGATGGGGGCGAAGGACTGGAATCCCTCGTCGTTCTCTCCGCGGACCGGGCTCCTGTACATGGCCCACAACAACATGTGCATGGACATGGAGGGTGTCGAGGTCAGCTACGTCGCCGGCACCCCCTTCGTCGGCGCGAACGTCGTCTTCAAGCCGGGCCCGGGTGGCGACATGGGGCTCGTCACCGCGTGGGATCCCGTGGCGGCGAAGCCGGCCTGGCAGTTGACGGAGAAATACCCGGGATGGAGCGGCACGCTCGCCACGGCGGGGGATCTCGTCTTCTACGGAAACATGGAAGGGTGGTTCAAGGCGGTCCACGCACGCACGGGCGAGGTCCTGTGGCAGTTCAAGACCGGGTCCGGCATCATCGGCCAGCCGGTGACCTACCGGGGGCCGGACGGGAAGCAGTACGTCGCGGTGCTCAGCGGCGTCGGCGGCTGGCCGGGCGCGGTGGTCGTGAACGATCTCGACACGCGTGACCGCACCGCCGCGCTCGGCTGGGGCGAGGCGATGCGCGATCTGAAGAAGGACACGACGCGCGGCGGGATGCTCTACGTCTTCACGGTGGAGGGGCGATGACACGCTCCGCGCCGGTGTGGCCGCTGCTCGCCGCCCTCACGCTGCCGCTCGGCGCGTGCGAGCGCGAAACGCGCCACACGCGCGAGATTCCGGCGGCCGCGTCGCGCCCCGCGTCGGTGCAGCTCACGCCGCTCGAACCGGGCGCGCCGGCGCCGCGTGAGCGGATGCTGGGCCCCTACCAGGAGAACGCCTACGGCATCGCCGAAGGCAAGCGGCTGTTCGTCGCCTACAACTGCAACGGCTGCCATGCGCACGGCGGCGGGGGCATCGGGCCGCCGCTGATGGACGACAAGTGGATCTACGGCAGCGAGCCCGACCAGATCTACTCGACGATCGCGCAGGGACGCCCGAACGGGATGCCTGCGTTCGGGGCGAAGGTCCCGTCACAGCACATCTGGCAGCTCGTCTCGTACGTGCAGACCCTCAGCATGCAGGTGCCGCGCGACGCGGCGCCCGGACGCAGCGATGATCTGAACGCCATCAAGCCGGAGCTGCGGCTCGAGCCCCGACCGCCCCGGCAGACGGGGCATCGGTGATGCCGACGATCATCCAGTCGGCGCTCCATCCCGCCGGTCCCCAGGCCGCGCAGCTCGCCACGCTGTGGTGGGTGATGTTCTGGACGTGCACCGTGGTGTACGTGGTGGTCCTCGGCTTCCTGATCATGGCGCTGCGTCGCGGCCGGTCGCGTGACCTCGAACGGCCAGCCGCTCGCCAGCTCACGCGGTGGGTCGCGGCGGCCGCCGGTGTCACGCTCGTGATCCTCGTCGGGCTGTTGACCGTGAGCGTGACGACGGGTCGTGCGATTGCCTCGCTCTCCGCGCCCGACGCGCTCACCATCCAGGTCACCGGGAACCAGTGGTGGTGGAGCGTCGAGTATAGCCATCCGGAGCCGTCGCTCCGCTTCACGACGGCCAACGAGCTGCACCTCCCGGTCGGCCGTCCCGTGCGGATCCTGCTCAAATCGAGCGACGTGATCCACAGCTTCTGGGTGCCGAACCTGCACGGCAAGATCGACCTGATCCCCGGACGGCAGAACCAGGTGTGGCTGCAGGTCGACCGGCCGGGCGTCTACCGCGGCCAGTGTGCCGAGTACTGCGGCCTGCAGCACGCACACATGGCGTTCAGCGTGGTGGCCGAGCCGTCGGACGACTTCGAGCGCTGGGCGACGGCACAGCGGCAGCCGGCGCCGGAACCGTCGAACGCACTCGAGCAGAAGGGACGCGAGGTCGTCGAGAGCGGCCCGTGCGCCATGTGCCACACCGTCCGCGGCACGCTCGCGGGCGGGCGCTTCGGACCCGAGCTCACCCACTTCGCCTCGCGCAGCACGATCGCCGCCGGAACCGCGCCGAACACGCCGGGCTACCTCGCGGGCTGGATCGCGGATCCGCAGCGGATGAAGCCGGGCGCACGAATGCCCGCCACGGGCCTCTCGGCCGATGAGCTCCAGGCGGTGCTCGCGTACCTCTCGACACTGAAATGACCGCCGATCACGAGGTCGATGCGCGGCTGACCCCGGAGGCGCTCGCCGCCGAATCGCGCCACCTGGCGAAGTGCTGGGGAGAGGAGCGTGGGATCCTCGCGTGGTTCTCGACGGTCGACCACAAGCGTCTCGGCCTCCGCTTCATCGTCACGGCGTTCGTGTGGTTCGCGTTCGCCGGCGTGCTGGCGGCGTTGATGCGCCTGCAGCTCGCGCGGCCGAACAACGACGTCCTCGGGCCCGACCTGTACAACCAGGTCTTCACCACGCATGGCACGGCGATGATGTTCCTCTTCGCGGTGCCGGTCGTCCTCGGCTTCGGCGTCTACTTCGTGCCGCTGATGGTGGGCGCGCGCACGATCGCGTTCGGGCGCCTCCTCGCCTTCTCCTACTGGCTGTTCCTCTTCGCCGGGATCTTCCTCTACGGCATGTTCCTGCTGAACATCGGCCCCGATCGCGGGTGGTTCAGCTACGTGCCGCTCGCCGGGCCCGAGTACGGCGTCGGGCACCGGCCGGACGTCTGGGCACAGCTCGTCACGTTCACCGAAACATCCGCGCTCGGCGTGGCGATCTGTCTCATCACCACCATCTTCAAGCTGCGCGCGCCGGGCATGTCGCTCAACCGGATGCCGCTGTTCGTCTGGACGGAGCTCGTCACCTCGTTCATGATCGTCTTCGCCATGCCGTCGGTGTTCATGGCGAGCGCGACGCTCGTCCTGGACCGCCTCGTCGGCACGCAGTTCTACAACCACGCCGAGGGGGGCGACGCCCTCCTCTGGCAGCATCTCTTCTGGTTCTTCGCGCACCCGGAGGTCTACGTCATCTTCCTGCCGGCCACCGGCATCATCTCGACGGTGCTGCCGACGTTCGCGCGGCGCCCGGTGTTCGGGTACCTCGCGATCGTGCTGGCGGTCATCTCGACCGGCTTCATCGGCTTCGGCGTGTGGGTGCACCACATGTTCGCCACGGGCCTGCCGCAGTTCAGCATCAGCTTTTTCACGACGGCCAGCCTGATGATCGTCGTGCCGACCGGCGTGCAGGTCTTCTGCTGGATCGCGACGCTGTGGTCGGGGCGGGTCAGCTTCCCCGCCGCGATGCTCTTCGTGCTCGGCTGGTTCCAGGTGTTCATCATCGGCGGGCTCACGGGTGTGATGCTCGCGTCGGTGCCGCTCGACCTGCAACTGCACGACACCTTCTTCGTCGTCGCGCATCTGCACTACGTGCTGATCGGCGGCACGCTCTTCCCCCTGCTCGGCGGCATCTACTACTGGTTCCCGAAGATGACGGGGCGGCTGCTCGACGAGCGCCTCGGCAAGACGAGCTTCTGGATCCTCATTGCCGGCTTCAACATGACCTTCTTCCCTCAGCACATCCTGGGGGTGATGGGCATGACGCGGCGCATGTACACGTATCCGCCGGAGCTCGACTGGGGGCCGCTCAACATGCTCTCGAGCGCCGGGGCCGTCCTCATCGCGCTCTCGCTCGCGCTCTTCCTGTTCAACGTCGTGACGAGCCTTCGCCGGGGAGCGGCCGCGGGGGACAACCCGTGGGGGGCGTCCACGCTCGAGTGGGCGACGACGTCGCCGCCCGCCGACTACAACTTCCTGCCATGGCCGACGGTGTCGGGGCGGGATCCGCTGTGGGAGCGCTTCCCCGAACAGCCCGTCGTGGCCGGTCTCTCGCACGAGAAGCGCGAGGTGCTCGTCACGCACGTGATGGACGCGGAACCGGACCACCGGAAGGAATTTCCGGGGCCCTCGCTCTGGCCCTTCCTCGCCGCGGTGGCGGTTTCGGGGCTGTTCATCGGCTCGATCCTGACCCCCTGGGCGGTCGTCGTCGGCAGCCTCCCGACGACGATCGCGCTCATCGCGTGGTTCTGGCCGCGCAGCGGCAAGCCGCCGGATGAACTGAGCCGCGAGATCGAGGAGAGCGACAAGGCCGGAAAGGAGGCGGCGTGAAGCGGCGCGCGATCGACGTCTCGCACCTGCCGACGCACGCCTTCGGGCACCGCAGCATCATGTGGTGGGGCGGCGCCGGCCTGATGGCGATCGAAGGGACGATGTTCGTCCTGCTGATCGTCGCGTACATCTACCTGAAGGGGCGGTCGCCGGAGTGGCCGCCCGGGCATTTCGCGCCGGTGCTCTTCTGGGGCACGGTGAACACCGCGGTGATGCTCGCCTCGCTCGTGCCGAACCACTTCACCAAGGCGGCCGCCGACCGGCTGGACCTCCAGGGCACCCGGCTGTGGCTGTCGGTGTCGCTTCTGTTCGCCTACGCGTTCGTAGTGATCCGCATCTTCGAGTTCGGGTCGCTCAACGTCTGGTGGGACAGCAACGCGTACGGCTCCATCGTCTGGACGCTGCTCGGGTTCCACACCGCGCATCTTCTGACCGACGTGATCGACTCGACGGTCTTCGCCGTCCTGCTGTTCACGGGGCCGCTCAAAAAATCGCACTTCGTCGACGTGAGCGAGAACTCGTATTACTGGTACTTCGTGGTGCTCTTCTGGCTGCCGGTCTATGGCGTCATCTACCTCGCCCCCCGTCTCGCATGAGCCCAGGCGCCTCGCGGCGCTGTGGGCCGGGCTGCTGACGGGCCCGCTCGTGTTCCTGATGCTGCTCGAGGCGAACTACGTCATGGCATACGTCGCTTGCGAGACGCGGAACACCTGGTTCATGCACCTTGCGACCGCGGTGGCGCTGCTGCTGGTGGCTGGCGCCGGGTATGCAGCGTGGAGCGGCTACGACGGCAACCTGCGTGAGGACGCGCAGCGGGGTGTGGAGGCGGTAGCCGCTCGCGTGGAAGGGCTCAGCGCGCCCGGAAGCAAAGAGACCAATCGGCAGCGTTCGCGCTGGATGAGCCTCGGCGGCATCATCATCAGCATCTGGTTCTTCGTTGTGATCCTCGCGCTGGAGATCCCGATTTTGGTGCTGAAGGAGTGTCAGTGACGCCGCTCGTGTTCGCGCACGACTCGCTCGCGCATGTGTGGTGGCAGTGGACGTTCGAGCCGGTGACGGTCGCGCTGCTGCTGCTCAGCACGGTCCTGTACGCGCTCGGCGTTCGCGCCGCATGGCGGCAGGCGGGGCGCGGCGCCGGCTTCCGCTGGTGGCAGGTGGCCGCGTTCGCGGCGGGGATCCTCTCGCTCGTGATCGCCCAGGTGTCGCCGCTCGCGTGGCTGTCGGACGTGCTGTTCTCGGCGCACATGACCCAGCACGAGATCCTGATGCTGATCGCGGCGCCGCTGCTCGTGCTCGGGCAGCCGCTGCTCGCCTTCCTGTGGGCCCTCCCCGCCACGCGGCGCACCGCCGTGGCCCGGTGGATCCGGCGGCCGGCGATCGCCCGCTCGTGGCACACGCTGACCGGTCCCTTCGTCGTGTTCGTACTGCATGCGCTCGCCCTCTGGATCTGGCACGTGCCGTTCCTCTTCGAAGCGGCGCTCGCGAGCGAGGCCGTGCACTTCGTCCAGCACATGTGCTTCCTCGTCACGGCGGCGCTGTTCTGGTGGGCGATGGTGCATGGACGGTATGGACGCCTCGGCTACGGCGTCGCCATCCTGTATGTGTTCATGACCGCGCTGCACAGCACGATCCTGGGTGCCCTCCTGACCGTTGCGCCGCGAACGTGGTATGCGAGCTACGAGCGCACTGCCGCCGAGTGGCGGCTCGACGCGCTCGCGGATCAGCAGCTCGCCGGCCTGATCATGTGGGTCCCGTCGGGCGTCGCGTTTCTCGTCATCGGGCTGGCGCTCGCCGCCGCCGCGCTCGGCGAATCCGAGCGCCGCGTCGCGCTCGGCGTCACCGCGCCTGCCGCTCCATCGAGAGGGCACGATGGCCGCTAGGCTGCTGCTCATCGCCGTTGCGGCCCTCGCCTGGGCCTGCGGGCCGCAACAGAAGGCGCGCGAGGAGGCGCGGGCCCTGACCGGCGGCGACCCGGACCGCGGCGTCCAGGCCATCGGCCGCTACGGCTGCGGCGCCTGCCACGACATTCCGGGGGTCCAGGGGGCGAACGGAAAGGTTGGCCCGCCGCTCCGCGGCGTCGCGTCGCGCACGTACCTCGCCGGCCGGCTGACGAACTCGCCGGCGAACATGGCGACCTGGATCCAGCAGCCGCAGCACATCGAGCGCGGCACCGCCATGCCCGACATGGGCGTGACGCCCGAGGACGCGCGCGACATCACCGCCTACCTCTACACCTTGCGATGAGGCTCGCGGCACCGGCGTCCATCACCGCCTTCTGGATCGCGTTCGCCCTGGCGTCCGCCGCCTCGCTCGAGAAGGTCATCGTCATCGCTGTGGAGGGTGAACCACCTCCCGCTCTGCTGCGGGGCGTGGAGTTCGGTGTCGCCGAGATGGCCGTCACGGCGCAACTCCTCGGCCGGGAGGTGACACTGACCCGCGACGGCAGTGACGTCTCGGGCGTGGTGGCGGCGGGCGAGCGTCCGGCGGGCGCCCGGCGGGACGTGCCAACGATCCATGTCGGGACGCGCCCGGCGAATGCCGGGGCGTGCGACTTCTCCATCGCGGCGACCCGGTCGGCAGAAGGGGCCGGAGAGACGATCGTGCTGTGGCACGCGACGCTCGACCGCTACGGCGCCTCCGAGCTCAACGACCGGTACACTCGCCAGTACGGCGAGGGCATGACGGGAGACGCGTGGGCCGGGTGGGCGGCGGTGAAAGCGCTCGTCGAATCGGCGCTCCGGCGCCTCGAGAACGACGATCCGTGCGCCGCCCTCGGGCGGCTGCGCTTCGACGGGCACAAGGGACGCGCCTTGACCTTCGATCCTGACACCCGCATCCTCTCACAGCCGCTGTACATCGTCCGCAACGGCCGCGTGACCGGAGAGGTGAAATGAAACGGCTGCTCGTGCTCCTCGCAATCGTGGCGTCCCTCGCCGCAGTCCGGGCTGGAGGGCAGCCGCAGGGGCCCTTTGCCTACGTGTCGAACGAGAAGGCGAACAGCGTGACCGTGATCGATACCGCCACGGATCGCGTCGTGCGCACGATCAGCGTCGGGCCACGGCCGCGCGGACTCGACATCGTGCGCGGCCGTCTCTATGTCGCCCTCAGCGACGATCGCCCGCAGCACACGAGCGATCGCGATGCGATCGCGGCGGTGGATCCGGCGACTGGAAAGGTGCTGGCGCGATACGAGGCGGGCACCGACCCCGAGCGGCTCGCCGTCAGCAGAGACGGCAGCCGGCTGTATGCCGCAAACGAAGACGCCGGAACCGCCACCGTCACCGACGTCGCCACCCGCAGGATTCTCGCGACGCTCGTCGTCGGCATCGAGCCGGAGGGAGTGGCGCTCAGCCCTGATGGCCGCTGGGTGTATGTCACCGCGGAGACGAGCAACACGGTGTCGGTGATCGACACGGCCGCCCTGAAGGTCGTGTCGAACTTCCTCGTCGATCCCCGGCCGCGCGACGCCGCCTTCTCGCCCGACGGACGGCGCGCGTACGTGACGGCCGAGATCGGCGGCTCCGTCTCCGTCGTCGACGTGGCGCAGCACCGCGTCATTGCCACGATCGAGCTGCCGTCCCCCGCGAAGCCCGTAGGGGTCGTGGTATCGCCCGACAACCGGTTCGTATATGTCGCGAACGGACATGGGAACAGCGTCGCAGTCATCGACGCCGAATCGCTGAAGGTGGCGGCGACGGTTCCGGTCGGGCGGCGGCCCTGGGGCATCGCGGTGACGCCCGACGGACGGAAGCTCTATACCGCCAACGGGCTCTCGGGAGACGTGAGTGTCGTGGATGTCGCGAAACGCGTCGCGGTGACGACGATCCGGACGGGCGACGGCGCCTGGGGCGTGGTGATCGACCGCTGAACCGATCGCCTGTACGGCCTCAGACCCCCGCCAGATCGCGGACGAAATCGGATTCCCCCAGCTCGCGGCGTGCCTCCTCCTCCGCCGTCAGGTGCATCGGCTCTCCGAGGAAGTCCTTCACGTACAGCATCTGGACGAGCACCATCACGACGGCGACGAAGGGAACGGCGATCAGCAGACCGACCGGGCCGAGCGTCCAGGCAAACAGCACCTGCGTCGCAATCGTGACGACCGGCGGCAGGTCGAGCACGCGTTCCTGCACGAGCGGCGTCAACAGGTAGCTCTCGAGCGTCTGGACCACGGAGTAGAGCGCGAGCACGTACAGCGCCTTCGTGGGATCGTCGGCGAGCGCGAGCAGCAGCGCCGGCAGGAGCCCGAAGATCGGGCCGATCGTCGGGATGAACTCGAAGAGGCCGGCGAGCACGCCCAGGGCGAACGCCAGCGGCACGCCAATCAGCGCCAGCCCGATGCCCATCATGAGGCCGACGACGGTCATCGAGAGCAACTGGCCGAGAATCCACCAGCGCAGGGTGTACCCGGCGGCGAACAGCGCTTCGGCCGCGCGGCGGCGGCGCTCCGGCCGGACGAGCAGGAGCACCCCGCGAAGATACGGTGCGGGCGCGGCGGCCAGATACAAACCGGTGAACAGAATGATGCCGAACGCGACGACGCCGTCAAGGACCTTTCTGGCGGCGCCGGTCGCCTGCTCCGTGAGCGTGTCCTGGTGGTCCTGCGGCGTGGCGCCGCCGATCTGCTCCAGCACCCAGCCGCCGAAGGTCGTCTCGCGCACGCGCTCGACCAGCCGCGAGGCGGCCTGGGGGAGGCTTTGCGACAGCGCGCGCGCCTCCTCCGCCAGCCGGGGCGCGAACAGCGCGCCGGCCACCACGGCCAGGGCGAGCAGCAGCCCGATCACGATGAGGAGCGACCAGCCCGTGGACAGCGTCGTCCGCTCGGCGATGAATACAGAGAGTGTCCGCAGGAAGACACCCAGCAGGACACCCGCGAACAGCAGCAGGATCAGGTCGCGGGCAACCCAGGCGAGCAGCAGCGCCAGAACGAGCAGCGCCACGCGCTGTACTCGCGAGAACGTCCCCTCGCCTGCGGATCCGCCCCGGGCGGTCTGATGCGACGCCATGCCTCTATGGCAGCTGATCTGCAAGGCGGGGGCCCGACGGCCTCGTGGGCACATGTCGTGCACGCTCGCCCGTCCATCGGCACGGCACGCGGGCTGGCTGCCGCACTGGATGCCTCAGTCCTTTACCCCAGATCCGCACAGGAGGATGGATGACCCGGGTGGCCGCCGCCATGTTCTGCCTCGTGCTTCCGATGACGGCCTGCGGCCGCAGCGACGAAAAGACGCCCGGAGGGGCAGCCGTGACGGCACAGCCCGGTCCGGCCGCTGATGCCGCACCCGCTGCCGAGGATGACGGCCAGTGGGTCATGGCCGCGAAGAACCACGCCGCGACACGGTTCAGCAGCCTCCAGGAAATCAACACGACCAACGTCAGCACACTCCAGGTCGCCTGGACGTTCTCGACGGGTCTGACAAACGGACACGAGGCGGCGCCCCTCGTCGTCGGCGACACGATGTACCTCGTGACGCCGTGGCCGAACGTGGTGTACGCGCTGGACCTCGGCCAGCAGCCTGGCAGCGTCAAATGGAAGTACGAGCCGAAGCCGGCGCGTGCCGCCAGGGGAGTCGCCTGCTGCGACGTGGTCAACCGGGGCGCCGCCTATGCGGACGGCAAGATCATTTTCAACACCCTCGACAATCACACGATCGCTCTCGACGCCGGATCCGGCGCGGAGGTGTGGAAGACGAAGCTCGGCGACATCAACCTCGGCGAGTCGATGACGATGGCGCCGCTGGTCGTGAAGGACAAGGTACTCGTCGGCAACAGCGGCGGCGAGTTTGGCGTGCGTGGCTGGCTCACCGCGCTGCACGTGCGCAACGGCGAAATCGCCTGGCGGGCGTACTCCACCGGCCCCGACGCCGACGTGCTGATCGGTCCGGACTTCCGTCCGTTCTACGAGCAGGACCGCGGGCAGGACCTCGGCGTCACGACCTGGCCCCCCGACCTGTGGAAGATCGGCGGCGGCACGGTGTGGGGGTGGATCTCCTACGATCCCGCCCTGAATCTCGTGTACTACGGCACGGGCAACCCCGGCCCGTGGAACCCGGAGCAGCGTCCCGGCGACAACAAGTGGACCGCCGGCATTTTCGCGCGTGACGCCGACTCGGGCACGGCGCGGTGGGCGTATCAGTGGAGTCCGCACGACCAGTACGACTACGACGGCGTGAACGAGAACGTGCTGCTCGACCTGACGATCGACGGGCGGGCGCGCAGGACGCTCGTGCGGCCCGAACGCAACGGGTTCATGTACGTGATGGACCGCGAGACCGGCGAGGTGATTTCCGCGACGCCGTACGTCCACACCACGGCGGCCATGGGCGTGGACCTGCAGACCGGGCGGCCGATCGAAGTGGCATCGAAGAAAACCGGCTTCGGCCGTGTCGTCCGCGACATCTGTCCGGCGGCCCCGGGGGGCAAAGACTGGCAGCCGTCCGCCTGGTCGCCTCGCACGCAGCTGCTGTACGTGCCGCACAACAACCTCTGCATGGACATGGAGGGGCTCGAGGCGAACTACATCGCCGGGACGCCGTTCGTCGGCGCCCGCGTCGTGATGAAGGCGGGCCCTGGCGGCCATCGCGGCGAGTTCACCGCATGGGACCCGGTCGCGGGCAAAGCGGTGTGGAAGATCCAGGAGCGCTTCCCTGCCTGGAGCGGCGCGGTGGCGACCGCCGGCGACGTGGTCTTCTACGGCACGATGGACCGCTGGTTCAAGGCGGTGCACGCACGCAGCGGGGACGTGCTGTGGCAGTTCAAGGTCGGATCCGGCATCGTGGGGCAGCCGATCACCTATCGCGCCCCCGACGGGCGGCAGTACGTCGCGGTGTTCTCGGGTGTAGGGGGATGGGCGGGAGCCATCGTGTCGGGTGCGCTCGACGCGCGCGATCCGACGGCGGCGCTCGGGTTCGTCGGCGCGATGCCGGATCTTCCGAAGTACACGTCTGCGGGGGGCACGCTGTACGTGTTCGGGCTGCCGCGCGCGGGAGGCCCGTCGTGAGGCGCGGTTGGACGCTGCTGGGCGCACTCACATGCGCGGCGGCGCTGCTCGCGGCGGCCGCCTACACGTCGGCGCCGAGGCGGGTGCTGCGCGTCTGCGCCGATCCCAACAACCTGCCGTTCTCGAACGACCGTGGGGAGGGGTTCGAGAACAGGCTCGCGGAGCTCGTCGCGCGCGAGATGAAAGCAGGTCTTCGATACACCTGGTGGGCGCAGCGGCGCGGATTCGTCCGCAACACGCTGAAGGCCGGCGAGTGCGACGTGATCATGGGGATCCCGAGCAGCTACGAGCTCGCCCGGGCCACCCGGCCGTACTACCGCTCCAGCTACACGTTCGTCTACCCGAAGGCGAGCGGCCTCGCGATTGCCTCGCTCGACGATCCCCGCCTGCGTGAGCTCCGCATCGGGGTCCACGTGATCGGCGACGACTACGCCAACGTGCCGCCGGCGCATGCACTGGCGGCGCGCGGCATCATCGCCAATGTCGTCGGGTACAGCATCTTCGGCAATTACGCGGAGCCGAATCCGCCGGCACGGCTGATCGAAGCCGCGGCGCACGGCGAGATAGACCTGGCGATCGCGTGGGGGCCGCTCGCCGGCTACGTCGCACGGCAGCAGCCGGTGGCGATGGAAGTCGTGCCGGTGACGCCGGAGATCGATCTGCCGTTCCTTCCATTCGTGTACGACATTTCGATGGGCGTGCGGCGCGAGGATGTCGCGCTGCAGCAGGAGCTCGACGCCATCCTCGTCCGCCGCGCCGACGAGATCGACGCGCTGCTGGACGAGTTCGGCATCCCCTACGCCAGGCGCATCCGGTACGCGGCGGCGCCCGAAGCCGCGGCGCCCGGGAGGCTTCCGTGACGTGCCGTGGGCGGAATGCGGGTCTCTCGGTGGTCATCGGCGTCCTCACCTGGGGCGTGGCGGCGTGCCAGGATCGCGCGGCACAGCGCCCGCTGCCGCACGGCGCGCAGCCGCCCGAGACGGTGCAACAGGTTCCGCTCGTGCCGGGGATGCCGCCGGTGAAGCGTCCGGCCGCGCCGCCGCATGAGGGGAACGCGCATACGCGCGCCGAGGGCCGACGGCTGTATGCCTGGATGAATTGCTCCGGCTGCCACTTCGAGGGGGGCGGCGGCATCGGGCCGCCGCTGATGGACACCGACTGGATCTACGGCGGCGAACCGGCGCAGATCTTCGACTCGATCGCGAGCGGTCGCGCCAATGGCATGCCCGCGTACGGCGAGAAGCTCGCGGCACACCAGATCTGGCTGATCGTCGAACACGTCCAGTCGTTGAGCGAGGCTGCCGGGGCGCAGGCACCCTCAGGACAGAGGGCGGGCGGTGGACAGTAGGCGGCGAGCGGTCGTCCTCCTCGCGGCAGCGGCAAGCGCCTCATGTGCGGGGATTCAGTCGGCCGTGGACCCGCGCGGTCCGCAGGCGGCGCACATCGCCAACCTCTGGTGGTTGTTCCTCGGCGTCTGTACAGCCGTCCTGCTCGCCGTGGCGGTGGCCGTGACGCTCGCACTCTTTCGCCGGGGGCGGCGCGCGGTCGAGGCGCCGCCGGCCGACGGCGAGCCGCGGAAGGTGCGAGCCGTCGCGGCCGCAACGGCCGTCACCGCCGTGACGCTGCTCGTCCTGCTCGTGTCCTCGGTCTACGTCAGCAGCGTCACGTCGCTGATGCCGGGGTCGGAACGGCAGCCGATCACGGTCGACGTCGTCGGGCACCAGTGGTGGTGGGAGTTCCGCTACCGCGATCCGCAGGCGAGCCGGACGTTCACCACCGCGAACGAGATGCGCATCCCCGTCGGGCGTCCCGTGATCATCCGCGCGATGTCGCGTGACGTGATCCACAGCTTCTGGGTGCCCAACCTGCACGGCAAGATCGACCTGGTTCCCGGCCGCACCAATACCCTCTGGATCCAGGCGGACCAGCCGGGGGCGTTCCGCGGCCAGTGCGCGGAGTTCTGCGGGTTGCAGCACGCGAAGATGGCGTTCTTCGTCATCGCCGAGCCGGAGGATCGCTTCGCCGCGTGGGTCGAGGCCTACCTGCGGCCCGCGCGGACGCCGGAAACGGAGCGGGCCCGGGTCGGGCAGCAGGTCTTCCTCGAGTCGCAGTGCTCGATGTGCCACACCGTCCGCGGCAGCGGCGCCTGGGGCAAGGTGGCTCCTGACCTCACCCGCTTCGCGATCCGTCGCACGATCGGCGCCGGGACCCTGGCGAACAACCGGGGCAATCTCGCCGGCTGGATCGTGGATCCCCAGCGCATCAAGCCGGGCAACCACATGCCTCCCACCGCGCTCGAAGCGGAGCGCCTCCAGGCACTGCTCGAATATCTGGAGGGGCTGAAATAGTGGAGGGGCGGGAGCAGGCGCCGTACGCCGCCGCGGATCCACGCGAGCGCGAGATCCTCGATCGCACGTGGGCGTCTCCCCCCGGCCTGCTCGGCTGGTTCACGCACGTGAACCACCGCTCCATCGGGCGGCGGTTCATCGTGACGGCGTTCGTCTTCTTCCTGCTCGGCGGCGTGCAGGCGCTGCTCATGCGTCTCCAGCTCGCCGTGCCCGAGAATGGCCTCGTCGACGCCGACACCTACCGCCAGCTCTTCACGATGCACGGCACCACGATGATGTTCTTCTTCGCGGTGCCGGTGATGGAAGGACTCGGGATGTACCTCGTGCCGCTCATGATCGGCACGCGCGACATGGCGTTTCCCCGCCTCAACGCCTTCGGCTATTACGTCTACCTGATCGCCGGCCTCGTGCTCTACGGGGCGTTCTTCCTCGGCATGGCGCCGGACGCCGGCTGGTTCAGCTATGTCCCGCTGGCGAACCGCGACTTCTCGCCGGGCGTTCGTATGGACTTCTGGGCCACGATGGTGACGTTCATCGAGGTCTCGGCGCTCGTGGCCGCCGTGGAGATGATCGTCACGATCCTGAAGCAGCGGGCCCCCGGCATGACGCTGAACCGGATGCCGCTGTTCGTCTGGGCGATGCTCGTGACGTCGTTCATGATCCTCTTCGCGATGCCGCCGCTGATGATCGCCAGCGTGATGCTCGCGCTCGACCGCACCGCCGGCACCCATTTCTTCGCCGTCGCGTCAGGGGGGGACCCGCTGCTGTGGCAGCACGTGTTCTGGTTCTTCGGCCACCCCGAGGTCTACATCATCTTCATCCCCGCGCTGGGAATGATTTCGATGATCATCGCCACCTTCGCCCGCCGGCCGGTGTTCGGCTACACGCCGCTCGTGCTCTCGCTCGTGGCCACCGGCTTCATCGGCTTCGGGTTGTGGGTGCACCACATGTTCGCCGCCGGGCTGCCGCAGCTCGGCATGAGCTTCTTCACGGCCGCCAGCATGATCATCGCGATCCCCGCAGGCGTGCAGATCTTCTGCTGGATCGCGACGCTTTGGGACGGGCGGATCGTCTACCGCACGCCGCTGCTGTTCGTCCTCGGCTTCCTGATCATCTTCGTCGTCGGCGGGCTGACGGGTGTGATGGTGGCGTCGGTGCCGCTGGACCTGCAGGTGCACGACACGTTCTTCGTCGTGGCGCACTTTCACTACGTGCTCATCGGCGGCGCGGTGTTTCCCCTCTTCGGCGCCATCTACTACTGGTTCCCCAAGCTGACCGGGCGGATGCTGAGCGAGCGGCTCGGCAAATGGAACTTCTGGACGCTCGCCGTCGGATTCAACCTGACGTTCTTCCCGATGCATCAGCTCGGGCTCGAGGGGATGCCGCGGCGGGTCTATACGTACATCGACGGCCTCGGCTGGAACGGGCTCAACCTGGCGGCGACCGCCGGTGCGCTCGTGATGCTCGCCGGCGTCACGCTGTTTCTCGTCAACGTGGCGATCAGCCTGCGCCGGGGAGAGATCGCGGGCGACGATCCGTGGTCGGCCGACACGCTCGAGTGGGCGACGACCTCGCCGCCGCCGAACTACAACTTCGCGCCGCTGCCGACCGTCACCGGCCTTCACCCGCTCTGGGATCTGCGCCGAGGGCTTCGGGCGCCGATCGTGACCGGCGTCCGCCCCGACGTACGCGAGGTACTGGCGACCCGCGTCCTCGACGCGGAGCCCGACTATCGATCCGTGCTGCCGGCGCCGTCGGTCGCTCCGCTGCTCCTGGCGTTCGCCAGCACGGTAGCTTTTCTGGGGGCCGTCTACGACCTGCGTTTCGTGCCGGCCGGCGCCCTCCTCGCCTTCGCCGTGATCGTCTACTGGAACTGGCCCGGCACCGTCGAGCGGACGCCCCCGTGGAGGGAGGGACACCGCCGATGACGTCCCGCGCCGCCGTCATCGATGTCGGTCCGCTGCCGAACCTGGTCCAGAAGAGCCGCGGCTCACTCTGGTGGGGGATGGTGCTCCTGCTCGTCATCGAAGCGACCGTGTTCGGCACGCTCGTCGCGAGCTACTTCTACCTGCGTCTCGGCACGCCCGAATGGCCTCCGCCGGGGGTCGAGCCGCCGAAGCTGCTGCTCCCCACGCTCAACACGCTCGTGCTGCTGGCCAGCAGCGTGCCGATGTACCTCGCCGACACCGGGATGGCACAAGGACGGCAGCGGCGCCTCCTGTGGGGGGCGGCCGGCGCCATCACGCTCGCCGTCGTGTTTCTCGTGCTGAAGGTGATCGAGTACAGCGACGTCCCGTACCGGTGGGACGACCATGCCTACGGGTCCATCGTGTGGCTGATCATCGGGTTCCACTCGGCGCATGTCGCATCTGTCGTCCTGAAGACGATCGTCGTCTGGATCCTCGGCTACCGAGGCTACTTCACCCGGGACCGCGTGCTCGGCGTGCAGATCAACGGTCTCTACTGGCACTTCGTCGTGCTCGTGTGGCTGCCGTTGTACGCCGTGCTGTACTGGTCGCCGAGGCTGCTGCACTGACCATGGCGCACGTCGACGAGCGCGGCTGGTCGAGTCCGCGCCGATTGCTGACCCTGTGGTCGGGCGTGCTGCTCGCACCCATCGCGTGGGCGCTGAACCTGTCGGTGAATTACGGGCTCGCGACGTTCGCGTGCTCCGGTCCGTGGGCGGCGGCGCTGCACGTGTCGGCACTCGTCGCGCTCGCGCTCAGCGTCGCCGGAGGGCTGATCGCCTGGCGCCTCTGGACCACGCTCGCACGCGTGCCCGACGACGAGGGCACACGGGCCGCCCGCAGCCGGTTCATGGCCGCCGGCGGCCTGGGGCTCAGCGTCCTCTTCGGCGTTCTCATCGTGGCGCAGTGGCTGCCGACCCTCTTCATCGAGCCGTGCCGCTTCTGACGCGGCGCGTCCCGACATGCCGCCCGCGGCGCCACCCGATCAGTGGCCCCCGCCGGAGGCGGGCACCGCGTCCAGCAGGCTCGTACGGTACAGCACGAAGCCGCGATCCGCGAGCAGCGGCGTGAGCTCGAAGGCGCTCTTCGCGAAGTCCATCAGCGCCTGCGGCGACCGGTTCGTGTCGATCACGACGTAGCCGATCTGCAGCTCGCGGATGAAGTCGGGGACGCGCCCCGCCGCCTCCTCCAGCCGGTAGGGCGGTACCGGACGGCCCTCACTCAGCCACATCAGCGTCTTCGTCACGCGGCGCTGGTCGTAGCGTTCGACGTCCCGCTTCGGCAGGCGCGACAGGTATCCGCCGAGGATCGGCTTCTGGTGCACCGTCTGGTAGTACTGCCACGCCGCGCTCGTGTTGCCGTACGAACGCAAGCCGTCACGCAGCCCGAACGGCAGGTCGAGAACGACGACGCGACGCGGATCCTGCGCGATCACCTGGTACACCGAGGGCACTTCGGCAGAGTGCAGGGTCCGCGGCGCCGGCAGAAGTTCGACGACCAGCACCGCCGTCACCGCCGCCGTCAGCAGCCGGGGCCGCGAGGTCCGCGTGCGCAGCTCCCGCAGCACGAAGCCGAGCAGCGCCGCCATCCCCAGCGCCACTAGGATCGCGAACCGCGGCGGCATCCGCGCGGCGCCGATCACGGGCACGTACCGCAGCAGCGCCCACGGCGTGGGCACGTACGTCAGCACCCCGGCGATCTGCACGAAGGGCCCCAGCGCCAGCAGCCCGAAGAGCGCCGTGAAGACGAGCCAGAACCGCGGGATCTGCTTCCAGGCCACCACCGTCCCCGCCCCGACGAGCAGGAGGACCGTCCACGGGATCGCGGCGACGTTCTCGACGAATCCGCCCGGCGATTGGCGCAGGCCGTCGGTGAAGAAGTGGCCGAACCAGGGATGCAGCGGATTCGGCACGAAGAACGACAGCAGGTCGAGGCCGGGCGCGCTGCTCCGCCACAGCACCGGGGGGGTGATCAGTTCGCTGTCCCGGTACGCGAGCGCCATCGCCGTGAGCACCGGCGCGAGCAGCAGCGCGCAGGTCGCCCCCAGCGTCAGGACGGCTCGGGCGGGCGGCAGCGACGGCACCCAGCGGATCCGCGCCCGCAGCGACAGCGCCACGCGCGCCATGAGCAGCACGCTGAACGCGAGCACCGGGTTGTAGAGGCGCGTGACGCTCACGCGCAGCCCGAACAGCTCCACGCTCCCTCCGCCCCGAATGACGACGCCCACGATGAGCCCGCCCAGGCAGACGAGGAGCAGGTCGAGGGCGATGCGCGGCCGCAGCGGGGCGACCCCGCGCGTCAAACGGATGTCGAACGCGGCGCATCCCACCTTCAGCACGGCGATCAGCACGCAGTAGACGGCGTAGTACGGATCCGACAGGAAGGCCCAGGCGACGCAGGCCCCCGTCGCCGCCGCCGCCAGAAAGGTCGGCGCGCTGCGCATCCGGTCGAGCAGCAGGATGAACAGCGGCAGCGGCGCCGCCTGCACGAGGCTGAAATGCTCCGTGGCGCGCGCGTTCATGAACGGGCTGAAGCCGAAAGCGATCCCCGCGACCCAGGCCGCGGCGGCATCGCCCGTCGCGCGGCGGATCATCAGGAACATCGCGTACGCCGCCAGCACGGCGCTCAGCAGCGTGAGCAGGTTGAACGTCGTGACCGTGCCGGCGATCGGCTGCAGGAAGAACGCGGCGATGTTGGCCGCCGTCGTGTAGTTGTGCAGCGTGAGCGGTACCGGCGGCGTGAGCGGCAGGATCTCGTTGGTCAGGAAGGGAAAGCTGCCGTTCACGACGATCTCGTGCCGGAACACCCACAGGTTCCACACGTAGACGCCGAGATCGCCGCTCACCGGCCCCAGGAGCGCCGTGCCGAGGTGCAGCGGCAGGGGCCACGAGAAGGCGGTGGCAAGACACACGTAACCGAGCAGAACCGCCACGTGCAGGCGGATCCCGGTGGCAGGCATTGGCGTGCGTATTAGATACCCCTTCTCACCTGCAGTGCAAGGCGTACCTCTCCGCCCGCTTCCGGCCTGTCAGGAAGCGACGACGGCGGGCGGCACCGACACGGAGCCGGCCCTATTTGCTGTCGCTGGATTCGTCGTTCTGCTCGTCCTGAAGATCGAGCTGCCAGTCGGCGAGGGGCTGGGGGCCGGGCTTGATGTGCGCGATGTCGGGGTCGATCCCGCCCGCGGGGCGGTCGCTGGGCCGCTGCGAGCGGTCCGCGCGGCGCGCCTCCTTCATCTTCTGTCGCTCCATGCGCGCCTTCTCACGCTCGCGCTTCATCAAAGTCGGTCGGGATCTCTGCGCCATTCAAGCTCCTGCCGTCATTCTACTCGACTGGTCCGCCGGGTGCGCGCGCATGGCCCGTCCATCACGCTATCTGTCACGTTTTGATGCACAGCCGCCCCTGGCCGACAACAAAAGCGTCGCCACCGTCGTAACCAATGCATATGTCCCAGGTCTCCGGCCTCGCCGACCGCGAGCGTACAGGTGTCGGCAGCTATTTCGTGGCCAACTATCCGCCGTTCTCGGTGTGGACCACCGCCGCGGTGGCGACGGCCCATCGGGCGCTGAGCTCGCCCCCCGCGGCCGTTCCGCTCGGGCTGTACCTGCACATCCCCTTCTGCCGGAAGCGCTGCCATTTCTGCTACTTCCGGGTCTACACGAACAAGAACGCCCGGCAGGTCGAGGAATACCTGGACCTGCTGGCGGCCGAGTGGGCGCAGTACGCCGACATGCCGGCGGTGGCGGGGCGCCGGCTCGACTTCGTTTACTTCGGCGGCGGCACGCCGTCCTTTCTCTCCACCGCGCAGCTCGAGTCGCTCGTCGCCCGGCTGAAGGGACGCGGCGACTGGAGCCGCGCGTCCGAGATCACGTTCGAGTGCGAGCCGGGGACGCTCAGCGAGAGCAAGCTGGCGGCGCTCCGCGGCTTCGGCGTCACGCGCCTGAGTCTCGGCGTCGAGAACTTCGACGACCGCATTCTGGAGATCAACGGCCGCGCCCACCGCTCACCCGAAATCGCACGGGTTTTTCACCACGCGCGGCGGCTGGACTTTCCGCAGATCAACATCGATCTGATCGCCGGGATGATGGGGGAAACCGACGAGAACTGGCGCGCCTGCATCCAGCGCACGCTGGCACTCTCCCCCGACAGCGTGACCATCTACCAGATGGAGCTGCCGTACAACACGACGATCAGCGGCAACCTCCTCAAGGGCAGCGCCGACCTGGCGGCGCCGGTGGCCGGCTGGGCGCAGAAGCGTGCCTGGGTCATGGAGGCCTTCGAGGCGCTCGAGCACGCCGGCTACCACGTCGGCAGCGCGTACACCGCGGTGAAGGATCCCTCGCGGACGACGTTCGTCTATCGCGACCGGCTGTGGGAGGGGGCGGATCTCGTCGGCCTCGGCGTCGCGTCGTTCGGACACGTCAACGGCGTCCACGTTCAGAACCTGGACACGTGGGAAGCGTACGCGGCGGCCGTCGCCGCCGGCCGCCTGCCGCTCGGCCGTGCGTACGAACCCACGAACGAGGAGCGCCTGCTCCGCGAGTTCATCCTGCAACTGAAACGCGGCGCCGTGCGGCCGGCGTATTTCGCGGCCAAGTACGGAATCGATCCCCTGGACCGGTTCGCTCCCCAGCTCGCGTCGCTCGAGGCCGACGGCGTGCTCGCGGAGCGCTCGACGGAGCGCGTCGCGCTCACGCGCGACGGGCTGCTGCGCGTGGACGCGCTGCTGCACCGCTTCTTCCTGCCCGAGCACCAGGGCATCCGCTACACCTGATCATCGATGCACACCGATTTCGACGTGATCGTCGTCGGCGGCGGGCCCGCCGGCTCCACCGCCTCCACGCTCGTCGCGCAGCGCGGCTTCCGCGTCGCGCTGTTCGAACGTGAGAGGTTCCCGCGTTTCCACATCGGCGAATCGCTCATTCCGGAGACGTACTGGGTGCTCGAGCGGCTGGGCATGCTGCCGAAGATGCAGCAGAGCCGCTTCGTGAAGAAGTACAGCGTCCAGTTCGTCAACGCGAACGGCAGATTGTCGGCGCCGTTCTACTTCTGGGACAACAAGCCGCACGAGTGCTCGCAGACCTGGCAGGTGGTGCGGAGCGAGTTCGACGCCATGATGCTCGACAACGCCCGCGAGCACGGGGTCGACGCGCACGAAGGGGTGCACGTGCTCGACGTGCTGTTCGAGGGAGACCGCGCCTGCGGCGCGCGGATCCGCGAGGCGGACGGCACCCGCCGCGACGTCCGCGCCCGCGTCGTCATCGACGCGAGCGGCCAGGCGGCGCTCCTGCAGAATCGCTTCAAGCTGCGGCTCTGGGATCCCGTCCTCAACAAGGGGGCGATCTGGACATACTGGGAAGGCGCCTACCGTGACACCGGCCGCGACGAAGGGGCCACGATGGTGCTCCAGACGGCCGACCGCCAGGGCTGGTTCTGGTACATCCCGCTGCACGACAACATCGTGAGCGTCGGCGTCGTCGCGCCGTTCGACTACCTGTTCAAACAGCGCCGCGGCTCACACGAGCGGACGTATCAGGAGGAAGTCGAGGCCTGCCCGGCCGTCCGTCAGCGCGTGGCCGGGGCGCGCCGCGTCACCGGCCACTTCGTGACGCGCGACTACTCGTACCGGTCGCGCCAGGTGGCGGGCGACGGCTGGGTGCTGGTCGGGGACGCCTTCGGCTTTCTCGACCCGCTCTACTCGTCCGGCGTGCTGCTGGCGCTCAAGTCGGGGGAGCTCGCCGCCGACGCCATCTGTGCCGGCCTCGAGGCGGGCGACGTCAGCGCCGCCCGCCTCGGCGCCTGGGGAGACGACTTCAACCGCGGCGTCGACCGGATGCGGCGCCTCGTCTGCGAGTACTACAACGGCTTCAGCTTCGGCCGTTTCGTCCGCACGTATCCCGAACTGCGCGGCACGATCACCGACCTGCTGATCGGCGACCTGTTCACCGAACGCGTCGACAAGGTCTGGGAGCCGATGGCGTCGCTCTACGAGGCGGACCGCCGGGAGATCCCGACCTGGACCGAGGGGCTCCCGCAGGACCTCGTCCCCGAGAAGGCGAACGAGCTCGTGCTCCCCGAGGGCTACCGGCCGTAGGTTGGGGAAATGGGAAATGGGAAATGGGAAATGGGAAATGGTAGATGGTAAATGGTAGATGGTAGATGGTAGAGCGTCCCGAGTGCCGAACTGATCGCTCTTCCATTTACCATCTTCCATCCACCATGTCGTTTTACAGCTACCGGCGGCGCGTACAGTTCGCCGACACGGACCTCGCCGGAATCGTCCACTTTTCGATGATGTTCCGCTACATCGAGGAGGCGGAGCACGCGCTCTGGCGCGCTGCGGGGCTGAGCATCGCGGATCCCTCCAACGACCTCGGCTGGCCGCGGCTGACGGCGGCGCTCGAGTTCCGCCAGCCGCTGCGGTTCGAGGACGAGGTCGAGGTGGCGATCCGCGTCTCGTCGGCGACGACGCGCACCATCGAGTACGAGTGCGTGCTGCGGCGCGGCGAGACGGTGGTGGCGGCGGGGCACATGAAATCGATCTGCGCCCGAAAGCAGCGCGACGGCACGATGCGCGCTGCCGAACTTCCGCCGGGCCTGGTGGAGAAGTTGAACCAGGCTGCGCGCTGACGTACGCTCACCGTGTGACCCGGCTCCTGACGGCGCGCGGACTCGCGTTGCGGGGACGGCTCGTCCTGCTCTTCCTCCTCGCGCTCCTCCCGGCGTTCATCGCGAGTCTCATCACCACGTTCGAGCACCGTGAGCGGCTCCGCGAAGGGGCCGCCGACACCACCGTGCGCCTCGCGCGGCTGACCGCCGCACGGCTCGAGGGCTCGCTGCGCTCGACCTACCGCCTCCTGCAGCTTCTGGACGATGACCCGCTCATCCTCGCGGGCGGACGCTCGTGCGAGTCGCGGTTCGAACACGTGCTGGCGGTGGCCGATCACGAGTTCACCGCCTTCGCCCTGCTGGATCCGGCGGGACGCGTGACCTGCAGCTCGCCGCGGGCCGCTCGGGGCGTCGCCGTCGGCCATCCGCTGCTCCGCCGCCTCGATGGGGGCGAGGATTTCGTCGTCGGCGAAGCGGAGCTGGGGCCGATCACCGGCAAGCCGGTGATCGTCGCCGTCCAGGCGATCCGCGCAGGGGATCAACTGACGGGGATGGTCGCCGTGGGGCTGGATCTGCGGAGCCTCGGCGATGTCGCGGAGCACGCGCAGCTCCCCCCCGGCGCGATCCTCACCATCCTCAACCGGCACGGCATGATCGTGGCGCGCTACCCCGACCCGCAGCGCTACATCGGCCGCAGCGTCGCCGACCAGCCGGGATTTCGCGAGGTGATGGCGAGCCACGTCAGCCACGGCGTGCTCGAGGCGCCGAACCTCGAGGGCGTGCCTCACGTGTGGGGCTACGCGCCGCTGGAAGTGGGCGGCGCCCGTTTCTTCACGATGGTGGGCCTGGACGCCGGACAGCTGCTGGCGCCGGCCGAACACGTGCTGTACGACAACCTGCGCGGCTTCGCCCTCGCCGCGGCGGTCGCGCTCGTGCTCGCCGCGCTCGCCGGCGAGTTCTTCCTCCGCCGGCCGATCGAGCAGATGCGCCGGACGGCGGAACGGATCGCCGGCGGTGACCTGACGGCGCGCGTCGGTCTGAACCAGGCGCCCGGAGAGCTCGACGCGCTGGCGCGGGCGATCGACGAAATGGCCGAAGGCCTCCAGTCGCGCGAGCATCGCCTCGCCGGGCTGTCGCGCCGCGTCCTCCACGTGCAGGAACTGGAGCGCCGGGCGATCGCGCGGGAACTGCACGACGAGATCGGCCAGTCGCTCACCGCGATCAAGCTCATGCTGCAGCGGCACCGGAAGGCGGACGGCTGCCGCGACACGGCGACGATCGACGAGCTGATGACCGTCGCCGACCGCACGCTGCAGCAGGTGCGGGGGCTGTCGCTCGATCTGCGCCCGTCGATGCTCGATCATCTCGGCCTCGCGGCGACGCTGCGATGGTACGTTGACCGCGAGGCGGAGCGCGCAGGGTACGTCGTGACGTACCACGTCGACCCGGAGGGCTTGCGGCTCGACGCGCAGCACGAGACGGCGCTGTTCCGGATCGCGCAGGAGGCGCTGACGAACGTCGCCCGGCACGCGAACGCCACGAGGGTGGACGTCGTGCTCACGTCGAACGGGCGCGAAACGGAATTGAGCATTCGCGACGACGGACGCGGCTTCGACATCGCGGCGGCGCGCGAGCGCGGCCGCCGCGGCGAAAGCCTCGGTCTGCTCGGCATGGACGAGCGCGCCGTGCTCGCAGGAGGTACCCTGAAGATTCAGTCAGGGCCGTCGGGCACCGAGGTGCGTGCCGTGGTACCCGGAGGAAGCGCATGACACCGACAATCCGCCTCGTGCTTGCTGACGATCACCACCTCGTACGCGCGGGGCTGCAATCGCTGCTCTCGCTGATGCCCGGCGTGACGGTCGTCGCCGAAGCCGCCAACGGCCGCGAGGCAGTGGAGCTCGCGGCCTCGCTGCGGCCCGACATCGTCCTGATGGACATCAACATGCCGGAGCTGAACGGCCTCGCGGCGGCCGAGCGGATCACGCGCGAGGTGCCGCAGGTGCGGGTCATCATCCTCTCGATGTTCGGCAACGAGCAGTACGTCGAGCAGGCCCTGCGCTCGGGCGCCAGCGGATACCTGCTCAAGGACGCCGACGTGCGGGAGCTCGAGCTCGCGCTGACCGCGGTCATGCGCGGCGACACGTACCTGAGCCCGGCGGCGGCGAAGCATGCCAGCGCCCTCGCCATGCGCGCCACACCGTCGTCGGATCCGCTGACCGCACGGCAGCGCGAGATCCTGCAGCTCATCGCCGAGGGCGCCTCGACGAAGGAGATCGCGCAGCGTCTGGATCTCAGCGTCAGGACGGTGGAGACCCACCGTGCGCAGATCATGGATCGTCTCGAGATCCGCGACATCGCGGGACTCGTCCGCTATGCCATCCGCACGGGCCTCGTCAGGGCGGACGACTGATTCCCCTCCCCCCGGCTCAGCTCGACACGCGCCCGCGGTACCCTGTCATCATGGACGGGGGAGCCTGAGATGACTCGACAGCTCGCGCTCGTGGCCGTCTGCCTGGCAGGGACCGTCATCGCGGCGGCCTGCAGTACGCCGTACGCGCGGCAGACTCCCGCAGAGAAGGACTGGACAGCCATGCGAACTCGCATGATCGACGAGCAGCTGAGGACGCGCGACATCCGGGATCCGCGTGTCCTCGCGGCGATGGAGCGGGTGCCGCGGCACCTGTTCGTCCCGGAGAACGTCCGGGCGGGCGCCTACGGCGACCATCCGCTCGCGATCGGCTACGACCAGACGATCTCGCAGCCGTACATCGTCGCCTTCATGACGCAGGCACTCGACGTGCAGCCGGAGCACAAGGTGCTCGAGATCGGGACCGGCTCCGGGTACCAGGCGGCGATCCTCGGCGAGCTCGCGCGCGACGTCTACACGATCGAGATCGTCGACCCGCTGGCGACGCGGGCGCGGGCGACGCTCGAGGAGCTCGGGTACAAGAACATCCACGTCCGCGCCGGCAACGGGTACCTGGGCTGGCCGGAAGAGGCGCCGTTCGACCGCATCATGGTCACGGCGGCGCCCGACGACGTGCCGCCGGCGCTGATCGAGCAGTTGAAGATGGGCGGGCTGATGGCGATCCCCGTCGGCACCTTCATGCAGGAACTCCGGATCATGCGGCGGGAAGAGGCGGGGATGCGGACGCTGCAGACCCTGCCGGTGCGGTTCGTGCCGATGACGGGCAAGCCGAAGAAAGACGGCCCATGAGGCGGGGAGCCTGCGCGGGAGTGGCACTCGCCGCGCTGCTCGTCGCCTCAGCCCCGCCGCTGCCTGCGGCTCAGACCGACCTGCGGCTTCTCCGCGACCGCATCTGGTTCACGCCGGCGCCCGGCAGTCTCGACCTCCAGCGCATGTTCGAGGCGCCGCAGGAGTGGCGGCGCGCGCTCGACACGATCCAGGTCTTCAAGTTCTACCAGCAGCACACGGAGGGGGCGTCGCCGAGCGTCGGACCCAACCGGTACGACGCCCTCGCACGCGCGGGAGCGTTTGCGCGGCTGACCCGCGACTGGGGCAAGCGCATCGCGCTCGAAGCGGGGGCCGTCAAGGAGTTCTACTGCACGGCCGACGAGAGCGGCATGCGCGAGGCGGTGCGGAACACGCAGGCCGCCATCGACAACGTTGCCGCCGCCGGGGGGCTCGTCTCGTACCTCGCCATGGACGAGCCGTTCATCGGCGGCCTTTCACCGTGGTGCGGGCGACCGGTGATGGAGCGCACCGCCGACCGGCTCCACACCTACATGACGGCGCTCCGCGAGAAGAATCCGCGGCTGCGCATCGGCTTGATCGAGGCGTACCCCACGTTCACGCCGGCGGAGTTCCGGCAGATGCTCGACCTGATGAAGGCGCGCGGCACGCCGGCCGCCTTTCTGCACGTGGACGTCGACCTGAATGCGCTGCGGCCGGGGCGCGACGCCATCGGCCGGGATCTCATCGCCATCGCCGACGCTGCGGCGGCGCATCGCATCCCGTACGGCGTGATCATCTGGGGCCACGACGGCAACGCCGACGCACTCTATGCCGCCGATGCGCGGCGGCTCGCGAACGCGATCCACCGCACGTTCCGCACGTGGTCGGTGATGCCCGAACACCTGATCTTCCAGAGCTGGGCCGAATCGAGCACGGGGCTGAAGATCACGCCGTCCAACCTTCCGGAGTCGCGTCCGGATACCCACACGTTCCTGCTGAACGACATCTACCGCCAGCTCCGCTATACGGTCTTTCCGCGGCAGTAATCGCCCGCCGCTGGCCCTATCCTTGCTCGCCACCACGGCATGATGGGCCTTGCTGGCATTCTCATACTGCTGACGGTCGTGACGGTGGCCTCCCTGCTTCTGGGTGGTGTCGGGGGCATCTCGGCGGTGCTGATCGTCGCCGCCGTGGTCGGCGTGATCTACCTGATGCGGCATACCGGGCGTCGCGTCTGACGCCAGGCGCTCCGGCCGTTCAGGACGTCCCGCTCACCGCCCCGGCACGACGCTCGGAGGCGCGGCTGCGATCCGCGTCCTCGAGCACGATGATCGTCGCCTCGGAGAGGCGCTGCCGCCCGGTGCGCCGCACCTGACGCAGCAGGGCGGCCAGTTGCTTCACGACCTCGCGCTCGGCCGGGGCGAGCGCCGGTCCCTCCAGCAGATCGAGCACCTGCAGTTCGAACGCCGCCGGCGTCATGCCGTCGGTGAACGCAATCAGCGCGCGGTCGGGATCCCCCAGCGAGATCAAGTCGACGCCGCGGAGCCGGCGCACCGCATCGACCGGCCGGATCACGATCACGGCGCGCGACGCCGTCTGGTGCAGCACGACCGCGGGCGGCCGGGCGGCCGCCGGCGCGGCGACGGGCAGCAGCGCGACGACGGCGCGGCCGATGTCGCGATCGCGGGTCCGCAGGGCCGCGATCGTGTCTTCCGGCAGCGTCAGCGTGATCGATCGCGCGGGCCGTCCGTATTTCAACGGACGCCCCATCCGGGTCGGGCGGCGGCTCGGCGCGGGCACGCGGGATTATTGCACTGAAAAGTCCCCGCGAGGCATACTTTCTCACTCAAAATCATTCGCGCGGCGGGAGCGCTGCGTCCAGGAGCAATATGAAGGGATACGTCTGGGGGGCGGGCGCAGCGCTCGCGATGATGCTGGCGGCGGCATGCGGGTCGTCGGGTGGATCGGGCGGCCCGGCGCCGACGGCGCCCGGTCCGACGACGTTGTCGGCGCCCGCGCCGGAGAGCCCGGCGGCGGATGCGCAGCTCGACACGCTGCGGCCGACGCTCACGGTGCGCAACAGTCCGGCAGGGGGCAGCGGCGCGCGCACGTACGAGTTCCAGATCTCCGACCGCACTGATTTCACGACGACACTGGCGGCGCAGGCCGGCGTGCCCGAGCACACCGCCGGGACGACGAGCTTCACCCCGGCGGCCGACCTTCCGGCGGCCACACGGGTCTACTGGCGTGCCCGGCTGCACCAGGCGTCGTCGGCATCTCCCTGGTCGAGCACCGCGCAGTTCCGGACGAAGGTGGTGGGGTACAACCGCACCGGCGAACTGTTCGATCCGCTCGTCAATGGCGAGACGATCGGCACGCGCGTCGGCAGCACGACCCCGATGGGGGCGAGGGGGCTGCGGGTCGACAATGCGGGATCGTGGATCCGTTACCAGCTCGCCTCCACGCTCACCAGCGGCGAGATCTCCGTCGAAGTCGAGGGGCTGCAGCCGAACAATCCCGGCGCCAAGGCCCGGATCTTCTCGATGATGGACGGCGGCAATCTCCTCTACGGCAACCGCTTCCTCTTCAACGTGCAGTACCGGGGGGTCTCGGGCAATCCCGACAACGCCATTTCGTTCAAGGTCGTGATGGGAGACGAAATCTTCCAGTACGAGCCGGATTTCGCCGGACGCGCGGCCGGCATCCGCACGCTGAATCCGAACACGACCTACCTCTGGACGGCGACGTGGGGCACGACGTTCCGGCTGATCGTGCGCGAGGGCGGCGCGACAGGACCGATCGTGTACGAGCAGTCGATGCCGACCGGCGGCTCCTACAATCCATCCCCTCACACCGTGTACCTGGGGGCGAACGATGCCGGCTTCGAATCCGGGTCGTATGGCGGGGCGATCTACCGGAACCTGTGGGTGGGGAGCCGGCCGCGCCCTGCCGGCCTCGGCAGCGGTCTGCAGGCACCCTAACGGAATCAAGGGGCCGGGTTGTACCCGGCCCCTCCCCTACTTCTTCGGCTTTCGGCCACACATCTGGATCACGTCACCGAGGCGCTTCACGGCGTGCACCGTGATCGTCTTCGCCTGCTCGTCGATCATCCCCGTCAGCTCGAGGTAGTAGCCCACGTCCTCCTTGACCGCCGGGTAGTTCTTCACCGCGTACATCGCCCGCGCTTTCGGGTCGACGAAGACCGGCGTCGCGCCGTCGTCGAGGCATTTCTTGACGCAGGCCGTGCCGTTCGGCGTGATCTCCTCGTCTCCCTGCAGCTTCGACCTGGCGCAGCCCTCGTCTGAGAACCATCCCAATACGGTCACCGAGCCCGGCACCATCGCCGACGTGGCGCTCGTGGGCACCGCGAGCAGAAGCGCCGCGGCAAGCATGTAGTGTCTCTTCATCGTCCGTCTCCTCGGTTGGCAGCCCCGGTCCGTCCGGCGCTGAACGCTCTCATCTGGCCGTCGGCCCTTTCACGATCGGCTCGCCGCGCCTGACCCACTCGTCGTACCCGCCGGTCAGGGCATGGACGTTCGCGACACCGGCCTTCCTGAGCATGAGCGCCACACGGGCGCTCGTCTGTTCGGCCGTTCACGTGCAGTAGGCGACGATCGGGCGCGGCTCCGCCTTCAGCTTCGCGAGCGCCTCCGGCATCACCATGTCTTCGACGAGCATCAGCACGGCGCCCGGGAGGTGGCCGGCGCGATACATCTCCTCGTCGCGTGCGTCGATCACGAGCACGTCGCGCGAGGTGGCGAGCGCCTTGAACTCGTCGATGCTCATCCGCAGGCCGGGCGACTGCCAGTCACCGCGCCTCGTCTCGGACCAGCGGGCCATCGCCAGCGTCTGCGGCGTCGCGGGCGTGGCGACGAGCATCCAGAACTCCGCGTCGTGGTCCCCGTGCGGCCGCGTGTAGAAGGGATCCTGCATCGTGACGACCGTGAAGCCGGCGGCCTTCACTTCCTCCTGCACGAGGCTCACCGCGATCTCGTGATTCCGGGTCTGCTCGGCGCGCGGGCGGTCGCGTCGTCTCTCGGAAATCGGCTCCACGATGACCAGCCGGCCGCCCGGTTTGAGCGCGGCGCGCATCCGCGCGAGCATCGCCGCGTACTCGGTCATCTCGTGGTACGCGTTGACGATGAGGATGGCGTCGACCGCTCCCTCCGGCAGTTTCGGGTCGTCGACCTCTCCTCTGATCACCTCGACGTTGGTCAGCGCCTCGGCCTCGACGCGCTGCCGCAGGCGCCGCAGCGCGTCGTCGGCAACGTCGACGGCCAGCACCCGTCCGTCAGGACCGACGGCGTTCGCGAGTCTGGAGGTGAAAAACCCGTCCCCGGCGCCGACGTCTGCGACGACGGCGCCCGGTCTGACGAGCAGGGCGTTGAAGATGTCGGGCACGCGCTGCCATTGCTCGCGCCGCTCTTCGTTCGCGCGCGACGATTGCGCCCAGCAGGGGGCGGCGACGGCAACGAGCAGCAGCCCGGCGAGCCAGGACCGTTGAACCAGTGACTTCATGTGTGCTCCTCGAGTTCCGAATCTACGGGGTTGGACGGGGCAGCGGGTCGCCGGGCAGTCAGCGGAATGTCAGGATTCGGCAAACTTTGCCTCCCACACGGGAGTCCCCACCGATTCCTGACATTCCGCTGACGGGTTCCTGACCCCGGGAGCGGCGGGTGAGCCGTACAATGGTCGTCCCATGAACGCCCCCCGCCGCTCGCGCTCGACGCTGATCGTCGTGCTCCTGATCGCCACGCTGGCGATGACGGCGGCGCTCGCCTACGAGGCGCAGCAGTCCGCGCGCTCGCACCGCCAGACCGCCGAGAACGTGCTGCGCGACTACGCCCGGTTCGCCGCGTGGGAACTGGCGCGGCTGGGCCGCACCCAGGTTCTCAACGCCGTGCACCAGGCGCTCGGCGACGTACAGGCGGCGATGCGGCGCGGGCACGCTCACACGGCGCCGGATTCTTCCTCCTCGTGCGGCACGTGCCCGGCGGCCTACACACCCCTCACCACGTTCCACCGCAGCGGTTCCGGCGACTTCGTGTTCAGCGGCGCGCCTGTGGACGACACGATTCGCGCCGTGGTGGCGGCCGCGTGGACCGAGGGCATGAAGGCGCCGGACGATTTCACGTGCCCGGCGATGACGGTCGTGCTCACAGGCGGCACGCCGTGGGCGGTCGTCTGGCGTCCGGTGAGCGACCGCAACGACCGGCCCGTGGGGATGTTCGGGTTCGTGGCCGACGCGCGGTTCGTCGTGGAACCCTTCGAGCGGCTGCTGCGGACGACGCCGCTCCTGCCGCCGTCGCTCGTGCCGTCCGGCACCCATGCGAACGCTGTCGTCAGCGTGCGGGTGGCCACGCCGGAGGGGCAGCCGCTCTTCGCCTCGAGCGAGGAGTGGTCCGCGTACGAAGCGGCCGACCAGCTCGAGCGGGGGCTCGGCGGTCTTCAGCTCGCCGTGGCGCTGCGGCCCGATGCCGCGGCGAAGCTGGTGATCGGCGGCCTGCCGCGCGAGCGCCTGCCGCTCGTCATCGGGCTGCTGACGCTGACCGGCGGCCTCGTCGTCATCGCGCTCGTGCAGTTGCGCCGCGAGACGGAGCTCTCGCGGATGCGTTCGGATTTCGTGTCGGGCGTGTCGCACGAGCTGCGCACGCCGCTGGCGCAGATCCGGATGTTCACGGAAACCCTGCTCCTCGGCCGCGTGCGGTCGGCATCAGAGGGGCGGCGGTCGCTGGAGATCATCGCTCGCGAGACCCAGCGGCTCATTCAGCTCGTCGAGAACGTGCTGCTCTTCTCGCGCGGCGAACGCCGGCGTCCGGAGCTGGCGCGCGAGTCGGCGTCACTCGCGCCGATCGTCGCCGACGTGGTCGAGGGGTTCGCGCCGCTCGCCGAGGCACGGCAGGCGCGGATCGTGCTGCAGCTCGAACACGGGATCCGCGCCAGCGTCGACACAGGCGCCCTTCGCCAGATCCTGCTGAATCTGCTCGACAACGCCGTGAAGTACGGCCCCGACGGACAGACGATTCGGGTCCACCTCCGGCTGGACGCCGGCGTCGCGCGGCTCGTCGTCGAGGACGAGGGACCCGGCGTTGCGGAAAAGGCTGCCGAGCGCATCTGGCTGCCGTTCAACCGGCTCGCCGGCGAGGGGGCGAGCGGCGGCGCCGGCATCGGCCTCGCGATCGTGCGGCAGCTCGTGGAACTGCACGGCGGGCGCGCCTGCGTCGCGCGCGCGGCGAGCGGCGGCGCGTCGTTCACGATCGACCTCCCCGGCGCCTCCGCCGACGCGGCCGCCGTTTCCGCCGTCGCATGACTCGCGTCCTCATCATCGAGGACAACCACGACCTGGCGTTCGGCCTTCGCAACAACCTCGAGATCGAAGGCTACACGGTGGACGTCGCCGCCGACGGCCCCTCCGGCCTTTCGGCCGCGCGTCAGTCGCCGCCCGACCTCGTCGTGCTCGACCTGATGCTGCCGGGCATGGACGGCTATCGCGTGCTGCGGCAGCTGCGCGACGACGGGTTCTCGATGCCGGTGCTGATCCTGACGGCGCGCGGCGAGGAAGCCGACAAGGTGCTCGGTTTCAGGCTGGGCGCCGACGACTACGTCACGAAGCCCTTCGGACTGCTCGAACTGCTCGCGCGCGTCGAAGCGCTGCTGCGCCGCACACGCGCGGCCGGTCGTCCGGCGGCGCCGCCGGTGCACCGGTTCGGCGACGTGGAGGTCGACGAATCCACGCGCGCGGTCCGTCGCGGCGGCCGGGAAGTGCCGCTGACCCCGATGGAGTTCGACTTGCTCGTCGCGCTCCTTCGCCGCCGCGGGGCCGTCGCGTCGCGTCTCGAGCTGCTCACGGAGGTCTGGGGCCACTCCTCCGCCGTCATGACGCGGACGGTCGACACGCACATCGGGGAGCTCCGGCGCAAGCTCGAGGCGGATCCCGCGACACCGAAGCACATTCTCACCGTGCGGAAGGCGGGCTACCGGTTGACCGCCTGATCACCCAGCGGCAAGACCCGCACATGCCACAGCCGCACCTGCGCCGACGATCCGTCTCGGTGTGATGCAGCAATCGTCAGCCGGTTGCCGCGTTCGCGCACGACGTCGGCAGGAACCTCCACGATGTAGGCGCCGACGCGTTCCGGGTTCCATTCGAGCGGTACCGTCCGCAGCAGGCGGTCGTTCACCGAGAGGCGCACGACCGGCAGATCCGGCTGCGCCCCAGGCTGCGGCCGGGGGTGCGGATCGAGGCGCACGACGAGGCGGTACGGACGGCCCGGGACCAGCGGCAGGCGCACGATCGCCACCGGCGCATTCGTCACCCGCGCCGTCACGTTGCCTTCGCGGACGGCGCTCGACCAGCCGCGCGTGAACAGGATCCGGTCGCGGCCGCCGGCACTGACGCTCACCGCGTCGCCACTGGCCACCGCTTCCGCCAGCGACCTGACCGGCAGCACGCGAACCGCCAGCCAGGTCGCCGCCGCGATCAGAACCACCGCCGCCGTCCACAGCGCCACGGCCCGCCGCGTGGGACGCCACGCAGACACCGAGCGGCGCGAAGGCTGGAGGAGCATGGCGGCACACCAGAGCGGGACGAATGCGGCGATCAGAAAGAATGGATACGCGTGCGCGGTGAACCGCCAGTCTGCGATCAGCTTCCACGTCAGCGCGTACGGAACGAGCGATGCCGCCAGCACCACGAGCATCACGCGGCCGGCCGGCGTGCCGAGAAAGAGCACCAGCCCCAGGAGCGCCGACGCCGCGAGCACCCGGCCGAGCCCCGGCACCCATCGATCGAACCCGCCCCACTTGTTGCCGAACGGGTACGCGGTCATGCCGATCAGTGCGGTATCGAGCGTCTGCCACGGCCGCTCGGCAAAGCCCTCGCGCAGGTAGGTCGTCGCGCTCTGCTGGATCTCCGGTTTGCCCTCGGCCGCCCGGTAGACGTCCGCGTGAACGTTGATCGCGTAGAGCGGATCGCCGAACGCGCGCCAGCAGTTCACGAGATACGGCCCGACGACCAGCGATGCGACGGCCGCAGCCGCCACTAGCCGTCCGGCATGCTGCCGCCGGGGCGCCCCTGCCTCCAGCCACGTCCAGACGAGTGCCGGCAGGGCGAACGAGAGGGCCGTGATCCTCACGAGCAGCGACGCGCCGAGCACGAAGCCCACCGTCACCGCGGCCACCCCCGAGGGGGATTTCAGATACCGCACGAGCCCACAGGCCGTCAGCACCACCGCGCACGCGAACGCATCGTCACGCCAGCCGCCGACCCCCCACGTGACGGCGTCGTACTCGATCGCGAGCGCCGCGGCGGCGCCGAGCCCCACCCAGTACGAGAACGCCAGGTAGCCGAGCAGGAACGTCGCGGCAATGGCGAGCACCGAGAAGAACCCCGAGGCGAAGCTGACCGCGGTGTCGTGATCGTGCAGCAGCCGGAGGAAAACCCGGGTCGCAAACGGAAAGGCCGGCTCGCGGCGATGCGCCGCGTAGAAGGCACGCATTTCCCGGCCGTAGCGGAGGTACGTGTAGGGATCGCTGATGTAGCGGCCTTCCCAGCGCTCCCAGTGGAACGTAGACGGCCGCAGAAAGCTCGACGCGCCGCGCGACTGCTGCAGGGTCCGGAGCCAGCCCGGACGCTCCACAGGACCATAGGTCAGCGTGAGCGCGTCGAATCGAAGCAGCGCGCCGTACGCGAGCACCAGCGCGAGCAGCAGCAGCCGCAGCGTGCGCCCCCCGAGGCGCGGTCGAACCCACCCTCGCATCCACCCAAGTATCGGCGCAACGGGCGCCCCGCGGCCATGCCCTGCCACACGTCGCCGCGGCGAATTTCTTCCGGCGCGCGCACATCGTGTAGCGTCCTATGGTGATGGGAGGCTTGCAGATGAAGCGACTCGGTCTGGTGCTGGGGGTGGGCGTCGCGGCGGTCGTGCTCTGGGCGGGAGTAGCCGCGCAGCAGGAAGTGCGGCCACGTCCCGGCTTCGGCAGCGGGATCATGGACGTGAACGTGGTCAATCATCCGGCCGTCACGGCCGCCCAGAGCGGCCCGTGGCACGTCGCGGTGTCGAACGCACCCGATGTGCGCGTGACCAACGTCGCGACGGTGGCGGTCGTCAGCCCTTCGTTCCTGCGCGTGGGGCTGTCGTACGTCGTCACGTGGCGGGCGGGCGAAACCGAGACGGTCACGATCAGCGAGATCGCCTACAACGGGTGGGTGCGCGTGCAGACGGCGGGGCGCACGCGCTGGGTCAACCTCTCGACCGCTCGGGCCGTCGAAGAGGGGCGGTAACGCCCCGGCACTCGCGGCGCGGCAGGGCCGGATCCAGCCGCGGCCCTCGCCGGGGTCGCGAGCAGTCGTATGCCTTCCGATAGAATCACTCCGGAAGGACTCCCGCATGAAATCCCGCATCCTGCTCACACTGACCTGCGGCGCGCTGTCGGCGGCTCTCGTCGTGCCGGCCGCGGCGCGGCAGCGGCGCGCGATGACGGTCGAGGACCTGATCACCGCGAACCGCATCGCCGACCCGCAACTCTCGCCGGACGGCCGCACGGTGCTGTTCGTCCACACGACGACGGATGGCCAGACCGGACGGCGCAACGCCGACATCCACCAGGTGCCGGCGGACGGATCCTCCGCTCCTGCGCCGCTCATCACCGGCGAGCGCAGCGAGCACACGCCGCGCTGGTCGCCCGACGGGAAGCGGATCGCCTTCCTGGCGAACCGCGACGGCCAGACGCAGGTGTACCTGGCGGATGCCCGCGGCGGCGACGCGAAGAAGCTGACCGACGTGCCCGCAGGCGCACAGCCGCCGCTCGTCTGGTCGCCCGACGGCTCGAAGGTGGCGTTCGTGTCGGACGTGTACCCCGAGTGCCCCGATCTCGAATGCAACCGGAAGAAGTTCGAGGAAGCCGAAAAGAACCCCGTCAAGGCGTACCGCCTCACGCGCCTGCTCTACCGGCACTGGGACCAGTGGCGGCACAACATTCGCCACCATGTCTTCGTGACGAACGTCGCCGACGGCACCACCCGCGACGTCACGCCGGGAGACTTCGATTCGCCGCCGGGGCAGCAGGAGGATGCCGCCATCGCGTTCTCGCCCGACGGCCGCACCCTCGCGGTGGTCTCGAATCGTGAAGGGAACGACCGCGAGGCGTGGACCACGAACAACGACATCTTTCTCATCCCGCTGGCGGGAGGAGAACCGCGCAACCTCACGAAGGCGAATCCGGCGGCCGACACGCATCCGGTGTTCTCGCGCGACGGGCGCACGCTCTTCGTCATGGCGCAGCGGCGTGCCGGGTTCGAGTCGGACCGCTGGTATCTCGACGCCTACGACGTGGAGAAAGGGACGCGCCGCACGTTGTTCACCACCCCCGACATCTCGATCGGCGAGTACGTGCTCGCCGCCGACGGCAACGCCCTCTGGTTCACGGCCGGCGAGCAGGCACGCACGAGCCTCTTCACCGTTCCCGTGGCGGGCGGGACGCCGAAGCGCGTGCTGACGTCGAGCTCGATGGCGGGGCTGCAGCCGGGTGACGGCTTCCTCGTGTTCTCGAAGTCTTCGCTGACCGCCCCGCCCGACGTCCACCGGGTCGCGGCCGACGGGTCGGGTCTGCGCCCCCTGACCAGCGCCAACGCGTCCTGGCTGCGCGAGGTGGAGTTCGCCGAACCTGAGAGCCTCACGGTGACCGCCGCCGGCGGCCCCGTGCAGTACTGGCTCATCAAACCGCCCGCCTTCGATCCCTCGAAGAAGTATCCAGTCGTCTTCCTCATTCACGGCGGACCCCAGGGCGTCTGGGGCGACGCGTGGTCCACGCGGTGGAACCCCTCGCTGTGGGCCGCGCAGGGGTGGATCATTGCCGCGCCCAACCCGAGCGGCTCGACGACGTTCGGGCAGGAGATGGTCGACCGCATCTCCGGGGACTGGGGCGGGCGCATCATGCGCGAGATCGACGGCGTCGTCGCCGCCGTGACGAAGCTGCCGTACGCCGACAGCACCCGCCTCGGCATCGCGGGGGCGAGCTACGGCGGATACGCCGTCAACTGGATCCTGGGGCAGCAGCCGGACCGCTACAAGGCGGCGGTCAGCCACGACGGCGTCTTCAACCTCGAGTCGATGAGCATGTCGACCGAGGAACTGTGGTTCACCGAGTGGGAGTTCGGCGGCCGCCCCTGGGACGCGAAGGCGCGCGCCCAGTTCGCGAAATGGTCTCCGCACCTGCACGCGCACAGGATCAAGACGCCCACGCTGATCATCACCAACGAGCTCGATTACCGGGTGCCGGTCGACCAGGGGCTCCAGATGTTCACCGTGCTGCGCCGCAACGGCGTACCGGCCGAGGCCCTCGTCTTCCCCGACGAAGGCCACTGGGTGCTGAAGGCGCACAACAGCCGCGCGTGGCACGAGGCGGTATTCGGGTGGCTCGCGAAGTATCTCTGAACCACTGATCCTCGGCTCGGGGCTCGGGACTCGGGGC